>LXOW01247531.1_pt1 | contig 17968 bp, 9 predicted proteins | sample 1368591 | NCBI WGS metagenome assembly LXOW01 (sample SAMN04884650, study PRJNA319009) | bovine gut metagenome | isolation source: Cow rumen | host: Bos taurus | place: Italy: Legnaro (PD) | collected 2014-07-09 | reverse complement strand
AGGTCCTTAAAGTCTGTCATCTGTAATAAAGTTCTATTTTCAACAATTTAGGGAGTCAGTTTTTCAACTAACTCCCTAATCCTTGTGATTCCGGCGGGATTCAAACCCACAACCTTCTGATCCGTAGTCAGATGCTCTATTCAGTTGAGCTACGGAACCTCCTTTTTCCCGAAAACCGGGCGGCAAATTAGTTCCTATTTCTGATTTGCGGGTGCAAAGGTAATCACTTTTTGCGAAACTGCCAAACTTTTTCGGGACTTTTTTCAAAAAAAGAGGCAGATTCCTAAAAATCCGCCTCTTCCAGTATGAAATCTATCCCAGATTACTTCACGATGTACTTCTTTCCGTTCTTCAGATAGATACCTTTCTCGACAGGCTGCTGTTGCAACTGGCGTCCATCCAGCGAGTACCACTTACCCTCGTCGTTGCCATCAACAGTAATGGTCTCCACGGCAGTGGGTTTCTTCTCGCCTTCCCACCAAACACTGAGCGGAGCGGAACCTGCGATATTAAGATATGCCTCAAAGGGCATCACGTCAGCCCCCTTCTGGAACATCTTTGTCTCGTTGTCATAGAAATAGGCATTCGGAAGCCATTCCGGTTTATATGTACCTATTAAACCTGTTGAAGGGATACTGGTCACGGGATTGACATTGACACCAGTTTCCTCGATGATGTCAACCCCACCCTCTTTAGCCTGAAGATAATAGGGCGTATTGGCAGCAATCGCTGTTGTCTTCTTCATTGTGGCCATACCTTCAGAAATACCGTTATATTCAAAGAACATACCATATTTCTCAGGATCTTTTATCTCAAACGGCACATAGATAGGATACTTTTCATCTGCAGGGAACCAACGTTCCAGTACGGCACGACCTGCGGTAAAGCCTCCCTCGGCACACTCGAAAGTACGATTTCCGTCTCCAAGCGACATCTCATTACATACACTACCTACGACCATGTTCGGGCTGCTGACCTCGTTACCGGCAGGCAGATAGACGAACGTTGTCTCGGGCAGGCCCTTGAACGGTCCTTCCTCACGACTGAACTCCTTACCCGTGATACTCGTGCCGCGCAGGTCGATATAGGTGATATCACTGTTCCGGGAAGCACGCTGTGGGGCGCTAACCGTGGCACCTGTCAAATCGGCGAAAGCATCATCGTTGAGGTCAGTAATTTTATCGTTAATCACAACGATATGTCCGACACCGCCCTCAGGAATCCTAAGGTCGTCTCTCGAGAGGCTCAGATAGTTAGCCATTCCCTTCGGAGGTGTATCCACGCTCAGGGCCTTTACAGACAGTCCGGTGACACCAGTTGATACTGTTGCCTTAGGACCAATGCGGTGATTGCCTTCAGCAGGAGCAGCTGCTGCACCAGACATATCCACGTGATATATATAAACATAGGTGGCCGACATACAAGAATAAGGACGAGTGAAAAACTCAGGAGTATCAGAAGACTGATAGATTAGTGGATGGTAACCACCAACGTTTACACACAGGGCATGTCCCTCTTTCGTTAACACCGTGAAGCTGATTTCACCAAATCCGGCAGGAACCATAAATGTGATACCTTTGAACATATCAGCAAACTCAGGAGAACCGGGGGTCAATTTANNGGCATGTCCCTCTTTCGTGAACGCCGTAACGTTGATGACACCCGTTCCGGCAGGAACCATAAACGTGATACCTTTGAAGATATCAGCAAACTCAGGAGAACCGGGGGTCAATTTAATAGCCTTCTCCAAACCTTCTTCGGTCATGACGGAGTTGATAACCAGCATACCGTCAGCGTAACCATCGTCGTTGAGACCCGGTTCCTGCTTGTCATCCAGCGTATAGAGCACATTGTCGACGATGACATTCGTCAGTGTCTTATCGGAGACGCCGCCGGAGCCAGCACTGGAGGCAACGCTGTAGTCAACAATGGTATTCTTGTTATTTGCGGTAATAATTGGATCCATCGGGGTTCCCAATACCGCAAACATATTATCTGCTTCATTGAGGGCCTCCATATAGTCGGGGTCTATGATGGTCATCGGTTCCTTGATATCTATTTCCTTGAATCCTGATACCACCTGCGTTTTACTGTGCAACTCCAGTCTACCCGGTTCCGTCATATCAGTATAAATATACAGAGACTGCTCGCCCCCTGTCATATCCCAGATGGCGTACGCGGTTTCCGACTCAATGAAATTATCGCCAATGACATAGATTTCCAACGCGTCCAGTCCGCTCTCGATACCCGATATGTGGGCTTTCGTCAGCGTCAGCGTAGACACACCGTCGAACATCACCGACTTATCGAACAAATCCTCACGGTTTTCTTCTGTCACCACCTGACCGTTAATCTTCAGCTTGTATGCGTAACTCGTCACGATAAGCTTATAGCTGGCATCAGCACCCTGATAGTTGGTGTCATTGATGGCAGCCGTGATGATGGTCTCACCTGTAGTCTTCATCTCTACCAAACCAGTCTCCTCATCAACCGTAGCCACTTCCGGTCTCGAGCTCGTATAGGCTACATTCACACCTTGGGGATTAGACAATACGGGCCATTCGGGTGTCTCGTTAACGGCTGCACTCAGCTCAGTCTTGTCAAACAACAACGTTGCCTCTGCCGGATTAATCTTGAACGTCGCTGTCTTCGTCTTTGCGATAGAGAAGTTCTTGTCCTTCGACGTCAGCGTGACCATTGCCGTGCCGGCACTGACATTGTCGCTGTAGGCAACGTTATACTCATCCTCAGAAACGGACTTGCCGTTGAACGTCACCGTCACTGCAGGCTTAATCTCAGCACCCGTAAACGTCTGGTCTGCAATAGCACCAATCGTCACCATCGAGAAATCTGCCTTGCCAATCGCAAACTTACCCGTTGCCGAGCCTTTGTATTTACCTTGACCGACAACTGTCGCTTCGGCATTATTACCTACATTGATATTGTTCGAATAAGCGATCGTATAGTCAGTACTCGTCAGCGTCACACCGGTAGCAAGCACGACAGAAGCAATGGCGGGTTTCTGCTCCTCACCGGTGTAGATGATGCCTCCCTCGGGCACAACCACCGTAACGGTAGCGCCCTCAATGCTCGTGCGGCTCTGGAACTCGGCAGTCACCTCGACGTTCAGGTTGGCGTCCGCAGGCATTGCCAGCGTATAGGTCGTCTCCCCGCTGGGGTCGTCGCCCGTTGCGTGGCTGACTGTTATCGGTGTGCCGTCAACGACGTCAATTCTTCTTCTGGGCGATTGCACCGCACCACCGTCGAGCGTTGCCACAGCCGTCAGGTTTTCGACGGTGAGGTAGTAACCGTCAGCAGGCTTAGCCGTCAGTGTGCATACTCCGTTGCTTACCGCATAAGTCACCGTACCGCTATTCGCGGGACTAACGGTGATATTCACCTTCTGATCTGCCCATGCTGTCATGGTTGTCAACACCAGCAGGGCCATTGTGGTTAAGATTCTATTCATATTGTGTTTCATATCGCGCGTACATTATTTATTAATAACAACCTTAAACTTCGTTTGAGCTCGTTCACGTTCGATAAAGCATGAGCAAGCTCTGCTTTATTCTCACTTAATCACGACCTTCTTACCATTCACGATGTAGAGACCCTTCTGGGCAGGAGCCTGCTGCAGCTTGCGACCGTCTATCGTATACCAGCTATCGTCGTTCAACGTTCCACGTTCAACGTTCAACGTCTGAACTCCCGTCGTGTTCTCGTCCCCAATGCTGATGCTCAGTTCGGGAGCACCGCTGCCGCCAGCCACTTGCAGCACATTCTTGCCTGCTGCAATCGTACCCATAGTGACTTTCATCAGCTTGCCGTTATAGAGTCCGTAGATGGTTCCGGCCATCGTGGTGACATCCGTATCGGCACTCATGTGAATCATCATGTTGCCCTCACCCGGAGCCGTAGCACCCGTGCTTGCCGTCTTTGCCACTATCGCCGCACTTCCCTTGGGAATATACGTCAACGACTGCGTGGTAGCCGTCGTTCCCGAGACACCCGTAATGAAGTATGCCGAATAGCCGTCAGGCAGGTAAGTGTCGTTGTCGTTGTTGTAGTAAGTGCCATAAGTATGACCAGCAATCGCTTCATCCAACTGCTCACCGGACACCCTATAGCCAATCTCGAAGCTCTTGACAAACGGTCCGCCGGTATAGTTGCCTGTACCTGTCACTGATGCCGTAGCTGTACCGACAGCGACATTGTTCGAATAGGCTACGGTAAAGTCGGTATCCAACGTCAGGTCAACACCCCTGTCACTGTCCGTCACTTTCACTTCCGCCTTGACTTCCTCACCAGTATAGTCATAAGTATCCTGCGCCAGCGTCACCCAGTCGGCAACAATCGTCTTCGGGATAATGGTGAAGGGCACTTCCTTCGAACCTCCATAGGCAGAACCCTCTTTGGCGGTAATGACTATCGTGTAGTCGCCAGCATCAATCATTGACTCAACGGCAGCGTTGCCTTTTTTGTAGCTTACCGTATAGTCAGTGCCTAACGTCAAGGCTGTTCCACCTCCTGCAGGAGTAACCGTCAGCTCAGGAGTGTAGGCCGAGCCCTTATAAGTCTGGTCATCATTGCCGGTAACCGTACAAGTGGAAATATCAATCAAAACCGTGTAAGCCACAGAAACGGTATCGCTATATATCGTTGTACCACCGGCTGCAGGCGTATACCCTACCCTTGCCGACAGGGTTCCTTCCTGGAACACAACACCGTCTTCCGTGTAATCTGTCCATGTAGCATCATTATCACCCGTAATGTCATCCCACGTATAGCTGATGGCCATGCCGGCGACATTCTCCTTGGTCATCGTAATCGCGCCCTGATCCGACGGATAAGTACCAGCGGGCAAGCTAACGGTCGGAGTCTTAGGTGCAGCATCCACGTAGAAATCATAAGTATCCTCTTCGTATTTGCCACCTCCTGCGTAAGACAAAGTAATCTTTACGTTACCATATCCCTCAGCAGTAAGCACACCGTTGTCAACTGATACAACATCATCGTCAGCAGATTCCCAAGTCAAATTCGCTGCTGGGATGTCCTCAGGACAAACTACCTGATAATGCGCCTTGACGTCAAACGTATTGCCATTCGTCACTCTGAGTTTCGACAAGAAAGCCTCTCCGTCCTTGATAGAAAGATAGTCTTTGATGCCGTTAATAATAAACGTTTTCGGCTGCGTCAGCTCCGTTTTGAAGTTCTTGCCCGTCGACGACAGTATTACCGTTGCCGTTCCGGGGTTCACATTGTTGCTGTAATCTGCCGTGTAGTCACTGGCATCGACAGTGATTGTTTTGTTATTTGTATTCTTAAACGTCACCGTCAGCTCCGGTTCAATCGGCTCGCCAGTGGCAGTCTGCTCCGGAATATCAGCAATCTCAACGTTGAAGTCGGCCTGGGCGATGGTATAATACCTGATTACCTTACCTGTGAAGTTGCCCTTACCAATGATCTCGCATCTGGGACCTTTTGCGCCACCCTCTTCAGTCTCCATACCAGTACCAGCATTGACGCTGTCAGGATACGCTAACCAATAGTCCACTTCGTTTACCAAATCGTGGTTATTATAGGATATTCCGTCCAACGTAGGCATGTGTTCTTCACCGTCATATTCAAAATTGGTAGCAGTCAAGTTGCCAACAATTCCTTCCTTCGACAAATCCATCGGATTAATGGTGAAAGTCTTTACGATAGACGTGGCACCATCACTGATGGTCGTGTAGATACCCTTACCGGTAATCGTTGCTTTAGCCGTACCGGCATTCACGGTGTCCGATAACTCAACGGTATAGTCCGTATTCTCTTCCAGTTCGACCTCCCCATCGGCATCCTTGTAGATAATCGTCAATTCCGGTTCATGACCTTCCCAGTTGAAGATAAAATCGTCAATATCTTCAACCATCGTCAGCGTCAGCGCCTTGCGCGACTGGAAGTTGACCGTCACCTCGACATCACTGCCGTCAGTAGGCATAGTGAGCGTATATTTCGTCTCGCCGCTGGGGTCAGCACTAGCATCCGACGCCGTAACCACAATGGGATTATCTACCAATCCCGGATCGCGGCGAGGAGTCTGTGCCATATTACCATTCCACACTGCATATGCCGTGATAAAATCTTTGGTCACATAGCTTCCGGCGGGGGGCGTTACCGTCAGGGTACACACACCGTTGCTGATGCTGCTTGTCGCCGTTCCCGTCTCAGTAGCCGTACCGTTCAGCTGCTTCTTAATAGTCACGTCGGCAGCCCATGCTCCTGAGGTAAACAGAAGCATCAAGGCCATTGTCATTACTGATTTCATATATTGTTTCATCATCATGTCCTCCTATTACTTTTTGTTGATAAAAACCTTCTTTCCATTCTTGATATAGAGACCCTTCTGGACAGGAGCCTGCTGCAGCTTGCGACCGTCTATCGTATACCAGCTATCGTCGTTCAACGTTCCACGTTCAACGTTCAACGTCTGAACTCCCGTCGTGTTCTCGTCGCCAATGCTGATGCTCAGCTGCGGGGCGTTACCAGCGTTGACAGCCGAAGGCTCAACCATCAGATAGCCGCGATTGGCAGGAATCGAACCACTCGTCGAACGCCTAAACATATTGTTAACCAATATATACACCGTTCCGCCTGTGATAGTGCTCACGTCAACAGCCGATGCCGTTCCTATCAGCTTATTGTTCTCAAACGTCGAGGTAGCACCCGTATACGCACTGGCAGCAATTTTCGTCCATACATTGTTGTTAGAAACATTCTGCAGCAGTACGGCAGTATTCGCGGGAATATAACCAATTTCCGATATCGTTACTGTTGCGCCTTCAACCGCTGTCACCTGATAAGCCTTCAAACCTTCAGGCGTTGACAGATTCTCAGTACCGCAATAGGTAGCCCACTCGTTCGAAGCACTGAAGCTGACGTTCAGCTGGCGTTTAACAGTCAGCGTATAGGACGCTTCACCTGCTGCATACTCAGACGTCGCAGCAGACGTCGCAGCAATCGTTGCTGTTCCTATGCCGACCACTGTCACCGTTCCGTCAGTAGCCACCGTAGCCACATCCGTATTCGAGCTCTCATACGTCACAGCCACACTGTGTGTGTTCTGCAGCACAGGCAGCGCCGTATTATCGTCCTTACCGAGCGTCCACTCAGCAGTCGTTACGGCTGTTGCACCTTGCATATACTTCAACTCTGGGTCTATGATAACTGTGTAGGCAACAGATACGGTGTCACTATAGATTGTATTATAATTCTCGGCATCATAATACTCTACCCTAGCCGACAAGGTTCCTCCCTGGAATGCAACACCGTCATCCGTGTAATTTTTCCATGTTGCATTATTATTACCTGTAATGTCATCCCACGTATAGGTGATGGCAGTATTGGCAATATCAGCTTTCGTAATCGTAATCGGGGCGTGCGTGCTCGGATATGTGCCTTCCGCCAAATTAATCGTAGGTTTAGGAGGAGCTACTTCAATATTAAAATCACAATAGTCGGACTCATAATTACTATTGCCTGCAGAACTAACCTTAATCCATGTAGAACCACAACCTACTGTAGTTATAACGCCATTAGTCACAGTAACTACATTTTCATCGTTGCTGTACCAAACCAAAGTTCCTACAAGTTCCTCAGGACAACTGAAATCATATTCAGTCTTAATATCAATCGGATTACCCTTTTCCACTTTGACTGTTGACAAAGGAATGTTTGTCCCCTTATACTTAATACGTAGATATTGTTCCCCCTTGTCGACTCTGATAGCATAAGACGCTGTAGCTGGTGCATAGGTGTCGTCACCGGCAAAAGTGGCAATAATCTCAATATCTGAATTATACGCAGCCACCGGCGTAACAACACCGTCAGCGTCAACCGTAGCAACAGCCTCATTAGAACTGCTCCAAGTTACCGCAGGAGCTGTTGGCATATCGCTTAAAACTTCCTGAGAGAATGTATTCCCTATCTGCAAACGTGTCCAGGTATAATTAAAATGCAGATTCGGATTAGCCTTTATGGTATATTCTACCTCAGTCTTTTTGCTCTTGAATTGTTTGCCTGAGTCACCGTCGATAATGTAAGCCGTTACCTTTGTAGATTCTGATACAGCAATCGTCTGGTCAGCAGAAGTGTATTGTACGGGGTTATCCTCATCGTCACCCAGATAATACCAAACCTGAGTATAATCATATGTATTGTCATATCCTTCAGGCAGATTTTCTATCTTTACATTCTGAGTACCGCCATATGTTCCTTCAGGTAAATCAAATGTCAGTGCATTGCGTACAATATAGACTTTATCACCACCTATCATTTCAAACGATGTTCCATCAACAGTAAGCGTTTGTGCCGCTCTGACCAGATGTCGTCCTATATTCTCCATTGTAAATGACGAAGCAGTCGTCTCGACAAAAAGATCCGTAACAGTATCTCTATAATAATACTTTATTTCCGCACCAGAAAGGCCTGTTATGGTGTATTCCTGGTCTGGCCAGTAGACACCCTCTGCAGGACTTATCACTGGAGCAGAGGCTATCAGTTGCTTATTACCTGTATCATTATCTGCTGCAGATAGGCCGCTTGCATATTCCACTTCATCATAGCCCTCATAGTATTGAGGATAACCTCCATCGTTGGGCTTAGTATTCTTCATTACCAGTTTTCCAGGGGCATTCTCATCGGTAGTGAAAATCAGTTTTGGACAAGTTTCAGCAAAGATTGTCCAATTTCCACCAGTAGCCTCGTTATATTGACCGTCAATGACATTATTACCTAACAAATGTACTGTAAAAGCGACATCGCGTCCACAAAATATACCTCCATTGATTGTTGCACCATTCAGTGTCAGTGTATTTGTTTCATAATTATACTTTACTGTTGCATTGGCGTCATTCAAAACATTATCTGCGTTCAAGCTTGTTACATATATATCGCCAACTTGCAAATTATAAGAGTCGTAATTTGCAATCGATACATACGAAGCTGTCGCTAAGTCAGCAGTCGTCGCAGGATCAGTTAGATGCATCGGGCTTGTAAAATTCACAGAACTGAAACCCGAAATCGCAGGTCCTCCATCATTACTACTCATTGACAGGCTATATTTTCCATCTGCATCTTTTGCCTCAAAAGTCAGCGTACCTGATGTCACTTCACCTTTGGATTGGAATGTGATTGTACCCATTTGGGCATCTTCGGTTGTCACTTTCACTGTCAATGCAGAAAGACTGCTCGTGAATGAGTAAGTTCCATGATAGCCGTATTCCAGTGTTGATGTTTCAGGTATGAATTTAGCTCCTGCGATTGGATCCAAATTGGCATCGCAGTATGGCCTTCCATCTATCCATAAATCATACTTCCTGTTTAAGACAATATCCATATAAGTATCATATGCCTGAACCCACCAGTCACCATTTTCAGGGTAATCATCTGATGCATATACAAATGTCGAAGAAGATGAAGACCACCCCGAAGCAATAGAGGTCTTACTTGCTAAACCATTCACCTTAAGCGTACCAGGTGCAGATTTATCAGTTGTCAATGTCAACTTTGGAGAAGCCTCAGTTGCATTGCCAACAAAAACATAATCGTTCGCATTCGCTATTGTAATCTCGTTGGAGCCGACTAAGTTAACTGTCAGGTCTTCAGCACTAGTTCTCTGTATATTACCGCTAATATGAGCGCCGTTGAGCGTCAGGATTTTATTCTCTGCATCATAGCTGACAGTACCAGTGATATTGTCGCCCGTTATGTTCGAGGCGTTACCGCTTGTTACGAGCACACCTGCAATGGTAATATTTAATGGGGTACCTTTAGAAATGAGGACTTCTGCTCCAGCTGTTAAACTTGTTGCGGTAGCAGCTGAGTAGTCGTCCGTATAATACATTCCCCAACCGCTATCAAGAGTAACGTTGCTGAATCCACTGATAGCCGCCCTAGAATTATTAGAATCAGGAGTTCCTCCGTTGCTAGGCCTAAGTGTTAAAGTGCTTGCATCGTTGGTTGCAGAAAGGATGAGGTTTGATGTGTTGTTTTTAGCTATAATACAATAGCCGTCGTTACCTGGATTAAGTTCTGCACCGCTCCACGTGTTTATAGTGTTATTTCCACTATATTGAATCTTCAAGTCGCTACTTCCGCTCCAAACTATTCCAGTTAAAGACGCCCCATAATTTACATTCTCCAAAGTAAGAGTGGCAGGGGTACTACCTGCTGCAGNNCTACCTGCTGCAGGCGTGAAATAGAAACCGGCCATACCTGTTACGGCACCTGTCTCGCTATTTACATTGGCACCTGTAAGGGGAACATCTCCAATAGACAAATGATAATCAGCAATTTTAGTTATTGTGATACTATTTAGAATGTATGAGTATGCTTTGTCGTTATCCGAAAAGATAAGGAAGCATAAGTTATCTGACAAAATACCCTCATCATTTAAATTGATATCCAAAGTACCATCGCTAGTCATAAGATATGGATCTGTATAATGTGTAGTGGTGTCAGTTCGGTTAACTGCACGGACATATATCTTTGACCCTTCAGTTACTTCTAAGTTGGAGTAATTCAATGTTACCTTCTTGATCGTAAAACCGTCAGGAGGTGTAAGGACGCCCTTACCATAGTTATCTCTAACGCTGATTTTTACTTTTGATTCAACTAAAGCTGCACAATAATGTCCATCTATGTGAAAATTCCATGAATAACCCATGGTCTCATCATTGACTGCAGCATAAAGAATATCATCCGTAGCTCCGTTAAATGTAAATGTCTTTGTATCCCACTGTCCCCACGCCATGTTCGGGATAATCACCATGGCAAACAAGACGGGAAGCATTCTGAGCCTCCGCGTCAGGTTTTGTTGGTTGAAAAATCTTTTGTTCATAATGTTGTTATTGTTTTTAATTGTTATTATTTCTGCTTTATCAGTTTATGCTTGGTTGTGCAATCTACACATTTCGCTTGCAAAGTTACGAATAAGCGAGCAAAACGCAAAATAAATTAATATTTATTTTCATTTTCGAGCGAAAATAACTTCTCGCGTAGCGAAAGGGTACGAAGTTTTCGCGACATAACCAAAGGTTATGCCGATTTTTTTCTTCGAAGATTTTGTTATGTCGCAGAAACTTCGTATCTTTGCAGGCAGAGCATGCAAAGAAGCAGGCATCTTATAAATAACTGAAAATGAAAAAAGCATTATTGTTAGCTGTTATCAGCCTGTGGCAGGTAGCCGCGTTTGGTCAGAAGAAATACGAAATGGTGGTCGAGAAAACCGACGGAACGGAAATCGTTACCAATGTGGAAGACATTGTGCGGGTTTATTTCCGCGAGCGAAGCAGCGACGACCCCATTGACGACACGACCATCACCGCCGTCGACCTCGGACTGCCCAGTGGAACGAAGTGGGCAAACGTAAATCTTGCCATTAACGAGTCAAACGTCTATGGCGGCTACTACTCATGGGGTGAGACGAGCGAGAAGACAAGCTATTCCTGGAAAGACTATCAGTATGGCACATCAGCCACGAATGTTACGGACATAGGCAGCAACATTGCCGGAACCCAGTACGACGTCGCCCATACTTTGTTAGGCGGTTCGTGGCAAATGCCTTCGTCTGACGATTTCGCGGAACTGCTTGCCAATTGCACCTACCAGTGGACCTCCCAGAATGGTGTCAAGGGCGGCTTGTTCACCAGCAAGATCAATGGCAAGTCCATCTTCTTTCCTGCTGCCGGCTCCTGGTGGGACAAGAAGGTACACGAGGTGGGCAAAAGCGGTAACTACTGGTCGTCAAGCGTTAGCACCTACCCCGAAGGAACTGCTGTCGTGCTCTATTTCGACGACGAGGGAGCCGACATTGACGATCCCGCTCCACGCGCCGACGGCAACAACATCCGCCCCGTATGTAAGTAGCACGTAAGAACCTTTTTATGACAAGAATAAAATTCGAGTTCACCAAACGATGAACTCGAACCCTTTTATTTTTTTTTGCATAATCCTCCGCCAAGTAAGTAAAGCCGTTGATTGACAGAAAGATAATGGCGGAGAATTTTTGAGCAACGGAGGTAATTGCAATGAGGTCGCACCTAAGCCGTCGTGAGACCGGACTTAAGCAGTAATAAGGCCGTACTTAATGAATCTGCCACTTAAGTGGTAGATATCTAGGACTAAAGTGCTATGATACTGCTACTATAGTGGTAGCATCCTAGGACTTAAGTGGCAGATTAAAGAACAGGGACTTAACCGGCGCTTAAGTCCGGGCTAAGAAGCTGGGAGCAGGGAGTGGCGAGCAAAGAGCAAAGAGAAAAGAGCGGAGAGCAAAGAGCAGGGAACTGGGAGCAGAGAGCAGGGATAACAAAAAAATCCTCCGCCATCATTCTGCTGTCTATCAGGCAGTTAGAATGGGTGGCGGAGGATTTTTACCTTTTTTACTTTTCTTGGTAATTTCGGTCTTAGATGGGCAGTGAGAGCACGAAGCGGGCTCCGGGACCAGCAAAGGCGGTGTCGAGCACGAGGTCGCCACCGAGACGACGGGCAATGTTGCGGGCTACGGTGAGTCCGATGCCCTGTCCGTCGAAGAACTGGTTGAGCTTCACGTAAGGCTCGAAGACCTTCTCAGCGTCGTCAGCCTCAATGCCTGAGCCTGTGTCCTCGACGGTGTAGATGGCCTGCATCTTGTCCATATCGACAGTAACGGCAAGCGTGACAGAGCCTTCGGTGGTGAACTTCAGTGCGTTGTCCAACACGTGAACCAGCGAGCGTGCGGCCTTCTGCAGATTGGTGGACATCATCGTAGCAGCTGCTGCGGGGTCTACCGTCTGATTGAACTTGATGTACTGAGCCTGGTCGATGCCCGACTGGCGCACAGCCTCTTCGGCCACCTGAGCGACCATGATGTTATCGGTGCGCTCGAAGGGAGCCTGGTTGGGCTGAATCTCGTCCAAATCGGAAATCTTGCCAGCCAAAGCTGCCAGCTTCTGGTCGCCTGTAGCCATAAGGTCACTAACGACCTGCTTCATGGCCTCAGCCTTCTTCTGAGCGTCCTGCTGCAACTGGTTGTTAGCCTCCTGCAACTGCTGGACGGTATTCTGCAGGGCCTCGTTAGCGGCACGTGCCTTGTCCTGCTCTTCGTTCATCTTGTCGAAGGCGAGCAGAGCCTGCTCGTAACCTTCGCCAACATTGTCAAAGTTTTTCTCCAGCGCACGATAGTCCTCGAGCAGCTTCTGCTGTTCGTTGACGCGCTGCTGGTAGTCGTCGAGCAGACGCTGCTGCTCCTCAGCCTGTTTGGCGCTGGCCTTGTTCTGTGTGTACAGTGCGTAAGCCAGCACGATAGCTGCGACTAATGCTACAACAAAAGCGTAAACCATAATCTCTAAACGTTAAACGCTAATCAGGAAATGCTATCAGGCCTTTTTCTCGACCTTCATAAACTTGGTGAAACCGGTCATTGCCAGCACCTTATAGATTTCGGGGCTGACATTGGTCATCTTGAACTGACCCTTCTGCTGCATGACAGTACGCATGGTTTTCTGGATGATACGCAGACCTGAAGAGGCCATGTAAGTAAGATCTGAGCAGTCCATCTCGAGATCTACGCCGCCATCTGCCAATGCGGGCTGGATGTCTTGTTCGAACTGAGGAGCATTCATCGTGTCAATACGCTCACCTGTCTTAATGATGGTCTTACCACCTTCTTTGATAATCTGTGTCATAATTGTTTAATTTTTTGATTATTGATGTTTTTAATGTTTTAAACTTGAATGTCTTTTTTCATCGTGAGCAAATTCTTGCCCTCCAAACGCTGATAGGTTACTTCGTTCATGATGTTCTTGACAATAAAGATACCCATACCACCCAGGTCGCGCTCCGCAGGATTGACATCCATATCGGCGCTTTCCTTCATGGTAGGGTCAAACTCCTTGCCACGATCACTGAGAACGAAGGTAAGTTCCTTTCCGTCGGACTCCGCCAGCAGTTCGATGTCTGCCGTCTTGCCTTCAGGATACGCATAGGAAATGACGTTGACCACCATCTCCTCCATCACCAGATTAAGGTTCATCTGAAGTTCCAAGTCGAGCCCCAGCTCTTCGCCGATTTCCTCGACAAACTGGTTTACTTTCTCCAGCTCGCTCATCTGGTTTTTCAGTCTTAGTTCCTTTCTCATAATCCTATAGTTTACTTTTTCAGTTATTCTCTTCTTTGATAAACTTCACACAAATCATGGTGAGGTCGTCGTTCGGTTCTGCACCGTCACGATGTTTCTCAACCTCCGCACGCAGCATCTCGACCGTCTGCTCGCAGCTCTCGAAGGGCACCGTCTCCATGAGTTCCAGGATGCGCTCGTCGGAGAACTGCTCCTGCTGACGGTTTTCGGCCTCGTTGAGTCCGTCGGTATAGACGAACAGCGGGCTGTTGGTGATATCTGCTATCTCTTCGCCCTCGTAATCGAGTTCGGGAATGATTCCTACAGGGGCGTTAGGTACCATATCGATGAATTCGGGCTTGCCGTTACGCAGGAGTACGGGGGGATTATGGCCTGCATTACAGAAGTCCAGATGACCTGTCTCGAGGTCGAGCAAGCCCAGGAACATCGTAACGAACATACCCGTCTCGTTGTCCTCACCCGACAGGGCGTTGTTGATGCGTGTGGCAATCTCGGCAGGTTTCATCTCCTGAGCGGCCAGCGTACAGAACAGTCGTGTGGCCTGAGCCATAAACAGTGAGGCCGGCACACCCTTGCCCGATACGTCGCCCAGGCAGAAGTACAGCTTGTCGCTCTTGCCTTCCTCGTTGCTCTCTGCCAAGTAGTAGCCGTAAAGGTCGCCACCGACCTCTTTTGCAGGCGTCATAGAACCGTAGAGGTCGAGGTCGGGACGGTTCGGGAACGTGCGCGGCACCATACCCATCTGGATGTTTCGGGCGATACGCAGGTCACTCTCGATACGCTCCTTGGCGGTCGTCGTCTCCTCCAGCTGGTCGTAGGCGGTGAGGAGTTCCTCGTGGGTAGCCTGCAGCTGGTCGTGGGCTTTCTTCAAGCGGCGTGCAGCAATGATGCGGAACACGACGAATATCACCAAACCCACAAGAACCAGTCCGATAATGATGAGCATGTTACGGAACTGTGCACGCTCCTGTTGCATCTTCAGTTCGTCAACCTGGAAGATCGTGCTCAATTCATTCAGCTGGTTTTTGGTATCTGCCCTACTGATGGAGTCCTTTATCTGATACATCTCACAATAGAGTGCCGACGACTCCTCATAACGGTGCAGCTGGCTAAGTATCGCAGCCCGTTGTGCGGCGACAGTCAGATAGATAGCCTTATCCTCGTCGGGCTGGATATACAACATACGACGACTATTCAACTGTATTGCTTCGTCCAGACGTCCCTGCTTCAGTCGCAGTTGAGCCTGAGTGTTGAGCCAGGCCGCTCCTTCGTATCCTGTCTCTACAAACAACAGCGTCTTCGCATGTTGCAAAATCTGATCTGCATCATCCAAACGGTTTTGCCCCAAAGCTGACTGAGCGCAAGCAATATCGTAGTAGAACCAAAGCATGTCCTGGGTTTCCTTTCTGAACTGCTTGTTTTCGAGCAGGAATTTTTCGAGAAAAGACTTCCATCCGACAGTCAGTTGTTGCAGCTCATCATATTTACCCAACTCGTTAAGCACATCACCCAGATAAGAATACAGCTCAGGAGTCGGGGAAGGATATGGCGAAATATTCAGCATGAGGTCGAGGCCTTTCTGAAAAGCATTTTTGCTCTCCTCGAGGTTGTTCATGTTCAAATAAACATTACCCATCGTGTAATAGGCAATGGCCAAAGGATAGGTCTGATCACTCTCCTTAGCCTCATCGAACATCTGCTGCACTTCTCGAAGGGCAAGATTTTTCTTGTTACTATAATATATTAAGGTATTGATATAATAAGTCCACAATTCGTAATAGCAATCCCACTGCTCAAGTCGTGCAAGCGTTTTCTTATCCTCTTCAAAATGAGCATTGATAGAATCCTTCTTACCCTGATTATAGAAAGTTACCATGCGGGATACCAACAACTTAGCCAGCTCTTCCTTGTAGTTTTCCTTACTGGCACGCTTGATCTTCTTGTTCAGTTCCGGGACGATATCCTGACCGGCAGCACGAATCCCGAGAGGCATCAGGATGCTTCCCCAGAGACAGATGATGATGGTCAGTATCGCTCTTAACATACGCACAATGGTTCAGACGATGACTCGCGTCTTATGATAATTCTCGCGGAACTCCGAGGGCGAACAGCCTTTCTTCTTCTTGAAGATGCGGTTGAAGTTGCTCAGATTGTTGAATCCGCTCTGGAAACTGATTTCGGCAATGCTCCTGGCAGTGTCGACGAGCATACGGCTGGCATAGCCCAGACGCATCTCGATGATATAATCGCTCAGGTTACGGCCCGTATGCAACTTGAAGAAGCGGCTGAAGGCCGAAGGACTCATACCCGCAATGTCAGCCAGCGTGTTCAGGCGGATTTCGTCCATATAGTTCTTGGCGATATAGTTCTTCACTTTCAGCACACGGCGCGAGTCGCTCTCCACCTCGACCTTGGCATAGCTCGAAGTAGCCAGCGTGCGGGCACCCTCACAGTGCGACAGCTCGTAGAGGATGGTCAGAAACTGCATCACAGCATAGAAGCCGTCCTTCACACTGCTGAGCGTGTCGAGCTGCTGATAGACGCGCAGGATGGCATCCATGGGGAATGAAAGGCCCTTGCGGGCTTCTTTCAGCATTTTCCGCAGGCTGTGGAAGGGGTTACGCGAGAGGAATCCGTCGTCGCTCAAGTCCAGATAGAACTGGACGGTGATCTCGCGGATGTCGTCGCTGGTACAGGTGTTCTGTTCCCAGACGTGTTCAAGATCTGGACTGGTGATAAGTACGAGGTCGTAGTCGCCAATGACCTCGTTAGAGTCGCCAACGATACGCCGCACACCGGCAGCGTGCTCAACGAAATTGAGCTCGAACACCTCGTGGTTGTGGATGGGATAGGTGAACTCCTTCTTCCTGCGGTCGGCAATATAGAGGGCGTCCTTACCCATCAGTGGGGTGATTTCGTGGATGACTCGTGACTCTTCCATCAAATTTTCAGTTCTTTCAATATATCACTCATGCGCTGCATATTCTTGATGCGCATTGGCACCAGGGGCAGGCGCAACACGTTCTCGATAAAGCCCATCTCGCTGAGCATTGCCTTCACACCGGCGGGATTGCCGTCGACGAAGAGCAGCGAGAAGAGATCGGTGAAGCGGTGATGAATCTTGCGGGCAGGGTCGTACTCACCGCGCATCTGCAGGCGAATCATCTTCGAGAACTCCTTAGGCAGCGCATTGCCAATGACACTGATGACACCGACGGCACCACACGACACCATCGGGAATGTCAGCGCGTCGTCGCCACTGATGACGTCGAAGTCGTTGGGCTTGTTCTTGATGATTTCGTCGACCTGCTCCAGATTGCCCGAGGCCTCCTTGATAGCCACGATATTCTCGCAGTCGTTAGCCAGACGCACCGTCGTGGCAGCCGTCATATTAACGCCCGTACGTCCTGGAACGTTATACAGCACCACTGGCAGCTTCGTGGCTGCGGCAATGGTCTTGAAATGCTGATAGAGTCCTTCCTGCGAAGGCTTGTTGTAATAGGGACAAACGCTCAGAATGCCGTCGATACCCTGGAAGTCGCGCGTCTGCAACTCTTCAACGATAGCTGCGGTATTATTGCCGCCACAACCCATAAGGATGGGCACGCGACCTCCCACCAGACTCACTATCGTCTCTTTGATTTTTTGCTTTTCGTCGGCCGTGAGCACGGGAGTCTCACCGGTAGTAGCCAGAATGCACAGGAAATCAGCACCGTTGTCGAGCTGATACTCGACAAGACGGACGAGTGACTTATAGTCCACCGATCCGTCCTCCTTGAAGGGCGTCACCAATGCTATACCCAGCCC
>LXOW01120159.1_pt1 | contig 17968 bp, 12 predicted proteins | sample 1368591 | NCBI WGS metagenome assembly LXOW01 (sample SAMN04884650, study PRJNA319009) | bovine gut metagenome | isolation source: Cow rumen | host: Bos taurus | place: Italy: Legnaro (PD) | collected 2014-07-09 | reverse complement strand
CCACGGACTCGCCCGGCCGCGGATGCGAACAGCATGCATTCGTCCACAACCCCGGGAAATGGTACTTCCCGGCCGCCCGCCGCTGGAGCAACCACCGTCCCCCTTCATCGAACAGCAGGATGGAGAACGCCCGGTGCCGCCGACCGCCCTCGCGGTGCGCCGCCAGCTTCTCCATCCGCCCGGTCTCCCGGTCCGCGCCATCCACCAGGACGACCCATTCTTCATGACTCTCGTTCATGGCCCCACCCTACCACGCCCGCCATGTCCCCGCCAAACGCAAAACACCGCGGAACCGCCGGCGGATGGACTTGCCTCCTGCTCCTCCAGACGCTAGATTTCCCGGCAACCATCGCCCGGAACAACACGATGACTGCCTCTCTTCCATCCATCTCTTCCCCGGTCCGTCCCATGAATGGACGGCCCGTCGGTGTCATCGCGGAAGTCCACGGCAGGCAACGGCGTACCGGGTCATGCCGGACGATGCACGAGGAGTTCCCGGAATCGTGATGGGCCGCTACCAGACAATGGGGGAATTGGCGAGGTGGTTGCCGCAGGGAGGGCAAAGGGAGAATGCCGCCATCGTGTTCACGTCGGGACATTTGGGGGACATCTTGCACGCTGCGCCGATGCTGCGCCGGTTGAGGGAGGCCCTGCCCGATTGGATAATCGTCTGGCTGGTGGGGCCGTGGGCGATGGAGACGGCAAAGTGTTTCGAGGCGTACGCGAACGAAATCCTGCCGTTTGCGATGGATGTTTTTTCCCAGCACCGGGGAAATCGGAAAAACCGGCAGTCGGCATGGGCGCAATGGCGCTTGGGAATGCATCTCCGGGCTTTGCGTCCGCGGGTTTTCATTTCCACGGGAAACGAGAGTCCGGCAGCGAGGTATTTGGCGAACGTCTCGGGAGCGGAAATCTGGTCGGGCATCGGCGAGCGGCGGCCGCCCCGCCACGGGTGCGGGCCAGGACCGCCACGCATTTCATCCCGTATGCCAAGAAATGCTACGAGGCGGAGGCGAAGATGGGATTGCTTGCCCCCTTGGGCATCGAGCCGGAACAGGCAGACCTGTTTTTCCCCGTCGGCGAAATGCAAAGGCAACGGACGGCGGCGTTTTTGAGGGAAGAAGGAATCGAACAAGACCATCCGCTGGTGCTGATTTCGCCCGGAAGCGGATGGAGCGGAAAAAACTGGCCGCCGGAACGGTTCCGCGCGGTTGCCGAATGGTCGGAGCGGGAACGGGGCGCCCAAGTTGCCTGGATCGGTAGCCCGGCGGAAGCGCACCTTGTAGGAGAAAACCCGCCGGGGAAATGTTGGTTCGGACGTTTTTCGGTCCCCGAGCTCGCGGCCGTGATGGAACGCGCAACGCTGTGGCTGGGCAACGACAGCGGACCGATGCATCTGGCGGCGGCGGTGGGCTGTCCCACGTTGTCGCTATGGGGACCGACGGAACCCGCCAAATGGGCTCCGCGCGGGAAACGCCACCGGCATCTCCGAAAGATGGAGCGATGCCAAGGATGCGAGTACTGGAATCCGGAAAAAACTTGTTTCAAGCAAACGCATGCGTGCATGGAAGCCATCCGGGTGGACGACGTATGCGAAGCCCTTTCGGAGATGCTCTCACCTCCCGTCCCCTGATCCATCCGCCCTCCCTGCCGAACACGGCCCCGGAATTCTGTCAGCGGAATTTCGGATCGACAGGCAGGCGGGCGGGGGTCGAAGCCGACGCGGTGGAGGTTCCGGCAACGGAGGTTGCGAGGTTGGCCCGGGCCTGGCGGGCGAGGCGGCCGGCGAAGGCCGTGCCTTCTGGGCTGAGGCGGATTTCGCGGAAGGCCGGGGACTGGTAGATGCGGCCGATCGTGGTTGCCGGCTGACCGCGGCGCGCCGTCTCCAGATGGGCGATCGCTTCGCGGGCTCGCCCCATGCGCGCGGCCTGCACCGCGGCTTCCAGGAAGAGGGGCTGGTCGGGGGGCTGCGTGGCCAGGAAACGGAACAACTCGTCCATCGCCTCTTCCGGGCGGTCTGCCTGGAGGAGGAGGTTGAACTGGAGGCGCATGGCTTGTTCGTCGCGGGGGAATCGCGCGCGGTAGCGGACGATCCACGCGAGCGCCTGGTCCGGAAGGCCGCTCAGCATGGCGCACAGGGCGCGGTTGAAGAGAGTCGGCGGATGGCCCGGCGCGATCCGGTCGGCGACACGCAGCTGCCGGACGGCTTGGAGCGCATCTCCGTGCTTGAGCAACAATGCGGCGTACAGGTTGCGGAACTGGACGTCATCGCCGTTTTCGGCCAGATCCAGCAGGAATGCACGGCGGCACGCATCGGCATCCAAATCGGGGGATTGTGATTGAAGAAGCCAGAAGTGGATCATCGGATCACGGCCGACCAAGGAAGCGAGGAAGCGTTCGCATGCAAGAGATGGCACGGCATAGGCATGGCCAAGGGTGGCGACATGGCCATTCTGGGAGGACACGGCAACCCCCTCGGTGCGTCCGGGCAAGGCATGTCCATGCGAGCGGGCCCGCTGGTTCTTGTCGGCCCAATCGCGTTGCAAATAGCGCATGGCGCCGAACAGCACGGCCAGCATCACCAGGACACTGATTCCGATGGTGCTTGCCATGCGCAGGAAACGGGTCAGCGGATCGGGTTGCGTTCCCGGCGCGCCGGGAACATCCGCCGCCCGCCGCGAGTGGGTACGATGGGGGACCGGTCCTCCCGTGGAGGAGGCTCCGGAATCCCTGCCGGATCTCTGGTGGATTTCATCCATGCTCGGGCCATGATAGCAACGATGCTCCCCACCGCAAGCCGTTTTACCTTGGCTGTTTTTGGATTGCCGCCGCGACCGTGAAATCCTAGACTTCTTTTGATATGGATACCTTGGTCGTCATCCCTACCTACAACGAGAAGGACAACTGCGAGGCAATCGTCCACGCCGTTCTGGCGGCGTGCCCCGAGGCCGAGGTGTTGGTTGTCGACGATAATTCGCCGGACGGCACCGGGCAGATCGCCGACCGCATGGCGGCCGCGGAGCCGCGGGTACACGTCCTGCACCGCGAGAAGAAGCAGGGGCTCGGCCGCGCGTACATCGCGGGGTTCCGCTGGGCGCTGGAGCGGCCGCAGTACGAGTTCGTGATGGAGATGGATGCCGACTTCTCGCACGATCCGAAGGCCGTCCCGCAGCTGCGCGCCGCGGCCGCCGACGCCGACCTCGTGCTCGGCTCGCGCTACATCGGCGGCATCCGCGTCATCAACTGGCCCATGAACCGGCTGCTGCTCAGCACCGGCGCGGCGCTGTACGTCCGCACCGTCACGGGCATGCCGTTCGGCGACCCGACCGGCGGCTTCAAGTGCTTCCGCCGCGCCGTGCTCGAAACCATCCCCCTCGACAAGATCCGCTCCAACGGCTACTCGTTCCAGATCGAGATGACCCACACCGCCTGGCACCTCGGGTTCAAGGTCAAGGAGACCCCCATCGTGTTCGAGGAGCGCCGCGACGGGCAGTCCAAGATGAACGGCGGCATCGTCAACGAGGCCCTCTGGATGGTATGGAAGCTCCAGGCCCGCGTGGGATTCCGCCGCCGCCCGCGCAAGGTCCATCCCAGGAGCGTCGCAGCAACCGCGCCGTGAAACCCCTTTCCACATTGTTCCGGCTCCTGCGCGTCAACCAGTGGACGAAGAACGCGGTCGTCTTCGCGGCGTTCTTCTTCGCGCTGGGCGACAAAAACCAGTCGCTCACCCTCTGGCTGTGCTGGAAATCCGCCCTTGCGGCGCTGGCCTTCGCGCTGGTCTCCTCGTCCATCTACATCCTCAACGACCTGAAGGACGCCCCGAAGGACCGGCTGCATCCGGTCAAGTGCCGCCGCCCCATCGCCGCGGGCGAGGTCGGTACCGCCGCCGCGCTGGCCGTGTCCGCCGCCGTGCTGGCAATCGGGTCGTGGGGGGCGTGGCAGATCGCCCCGCGCCTGTTCGCCGTGACGTCCGCCTACTTCGTCATGCAGCTCGCCTACACCTTCGGCCTCAAGAAAGTGTCCCTTCTCGACGTCATGATCATCGCCGCGGGCTTCGTCATGCGCGCCGTGGCGGGCGCCGAAGCCGTGCGCGTGCCCATCAGCCCGTGGCTGCTCGTCTGCACGTTCTTCCTCGCGCTCTTCCTGGCCCTCTGCAAGCGGCGCCACGAAAAAATCAACCTCTCCGGCCAGGGCACGCGCGACGCCCTCGACGGCTACGACGCCAAGCTCCTCGACCTCCTCGTCGCCGTCACCGCCGGCGCGACGATCGTCGTCTACTCCATCTACACCCTCTGGCCCGACACCGTGGCCAAGTTCGGCACGAACCGCCTGGCCGCGACCATCCCGTTCGTCGTCTTCGGCGTCTTCCGCTACCTCGACCTCGCCTACCGCCGCGACCAGGGCGACCGCCCCGAGCGCGTCCTGCTGACCGACCTCCCCCTGCTGCTGGACATCGCCCTCTTTGGCGCGACTGTCCTCGCGGCCCTGTTTTTGTTCAGGAGCTGAGAGATGCGCATCGTGGTCATCGGCGGCGGCGTCACCGGCTCCCACCTCGCGGAAAAGTTCTGCGAGGACGAACACGACGTCGTGGTCGTCGACGAATCCGCCGACGTCCTGGCGTCGCTCGACGCCCACCTCGACCTGCTCACCGTGCGAGGCAACGGCGCCGACCCCGAAGTCCTCGAAGAAGCCGGCATCGGCCGCGCCGACCTGCTGCTGGCCGTCACCGACCGCGACGACACCAACATCCTCGCCTGCATCTTCGCCAAGGCGCGCGGCGTCGAACGCACCGCCGCCCGCGTCTCCGCCCCCGGCTACATGACCAGCCGGCACGTCGACTTCGCCAAGCTCGGCGTCGACCTGCTCGTCAACCAGTACGACGAATACGCCCGTGACGTTTGCGACGTCCTGCGCATGCCCGGCTCCGTCGAAGTCACCGATCTGCTCGACGGCCGCGTCATGGTCGTCGGCATGTCCATCCACATGGACAGCCCGCTGCTCGGCAACACCCTTTCCGGCTTCGGCAACCCCGACTGGATCCGCCGCATCCGCTTCCTGGCCGTCGCGCGCGGCGAAGAAGTCCTCGCGCCGCACGGCGGGACCTCCTTCCTGGTGGGCGACGACGTCTACTTCGCGGGTGAACCCGACGCCATCTCGACCTTCCTCCAGTGGGCCTGGCCCGAGCACCGGAAGTTCCAGCGCATCGTCATCGCGGGCGGCGGCGAACTCGGCCTCCAGCTCGCCCGCAAGCTCGAACAGGCGCGCATGCCGACCGTCCTCGTCGAGAAGGACCCCGACCGCGCCGACTACTGCTCCGAGCGCCTCCGCCGCACCCTGGTCATCAAAGGCGACGCCCTCGAGCGCCAGACCCTCTCCGGCATCGGCGATCCCGAAGACATGGCCTACGTCGCGGCGACCGGATCCGACGAACTGAACATCATCGGCTGCCTCGTCGCCGAACGCTACGGCGCCCGCTTCACCGCCGCGAAGATCGCCAAGCCCGAGTACATCGAGATCGCCGAACAGCTCCGCCTGCTCGACCGCGTCGTCGACCCGAACCTCGCGATGGTCAACGCCATCCTGCACTTCGTCCGCGGGCGCAACGTCTCGGCGGTGGCGCTCTTCTCGCGCCTCCCCGGCGAACTCATCGAACTCAAGCTCGACGACTCCCACCCCTGGGCTGGCCGCGCCATCCGCGACCTGCCCAACCTTCCCGAAGACGTCATCCTGGTCGCCGCCCTCCGTTCCGGCCGCGTCCTCGTGGCGACGGGCGACCTCCTCCTCGCCTCCGGCGACCGCATCGTCCTCTACTGCCAGCCCGACACCGTCGAACGCCTCGACCGCCTCCTCGGCGGCGGGTAGCCCCCGTCCCCTACCCCGCTTCAAGGGAAAACGATCTTCGTGCGATACACCACGGTCCCGTCGTGCTCCGGCTTGTCGCCGGCGGGACGGATGCCGATGGCGCGGGACTGCATGCCGATCCACGGGTCTGGCGCGACCTGCACATACGGTTCCTCGGGCGGACCTTTGACGCCGGTACCGCCGACCACCGGCCAAGCGCTGTCGTCGAAATCGGGGGAAACGGCATCTTCGGGCGGGTCGAAAGTGAATTTCCAATCCGGGGCCGTACCGGCGGACCAAGCCCCCTGCCGGAGCGCAAGCAGCACCCAATCGGGATACGACTGGATGGCCGTGCGGATGGCGACGGAGTGCGGACCGGGCGTGGGCGGGTCGATGGAGACCACGGCCGCGGCAGCAGGGTCGCCCGCGCGCAGGACGCTTTTTCCATCGATGAACAGTTCAGCGGGCATGTTCGCATAGAGAAGCGCGGTCACGCCTTCGCCGAAGCGTTCGCGGCGGAGGATTCCGGCGGCTTCCTGGACGGCCGGATCGGCATCGGCGAGCCAGGGCGCGAGAAACACGTCATCCGGCGTTGCCCCGGCAAGGAGCTGGTCGTAGAGGGCCAGACGGAACTCGCCCATCCGGCGTTCCTTCGCTCCGGCGGCAAGGCGCAAAGCCCATTCATCGCGGGCGCCCTGCCAGTCGCCGAAGCGTTCGGCGTTCCAGACGGCGGTCATGGCGTCGAGCGGATCGAGCCGCGGGTCGGCGGGCGTGCGCCGCCAGGCGGGTGAGAGACGCATGGAATCGGCCGCCTGCGGCTCGCGGAGGTAGTACCAGGCGACGCTCTCGAAGAAGGCATGGGAGGCGTTGTCGGGACCGCGCTCGAACTCCATGTCGAACGAGCGCTCGAAAACAGACGGATCCACCGCGTGGACCCGGTACTGCACGGTGCGGAACGGCTCCTTGACGAACAGCCCGTGCGTGGGTGCGGCCATTGGATTCTGGTAGTACCAGCCGCCGTTGAAGTAGTCCTCCAGCCCCGTCCCGAGCCATCCCGGAACCGCCTCGGCATCCTTGCGGATCGACTCGTCGCCTTCAAGCGCCCAGTACGACCCGTCCAGCGTGCAAACCGACAGCAGGCACCCGACGTACTTCCCCTCGCCGCGCACGTGCAGAATCGGATGCGGCGCGCCGACCTCCTTGAGTCCCGTCCGCTTCCACGCCGCATGGAAACGCCCCAGCGACTTCGCCCCGCCGCGCGGCATTGGCACACTTTGCACGCGCACGCGCACCGGAACGTCTTTGAACCGTCCGGAATCCAGGCGCAACTCCATCCCTTTGGCGTACGGCATCGGGAACGCACAGAACAGCTCGTTCCCTTCCATTCCGAAGTACAGCGACTTCACCCGCACCCGCCGCCACGGCATCCCGCACAGGTCGCCCAGCGGTGCCCACACGCTCTCCGAAGACGCCCCGTCGAAGCGCACGCCCACGCGCATCTCCCGCAGCAACGCATCGCGTTCCGCTTCCGGCACGCGCTCCCAGTCCGGCTCGAAACCGATCCGCCGCACCACGCCGCCGCCCGCGATCGCCAGCGACGGCGACGACGCCGTCAGCACCGTCTCCGTCACCGTACCGCCCGCCGGAAAACCCGCCGACCACACCGCGCGCAACCGTTCCAGCGCCGCCGCGTCGCGTTCCGGCAGCGGCCAGGAGAAGGACTCGACTTTCGTGCCCGGAGGCAACGGCGTCTCCGACAGCTGGTAGTACACCTTGGCACCGGGAGGGCCCTCTTCGCACTCCACGCGGAGGCTTTTCGCGTAAGGCATCGGCACGAAGGAATACCAGCAGTAGTTCGCGTATTCCGCAAGCGGCGCCACGAACGGCTCCATCCCGCCCCCGCACCACTCCTTGACGTCGCCCGCGAAGCGCGGCTCCGTCTCCCCGTCGAAGTAGAACCGGAACCGGTGCGGCGCCCCGTCCTTCGCCCCCGTGAACCAGAACCGTGTCAGCACGCCGGGCCCCTTCAGGTCGGCGACGACCTTCCATCCTGGCTCCGCCGAATCGCGCAGGAACGTCCCCCAGTCGTCGTTTCCGCCGGTCCGGTCGTACGACGAATGCATGACCGTGTCCCGCCCGTCCAGCCGCGCGATCGCCAGTGGATCCGCCAACCGTTCCGCCTCAGACGCCACCGTGACCGCCTCCCGCCCGCATCCCGCCGCCAACGCGCACCCGAGCGCCACGATCCCCGCGCATCCGCAAACCTTCTCGAACAAGCCGTGTTTCATGATTCCCTCGTTGGAAAACGTGGGCGAGAGGGGGGTCGAACCCCTACCCCTTCCGGGACCAGATCCTAAGTCTGGCGCGTCTGCCATTCCGCCACTCGCCCGCCCTTTCATGCCACCATAAATCCCCCCGCCCTCCGATGCAAGCCCCATCGCGCGGCACTCCCCCGCGGGAGAAAGCGGTTTTCCCCACGACACCAAAACGCATTGACAGGTCAACGGTCGTTTACTATCTTGAAGTCAACGGTCGTTTACCAGCTTGAAAGAACAAGGAGAACCCCATATGTCGGCCACGAAAGAACGGATATTGGAGGCGGCCCTCGGGCTGTTCGCCCAAGGCGGCTACGAAGCGGTCTCGACGGGCGACATCGCGGGGGCGCTGGGACTGACCAAGGGCGCGCTCTACAAGCATTACCGCAACAAGCACGCCATACTCGACGCCATCGTCGCCCGCATGGCCGAACGCGACGCCCAGCAGGCCGCGGCCAGCGGCGTGCCGACAGACACGGCGGAGAAAATGCCCGACGCCTACCGGGAGACCTCGCCCGCGGCCCTCGTCGCGTTCTCCAAGGCGATGTTCCGCTACTGGACCGAAGACGCCTTCGCGTCGCGCTTCCGCCGGATGCTGGCAATCGACCAATACCGCGACCCGGAGATGGGGCGCCTCCTCCAGCAATATCTCGTCGCGGGCCCGCTCGGCTACGTCGCCGACCTCTTCTCCGCGATGGGCGTGCCGCAACCGCGCGAGGAGGCCGCACGCTTCTACGCCCCGATGTTCCTCCTCTTCGGCGTGCACGACGGGGCGGAAGGCCGGGAGAAGGACGCCGTGGCCTCCCTGCTGGACCGCCTGCTGGATGCCGCCGGACAACATTTGGAAGAATTGACGACGAAAGGAAAAACCATGATCAAAAACGACGGCATCGTCATCCGCCCCGAAACCGTACACGACCGGCGCGCAGTCGAGGAATTGGTCCGCGAGTCCTTCTGGAACGTGTACCGACCGGGTTGCCAGGAGCATTACGTGCTGCACCGTTTCCGGGAGGCCCCCGCCTTCGTGCGGGAGCTGGATTTCGTGATGGAAAAGGATGGCCGCATCATCGGGCAGAACATGTTCGTCCGCGCCGCCATCCGCGCCGACGACGGCCGCACGGTGCCCATCCTCGCGATGGGGCCGATCTGCATCTCGCCGGACTGCCAGCGCCTGGGCCTCGGCAAGCGCCTGCTCGACTACACGCTGGAGCGGGCAACGGAGCTGGGCTATGGCGCGGTGTGTTTCGAAGGCAACATCGCCTTCTACGGCAAGAGCGGCTTCGGCCCCGCCCGCCGTTTCGGCCTCCGCTACCACGGCCTCCCCGAAGGCGCGGACGACTCCTTCTTCCTCTGCAAGGAACTCCGCCCCGGCTACCTCTCCGGCATCCGCGGCGAATACGCGCCCCCCGAAGGTTATTTCGTCGCCGACCGTGAACCAACCGCTTTCGCCGCTTTCGACTCCACCTTCCCTCCCAAAGAGAAGAAGCGCCTCCCCGGCCAGCTGTTCTGAGCCCCGGCCGCGGGACTCGCGACTGCAGCTTTTGGGGACCTTGCGCCGCGCCCAGCGGCTTTCCGTTCCGCCGCCCGGTGCCGCATGTCCGGCGGGCATGAAAAGGAGCCGGTGTTCAGCCGGCTCCTTTCATTTCCCCCCTCGCGGTGTCCGTTACCAGAGCACCGGCTCGTCCCAAGCCCCTCTGGACTCCCGGGCGGCGGGCTTGGCGGCAGGCTTGGCAACGGCCGGAGCTTCAGCCTCGGAACCATCCATCATCACGGGCGAATTCCACGCCGGAACGGCCGTCTTGGGCTTGAGCGGCGTGCGGGCTTCCGACGAGAACTTGTCCTTCTTCTGCGGCTTCACGGCAGGTTCCACCGGACGCACCCGCGCGGCATCCTGGATTTCGCGGTCGCCGCTGTCGCGGTCCTTGCCCTTGCCTTTGCCCTTCTTCGACTTGCGGATGAGCGTCGCCGCGGCTTCGCCCTCTTCCACCGTGGCGAAAGAGGCATCGTCCGCAACGGCCGTCTCGGCTTCGGCAACCGCGGCTTCGGCATCGGCCGCTTCTTCGGCGGCGAACACCTCTTCGACGGCCGCCGTTTCCTCGATGGCCTCTTCGACCTCGGGCACCGCGACTTCCACGGCCTCGGCCTCGCCTTCGTCGAACAGGTCCGCGAACGGGTCTTCCTCGACCACTTCTTCCGCTACCGCTTCCACGACCATGGCCCCTTCCTCGGGAACGGTCTCCACGACCTCTTCCACGACTTCCTCGACCGCCTCGGGCTCGGCTTCGGGCTCGCCTTCGGCGAACAAATCCGCAAACGGGTCATCCTCGACGGCCTCTTCCGCCACCGCTTCCGCGGCCACGGCATCTTCCTCGGGAATGGCCTCCACGACTTCTTCGACCGGTTCGGCTGCGGCTTCGATATCGCCTTCGGCGAACAGGTCCGCGAACGGATCGTCCTCGACCGCCTCTTCCGCCACCGTTTCCGCGGCGGCAGCGGCATCTTCGACGGCTTCTTCCACCGCCCCGGACACGTCCTCCGCGGCTTCCGCGGCGGCATCTCCGGCATCGGCGAAAGCCTCGTCGAAACCCCAGTCGTCATCGATTCCAGCGGCGGCGGCCGGTACTTCTTCCGCAACCGCGACCTCTTCGACCTCGGCCCATTCGCCGGCGAACGGATCGGCGGCTTCGACGGCATCCGGAATCGTCTCGACCGCTTCCGCCACTTCTTCCGCGGCCTCTTCGACCGCTTCGGGAGCGGCTTCGGCCTCTGCGAACAGGTCGGAGAACGGATCTTCCTCGACGGCCACGGCCTCGGTGACTTCCACGGCCGCAGGCTCTTCCTCGAAGGAGTCATCGCCCAATCCGGCCAGCAAATCGTCCCAATCATCATCCTGCGCCCCGGCCACGGCCGCGACCGACAGCGCGCAAACGAACGTCAACATCCAACGCGACATATTCATACTCCTTGCTTTCATGGATTTTTGTATACTACACTACCCTTCTTCCTTTTGCAATCACGTGTTTTCCCCCTTCGTTCTCCGCCCGCGATTCGGCCCACCATCCGCCGCAAAATTCCTCTTGACAAAAAGCGTCGGTTTCGGCAAAAGGCCGATGGTGCAGGATGCCGCGGCGAGAGACTTGCCTTGGCATCCGCGCCGCGAGGAGCGCACGATGAGACACTTGGCATGGGCGCTGGTGATGGCCACCGGCAAGGCGGAAAAACTCCCCGAGGGAGCCGACATCCCCTTCCTCTACCTCAACGACCGCCCCCTCTTCGCCCACTCCGTCGCCGCACTCATGCAATGCCCCGAAATCGACGGCATCGTCCTCTGCGTCCCGCGCGAACGGGCCGAAAGCGTCCTCTCCGCCGTCCAGCTCTACGGCTTTTCCAAGGTCCGCAAGATCGTCGCCGCCAAGCCCGGCCACGCCCCCTCCATGGCCGCGGCGCTCGCCCACGTCCCCGACGACGTCGAATGGCTCTGTCTCCACGATCCATCCCGCCCGATCCTGGACCCGGCCACCGTGTCCACCGCCCTCCGCACCGCCCGGCGCCACGGCTCCGGCGTCGCCGCCGTACCCATCCCCGACCGCGTCGTCGCCGCACAGAAGGGAACCTACTCCGCCGACTGCAATCCCTCCGATTCCCTCTGGGCCCTTGTCTCCCCGCGCATCTGGCCCGTGGCCGCCCTCCGCAAGGCCTATCCCGCCGCCTCCAAGGACCGCATCCGCTTCGACGACGACTGGAACGCCATGCTCGCCCAAGGCATCGTCCCCCGACTCGTCCCCGTCTCCCCCTCCTTCCGCATCCGCAGCGCAGCCGACCTCGAGCCCGCCCTCCGGGAACTCAAACACGCCGGCCTCGCCTGACTTCCAAACGAAGCCCCCCGTTCGCTCCTTCATCCGTTGGCCGTTCTGCCGAACCGCCGCTTGAGAATCCGGGGCACCTGTCCGAGCAACCGCACGGTCGGCATCAGCCCCGCCCAGACCGGCAACCGTCCCGGCAAATTCGCCCGCCGGATGTCCTCCAGCAACGGCGTGCGGTCGAGCCAGTCCTGCTGGTTGAAGAACGTGTAGTGGTGGCAGACCGCATGGGCGTCGAAGACCACCAGCTTGCGGTTCTCGCGGATCCACGCTCCCCAGTCCACCTCGTCGTGCTCGCGGACGCCGCCGAGCTCCGTCCAGTGGCGGTAGTCGTAGCAGATGCAGTTGATGCTGAACCGGTCGTGGAACGGCACCCACCGCTCCGCCGCCGCCGCGCGCATCCGCCCGTTGGCGTCGGAGAGCGAAAGGAACCGCCGGATCATCCACGCCGCCAGATGGGGATAGAACCACACGCATCCGGAGGCGGAAGCCTCCCACCGCGCCTGGGGCAACTGCAGGAACTCCTCCCGCAGTCCGGGAAATGCACCGAGCAATATCCATGCCCCGAGCCCGTTGTTGGGTATCGTCGCGGACACCAGCGCGAGGTCCGGATCCGTGCGGTGCTGCTCATGGGTTTCCGCGAGCTGGAGGTCCCAGTCGGAGGATACGAACACATCCTCGTCGATCTTGAAATACAGCGCATCGGGATGCCGCCGCACGCATTCGTTCTGGAGATTGGAGATGTACCACCCTTTGCCCCGCGGCCCGGCGATGACATCCCACGGGATTTCCGGGTGTTCCCGCACCAAGCGGTCGACATACCGGCGATGGCGTCCGACGACCCCGTTGAGCAGCAACGCCACGACATCGAACCGCCGGATGGAGCCGCCCTGAATGAGCATGTCCATGCAGAGGCGGAAGCAATCCAGCCGGTGGCTGGTGAGAATCATGAGGACTTTCGGTCGCAACATGCTCTCATCCATACCATTCCCGTGCCCCTGGCGCCATAGAAAAGCGCACGAAGCCGCCCTTGGCAAATCGGGTTGGCAGGGCAAATCCGGGATTGTCGGGGCGACGGGGTTTGGTAAAGTGGATTGAGTATGCATGCAATGGCAAAATGGTATTGGCGGTGGGGGATGGCGGCGCTATTGGTTTTGGGGTGCGTCGGAATGGCGTTTGCAGTTGGAGGGACGATCCCATCCGACGTGTCCGCGCGGCGCATCATGGCGGGCGACCGGCTGAACATTTCCGTGAAGGAGCAGAGCGACCTGAACCGGGTGTACGCGGTGGCGGGGGACGGGTCGGTGGATTTCGCGTTCGCGGGGCGCGTGGTCATCGGGGAACTGACCGCGGACGAAGCTGCGCGCAAGCTGGAGGAGGTGCTCGAAAGCCGGTACTTCCGCGAAGCGCACGTGGAGATTTCCATCGCAAACTTCGTCGAAGGCGACGTGTACGTGACGGGGGCCGTGAGGAGTCCGCAGTCGCTGCCCTTCCGCGGGGACTCGATCATGACGCTGGTGGAGGCCATCACGCAGTGCGGCGGGCTGGCGGAGAACGCGGCGGGAGACCGGGTGCGCATCCTGCGCTGGCGACCCGGCGGCTCGATGGAAAAGCAGTCGATCGACGTGAACGTCCAATACATGATGGACACGCTCGACTTCGCAAACGACCAGTACCTGCGGCCGCGCGACTACATCATCGTCCCTAGCCGCGGCGGCGGCAGCGACGAACGCAACGAGTTCTTGGCGATGGGCGAGGTCCGCCAGCCGGGGTACCATCCGTACAGCGCGGATCTGGATGTCATCAAGGCGGTGACGATGGTCGGCGGGCTGGGCGAGTTCGCGGACTGGGCGTCGGCGCGCATCATGCGCAAGCAACCAAACGGGGAATACACGATTTTGCCGGTGGACCTGAACCGGCTCTTCAGCGCGGCGGACATGGAATGCAACCTTCCGTTGAAGAAAGGGGACATCTTCATCGTACCGTCGGTGCGCAACGTGGTCAGCGCGCAGATTTACCTTCTCGGCGAAGTGCAGAAGCCGGGCGCGGTGTCGTTCATGCCGGGACCGAACGCAACGGCGGCACGGATCATCCTGGCGCACGGCGGGCTCACGGAGTTCGCCGACGGACGGGTCCGCCTCCAGCGTCTGGCACCGGACGGGAGCAAGAAGACGCTGGTGCTGGACATCCAGAAAATCCTGAAAAAGGGGGACTTCGAGGACGACGTGGCGTTGCAGGACGGCGACGTGCTGGTGGCGCCCGAAGCGGGAATCCTGGACAGTTTTTGGCCCTTCTGATTGGAGACACACGATGAAAGACCTGCTCCAGCCGCCCACCGCCGCACCCGCTCCTGCCGCATCTGCCAGCGATGCGCCGAAGTTCGAATTCCGAAAATACTTTTACATGATTGTCCGGCGGCTCTGGTTGCTGGTGCTGTGCTTCTTCATCTCCGTCTCCGTGATGCTGGTGATGATGATGAAGCAGGAGCCGGAGTACACGGCGACTGCGAAGGTCCAGCTGGTGCGATCGGTTCTCTCCCTGCCGAGCAACCTGCGGCAGGCGGACATGGAAACCATTCTCGGCGACTATGCCCAGACGCAACGGTCGATCATCCTGAGCACGAACGTCATCGACCTCGCGAAATCGAAGCTGGACCTGACGCCGCAGGAGTTCGGGTCCAAGGGCGGATCGATTTCGGTGAACCCGGGCTGGCAGACGGCCATCCTGAACATTTCGGTGACGAGCCTCGATCCGCACTTCTGCGCGGACTACGCGAACGCGATTGCGGAAGCCTACATCGAGTACAAGCGGGCGGAGCGGTCCGGCAGTTCGCAGGACACGGCGCAAAACCTCTCGGAACAGGCACGCAACCTCGCGGCACAGATCGAGAAGATGGAGGACGAACTCCTGGCGTTCGTGCGCGAAAACAGCGTGCTGGGTATCAAGGAACGCGGCAACCAGGCGGCGGCGCTGTTCGCGCAACTGTCATCGCAGTCGGCGGAGTACCACACCCAGCGACGCCTGCTGGAGACGCAGCAGCCGTTGCTGTCGTCGGCTTCGCCGGAAATCGTGCTGGCAACCCTCGACTACGGCCTCTCCGCGCAGGCGCTGGCGACCCCGGCTGCGGCGGAAGCGGCGGCCACGGCGGACGGTGCGTCCGGTTCCGACACGCTGGCGGACAACGTCGAGAACCTCATCGACCACGGCCTCATCCAGCCGCCGAACTGGGAGAAACTCAAGCGCGAGAACGCCCTGCTGGAAGCGCAACTCGTCTCCTATCGCAAGAAGTGGCTCGACGACCATCCGTATATCCAGCAGACCCTCGAAAAGCTCCGCGCGAACGAGGAGGCGATGGATGTCGAGACCCAGTTCGCCCTCAAGCAGTACCGGGCCAAGCTCGAAGCACTCTCCATCAAGGAGAAGGCGGCAAAGCGCGTCGAAAGCGAATGGGAGGAAGAGGCGCTGGAAATCGAGCGCAAGAAGACCGAATACGAAGGTCTCCAGCGCAAGCTTGACCGCGCCCAGCGCCTGTACGACCTCATCCTCAACCGCCTTCAGGAAGTCGACATCTCGGCCGGCATCCAGCTTGAATCCGTCCGCATTCTCGAACGAGCCCTCGTCCCCGGCAGCATGAACAACCCGCGCAACCTGCAGGGGCTTTTCCTGGCGGCCATCATCGGGCTGGGCATCGGCATCGCACTGATCGTGCTCCTCGACTTCATGGACGACTCCATCCGCATCCCCGAGGACGCCGTGAAGGCGCTCGACGTGCCGTTCCTCGGACTCGTCCCGATGGCGCACTGGAAGCGCGATGAAAACGAAAGCTATTGGATCGGCAAGGTGGACCCATCGAGCGGGTTCGCGGAGGCATACCGGAACATCCGGTCCGCCATTCTGCTCAGTCCGGGCGACCCCGCTCCACGCATTTATTCCGTGATTTCCTCCGTGCCCAAGGAAGGCAAAACGACCACCTGCGCAAATCTCGGCACCTGCTTTGCGCAGACGGGGCGGAAAATCCTGCTGGTGGACATGGATCTGCACCGCGGCAGCCTGCACCATCCGTTCGGCTTGCAGGCAGGCCTCGGCATCGCCGACGTCCTCGCCGGAAAGGCGACGTTCGACGCGGTGGTCCAGCACACGGGGGTTCCGGGCTTGGATCTGGTGGCGACGGGCTCGTTCCCGGAGAATCCGGCGGAATTGGTACTGCGTCCGGCGATGCAGCAGTTCCTGCGCGAGGCGGCGGAGAAGTACGACCTGGTATTCCTGGATGCGCCGCCGGTGCTGGCGGTGTCGGAATCGACGGTCATCGGGTCGATTGCGGACGCGGCGATCCTGGTGATTCACGGCGGGCGCACGTCGCGCAAGTTGGTCAAGATGTCGGTCCGCCAGCTGGAAACGCGCGGCACGCGCATCGCGGGACTGGTGATCAACAGCCTCGACATGATGCACGCAGCGCACTACGGCTACTCCAGCTACTATGCGCCGTACTACACCTACGACTACCGCTACGAGGAAGAAGACGCCGAGTCGTCGGCCTCGTCCCCCTCTGCGAAGAAAGCCTGAGGCCCTTGCGACCCGATGGTTCTGCTCTTCCAGCGCAAGCGCCACATCTCGTTGCCGCGGCGGTGTCTGCTGTTCGGCGATTTGCTGATTGTCCTGCTCGCGCAGCTCGGCGCGTTGTGCGTCCGCTTCGGGTGGAACGACGCAATGCTGTATCTTGCGACGAACTGGATTGGCATCGGGGTTTCGGTTTTCGTCTACCTGCTCGTGTTCTACGCCTCCGGCATGTACGAACCGGCGTGGAACCGGCCCGTCCGCCCGTTCGATTTCCTGCCGCTCGCCGCGACGTTGCTGGCGACCGCGCTTTCCGCAATCGTGGTCTTTGCCAACCCCAATATGGTGCTGGGACGCGGCGTCTGGCTTCTCGCCTCGGGCTTGATTCTTCTCGCGGTCTACGCCCTGCGCGCCGTCCTGCGCCTCCTGCTTCGCCGCGGGCACTTCCTCAAGCGGGCGCTCCTGTTGTGTGACACGCCGGACGCCGCGTGCGAACTGCTCGGCATCCTGCGCGACGGCCGCCCGTGCCCCTTCCGCGTCGACGGCATCGTCCCATGTGGAACGGTGCCCGCGTCCGCCTTCGGCGGAATCTTCGCCGCCAAGCCCGGAGCCCCGGCCGATGCCGAGCCCGAGCGCCCGGTACCCGTCACCGGTACCCTCTCTGAACTCGACGCCGACTTCCTCGAAGCGCGCGAAATCTCCTCCCTGCTTGTCGCTGTTACTCCTGACCTAGCCCACGACCTGCTCCCGCGCCTGCGCGGCCTCCGCTACCGCGGGTTCGAAATCCACGACCGCCTCGCCCTCTGCGAGGATATCCGCCGCGAAATCCCGCTCGCCTACATCTCCGAGGAATGGCTCATGCAGTCCGCCATGAACTGCGCTGTCCTCCCCATCCGCCGAACCAAACGCATCCTCGACTTCGCGGCCGCGCTGATCGGCCTCGTGCCAGGGCTGCCGCTGATGCTCCTCGCGGGCCTGCTGGTCAAGCTCACCTCGCGCGGGCCGATGATCTACCGCCAGACGCGCGTCGGCCTCGGCGGACGCCCCTACACCCTCTACAAGCTCCGCACCATGTGCGACCATGCCGAAGACGCGGGGGCCGTCTGGTCCGCCTCCGCCGATGCGCGCGTCACCCCCGTCGGCTACTTCCTGCGCAAGTGGCGCCTCGACGAAATCCCCCAGCTGTTCAACGTCCTCAAGGGCGAAATGAGCCTCGTCGGCCCGCGCCCCGAGCGCCCCGAATTCACGGCCGTCCTCGAAAAGGAAATCCCCTTCTACAACGAGCGCACCCTCGTCCCGCCCGGACTCACCGGATGGGCGCAGATCTGGTTCCCGTACGCCTCCAGCGTCGAAGCCGCCGCCCGCAAGCTCCAGTTCGACCTCTACTACGTCAAGAAC
>LXOW01357046.1_pt1 | contig 17981 bp, 14 predicted proteins | sample 1368591 | NCBI WGS metagenome assembly LXOW01 (sample SAMN04884650, study PRJNA319009) | bovine gut metagenome | isolation source: Cow rumen | host: Bos taurus | place: Italy: Legnaro (PD) | collected 2014-07-09 | reverse complement strand
ATAAGGACAGGCGTATTTGTAGGCAGTTTCAATCCGTTTACCATCGGCCACGACTCGATTGTGAGGCGCGCCCTCCCGTTGTTCGACCGGTTGGTAATCGGCGTCGTGGGCGATAATGTTCACAAGCCCGACATGCCCTCGGCTGAGGCGCGTATGCAGGCAATCCGCGAATTGTATGCCAACGACGGGCGTATTGAGGTGAAGTCGTATGACGGCTTGGCGATGGACTTTGCCAAGGCTGAAAGTGCACAGTTTATCGTGAAAGGCGTACGGTCAGTGAGCGACTTTGAATATGAGCAATGGCAGGCCGACTTCAACCGCAGGATTGGCGGCATCGAGACCATCCTGCTCTATACGGAGCCTGAACTGGCCAGCATCTCATCGAGTGCCTTGCGGGAATTGCAGCACTTTGGGGTTGATGNNGAAGAAGATTTGATATTTGATAGTTTAGAGTTGATAGATGATTACCTATAGTAGCGAGGGGGTGAAGTTCCCCAATATCAAGAAGCGCGAAACCTCGAACTGGATTAAGGAGGTGGCAGCCACTTACGGAAAGAAGATCGGTGAGATTGGCTATATGTTCGTGAACGATGACAAGATTCTCGAGGTGAACAATGAGTTTCTTGGTCATGACTACTACACGGACATCATCACCTTCGACTATTCCGAAGGCAAGGTGCTGAACGGCGACCTGTATATCTCGCTCGACACCGTCTTCACCAATGCCGATAAGTTCGGACGGCCATACGACGAAGAATTGCATCGGGTGATCATCCACGGCATCCTGCACCTTTGCGGTATCAACGACAAAGGGCCAGGTGAACGTGAAATCATGGAAGCCGCAGAAGATAAAGCGCTGGCTATGAGATGAGCGTGCGGAGCTGCTGAATGCCTTGGTGGTTGTTGTCAAGGTTTTCGACTTCCGACAGATATTGCTGCGCCTTCTCTTTTTCACCCATACCGTAATAGCCCAAAGCCAACATATACTTGCAATGGATGAGGTTCTTGGTATCGAGCGAATCCTCCCAAATCAGCAGATCGGGCAGTGAGACTGCAAAGTAGTCCATCACCACCTTGTCGTAGATGTGCTGCTTACCGTAGTTGATGAGTTTGAAGAATCGGCCATGCGCCTCATCCTCACGTCCCAACTTGCGTAAAGCCAGACCCTGATAGAAGATCTTGTCGGGCTTGGCATCGTTATAGTACATCGCAGCAGCCGGCTCCTGAGGACCTTTTGTGGCCTCTTGCCAACAAACAACGGCCTTTTCCTTCTGGCCAAGGGCCTCGTAAGCGACACCCTGCAGATAGTAGAAGTCGTTCTCCTGCGCACCATAGAGTTTGCCTTCGCCCAGATGAGGCGGGTAATCCAGGCATTCGTTCAGCAGCTGAACAGCCTTCTCGTATTCTTTGGCAGCGATGGCTTGCTTGGCCTGCTCCACGCGACAGATCTGATATTGCGAGGATACCTTGCCTTCGCCACCCTCCCAAGGATGGAACTGATGGGCATCAAGCTTGGTCTTCGCCTCTTCATAGTGGCCGAGTTGATTGAGCAGGGTTATCTCTTCGAGCACAAGGTCATCACGTTTCTCAATGAGTTTGGGATACTTCTGCAGGAAGTCAAGACGCGCTTGATGGGGTTTGTGCAGACGCTTATAAAGCTGGTCGAGTTCCATCAGCATACGACTGTCTGTCTCATCGAGATGGAAAGCTTTCTCCATATTTTCGAGTGCCTCATCCTGTCGATCTTGTTTGTTAAAACGAGCCAACGCGAGGTTTCGCCATACAATGGGGAAACTGGGGTCAAGCTTCGCCGACAGCTCCCAATTCTCAATAGCCACGTCGTACTGGCGTTTGTCGTAGAAGAGACAACCCAGATAATAGGGCGCTTTGGCTCCCTGCGGGTTCATGACCTTGACTGCCTCGAGCACCAACACATCCTCCAGACGGTTGGGGAAGCAATAGTCAGACTTCGTGGCCTCAGCCTTCTCATAACAGGCTTTTGCCTCGTCTGTCAGGCCCTTCATCCCCTTGGCATAGCCCATATAATAATAGGTCATGGGCGATACGGCCTTCTCGGCCTCAGCGATGGTCCAAATATCGAGGGCTTCATCATAAAGGCCTGCCTGAACGTAATTAAGTGCCAATTCATCGTAGTTCTGACTGCTCTTGTGTAGGAGCTGTTTCAGTTCCTTCAGCAGGTTTTTGTCCTTTGTCAGCAGGTATTGCTCGTAGCGGATGCCGTAGTTGAACTGATCTAATGCCAGCGAGTCTTTGATGAGCGCTAAACGATCGTTCAGTTCCTTTGAACTACCCATCTGCAGGCTACCCTTCTGTTTAGCTTCATTCAGCTTGCGCAGCACGACGGCCTTCAGGGCTCGCGCCTTATGATTACAGCTGTTGGAGATAAGTGAGCGGTTCAACTCATCGAGCGCATCATCGAAGCGGCCCTGAGAGACACTGATACAAGCGGCCTCGAAATAGCCAGCATCAGCCCACGCTTTGTTCCACGTGGACTTCCAGAAGCGTTCGTAAGCCTCGTTAAGACGATCCTGATACTTCAGACAGAGTGCCAGATTAAAGATGGCCTCACCATCATAAGGGTTCGGGTTGCGTTTCTGCCAGATCTTCACGGCTTTTCTCAAATAGGGTTCTGCCTTCTGGAAACGTCCGCGACGCAGATACCATAGACCTGTCTGGTTCAGACAACGCACATCGTTAGGATCGCGATGCAGAGCCTCCTCGTAGTAATCGAGGGCACTCCAAGTAGCATGACGATATTGTTCCAGATGGAGACCAGTCAAGTAGAGCTGGTCGTTGGTTTTTGTATCCTGTGGCGATAGGGCGGCCTCAGCAGCATCAGGAATGGGACGAATCTCGTCAGACTCTGCATGCCACTCCAACAACGGGAGTCGTCGGCTTTGTTCTGCGCGGTCGATGGTCAGTTGCAGGGTTTTCAGCGTTTCATTGCCAATCGAAACGGTCTCAATGAACACTTTTTCTGGCGACAGCGTCACCACCTTATTATAATATTCTTCACAATCTTCTCCATCGAGTATAATCCTGACGTTCTGCTTCGAGGTTGCCAGAATCTTGAAGGTCACTTTGCCCTCGCCTGCCTCCTCGATATTAAGGATAAAATCTTTCGAGGCCTGCTTCACGATGCCAATCTCACGATAAGGCATGAAGTACTGCACAAACTGCTTTTCCTCATAGGGCATGAGCCAAGTGAAATCGGGTTGGTTCTCGGTATAGACACCCGCCATCAGTTCAATATAAGGACGGAAGCCCTTGCGATCGATATGCCACTGTTTGGCTTCTTCTGGCGACGTCTCATCTGTGAGGTTACGGTCCCAGGCGCGTCCAAAGTCGCCATTGCCCCATGTCCATTGTTTCTTACCTGGCGATAAATGATGGCTGGCCACATGCAACATACCACCCTTCGTATCGTTCTCATAACCACCTTCGAAATCGTACTTGGAGTTGACAGCCATATAGCTTGTGGGCACATAGATATTCTTATAGTTCGAAATATCTACGCCTGCGGAGTAGTCCATCCTATAATAGGTGCCCGTAGCAATGGGGAAACTCGACACAGCCCGCTTGCCGTGATCGAAGACAGCATTCACATCAGGTGGGAACACACTCTGATAGGCGTCGTTCACCTCTACGGCAGGGTTCGCCCACCAGAGGAAGGTTTGTGGCAGGTTGGTGCGATTGCTCACACGTCCCTGAATCTCAAGATAGGCACAACCAGGACGCAGCGTAAAGCCTGCCATACCCTTCTGGTGGAACATCCGTTCCATCTCGTTCACCCATACGGTTACGGAGCCATCTTCATTTTCCACAATGGTGCAGTCGACAGGCATAAAGGTGGAAGGCCGATGGTGCTGGGGCCAGTTGAACTCGATGCCACCGCTGATCCAAGGGCCTGCAAGACCCACGAGCGCAGGCTTAATAACATGGTTGTAATAGACGAAATGACGCTGCTTGATCTTGTCGTAGGCCATCTGGATGCGCCCACCCAGTTCGGGCAGGATCATCACCTTGATATACTCATTCTCCAGATACACGGCCTTATAATCCTTGTCCACCTTCTCATCGCTGATAGACTCTATGACGGGATAAGGATAGACCACACCGCTTGATCCCTGATACACGCGTTTCTCCAGAAACATCGGCGCTTTCTCCGGCTTGCCTATTTCATAAGTTGGTATCGACACCAACTCTCTCCATGCTTTTACCATATTCTTACTCTGCAACTAATTCTTGTTCTAATTCTTCCAAGCTCTTGCCCTTGGTCTCTGGACAACGGTTCCATAGGAAGATGAAGGCACAAACGCAGATGGCGCTGTAGATCCAGAAGGTGCCGCTACTGCCTAAGGCCGCGTTCATCGAGGGGAACGAGAAGGTCAGCGTGCAACAGCCTACCCAAAGGGCGAAGGTACATGTGGCCATCGCGATGCCTCTCACCCGATGGGGGAATATCTCGGCCAACAATGTCCAGGTAACAGGCCCTAACGTCATCGCATAGGTAGAGATGGCCGCTACGACGAGCACCACCATCATCACGCCCTTCACCTCGAAGTAATAACAAGTTCCAAGCGTCAGGTAAATCAGTCCCAAGCCGCCAGCACCTATCAGAATCAGCGTCCTGCGACCCCACTTCTCGATGGTATAGAGTGCCACAATCGTGAAGATGACATTGGCGATACCCGTAATGACAATATCGATAAACATGCCATCCACATCATATCCCGCACCTGTGAAAATCTCCTGGGCATAGTTGAAGATGACATTTGTGCCGCACCACTGCTGGAATACTGCGATGATCAAGCCCAGAAGCAGCACCTTGCCATATTTGTTCTGGAATAATTCCTTCAGTCCGGCCTTATGTTCTGTTTGCTGCGATGTCATCGCCGCCTTCAGCTTCAGATAAACAGGGCTCTCAGGGATAAAGAAGCTCATCAGCAAAAACAGCGCTGCAGGCAATGTCTCTGCCCAGAACATCCAGCGCCAGCCCCATTCCAAGTTCCACGCCTGACTTTCGGCTACAGACGTATCCCTCGCCAACAGCATATTGACCACTTGCGCTGCCAGGATACCCAGCACGATGGTCATCTGATTCAGGCTTACCATCCGTCCGCGAATCTCGGTCGGACTGACCTCAGCAATATACATCGGCGAAAGAGCAGAAGCTACACCGATGCCAACACCGCCAATAAAACGGGCGATATTGAACAAGGTGAAGTCGTTGAATAAACCCGTGGCAATCGCCGATACCGTAAACAGCACAGCAGCCAACATCAACAGCGGTTTGCGCCCCCATTTGTCAGCAGCCGAACCAGCTACCATTGCGCCTATCAGACAACCCACCAAGGCCGTCGACATAGCCACACCTTGCATCACAGGCGACTCGCTGATGCCAAAATAGAGTTCATAGAACGGCTTGGCGCCTCCGATGACGACCCAGTCGTAACCAAAGAGCAGTCCACCCATGGCCGAGACGGCACAGATGAAATAAAGAAATCCTTTGCTATAGTTATTCATATTGGTTAGGATTATTTGGAAATGATGTCGAGGGCTTTCTTGACAATCTCGCTCCGCTCGTTGATGACAGAGAAATATTCGCTCATATCCCAGATATCACGGGCTATCAAAGCCTTCAGTTGCAGACGGATATAAGCCAGTGATCTCTCCAGTTCCTCATCATCTTTTGGTTCTATCTTCTGCTTCTTGCCCTCAGCCACCACATCGTCGAGCAGACGCTGTGGCACCTCGAACTGCTGCTTGAAGTCGTCGAACGATTGCCAATGGCGTTTCAGTTCCTTGCGATGGCTGTCAACATAGCGCAGGTTCTGTTGGATAATGATACCCTTAGCCGCCAGTTCACGATGATAACGGGTATAAACGGTAGTATCGAGGGGCACGAAATAATCGGGCATGATGCCACCACCACCATAGACGGTTCGATGCTTGCGAAGCGTCTCATATTTCAACGAATCGGCAAAATGGACGCTGTCGGCATTGGTCAGTTCACCGCTCTTCAGACGATTCACCATATCCATCGCATAATCCTTGCCCCCACCCTTAGTATAAGGCTTCTGAATGCAGCGACCTGAAGGTGTATAATAATGTGCAATGGTCAGACGGATCATCGAACCATCAGGCAAGTCGATGGGGCGCTGTACCAAACCCTTGCCAAACGTACGACGGCCCACAACCAAACCACGATCCTGATCCTGTATGGCACCTGTCACAATCTCTGCCGCTGAGGCCGTGTAGCCATCCACCAACACAACCACCTTACCTTTTGTGAATTTGCCGTTGCCATGCGCCTTGTACTCTGTACGCTGCACCTTACGGCCATTGGTATAGACAATCATATCACCACGCTCCAGAAACTCGTCGGCAATGTCGACAGCCGCTTTCAGATAGCCGCCGCCATTCTCCTGCAGGTCGAGAATCAGATCTCTCATGCCCAGGGCCTGTAGTTTGTCGAGACTTTCCACAAACTCGTCATAGGTCTGTGCCCCAAAATTACCAATACGGATATAGCCAATGCCTGGACGTATCATATAGGTAGCGTCGATGGAGTGGACGGGAATCTTATCACGAACCACGGTGAATGTCAGTTTATCCTTGATGCCTAAACGTACAACGCCCAACTCTACCTTTGTACCCTTCGGACCACGCAGGCGTTTCATAATCTCTTCCTTCGACATCTTCACGCCTGCAATCGCCGTATCATTCACAGAGACAATACGGTCGCCAGCGATGATGCCAACTTTCTCAGAGGGGCCTTTGGTAACGGGCTGTATCACTACCAGCGTATCGTCCATCATGTTAAACTGCACACCAATACCCTCGAAATTACCATTCAAAGGCTCATTGAGTTCCTTTACCTCCTTGGGCGTCGCGTAGCTGGAATGCGGATCAAGCTTGTCAAGCATTCCCTTGATGGCATCCTCCACAAGCTTCTGTTCGTCTACACTGTCCACATAAAGGTTTGTGATGGCCAACTCGGCATATTGTAGTTTGCGAAGCGGACTATTATCACCCGTATTAATCCTTAACTGCGCTGACGCGCTCAAAGCAAGCAGCACCAGAAGTGCTGCACAAAAACGTTTTTTATTCATATACATCCTCCTCAGGACGGTCTTCCTCGATGACGAGGTTGTCAATAATAAAGTTCTGACGCTCCATCGTATTCTTACCCATATAATACTCAAGGAGTTTCTGCACTTGGTCGGTTTTGTGGAGGGTCACCTGTTCGAGACGGATGTCAGGACCAATGAAACCAGCAAATTCCTCCGGCGAAATCTCACCAAGTCCTTTGAATCGCGTAATCTCGGGATCCGGACCTAAATCTGTGATTGCCTTCACACGCTCCTCCTCGCTGTAACAGTAGCGGGTAATGAAATCACCCTTTTTGTCGGCTTTTGCATCCGCCTCAGCAATGACCTGCTTGTTCTTAATCTTCGTGCGACGGTTACGGACACGGAAAAGCGGTGTCTGCAGCACATAGACGTGGCCCTTTTTAATGAGTTCAGGGAAGAATTGCAGGAAAAAGGTGATGATGAGCAGACGGATATGCATACCGTCGACATCAGCATCGGTAGCCACGATGACTTTATTATAACGAAGACTGTCGAGGCCCTCTTCGATATCAAGGGCTGCTTGCAGCAGATTGAACTCCTCGTTCTCATAGACCACCTTCTTGGTGAGTCCAAAGCTGTTGAGGGGCTTGCCTCGTAACGAGAAGACGGCCTGCGTGTTCACATCACGACTTTTGGTGATGCTTCCGCTGGCAGAATCACCCTCAGTAATAAAAATACTCGACTCTTCCTTGCGGTTATCTTTGGCATCGCTGAAATGGATACGACAGTCGCGCAACTTGCGATTGTGGAGATTGGCCTTCTTAGCCCTTTCACGAGCCAGCTTAGTCACACCGGCCATCGCCTTGCGGTCGCGCTCGCTCTCTTTAATCTTGTTCTCCAACACCTCAGCCACATCACTATGGATGTGCAGGTAATTGTCGACCTCCTGTTTGATGAAGTCACCCACATATTTATTGATGCTGACACCCTCTGGCGACATCACCGTTGAGCCCAGCTTGATCTTGGTCTGACTCTCGAAAATCGGCTCCTCGACATTGATGGAGATGGCGGCGACAATACCAGTACGGATATCACCATATTCGTATTTATTAAAGAATTCCTTAATCGTACGGGCAATATGCTCCTTGAAGGCACTCTGGTGGGTTCCACCCTGTGTGGTATGCTGGCCATTGACGAAAGAATAATACTCCTCACCATACTGATTGGCATGGGTGAAAGCAATCTCAATATCATCGCCCTGCAGATGGATGATGGGATAGAGAGCATCGCTGGTCATACGGTCTTTCAGCAAATCCTCCAGTCCATGACGCGAGAGAATACGACGACCGTTGTACATGATGATCAGACCCGTATTCAGATAGGTATAGTTGCGTAGCATGTTCTCCACAATCTCATCATGGAACTGATAATTGTGGAACATCGTTGCATCGGGCTCGAAATAGATATAGGTGCCGTTCTCGTCCTGTGTCGGCTCTGTGACATCACTAGTCAATTTGCCACACTCGAAAGTGGCCTTGCGCACCTTGCCGTCACGATAACTGCGCACCTCGAAATGGCTACTCAATGCATTCACAGCCTTCACACCCACACCATTCAGTCCAATAGACTTCTTGAAAGCCTTCGAATCAAACTTTCCACTGGTATTCAGGATGCTGACAGAGTCGATGAGCTTGCCCTGAGGGATGCCTCGACCATAGTCGCGCACAGAGATGCGATGGTTATCCTCGATATTCACCTCAATACGATCGCCGGCCTTCATCTTAAATTCATCGATGGAATTGTCGAACACCTCTTTCAGAAGGACATAAATACCATCTTCTGGTGAGGCACCGTCGCCCAATCGGCCGATATACATACCTGGGCGCAGTCTGATGTGTTCCAAACCCGTTAGGGTTCTAATATTATCGTCGTCATAAATGACGTTTTCTTCAGGAATGATACTGTTTTCTTCTGCCATGATTTTGATTCGGTTATAGTTTCTTCATAAAACAGCGGCGGCGTTTGTGCTGAATATGCTCCAGATACTGCCACTGACTCTGTACCTTCTCGTTGGTTTCCATTTCCACATTCGTCTCACCCCACTTGAAGCCATATTTCTGATAGGCGGGTATCAGGTCGTAGAACAACAGGGCGTTGGCTCCCTTCTGCTGATATTCTGGCAAAATGCCCACCAACATCAGGTCGACACACTCCGCTTTATGCAGCTTCAGGGCACGCAGACAGTGCCACCAGCCAAAAGGCCAGAGGCGACCCTTACGGCACTTCTGAAGGGCACGAGTCATCGAGGTAATCGAGATGCCCACACCTATGATATCATGGTTGGGCGTATTCCAGTCCTCAATAAGACAGAGTAGGTTCATATCAAGCATGGGGAAATACATCTTCAGGTATTCGTCAATCTGAGCCTCTGTCATCTGCGAGTAACCATAGAGATGACCAAAGGTCTTGTTGACCACATCGAGCACCTTACGACCAATCTGCTCCTTGCCAAACACCTGACTCCGCTTGGGATGCATCGGATGGAGATTGTAACGCTTCATGACCAACTCTGCCACCTTCTTATACTTCTCAGGCATGACTTCAGGCACGATCAGTTTATACTCCACATAATCGTTATCCTTCTCCCAGCCGCCAAGCTGTTCAAGGTGCTGAGGATAATAAGGATAATTATAAATTGTGGCCATTGTCCCCATCTGGTCGAAGCCTTCGATAAGCATACCCTCAGGATCCATATCCGTGAAGCCGAGGGGCCCGACAATCTCTGTCATACCCTTCTGACGTCCCCACGTCTCGACAGCATTAAACAGAGCCCGGCTCACCTCTATGTCGTCGATGAAGTCAACCCATCCGAAACGGACACTCTTTCTCTCCCATTTCTCGTTGGCTCTGTGATTGATGATGCCTGCAATACGTCCTACAAGCTTACCGTCCTTATACGCCATGAAATATTCGGCCTCACAGAACTCGAAGGCTGCGTTCTTATCCTTGCTCAGCGTATGGACTTCGTCGCTGTATAAGTTGGGCGCATCATACTGATTACCCTTGTACAAGTCATAATGAAAGTCGATGAAGGCTGNNTGACAAGCGCCATCGACGCTGCCAGCCTGCAATAAACGCTGCTGCGCCTCATCATAGCTAAGTCCAAGCATATCCTGAAGCATCCGTGTACCACGATCCACCAATTTGGCGTTTGTCAACTGCATTTTAACCATGCGATTCCCCTCTACACGTCCCAGCCTTATCATCAGGGATGTGGATATCATATTCAGCACCATTTTCTGAGCCGTACCACTCTTCATGCGACTGGAACCTGTGACGAACTCCGGACCTACGATGGTCTCGATGGGATACGCAGCCGCCTGTGCCAAGGGCGTATGGTGATTGCTGGTGATACAGCCCGTCAGCAAACCGTTCTCTCTGGCTTGTTGGATGGCACCAAGCACATAAGGTGTTGTGCCTGAGGCGGCGATGCCAAGAACGGTATCATTGACGGTAGGATGATATTCAAGCAAATCTTTCCAACCTTGTTCTGGATTATCCTCCGCCTTCTCGACGGCATGGCGCAAGGCCTCGTCACCACCAGCAATCAAGCCAATGACCCATGTATCTGGTACCCCAAAGGTGGGAGGCAACTCGCTGGCATCCAAGACACCCAACCGCCCACTGGTACCGGCTCCGATATAAAAGAGTCTGCCCCCTTGTTTCATCCGTTTCTCTATGGCTTCTACAAAAGGCTCTATTTGTGGAATAGCCTGTCTGACGACCTCGGCCACCCCTGCATCCTCCTCGTTGATATGCCGTAATAACTCAGATACCGACATCTTTTCCAGATGGTCGAATTGCGAGGGCTGTTCGGTTATCTTATCCTTGATATCCATACTGATGGGTTATACGATGGTATGAAGGCGTTCAACCAGTTCACGGGCATCTGTCAACAGATTCCAGATGCCGTCTTCAGACAGTACGCCTCGTCTAAGGTCTGCGGGCAGTTTACCTGCCTCATCGTCAGCAAAGTCCTGCTTCCATGTCTCGCTGTCGTAATAGGCTTCGAGGGCTGAAATGTCTTCCTGCACCTCTTCGTAGCGATCCAAAGCTGCTGACAAGGCCATCACTGCTGCTGCCGCCCGCTCCATCCGCTGCTCCATCTGGCTGATCCGTTCTATCTGTTCCATATTGATTGATTTGTGAATAATTTATTCCCAACAATCCAACTCATGTTCCAACTCTGGTATCTGACTACGGTGGAACACAGGATCCTTGATTCCCTGCTTAATCTGTTTCTTATAGTCCTCGAGCAGAAAGAAAGCATAACGGCTCAGAAGCACAATGGCGATGAGGTTACAAGCCGTAAGAAAGGCCATGAAGAAATCTACAATGTTCCATACCAAGTCGAAACTCGCCAAAGCACCGAACATCACCATCACGCCTGCCGAACAGATGCGATAGGCTGTCATCACCTTTGTATTAGGCGTGATAAAGCGGATGTTGGCTTCGCCGTAATAATAATTGCCGATAATGGTAGAAAAAGCAAAAAGGAAGATGGCCACAGCAATAAACATGGGGCCTGCTGCTCCCACCTCCGACTGCAAGGCCGACTGAGTGAGGGCAATACCATTCAGTTCCGGCACCTCATAGAGGCCGCTGATAAGAATGATAAAGGCTGTACAGGAACAAACAATCAGCGTATCTGTGAAAACGCCTAATGCCTGGATGAGGCCTTGCTTCACAGGATGGGTGACTGCTGCCGTCGCTGCCACATTAGGGGCACTGCCTTCACCCGCTTCGTTGGAGAAGAGGCCACGCTTCACACCCATCATAATCGTAACGCCAATACCACCACCTGCAATCTGATGAATGCCAAAGGCATCAAGCACGATGACTTTAAAGACGTGTGGAATAAGTTCGATATTCATCGCGATAATCACCAAAGCCAATATCACATAGCCAATTGCCATCACAGGCACCAAGACAGCGCTGACCTGGGCAATACGATGAATGCCACCGAAAACGATGAACAAGGAAATGACCGAAATAACAGCGCCTACCCATAACGGTGACCAACCAAAGGCCTCCTGCATGGCTCCGCAGATGGTATTTGACTGGATGGAATTGTTGGAAAGTCCAAACTGACAGGTAATGAGAATGGCAAATGTGATAGCCATCCATCGCTGATGCAAACCACGCTGCATATAGTAGGCCGGACCGCCAATAAACGAGTCCTTATGCTTCTGCTTGAAGAGTTGGGCCAAGGTCGACTCCACGAAAGCGGTGGCAGAACCAATGAGGGCAATGACCCACATCCAGAACACAGCACCGGGACCTCCGATGGCAATCGCTGAGGCCACACCGGCTAAATTGCCTGTACCTACTCGCGTAGCCACACTGACGGCAAAGGCCTGAAAAGAAGAGATGTGCTTTCGTTTGCCCTCCACCGCCTTATCCTTGACTTGTTCCTCAACTGTAGTCACAGCGGAATCCGTCAGCAAGCGTATCATCCTGCCCACCATTCGGAACTGTACAAAACGTGTGCGCCACGTAAACCACAGTCCGCAACCTATAAGAGCAAAGATCAGCACGTAGCCCCATATCGCATCGTTGACAGAAGTTATCAGCTCATTCATAAATTAATATCCAAAGTCCTCACCCACAAGTATTACTGTATGCTTGCCGTGAGGTGAGTTGCGTAGGAAGTGGACATAATTGCAGATGCTTTCCTGCGAGTTGCAGTTGTGACAGACACCATCCGCCTGACAAGGCGTCTTAATATCGAAACGGGCAGCATTGATTGGCGAGGCTGTCGAACGGGCACGGGCTAACGCGGCCTCAACGGTTTGCGCCACTTTATTCAGACCGATGACGAATATCACTTTCTTTGGTCCCCAGGTAATGGCTGCCACACGATTGCCGTTGCCGTCTATATTCACGATGACGCCGTCTTCGCTGATGGCGTTGGCACTCGACAGATAGACATCGGCCGTGAAGGCACGCTCATAGATCTTTACCACCTCCTCGCGGTCAGTCACCACATCGCGGTCGAGCACCTCGAGTGTTCCTCTGTCTTTCAAAGCCTGTGGAATTCCCATATCGCGGATGGTCATCGAACCGCCCCACGTCACACTGCTACCATCGGCTATCAGTTCCGATACTTTCTTCACCGCCTCCTCTGCCGTCGGACAATAGAAGGCTTCCATGTTACGAAGCTTCAGATTCTTGATCATCCGCTCCGCTAATCGTCCGTTTCGTAATTCTCCTGGTGTCATTTGTTCAGGATTTGCTCTGCGTGTTCCTTGGTTTTCACTTGCTTACCGGCAAAAATCTGTTCGATAATGCCCTCCTCATTTATAATAAAAGTGGTACGGATGGTACCCATCGTCTTCTTGCCATACATCACTTTCTCGCCCCAGGCACCCATCGCCTCCATCAACGTTTTATCGACATCGGCAATCAGCGGGAAGGGCAACTCGTGCTTCTCCTTGAACTTAACGTGCGAAGCAGCAGAATCCTTACTCACACCCACCACCTCGTAGCCTGCACCCTGCAGCTCGCCATAATGATCTCTCAAACTGCATGCCTCTGCTGTACATCCGCTGGTATTATCCTTTGGATAGAAATACAATACCAGCTTACGACCTTTGTAATCGCTCAGACGGATATCCCGTCCCTGTTCGTCCTTGCCCAGAATCTCAGGCGCCTTGTCTCCAATATTCATAGTTGTTTATTTTAAATATCTGCTGCAAAGATACGAAATTTTGGATAAAAACACGACCTTTGCACAAAAAAATTATTGTTGGGTCTACTCAAGGAAGAACAGACTAACGCCAATGACAGAGATGAAAGCACCAACAACCGCCTTCCACGTTATTTTTTCATGGAAGAGCCAATAAGAGGGCAAAAGAATAATGATTGGTGTCATCGCCATCAGCGTAGAAGCAATACCAGCTGCTGTGTATTGTACAGCCATCAGCGAGAAGCCAACTCCCACAAAGGGACCGAAGATGGTGGTGGCCGTCGCTACAGAAAGTCCCTTTTTATCGTGCATCGCCTCACGTAAATGTCCCATTTCATCGCGATAATATAATAATAAGGAGAAACCGATGATGCCAGCTATACAACGGTAGAAGTTGGCGCTGAAGGGCACCAACCATTCTGGCACACCCATATCTGCTAAAGCCGCCATATCATAATGGTCCATACCTATCTTGCTCAATACCAATCCCACACCCTGACAGACGGCTGCACCGATGGCGTAAAGCACACCATTCAGGGGCAGTTTCAGAGACACCTTATGGTGTTCGCCTCGTCCAAGCACGGAGATGCCGATACCAAAGAGCGTTACCAGCATCGCTACAATACTCATGGCCCTCATCTGTTGTCCCAGTGTCACCCATGCCATCAGCGCCGCTGACAAAGGAGCCAGCGTCATGAACAACTGACCATAGCGCGAGCCAATGATGATATAGCATTGAAACAGGCAGAAATCGCCTATCACATAGCCCACGAGGCCTGACAACAGCATCCAGCCACAAGCCTCTCCAGAAACGCCAACAGGCAAGGGATTTCCTGTAACCACACCAAAGAGCACCAGCGAAAATACCAACGCCAGCGCCATCCTCAGAACATTCAGCGTGAGGTTGCCCAACCGCTTGCTGCCAAACTCGCTCAGCAACGCCGTTGCTGTCCACGAGAACGCCACACCAATCGATATCAGTTCACCTATATAAGCCATAGTTCCATTTTGAATCGTTCTTTATCATATTCACTGTGCAAAGATACAACTTTTCTCAAACAAAAGAACTATTATAGGAAGAAAATCATTATCTTTGCACCAGATTATGAAGAAAATTGGATTGTTACCTCGCATCATCTTCGCCATCCTGATGGGATTGTTGATGGGAAACGTGCTGCCAGAAGGGTGGATACGCATATTTGTGACGTTCAACAATGTGTTTAGTCAATTCTTGGGCTTCCTCATTCCGCTTATCATTATCGGACTGGTGACTCCAGCCATTGCCGACATCGGACGGTCGGCAGGCAAATTGCTGTTGCTGACAGTAGGATTGGCCTATGCTGACACCATCCTAGCGGGACTCTTGGCTTTCTTTACTGGCACTGCTATCTTCCCTGCGCTGATAGATGCGCAGCCGTCGATAACGGTAGAGAATGTACCGAAACTAGAACCCTATTTCCTTTTGGAGATACCACCCATACTCGACGTGATGGCTGCGCTAGTGAGTTCGTTCGTGATAGGTATCGGCATCGCCTATACGGACTCGCCGACGCTGAAAAAAGGCTTCTTTGAGTTTCGCACCATCATCGAAAATACCATTGCGAAAGCCATCATCCCGCTACTGCCGCTTTATATCTTCGGCATTTTCCTCAGTATGACATATGTAGGCGAGGCGTATCATATCATCGTGGTGTTCGGCAAAATCATCTGCATCATCTTCGTGTTGCACATCGTCATCCTCATATACGAGTTCCTCGTTGCCGGCGGATTGGCCCGTAAGAATCCGTTGCGACTGCTGCTGAATATGCTACCGGCCTATATGACAGCCTTGGGCACCTCGTCGAGTGCAGCCACGATTCCAGTCACGTTAAAACAGACGAAGAAGAACGGTGTAAGCGATGAAATCGCCAGTTTCTGTGTGCCCCTCTGCGCCACCATCCATCTTTCTGGCTCGATGATGAAAATCACCTGCTGCGCACTTACCGTCTGTCTCATCGGCGGATTACCCCACGACCTGCCAATCTTTCTCCATTTCATCGTACTTCTGGCCATCTGTATGGTAGCAGCTCCTGGTGTGCCTGGCGGAGCGGTGATGGCGGCATTGGGGCCGATGGCTGGCATTCTCGGCTTCGACCCAGAAGCACAGGCACTGATGATTGCCCTCTACATCGCAATGGACTCGTTCGGCACCGCCTGCAACGTAACTGGCGACGGTGCCCTCGCCGTCATCATCGACAAGCTGCACAAAAGTGACGCCTCACTTTCCTCAAGTGCGGCAGGTCTGCAAGAAGAGGTCGCTGGTTAAGCAAACCAACAGATAATAATCGTATAGAAGCCCTTCTCGGAATCGAGCACAGGCTTCTCGATGGAGTATTTTCCGTTATAATCCCTCATGGAATCCACAGAAATGACTTTTCCTGCTGGTATTTCCTGCTCGACAACAACGTACATACCGCCACAATCCACCACACCAGACTTCAGGAAAGCCTCAAAGAAGCGGTCGGCATCAGCCTTATCGGTGAAATTTAGACTGGCATGGGTCGAGGTGTCCAAACTATATTGGAAATAACAGGCATGATCGCCCTTTGGCTTCAATTCATAGCCAAAATCTGTCTTTTTTCCTTTCTCCATATCTCGTCCATAGACGGTGTCATTTATTTGCTTGTTTGCAGCTGCATAGCAGCAACGCTGTCAAACTGATAAACCATAAACTTTTCTTCATAATCGTTCCTTTCATTCGTCGGTTTATTTATTCAGGATTTGCTCGGCATGCTCCTTGGTTTTTACTTGTTTGCCTGCGAAGATCTGTTCGATGATGCCCTCCTCGTTAATGATAAAGGTGGTGCGGATGGTGCCCATCGTCTTCTTGCCGTACATCACCTTCTCGCCCCAGGCACCCATCGCCTCCATCAGCGTCTTATCGACATCAGCAATCAATGGGAAGGGCAACTCGTGCTTCTCCTTAAATTTCACATGTGAGGCGGCTGAATCCTTGCTCACTCCAACTACTTCATAACCAGCTCCTTGCAATTCACCATAATGGTCTCTCAAACTGCAAGCCTCAGCCGTACATCCACTGGTATTGTCCTTCGGATAGAAATACAATACCAACTTACGTCCTTTATAATCACTCAGACGGATATCCCGTCCCTGTTCATCCTTGCCCAGAATCTCGGGCGCCTTGTCTCCAATGTTCATTGTCGTTATATTTTTATTTCTCCCAAATACTTTCCCGTCAAAAAGAGTGCCGCAGTTTTTTCTACGGCGCTCTTATAATATATTAAGGTGTAATCCTTAAACAGTCAGCTTGGCCTTACTTCAAAGAACACATTAGCCGATAAACGCTAATATGGCATTGGCAACCTCTTCCTCGGTCTTGCTGCCATCCATTTTAATAACCAAATCGTAGTTACGAGTGTCGTAACGCGAGGTATGGGCGTTGTTCTTCATATACTCCTCTCGTGTCTCGTCCACCTCTTTGATAACCTTCTTTGCCTCCTTCTCGCTAAGTCCCTGCTTAGCCATGACACGCTGTACGCGATGCTCCATAGAGGCCTGAATGAGTATGCTCATGTGGTTGGGATTGTCGTTCATAGCGAAGAAGGCCGAACGACCGGCAATAACACACGACTCCTCGCTTGCAATGTTTTGCAGGATTTCTCTTTCAGCCTTTAACACGGCCTCGGAGGTGATATAGCGATTATTCTCCTCGTCGTAATACTCGGAAGAGTTGGCTGCTCCTTCTCCCAGAGCCAACACGCGTTTAATTTCTTCCCACCAGCTCCGGTTATTGCCTTTCAGCTTTTCTATCTCAGTATGTGAGAGATCGAACTTCTCTTCCAAAGCTTTGGTAAGCGCCTTATCGTAATATGGCACACCCAACTTTTCAGCTAAGATGCGCCCAACGGTGCGACCACCGCTGCCCAACTCACGATTAATAGTGATGACAAATTTCTCGTTTTTGTTCATAATATTTATAATTTTACCTTATTCCTTATTATATATAAAGGTAATGGGGACATCATAGCCCCCACTACCTATAAACAGTCTTAGTCAGCCAGTTTGGCCTTGATCATCTCGCGGTTCAGGCGAGCGATGTTGGCGATAGTCTCATTCTTCGGGCAGACAGCCTCGCA
>LXOW01206417.1_pt1 | contig 17983 bp, 21 predicted proteins | sample 1368591 | NCBI WGS metagenome assembly LXOW01 (sample SAMN04884650, study PRJNA319009) | bovine gut metagenome | isolation source: Cow rumen | host: Bos taurus | place: Italy: Legnaro (PD) | collected 2014-07-09 | reverse complement strand
CCCAACCGACAACACTTCATGATGAGCCAGCTGGAGTTCTTTATGCGGCTGCTCAGCCACTATCGCACAGTCAAGCTCAACGAAACAGCCGTCGAGAAGCGTGTCAGTACGCTGTTCAGCAACGACTTGGCACAGTATTTCCGCGACCACCGCGACGTGGGTTTCTATGCCGCGAAGGTCTGCCTCACGCCCAAGCATTTCAGCACCGTCGTCAGGCAAGAAACGGGCCACACCGCTGCCTGGTGGATACATCGGCAGGTGGTCAGCGAAGCCAAGAACCTGCTCACCATGCGTCCCGACCTAAACATCCAAGCCGTCGCCGACCAGCTGGGCTTCGCCGACCAGGCTACCTTCAGCCGCTATTTCCACCGCGAAACGGGCCTCTACCCCACCGAATATCGCGCCAACATCTGACGGCGGGAGACACAATAAAAAACTGGGGAAAACGTTCTTTATGCGTAATAACTCTTTAGTGCAATGAATTGGCACATCCTTATCATAGCGGGTTTTTGCGAGACGGGCTTCGCCTTCTGTCTAGGGAAAGCCAAGCCGGCGGTGGGTACGGAATGGTGGTGGTGGATAGCGGGCTTCGCCTTCTTCTACGTGCTGAGTGCCGTGCTGCTGGCCAAAGCCACGCAGACCATCCCCATCGGCACCGCCTATCCCGTATGGACGGGCATCGGCGCCGTCGGCGCCGTGCTGCTAGGCATCTTCGTCTTCCACGAGCCCGCCACCTTCTGGCGCCTCCTCTTCCTCAGCACGCTGATACTCTCCATCATAGGCTTGAAAATCGTCGGATAGTAATGGACGGCACATACATCGCTTTCGCGCCGCTGCAAGGCTATACCGATGCCATCTACCGGCGGGCACATCACGAGTGTGTCGGCGGGATAGACGAGTATTATACGCCCTTTGTCAGGATTGAAAAAGGCGAGGTACGCAGGAAAGACCTGCGGGACGCCGACCCCGCAGCCAACGAGGGTGTCCCCACGGTGCCGCAGGTGATTGCGAAGGACGGCGACGAGTTCGCCCGACTCTGCGACGCACTGCAGGAACAGGGGTGGGAGAGGATAGACCTCAACATGGGATGTCCGTTTCCCATGCAGGTGAAGGCCGGCCGCGGAAGTGGACTGCTGCAACAGCCTGAGCAGGTAGAGGAAATCCTCCAAGAAATGCAGAAGAGGCCCGAAGTGACATTCTCTGTCAAGATGCGCCTGGGACAGGAAAGCGAAGAGGAAGGACTAACGGTGCTACCAATCATCAATGAGATGCCTCTCGTGCACGTCACGTTGCACCCTCGTCTCGGTCGGCAGCAGTACAAAGGAACACCCGACCGCGAGGCGTTTATGCGGTTGATGGAGGAGGGTACACATCCTATCGTTTACAACGGTGATATATGTGAGTGGCCACTCAGCCACTTAGTCACTCAGTCACCCCCAACTCAAAGGCGTGATGATAGGTAGGGGATTGTTGGCGCAACCCTGGATGCTCAGCGACAAAGAGCCTCACACGGTTATCAAAAACATGCACGCCATCGTCTACCGTCATGCGACGGAGCATCTCTGCGGTGACAGCCAGATTCTCTCGCGCCTCCACGCATTCTGGGAATACCTAGATATTCCACACAAACAGAAGAAAGCCATCATGAAGGCCACCACACTGCGTCGATACAACGAGGCCGTGGCTTTCCTAAGTCGTTGATGGTAGGTGTTTTCGACGGCATTTCAACGATACTTCGACGATACTTCAACGATGCGGCATCGTTGAACTATCGTCGAAATGTTGTGGGATTATTGCTTTTGGAGGCTAGTGGGTGGCAACCAGTCAGCGGTTGGCATCCTTCCGCTGTCCTGTGAACGAGAAGGACTTGTCGCCCATCTTGCAGGTGAAGCTTATCTGCTTGCTGTCGGCGGTGCCGTCGAGGTTGTGGATGGTGTATTTCTCATAGCGTTTGCCATCCGACACGGGCACCACGCCATCGGCCGTAAGGTGGCCGTTCTCCAGCTTCATCCGAGGGATGTCGAAGTCGATTTTCACCGGCATCAGTCGTGCGAACTTCACGCGGTACATCGTCAGCACAAGGCCCTCTTTCTCGGTCTTCTTGAGCTTCACCTTGACATTTTCGCGCCGATAGCCGTCCACCGTCATGGTGCCGACGTATGTTTGTGCCCCTGCGTTGAACCCCAACGCCATTAGACACAGCAGGATAAAGGTTCTAAAGTGTTTCAATGTGTCAGAGTATTTGTGCCGTATGGTCCTTGGTGTTCACTTTGCCGATGGCGTCGATAATGATGCCCTGTTCGTCGATGACATAAGTGGTGCGTAGGGTGCCCATTGTCACCTTGCCGTAATTCTTCTTCTCGCCCCACGCCTCGTAAGCCTTGAGGATGGTCATGTCGGTGTCGGCGATGAGGTGGAAGGGCAATTCATACTTGGCAATAAACTTCTGGTGGCTGGCGGCGCTGTCCTTGCTCACGCCCAACACATTGTAGCCCAGTGCGAGAAAGCGTTCATAGTTGTCTCGCAGATCGCAGGCCTCTGCGGTACAACCGGGAGTGCTGTCCTTGGGATAAAAGTAAAGCACCAGCTTCTTGCCAGCGAAGTCGGTTAGTTTCACGGTGTTCCCGTTCTCGTCAACGCCCTCGAAATAGGGCGCTTTTGTGCCTTTCTGTAACATATTTATGAATGAGTTAATCCTTTTCGGGGTTCTACATGCAGGGTTATATGCGTCCTTTCGCCGAAGCGGGCCTTCAATGCCTGCTCTATTTCGCAGGTGCGGGCGTGGGAGGCGGCGAGGGGCATCGCACCGTCCATGCGGATGTGCAGCTCTATGGCGTAGCGGCTACCGATGCGACGGGTGCGTAGGTGGTGCGGGTCGCTGACATCAGGGAAGGAGGTGACAACTTCCAAAATCTCTTTCTCTATCTCGTCGGGCAGTGAGGCTTCCAACAGTTCGTTGAAGCTGCCTTTCAGCAACTTCCACGCTACGCGGAGGATGAAGAGCGAGACGACAAACCCGGCTATGGGGTCGAGCACCGTCCAGCGGTTGCCGAGCAGGATGGCGCCGCCGATGCCGGCGAGGGTGCCCAGGGAAGAGAGGGCGTCGCTGCGGTGATGCCAAGCATTGGCTTGGAGGGCGGGCGAGTTCAGGGTTTTGCCGCGATGTACGGTATATCGGTACACCAACTCTTTGAGCACGATGGAGACGACGGCTGCCCATAAGGCCAGCATGCCGGGCGCAGGAAGCGTGCCGCCACTGTACCAGAAGAGCATCGACTCAACGGCCTTCCAGCCAATGCCTACGGCTACCGCCGCCAGCGCAATGCCGATGAAGGTAGTGGCGAGGGTTTCGTATTTCCCATGGCCGTAATCATGGTCTTTATCTTCCGGCTTGCTGCTGATGCGCACGAAAAACAGTACTACTGCGTCGGTCAGCAGGTCCGAGAGCGAATGTACGGCGTCGGCCGTCATAGCAGCGCTGTGTCCCTCGATGCCGGCCACAAACTTGAACACTGTGAGCAGCACGTTGGCCGCGCTGCCCACCAGCGTCACCTTGTATATCTCGCGTTCGCGATTCATTTTTTATCGCCGCTCATTAAATTTCCCATCATATATACAGCCTTCAATAAGAAAGTGAGGGCAGCGTTCTCGTGGGCGGGGGTGCCTCCGGCGGGGCCGATGTTCTCGATGTCCAGTTCGACATTATCGGAGGACAAGCCTCTTCCGATGAGGAAGTTGTACATATTATAGGTGTTGGCCACCGGCACGATTTCGTCCCTGCTGCTGTGGAAGAGCAGGATTTTCTCGTCGCTGCGGGGCGTCCAGCCTTTGCAGAGGTTGTCGAGGTCGAGGGCCGCCATCATGGTGCGGGAGAGGCTGCTGGTGGTATCGCGCATGGTTTCAGTGGTGTATTGGTCGACGGTGAGAGGGCCAATCATTGAGTCAATTTCATCGAGGGTATATTGCTTGCTGAGAATCCATTCATCGATATGGCTGAGCACGGGTTCGGTGAGCATAGCCTCGCGTGCGATGCCGAGGTTTTTATACTGGTTGTAGGCGAGCATCACGCTGACGACAGTGCTGGGCACGCCTGCGAAGGTGGCGGAGAGGAACTGGCGGTAGGTCTCGGGGAGGTCGTAGACACCGGCACCGGCAAAGGAGTAAGTGATGTCGATGTCGGGATACTGTTCTGTCACTAGGCGTACCACACCCATAGTGGTCTGCCCACCTTGCAAATAGCCGAGATTGAACAAGCGGTCACCCCAGGAGTAGCCCTTGGCGGCCATGATCTGCTTGGCGGCCAGCAGGGCATCGACAGCCGCTTGGGCGTTGGCCTGCGAGATGCAGTAGGCTTGGTTTTTCGACTCAGTGGCACCGAAACCATAGTAGTCGGGCGAAATGGTGATGAGACTCTTCTGCAAGAAGGTTTTCTGCACCGTTAGATTCCCCCTCGACGGACATTGGTCGGCACGGTAGACGGTGTAGTGGTTGTAGAGCAGCAGTCCCTCAGCGAAGGCACTGTCTTTCACTGCGTCGCTGAAGGTGATGGTGCCCGAGAGCATCACGGGGTGGCCATAGGGGTCTTTGGAGGGGTAGACAAAGTTATAGGCGGTGAAGTGATTGTTCGGGTAATAGGTTGAGTCGGTGATATGTGCTTGGGTAATCAAATAGGGGTCGAAGCCTCTACTGTAGGTATTGTCCTCTTTGGTGCATCCGACAAAGGCCAGGATGGCGGAAAGCAGCATATAGGTGCTGATTTTCTTAATATTGAACATGGTTTACGGTTTTGTAAAATGGCAAATTATTCGGCTGCAAAGATACATTTTTTTGCTGAGGTGGCAAAATAATTGTATTTTTGCACTTTCAAATCATCAACTCCATGGAGACTAGTGGCAATTGGTTTGTGACAGCAGTGAACACCCTCAACGACTGGGTGTGGAGTCCCGCGTTGGTGGCGCTGTGTTTGATAGCAGCGCTCTATTTTTCGTTCCGTACCCGTTTTGTCCAGGTACGCCGCTTTGGCGAGATGTTCAGGTTGTTATTCAGTGTAGGTCAAAAAGACAAGAAGTCTAAAAGTCAAAAAGTTCTGGGCATCTCCTCCTTTCAGGCTTTCGCTATGGCCCTCTCGGGTCGTGTGGGTACGGGCAACATCGTGGGTGTGGCCACGGCCATCGGCTACGGCGGACCCGGAGCCATCGTATGGATGTGGATTATAGCCTTCTTCGGTGCCGGCAGCGCCTTTGTCGAAGCCACATTGGCACAAATATACGAGGAGGACCACAACAGTCAGTTTCGCGGCGGCCCAGCCTACTATATTGAGAAAGGACTCCACAGTCCCTTTTTCGGTGCCCTCTTTGCCGTGATAGCGGCCATCGCCTTCGGCGTACTACTGCCCACTGTCCATAGCAACAACATCGCCATCAGCTGCTCTTATTCCTTCGGCGTACCAGTATGGGGTGTCGGACTCTTCGTTGCGACACTTATGGCGTTGATTATCATAGGCGGTGTGAAACGTATCGCCAATGTAGCACAAATTGTCGCCCCCATGATGGCGGTGGTCTACATCCTACTTTCCATCGTGGTGCTGGTCATCAACAGGCAGATTGTCCCCGATGTTTTCGTCCAGATGCTGCGCGGCGCCGTAGGTTTCAACGAAGTGACCGGAGCCCTGCTGGGCACCACCGTCGCCTGGGGTGTGAAACGCGGTATCTTTAGCAACGAGGCCGGTCAGGGCTCCGGTGCCATTGTGTCGGCCGCCGCCAAGGTAAGCCACCCCGTGAAGCAGGGCCTGGTACAGGCCTTCTCGGTATATATTGACACCCTCCTCGTCTGCACCGCCACAGCTATGATGATTCTCGCCTGCCGTACTTACAATATCATTGAGGCTGTCGGCAGCAACAGTGCCGTCACCTACCTCCTGCAAAACCCTGGTGCCCCGGAGGGAGAGCCCGGCGTGCTTTACACCACCTATGCCCTCAGCACCGTCATCGGTCACCACACAAGCAGCATAATCATCTCCATCGCCTTGTTCTTCTTCGCCTTCACCACCCTTATGACCTACTACTATTATTCCGAGACCAACCTCGTATACCTTTTCAACCGTTGGCGCCGCCGCATCTACAAGAAGCACCCCGAACGGCTCGACGAACTGGAGCGTGCCGATATGCACTTCGGCGACGACCGCCACGAGAAAATAGTCATCTGGGTTTTGCGCATCAGTACCCTTGCAGCCATCATTATCGCCTCAATGCAGAGCGGAGGCTTCGTGTGGAAACTGGGTGACATAGGGGTAGGCATCATGGCGTGGATCAACATCATTGCCATCCTGCTGCTCTCACCCCAGGCTCTTCGCACCCTCAAGGACTACGAACGCCAGAAAAAGCAAGGCCTGGAACCGAAATTCAATCCCAAGGCCTTAGGTATCAACGACTGCGAATACTGGCAGCCGTCAGAGGATGATGCCGAACTTGATAGGGTATAACTCATGGCAGCCGTCTTTGAGGGCACTGAGCATCGAGGTCTGCACATAGAATCCAAGCCCCTTGTACTGCAGCGCAGCACGTACGTCCAACTTCCATGGATTGATATACCGGTTTATGCCATAGTCCTTCACCGTATTGTTGGTGCTGGCCGTATAGTAGCGACGACGTAGACCGCTGTTATCGCCCGTCCAGGCCAGTCCACCGATGGCGGAGAGGCTAAAATGCCAACGCTTGGGATTGCCGAACTCCATCTTGACAGGGATGGTGACATAGCAGGTTTTTAACCACGACTTGGCGTCGGTCTGGGCGCCGGCGACGAAAACCAGTGGGGTGGCCGTGGCATCGAAGTTCACCTCGGGGGTGACAAACTTATACTTGTCCCATTCCAGTCCCAAGCCGGCTTTGATTGCAAAACTACGGGTATTGACAAAGGGGATATTGACAGCCAGCTGCCAGTTGTTGAGCGTGGTGTTGATGCCCGCCGCGCCATCCACGCCGCTGAAACCGTCGCCTATCTGGTCGCCCCAGTTGTGCCAACCGAAGGCCAGTTCCAAATCGGTATGCCACGGGTGGGCAGAACGTACCTTCTCTTGAGACTGCACTCCCGAGGCTATGTCGCGGGCAAAATCCACAGCACGGTCGGTGGCATCGACCGTCACACGCGAGGCCAGATCGTCATCCTCAGGGTATTCGGTGGCATAGACGGTGCCTCCATCGGTGCAGCGGCCGCGGTATATCTTGCCGTGATCGGAGAGTGAGATGGCATGACTGCGAACACCACCATCCTCGATATGCATCTGGTCAAGGCCGGCAAGAACAATGCAGCTGAAGTCGGCTGGCGAAAGCTCGTAGTTGTATTGCTGAAAGATGATATTGCTGGTAATGCGCGAGAAGTCTTCGGCACGGAGGATAAGAGTGACGGCACGGACGGTGTCGTTGGTGTCGCCGAGGAAGAAAGCCTGAGCATAATCTTCGGTCTCGATGACGAGGTTTTCACGCTTGTCGAAGCTGCCGCTAAACTCGAGCGTGGCATAGTCTTCGGCATGAAGGCGGATGCTGCGCCAGGGTGCGAGGCGGAGGGTCACTTCGGCACCGTCACTGTTGACCACCAATTTTGTTCCCCGGCTACGCATGGTACCAATACTGTTCTTGTCCGACGTGGTTTCCAGACGGGTCTCATCGCCAGCCACAATACGGAGCTTTTGCTTGCCTTCAATGCTGATTTCCTGCACAGTCTCAGGTATTGTCTGCAAACGCTGCTGGGCGCCTGCGGCAACGGGGGTGAACAGTGCGAGGACTGCCATGATTGAAAAGATGTTGTGTTTCATGATGTGGATATTTTATTTGTATACTTTAAAAAAAATTCCGATGAAATGACCCACGGGATTGAGGCCGTTATCGTTGCTGATATATGTCACCTCGGTCACAGGCGGTTCCTGGAGGGGCACGGTGGCCTCGTCTTCGAAGGCTATCAGATCATCGACATATTGCGCAGAAGGAGTCTGCTCGACAAGGATGACGGGGAGGGTATCTTGGAAGAGAGGGGCGTCATCTGCCAGCAGAGGTGCCTCCGGGAGAACAGGAGAAGTATCTCTAGAAGGGCTGGGGTTACTAGTTATTCTAGTTTTACTAGTTTCACTAGGGAGACTAGTTTCACTAGAGATTTCTGAAGGTTGTTCGAGTGCTGGGCGGCATTCAGCCACCTGCATGGGCACTGCTTCGGGAATAAAAGTGCTACGCATGGCCGGCACCATCAGCAGCAGCACCACGGCAGCCGCAGCGCTCCAACGCACCACGGCGGTCCATAGCGGCCGGACGCGTCGCCGTGGCGAGGCGACATAGCGCACCGACTCGTCGCGCTCCAGCCGCGGGGCCTCGTTGTAGAGCGCTAACTCCTCGGCGGCTTCTGGGTGCTCAGCTAGCCACTGCTCCACCTCCCGTTGCTCCTCGGCGGTCAGTTCCTGCTCGGCATAACGCAACAGCCACAATTCGTAGTTATCATTATTTATATTCATCATATCCCATTTTTTTCAGTTGTCTGCGCAAGGCCACCCTGGCACGGAAAAGGTAGACCTGTACCTGATCGTCACTCAACTGCAAGGCCTCCCCTATCTCACGGTAGCTGTAGCCCTCCACATCACGCAGTTGCTGGATGGCTCGCTGTACCTCAGGAAGCATCTGGAGGGATTTCTCTATGGCATCGCGCACATCGAAAGCGGTGTCGGGCTCCTGTATGTCCCTGTCGGACGACGGAAGGAGCGTGCTGTCTAACTTCTGACGGCGGAAATGCTTCATCAATTGGCGGTAGGTGACGCTCAGCAGATAACTCTTCCCCTTGCTCTCGGCCACGGCCTCGCGGTGGCTCCACAATGCGGCAAAGGCCTCCTGCACGGCATCTTCACAATCGCTGCGGTCGGGGCAGACACGCACCGCGAAACGCATCACATCGTCGGCCCATAGGGCCACACCGTCGTTATATTCCTTTGCCGTCATCTACCCCTATAATTGCACAAAGGGGGCAAAAAATTACAGCTTGAGGATGATTTTTTTTCCGCCACCGGCCACAAGAAGGTATATTCCGGAAGGCAGCATACTAAGGTCCAATGAATTAGACAAAACATCCGAAGAACCGGACGATTGGGTGAAGACAAGGTGACCCTGCATGTCATAGATTGACATACGACTGCCGGGGTTAAGTCCTTCAACAGTGAGACGGTCGACCACAGGATTGGGATAGACAGTGAGGCCGGAGGTCGGAGATTGGAGATTGGCTATACCATTGTACCCTTCGGGCAACGAGTGTATCTCGCCGATATAATTGATAAGCGACGGCGCCAGGAAGTGCCAGTATTCAGGCAGGCGCTCGCTGCGGAGGGTTTTGGAGACAGACACTTCGAGGGTGAGTTCGAGGCAGTTGTGGTAGTAGTTCATGTAATCCTGACGGCCGCCGGTGATGACATACCAGTCGCCGCCCTCGATATAGCCACAATCCGTCACATCATTGAAATGGTTGGGAGCATAAATGCGGAGAGTGTCGACGAAACGTTTGCACACCTCTTGCCACCAGTCGGCGGCAGGATGGGGATTTTGGGCGCTGGTGAAACTATCCCAAGGATAGTTGGCCACCTCGGCGCCACCATGCAGGTTAGCGCTGAGACGGAACTGATGGGCCGACACATAATCTATCATTAACCGGTTCTCCAACGGGATATCCGACTTGGCGGGATTGAACGGATTGGGATAATTGCGATTGAGGTCAACGCCATCGGCATTGTAGCGGCGAGAACCCTGTACGGTGTTGTTGCCGCGATAATAGGTGCCATCAGGATTGGCCAAGGGATTGATGCTGATACGTGTGCGGTCGATGAGGTCGGTCAGTTCGGGGCTGGTACCATAACTCGAGAGCAACGTGTCGATCAAGTGCAGCATCAAGACATAACCCGTCACCTCGTCGCCATGAATGGTCGAACTGTAGAAAAACTCAGGACGGTACATCTCGTCGACGGTCGGCGACTGGATGTACATGCTGAGAATCAGTCTTCCTTGTGTACTGGTGCCGATGGTGTCGATATGGCAAAGCGTGGGGTAGTTCTCGGCCCAGCAGCTCATCATAGCCAGATAGGTCTCGTAGGTGGGATAGCGGTCCCACGAGGCCATCTCCTCCACCGTCGTGGCCATATTTAAAGCCTTAGTGGCCGGCTCCGCTACCGGAGGGAAGGCATCGGGACGGGGTTTGAGCGGCATCTGCGCCTGACAAATCGAGCATCGGAAACCGACAATTGAAAACAATAACAATAAAAAGGTTATTTTTTTCATATCCATCTTATTAATTAGGGCATAAACTCTTCGTATATGTAACGGATCTCCTACCATAATATTGTTTCATGACTCCGATATATCTTCATTTGTTCTTCGGTTGTTCTTCGGTTTTTTCCGAAGAACAACCGAAGAACAGTGGAACACATACAATAATTGTCTGCTCATTGCGTTATGCTTTATACTATGAAAGACCTGAAACATTACCTGTCGCTGGTGGAAGAGATATTTGCCAGCGAGACTTTTTTGGCCGAGCCGAAAGAGCTCTATGCCCCCATCGACTATACGCTGCGGTTGGGAGGCAAACGCATCCGCCCCACCCTGCTGCTGGCGGCCAACGCCCTGTTCGGCGGCAATAGCGACGAGGTGCGCGGTGCCGCCCTCGGCATCGAGACCTTCCACAACTTCACCCTGCTGCACGACGACCTGATGGACCGCTCGCCCCTGCGCCGCGGCCAGCCCACCGTCTACATGAAGTGGGACGAGAATACCGCCATGTTGAGCGGCGACACCATGTTCGCCCTCGCCTGGCGCTACTTCCTGCGCCAGCCGTCGCCCCGCCTGCAGGAGATACTCAACTGCTTCAACGAGACCGCCATCGAAGTGTGCGAAGGACAGCAGAAAGACATGAACTTCGAACGCATGACTATGGACGAAGTGAGCCTGGCCGACTATATGGACATGATACGGCAGAAGACAGCCGTACTGCTGGCCGGCGCCCTCAAGATAGGTGCCCTCTATGCCGGCGCTCCCGACAGCGAGGTCGACAAGCTGTACCGTTTCGGCATCCACCTCGGACTAGCGTTCCAGCTGCAGGACGACCTGCTCGACGGCTACGGCGACACCGCCGTCTTCGGCAAGAAGACCGGCCAGGACATCCGCGACAACAAGAAGACCTTCCTGCCCCTCACGGCCCGACAGATGGCCGACAGCAGTCAACGTACCGACATCGATACCCTTTTTGCCGACAAAGACAATATGGACGAAGAGGAGAAGGTGCGCCGCGTGATGGCACTTTACGAAGCCATAGGTCTGCGCACCGCCATAGAGGAAGCCATCGCAAAAGAGTTTGACACCGCCAAGCAATACCTCGACAGCATCCAGGCCGACGAGGAGCGCAAAACACCCCTCCGCGAACTCATGGAAACGTTAAATGGAAGAAAAAAATAACTTTTTTAGGCTGAATTAGAAAAAAGTTGTATATTTGCACAACAAACCATTATTGGCAGTTTATAAACAATAATTTAATAATCAACACACTAACAACATCATGAAAAAAGTTTTTGCTTTGATGTCAATAGTAGGACTGTTGACATTTGCCAACTTCAATGACGTGAAGGCACAGGATCAACCCGCTGCCGAAGCCACAGAACAGGTTGCCGAGGCTACCGACGAAACCGCCGTTGCCGAAGAGGCCGCTCCCGTTGAGGAAGCTGTTGCCGCAGCCGACGAGGACAACACCAAGTCGTTCCACCAGATGCTCAAAGAGAAGTATATCCAGGGTGGTGCCGGCTGGATGACCCCCGTGCTCCTCTGCCTTATCTTCGGTATGGCTCTCATCATCGAGCGCATCCTCTACCTGAACATGGCTACCAGCAACGTCAAGAAGCTCCTCGACGGCATTGAGGACAACGTGAAGGGCGGCAACTATGAGGGCGCCAAAGAACTCTGCCGCAACACCCGTGGCCCCGTGGCCAGCATCTTCTACCAGGGTCTCGACCGCGTCGATCAGGGTCTGGAGAACGTTGAGAAATCCATCACCAGCTACGGTGGTGTGCAGATGGCTCGCCTGGAGAACAACCTGACCTGGATTGGTCTGTTCATCGCTCTGGCCCCCTCGTTCGGATTCCTCGGCACTGTGGTCGGTATGGTCGAAGCCTTCGACGCTATCGAAGTCGCCGGTGATATCAGCCCGACCGTTGTGGCTGGTGGTATGAAAGTGGCTCTGTTGACGACCATCTTCGGTCTTATCACCGCTATCATCCTTCAGATTTTCTACAACTACATCCTCACCAAGATTGAGAGCCTCGTCGACCAGATGGAAGACGGTAGCATCAGCTTCATGGATATCCTCGTGAAGTACCACAAATAATTGATTTCTCTTTTCAACGGGAAACGTTATACGTTAAACAATTAATTTTAAAGAGAAACAATTATGAAAGAGAAAACCGATAAACTCATCACCCTCGTGGGTCTCGGCATCGCTTTGGTCTGCACTATCCTGACCATCGCCTTTGCCATGAACAACGGCGGAGTGAAGGATCTCTCGGCAGTGAAGGCCAACGGGTTATTCGACGTAACCTACTGGATCCTCATCTGCTTCGTGGTCCTCTCCATCGCCGCCATCGTCTACTTCCTCATCGTGAAGCTCGCCAAACGCTTCAAAGAGGATCCCGGCTACCTCAAGAAATTCCTCTGCCTCGTCGGCGTCGTCGTCGTGGTGCTCGCCGTCAGCTACCTACTGGCCAAAGGCAACGACGTGACCCCCGCCTTGATGGAGAAATTCGAAGTCACCGAAGGCACATCCAAACTCATTGGCGCCGCCTGCATCCTGGTTTACATCCTGGTTATCGGTGCTGCTGTTTCGATTCTTTACACAGAGATCGCCAAACTCATTAAAAAGTAAATCACTATGGCAAGAAAAACTCCCGGACTTAACACAAGCTCGATGTCCGATATCTCGTTCCTGCTGCTGGCCTTCTTCCTGATGGTCTCCAACATCAACTCAGATATGGGTATCGCGCGCCGACTGCCGCCTCCCCTGCCGGAGGACGTGACGCCGCCTGAGGTTCGTGAGCGCAACATCTTCGTAGTGATGGTCAACAAGGACGACGCCCTGCTCTACAACAACCAGTGGGGCCGCATCGAGGACTTGAAGGACCGCGCCAAGGAATTCCTCGGCAACCCCGAAAACCGTCCCAACCTGCCCGTTAAAGTTCCCACCGAGATCCCCCTGCTCGGCACCTATGATGTCTCCCAGGGTGTTATCTCGCTGCGCAACGACCGCGGTACGTCCTATGATATGTACCTTCAGGTGCAGAATGAGTTGACCGCTGCTATCAATGAGATGCGTGACGAACTCTCCACCAGCCGTTTCGGCAAACACTTTACTGACCTCAACGAAGACCAACGTAAAGCCGTTGAGACCGCCATCCCCGTGGCCATCTCGGAGGCTGAACCCACAAAGATAGGAGGAAAATAAGCTATGGCACGTTTCACAGGTAAAAAAGCAAAAGAGACGCCCGCCCTCAACATGGGCTCCATGAGCGATATTATCTTCATGCTGCTGTTCTTCTTCATGGTGATCACTACCATGCGCGAGAGCTCGCTGTACGTGAAGATTGTCCCTCCTCAGGGTTCTGAAGTTGTCAAGTTGGAAAAGAAGAGTCTCGTGAGCTACATCAACGTCGGTGTGCCTCTGCCCGACCAGCAGAAGAAATACGGTACCGAACCCCGTATCCAGCTCAACGACCAGATCTCCGAGATTAGCGACATCACTACCTTCGTCGAACTCGAGCGCAACCAGCGCAGCGAGGCCGACCGCCCCTACATCACCACCGCCATCAAGGCCGACAAGCAGGTACGCATGGGTATGATTAGCGATATCAAACAGGAGCTCCGTAAGAGCGGCGCCCTGAAGATCTTCTATAACGCCAGCAAAGGCGGCAAGAAAAAATAATTCCTGCCGTATCACTCTAATAAGAAGAGCCGTCCTGATGGACGGCTCTTCTTATTATAACTTTACCGTTTAATTAGGTAAACGTTTATCATCTCATCTGTTCCAACATCATTTTGGCATAGCGCTGTGTCGGGAGGGCGGTGGGGTCGTTGAGCACATCGAGCATGCTGTCGACAGCAGCGTCAAGAGTGCTCATATCTTCCTCGCCGTCGGTGTTTTCTGACAGATAGGCCACCAGGTCGAGGATGAACCGCATGGCATCAACTCCGCTGTCGTCGAGAATCTCGAAGAGAAGCGCGATATCAATACCGGCCTCGTTCAGCTGCATGAGGAGGGAGAAATAATTGATTTCGCCGGTGGTGTCGCCGCTGATGGCGCGAGAGATTTCATGTATAAGCCCACGGCAGTCATATCCCGCGGCGTCGAGCTGACGCATCAGCGCCACAAGGTCGAAGTCTGCATGGGCCAACGAGTCGTAATAAGGATTGAGCACGCCATCGGTGTACATCAACGGCCACGCCTTGATGGCCGAGAGCGCCTGAACCATGAAGAGGATGCCGGCGTCGACATGGCCCATGTCGGTAAGCACGACATTGGTTTGGAGGGTGGTGCGTCCGGGGATGATGCTCTTACGGTAGCCGTGATCGGTGAGGAAGTCGAGCATATTGCGGGCAGCGACAAAGGGCACGTATTCGTCGCCATGGGAATGCATCAGGAAGATGCGCTGGTTGGTGTCGGGCGTCCACCCCGGAGCATCGACGGAATGGCTGTCCAGGCTGCTGAGCAGGGCACGTGTCTGGATGTTGCTCACGTCGCAATAGGAAGGCTGCAGCATCTCGCTCACCGGCCTATAGCGGCCGAGGAAGGAGAGCACCTGCACGGTACTGTAGTCCTTGCTGAGGAACCAGTCCTGGATATGGTCGGCGACCAGCGGCTGGAACACCGAGTTGTAGTCGAGCCCCAGATTGGCGCACTCGTTGAAACTGGTGAGTGCCAGAGGCACTGACACCGAATAGTACATGGTGTCTTGCTCGATATACTTGCGCAATACCGCCTCGACGTCGTACGGGCCGCCATAGGCGAATGTCTTGTCGAAACAGATGCTCCCGTAGCCCGGACGGGTCTGTATGGCACGCAGCGCCTGCATGGCGTCAAAGCCACCACTGCTGGCACCCAGATTGAAGGTAAGATTACCGTAGTTGATGCCCTCCGCGCGCAAGATACGCCGGGCCGCCAACAGCGCGTCGAGCGAAGCACGGGCGTTGGCATCTCCGACCAGATAGGCCTGCGGGAACCGTTCCGTGGCGCCGAAACCATAGAAGTCGCTCACCACCACGATATAATTTATGCCTAGCGGATTGCAGAGCGTATGGTTGACAATATCGTCAAAATAGCCACGCGTAGGTACCTGATCTTTATACATCATACTATAATGATGCACCAGAATAATACCCTCCGACTCGACCTCGCCGCTCAGTATCTCGTCGGGGATGAGGATGGTGCCGCTCAACGAGACGCTATTGTTCCACGGGTCTACCGACGGATAAACAAAGTTGACGGCCGTGACATTGCGCCGCAGAAGTGTGACACCGTAAATATCGGCCGTCAGCTGTCGCCCCACGACCTCGGTGACAGCCTCCTGTTCGTCAACCTTCACGCTCTCGTATAGCAGGCCTGCTGGTTGCGGCAGCAAGGTACCATCGTAGGCATAAACCGTCAAAGTACCGTTGTGGTTGAACACTATGGATGACAGCTCCGAACTGGTATATACTTTCTCGGTTCCGTCGCTGTACGAGATACGGATGACCTTGGCGTTAGCCACACCAAACATCATCATCGCTATTGCAAGAATGAAATACTTTTTCATGGCTATCTCATTTTAACAATTTTACGTACTTTGGTGCCTTCCTTCATCAGATAGATGCCACTCTGCATCTTTTCGATGTCGGACACCCGGCGACCCATAACATCATAGTATTCGGCCGGCTGCTGATGCATTTCGGCACGCACCTCTTCGATGCCTACCGTCGCGGTATCGCTGACCATCACTCGGTTGACGACGAGGGGACTTCCTGCGTTAAATGCCGACCCATCGGAACGCACTTCCGTCACCTGCTCGCGGTCGAAGGTAATCTTCTTCAGCACATTACCATTCGCGTCTTGGGCACGATACTGTGCTTGCGCCACCATGCTGGTTAGTAGCAGGGCAGCCATCAAAAATACAACTCTTTTATGCATACCAATTAATATTAATGCATTATAATATGGGTGCAAAATTACACTTTTTTTTTATACTGACCAAATCTATTTTTATTCTACCCCAACAGGTGCTCCAGCAAAATCTTCACCCCGAGACCAATCAGGACGAGGCCGGCGATGATGTTGGCGGTACGCTCAGGGACGGGGATATTGCGCTTGCCGAGGTAGATACCCACCATAGAGACCATAAAGGTGACGGCACCGATAAGGGCTACAATCCATAGGACGCTGCTCATCGGGTTGTCCAAGCCCAGGCCGATGCCGACGGCGAAGGCGTCGATGCTGGTGGCGATGCCGAGGAGGAAGAAAGTGGAGAGCGGAGAGCGGAGAGTGGAGAGCGATGTTGACGCATCATTCTCCTCTTTATTCCTTATACCGTCCCATATCATCTTTCCCCCGATGAAGGCCAGGAGGCCGAAGGCGACCCAGTGGTCGATGGATTCGATGAAGGCGCGTGCCACATCGCCGATGAGGGCGCCCAGCAGCGGGAAGCCCCCTTGGCAGAGGCCGAAGACGAGGGCCATCAGCAGGCCGCGGCGGTAGGTCATCTTGGTGCGGAAGGCCGTGGTGGTGCTCACCACCAGGGAGTCGACACAAAGGGCGAGGGCCAATAACAACGCTTCTACAAATCCCATAACTTATAACTCTTAACTTTTAACTCTTAACTGTTCATGCGCCACCATCCCCATAGTGTGGCGGAAGTTGATTTCAGAAACAAAATAACGCCCCTGTGCGTCGACCATCAAGTCGACCCCCAGCGGGCCGCGATAGCGTGGCCAGACGTTGGTAGCCAACCAGGGCTCGATGCGCTCGCGGGCTTCACGCATAGGGAAAGTTGTCTCAATCCGCTCATCCGTCCACATGACGTTCTCCTTATAGACGCCGCTGCCGGTCTTAAAGTAGCTATAGCCAAAGAACGCTCTATCCATATATTCCAGCGCCACATCGGCCACCACTTCGCGCCTTGGCTCAGCTATCACGCAGCGCTGGCTGGCGACGGTCTTCAGCAGCCAGTCGCGGTCGATGGGTGTGAGGGTGCCGTGCACCCAGCGCAGTCCCCTACCCGCCCCCGACCAAGGCGCTTTCAGCACCCAGTGCTCGCGTTCCCGCAGCAGCGACTCCATCTCCTCGATGGAACGCACCTCGTGGCAGTCTTCCTGCAACGGCAGTATGGTGGAGCGGTGCTGCAGCTCGCGGATGGTGACTATCTCCTCGTCCGTAGGCAGCAGCTCGGCAGGTATGCCGCGCTTGAGGAGTTCGTGCTTCACTACAGCGTCCCAACCCCAAACTTTGAGAGTGGAGAGCTGAGAGTGGAGAGTGGAGAGCTTTTCGGCAACGTCATACACCGAGCAGCAGAGGGAGTCGGGGTAAAGCACGGACATGATGCCGGCGTCGCGGCGGGCGAAGTCGACGGCCGACCGCGGCGGGACATAGTTCCACCGGCCCTTGGCCAGACATAAGTCATGCTCCGGATTGAAGACGCATAACCTCATAAAAGAGAATTATTCAAAATAGTTAAGTAGCCAAGACATCACTCGCACAGAGCATTTGTCTTAACTACTTAACTACTTATCTCCTTAACTATTAAGGATTATTTGTTGACCTGGAATTTCTTGTTACCGGTCTTGAAGAAGTCGGCAATCTGGTTGGCGGCGGCGATACCGGCGTTGATGTTGGCCTCTTCGGTCTGGGCACCCATCTTCTTGGGGGTGGCGAAGTAGCGGCCTTCGAAAGCCTTGAAGTCGGC
>LXOW01285954.1_pt1 | contig 17985 bp, 8 predicted proteins | sample 1368591 | NCBI WGS metagenome assembly LXOW01 (sample SAMN04884650, study PRJNA319009) | bovine gut metagenome | isolation source: Cow rumen | host: Bos taurus | place: Italy: Legnaro (PD) | collected 2014-07-09 | reverse complement strand
TAACAGCAAAAGCATTATTGATCGCAGTCGCGGCGGCAGCAGGATTGTCCGCCTGCACGGAAAAAGGCCTTGACCAGCTTAACCAGGTGGAAAAGGACAGGTTCATCGTAAGAACCGCCAAGGTGGAAACACGCAATATTGAGGACACTATAACCATTGTCGGCTCAATAAAGGCATTTGACGAGGCCATCCTTTACCCACGCGTAAATGGAAAGCTGCTGAGAAATGTCCGTTTTGAAGGGGACAAGGTGGTAAAAAACCAGACTGTAGCCCTTATAGAGCGCGACGAGCCTGGCGTAGTCTATGAGGCAGCACCTGTTCCGTCAACACTTAATGGCATTGTTGGCCGCGTCTACCAGGATAGCGGCGCGACTGTCACCACGCAGACCCCTATCGCCCTGATTGTAAGTCAGGACAAGGTACGCGTAGTTGTTGAAGTGCCTGAAAGATATGTAGGCAAGGTCAGCATAGGCCAGCCTGCCCGTATAAAGGTTGACGCATATCCTGATACGACATTCTCCGGCAAGGTTTACAGGATCAGTCCAGTAGTAGATACGAATACCCGCAGCAGCGTGGTTGAGCTTCTTGCTGACAATTCTCATCACAAGCTGAAATCCGGAATGTTCTCCGAGGTCAAGCTGATTGCGGATGCGAAGGACAATGTGGCATCAGTTCCAACTTCCGCGATAGTCAGGGAAGAAGGACAGTCTTATGTGTTCAAGCCTTCCGGAGAGACAGCCGCAAGGATTCCCGTTGCCATCGGCATTTCCAATGAGGATTATGCCCAGATAACAAGTGGAATGACAACTGGCGAGGATGTGATAGTTTCCGGACTATACGGCCTCAAGGACGGAAGCAAGATAGCCATAGACAATGACTGATTACAGTCAGTCCCAATTAAAAGGCGAAAACAATGAGACTAATTGATATTTCAATCAAAAAACCAGTTTTCACAACCATGATGATGGCTGCCATCGTCGTGCTGGGTATGTATTCATATTTCAATCTGGGCGTTGAACTCATGCCTAATACGGAGTTCCCTTATGTGATTGTGAGAACTGTCCTTCCTGGTGCTGGACCGGAGGAGACGGAAACATCCCTTACCAAGGTGATAGAGGAGTCCGTCAACGGTATTTCCGGCCTGGATGACATAATAGGATACAGCTATGAGGGCATGAGCCTTGTCATAGCCAAATTTGAGCTTGAAAAGGATGGCGACGTTGCCGCACAGGAAGTACGCGACAAGGTCAACGCCGTACTTTCGCAGTTGCCAGACGGAACGCAGCAGCCAGTCATCATGAAGATGGAAATGGATGCCATGCCTATCATAAATCTGGTCGTTTCCGGACAACGCAACCTTATTGATCTTACCGAGTTCGCAAAGAAGAAGGTAAAGGAGAACGTTGAGACAATAAGCGGTGTCGGATCTGCGACCATAGTCGGTGGCAGGGAAAGGGAAATACACATAGTACTCAATCCTATGAAAATGGCCTCCCTTGGCATTACGTCTTCAAAGGTGAAGCAGGTTCTTGCGGAACAGAACATTGAAATCCCAGGTGGAACGGTTGAACAGAGGGACAGGTATTTCACCCTCCGTACGCTTGGACGCATAGACACGGTCAGGGACTTCAAGGATATAGTCGTTGCCACAAGGAACGGCACACAGATAAGGATAGGCGACATCGCAAAGGTTGAGGATACCGGAGAAGTGGAAAGCACGGTATCATTCCTTAACGGCAAGCCTTCCGTGACAATACAGGTCAAGAAGCAGTCTGGCAGCAACACTGTCGCCGTTGCCAGAAAGGTACGTGCCCGTATGGAGCAGCTTTCATCCACGTTCCCTCCGGATATAAACGTAAAGATTGTCAATGACCAGTCGGAATTTATCAATGATTCCGTGAATGCGGTCAAGGAACACCTTGTGCTTGGTGCTGTCCTGGCAGGCCTTATGGTTCTGCTGTTCATGGGCGACTGGCGTTCCACAATCATATCAACCCTTACAATACCTGTGTCCCTTATTGGAACATTCATGGTAATGGACTATTTCGGCTTCACGTTCAACAACATGACCCTGCTCGGTCTGACAATCGCCGTAGGACTTGTCATTGACGACGCAATAGTCATGATTGAGAACATTTACCGCAACATGGAGCAGAGGCATCTTGCCCCTAAGAAGGCAGCCACGATTGGCGCTAACGAGATTGCCTTCGCAGTCATAGCAATATCCATATCACTCATAGTCATATTCGTCCCGATGTCCTACATGGAAGGCATAATCGGACGCTTCATGAAGCATTACGCACTGACGATAGCCGTGGCAGTGGCGATAAGTACATTCGTGTCCCTTACGCTTACCCCGATGATGTCCTCAATATTCCTAAGGGCCAAGAAAAGCGAAAAGAACAAGATGCAGCTTATGACCGACAGGCTCAATGCCTGGCTTGAAGGCCATTATGCGAAAATGCTGGAATGGTCGCTGTCCCACCGTCTGCTCATGGTGATAGTTTCCATAATCATTCTTATTTCAACAGTCCCAATGGCCAAGATGATAGGAAAGGACTTTGTTCCTACCGATGACACTGGCCAGTATCAGATTAACATAAAGGCCCCGGATGGCACTAGCCTTGCCGGTACAAAGCAGCTCTTTGAACAGATAGAGAAGGAAACACGCAAGATCCCATTTGTCGTGAACACCCTTACGAATATCGGATCAGGCACTGGTGCCGACTCCCTTACAAGCAATTCCAATCAGGGAACTATAACGGTTGAGCTTACCCCGCTTGGTACACGTCCAGGACTGCTCAAGATAATGGGTTATGTCCGTCAGATGATGGACAAATACGAGGGCGTACGTTATTCCGTAGTTGCTTCCGGCGGATTCGGTGGCGGACAGAAACAGCTGCAATACAATATCAAGGGGCCCGACCTTGACACATTGTTTGAAATCGCGGACAGGGTTCTTGCCAAGATAAAGAAAGTCCCCGGCATCGTTGACGCGGATCTTTCCAGCTCAAAGGCAAAGCCTGAATACAGGGTTGAGATTGACAGGAACAAGGCACATGACCTTGGTGTCAAGATCAGCGACATCGCATCTGCCCTGAGGACAATGGTAGGCGGTGCGGAGGACATAACAAAGTTCAAGGAGAACGGAGAACTGTACCAGGTGCGTGTGAGGGCGGAGAATGGCTACCGCAACACCAAGGAACTGATTGAGGCAATGATAATTCCTGCCAGCGATAACAGGACGGTACGTCTTGACAGCGTGGCAAGGGTTGTTGAAGGCGTAGGACCAAACCGTATTGAAAGATCCCAGCGTCAGAGAAAGGTGACCGTTGAGGCCAATACCGATGGTGTACTTTCCCTGGGTGCCCTGATTGCCGCGACCGAACAGGCTTATGCGGAAGTAAGACAGGAAATGAACCTTTCTTCCGAATATACAGGCAGCCTTACCGGTATGTCCGAGGAAATGGGCAAGATGATAAAGAGCTTCATCGTGGCATTCGTGATGGCATTCGTAATGGCATTCGTGTTCATTTACATCGTTCTTGCCAGCCAGTTTGAGAGCTTTGTATATCCGCTTTCAATTCTGGTCGCATTGCCGCTTACATTGCCGTTTGCGTTCCTGTCCCTGCTGCTGCTGAGGCAGAACATTACGTTCTTCAGCATTATGGGATTGTTCATGCTTTTCGGCGTTGTAAAGAAGAACGCCATATTGCAGGTGGAGACAACGAATCAGCTACGGCAGAAAGGCTATCCGAGGCATGAGGCGTCCATTAAGGCAAATGAGATGCGTCTACGACCGATTCTTATGACCACGCTGACACTGGTCGCCTGCATGATTCCTACCGCATTGGGACAGGGAGCAGGCTCCGGCAGCCGCCGTGCTATGGCATGGGTCATCATCGGCGGACAGACTCTGTCCCTGCTCATCACATTGCTTATGACCCCGGTCACCTACACATTGTTTGACGACGTGCAGGCCTGGGCAATGAAAAAGCTGGGAATACAGGATGACAGATTCCCTGCGGAAAACCAGGCTCTTGTGGAAAAAGGCAAATAATCTTTTTCCAATAAGACAATTGAAAAAAGGAGGGATTGCTATCAGATAGCGATCCCTCCTTTTTTTACATATCGCAATAATTATATAATTATAATTNNTTCTCTTCTCGCTGTAACTGCGGCAAATGCCTTTTTTGACATGTACCTTGTCGTTGCTACCGCCCTGTGCCATTACTCACTGGCATCGCATTTTTCAGACGGGTACTGGTTGCTTGTGCTTGCCTTTCTTGCTTACATATTTCCAATTATTTTTGTTTCTTCCCCGGCAGGCCTTCTTGCGGACAGTCATGACTGTTCAAAAATAATCAGATATTCGCAGATATCCGGCATTGTATCGCTTTTGCTTGCCATAATCGGTTTCGCATTTGACAATCCGTACTCCCTGTATCTCGCCATAATGATAGCAGGTGCCAGGACGGCCGCATACATTCCGGCACAGCAGGCCCTGTTGCCACAGGCCGTGCGTCGCAACAACATGGCATTGGGCAATTCACTTACACAGTCAGTTTTCTTCCTTATGGCCCTGATAGTGGTTCTTACCGGTCTTATCAAGCCATTGTTTTTCCATACCGCGCAGCCAGATTTCAACGTTCCAGCAGCGGTGATACCGTTGATTATAGCCGTGTTTGTGGGAATTTCATCATCAATGGGAATTGCTCCCGGAGGAAATTTCAATCCTGAGCTTGTGATAAGCCCAAAACTCATATTCAAATCCTATAAGAATGTTTTCCTTATCGGCGGGGTAAAGGGCATACTGCTTTGCGTGACAGGAATTTCATGGTTTTACTTTCTGCTTTCGGTGATTGTGTTTACATTGCCCAATATGCTTCTTAGGACATTTGGGCAGTCCGCACCTTATATTTTGTGGTTTTACGGTCTCCTTGTCGTTGGCATTATCAGTGGAATGTTGTGGTGCAATCATATATCCCGCAGGGATCTCAATGCCAAGATGGCCCCGGTAAGCGCTATCTTCATGGCACTTTTTATTTTCTTTTATGCGATTACAGGCTTTATAGCCCCCAGCGACATAGTACAGCCATCAATGTCATTCGGCGGCAGGGTGCAGATTGTGTTGATGGCGGCATATATTGTCGCATTTGGTTTTTCAGCAGGCGTTTATATGCTGCCGCATTATTCAATGCTGCAGAGATATGCCGGAGCGAAACGCCGTGGACGTATTGCCGCCGCGAATCTTGTGCTAAATGTTTTTTCCTCCGCGATAGGAATACTGCTTTTCAATCTTGTTTCTGCCGCATTGGGAGTTTATTTTTCCACGCTGCTTCTTAGCGTTCTTGCGGCGGTTGAGGCAGTTATAACCTGTCTTTTGCTGCCAGAGCATATACTTCGCATAATAGTACGTCGTATAATGGATATAATTTATGGCGTCAAGGTAAAGGGCATAGACAATCTTTTCAAGCCGAGGGGGAACTGCCTCGTAATAGCCAATCATACGTCGTTTCTGGACGGTGTGCTGATCTGGGCCTATATACCGTACAAATTCTATTATGCCATTGATACGTTCCAGGCTAAAACCCCAATATTCAGGCTTATATCACCCCTGATAAGGTTCTTTACCATCAATCCTGCCGAACCTATGAGCGTGAAGACAATCATAGACGAGGTCAGGACGGGACATCGTGTTGTAATTTTCCCTGAAGGCCGCATAACCATGACTGGCGCCCTTATGAAGGTGTATCCTGGCCCATCCATGATAGCGGACAGTGCCAATGCGGAAATACTGCCTATATGTATTGAGGGCAGCCAGTATTCCATTTTTGCAAGATTTGGCAGCAAGCTGAAAACCCGTCTGCATAGCAAGGTTTCCGTGACCATTCTGCCACCGGTAAGGCTTAATGTGCCAGATGAGATAACTGGTCATCGCCGTCGCAATGTTTCCGTGGCGAAGATGTCGGAACTGATGCAGAATATGCGTTTTACTTCCGCTCCCATAGACCAGACATTGTTTGATGCCCTTATAGACGCAAAGCAGCTCGTAGGACGGGGCAAGGAGGTCATAGAGGATGCCGGAAGGAACTGCCTTACGTTTGGAAAGCTGATTACGGCATGTTTCGCACTTGGAAGACAGTTTGCCAGGGAAAACAAGCAGGGATCGTTCGTCGGCCTGTTGCTTCCTAATTCCATTGCCGCGGTATCCGCATTCTTTGGAATGGGGGCGTTCAACATAACCCCGTGTATGCTTAATTTTTCAACAGGTGCGAAAAACATCATTTCCTCCTGCAAGGCAGCGAACATAAGGAGGGTATACACTTCCAGTGAGTTTATCGTAAAAGGTGAGCTTCAGCATCTTGAAAAGGCCATAATTGATGCCGGAATTGAGATAATATACATGGAGGAATTGAGGGAACGCATAACCGCTGTTGACAAGCTGATCGCGCTTGCCATGTCATTTGTTCCCAGGAGATATTACAAGAAAATACGCGGAAATGCCGCTCCAAACATGCCTGCCGTGGTGCTTTTCACTTCGGGTTCAGAGGGAGTGCCAAAGGGAGTTGTCCTAAGCCACAGGAATCTGCTTGCGAATGCGTATCAGCTGCGTAGTGTCCTGGACGTAGGTGTGACGGATATCATGTTCAATGCCATGCCAATTTTCCATAGCCTCGGACTTACGGCAGGCGTTATCACGCCTATTACGATAGGCATGAAACTTGTGCTTTATCCTTCACCGCTGCATTACCGTCTTATACCGGATTTGCTGTATAACATGAATGCCACGCTCATGCTTGGCACGGATACGTTCTATAACGGATATGCGAAGAATGCCCATCCTTATGACTTTTATTCCATGCGTATGCTTATCGCTGGCGGGGAACGTCTGAAAAAGGAAACCGTCGCAATGTACAATGACATGTTCGGACTACGTCTGTTTGAGGGATACGGTGCTACGGAAACATCACCTGTCATTGCCGTAAACTCGCCAATATTCTTCCGTCGTGGAACTGTCGGAAAGGTCCTTCCAGGTATTGAATACCGTCTGGAGGAACAGCCAGGAATCAAGGAAGGCGGTCGTCTGTTCGTCAAGGGTGCGAATGTAATGATGGGATATCTGCGTGAATCCGCCCCATGCGTGCTGGAAGAGCCGCAGGGAGGCTGGTATGATACTGGCGACATCGTTAGTATAGACGAGGATGGCTATATGACGATAAAGGGTCGTGTAAAGCGTTTTGCAAAGATAGGCGGAGAGATGGTCTCCCTCGGTGCGGTTGAAAACACCCTTACGGAGATATGGCCTGACTTTATGCATGCCGTCATATCAATACCCGACGACAAGAAGGGAGAGCAGCTTATAATGTTTACAACTCGTGAGAACACGACCAGGGCTGTTGTTGCCGAGGAGTTCCGGAAGAGGGGGGTAAGCGAGCTTTCCCTGCCAAAAACGGTCAGAATCATGGAGAACATTCCACTTATGGGAACGGGCAAGCCTGACTATCAGGTCTTGAAGGCCATGGTTGCGAAATAAGTGATTATGTAAATGCGGAAATGAGTGATAAGAAAAATATTCCCTTGCGGGCGGCAGAGCGTTTTTTTCTGTATTTCCGCTTTCTAAAGGCCAAGATGGAACTGGGCGCGGAAAACGTATTTTCCCATGAGCTGTCCCTCGCCGTAGGAATTTCACCTGAACAGGTAAGACAGGATCTAAGGCTGCTCAATGTTCGGGGAACGCCGCAGCAAGGATATCCTATAAGGGCTTTTTTGGCAGATCTGAACGGTTTTCTATCATTGGGTGAACCTGTAAAGGCTGTTCTCGTAGGTGCTGGTGGTATGGGGCAGTCAATTCTCTCCTTCTTTTCCGATATAAGGCCAAATTTGCAGATTGTAGCTGCTTTTGATTCGGATATGGGAAAAAAAATTACAAAAATCGCAGGCTGCCCTGTTTACAATCTGTCCCATATTGCGGAAATAATAAGGAAGGAACATCCACTGGTAGGGATTATCGCGGTTTCTCCTACGGGGGCTCAGCAACTTGCCGACGATATGGCAGCTTTAGGAATCAGGGGCATACTTAATTTTTCCTCAGCCATGATAAAGCCTCCTGCCGGTGTTTTTTTGGAACAGCTGGATGTAATGATGTCGTTGGAAAAAACGGTTTTCTTTGCCCGCAATATGGGTAATTGAAAAACACGGAAAAAGTGCTTTTTCCGTGTTTTCAATTGGCAATTGCCGTAATCCTGATTTTAATTTCTGCATTTTTCCAATGCCTTGGAATAAATCTCCATATATTTTTCAGCAGGCTTTTTCCAGGAATAATCTCCCTTCATAGCATTGGATATCATTATCCTGAAATCCGTTTTCGCCTCGTAGGATTTCACTGCCTGCTGTAGCATCCAGCGTAGCTGTCCGTCGTCAGCGTCGTCAATTGCGAAACCATTGCTTTCTTCCGCTATACCGTTATGCCTTACAGTGTCCTTCAATCCTCCGGTACGTGTGACGACGGGAAGTGCTCCATATCTCATTGCTATCATCTGGCTTAATCCGCATGGTTCAAACCTTGACGGCATTAGGAACAGGTCTGACGCGGCATAGATCTTATGTGCCAGAGGCTCGTCAAAATCAGAACTGAATGCGGCACAGCCATGATGATTTTGTACAAGATGTCGGAAACCTTCGCAGAGACTGAAATCTCCAGATCCAAGTGCGACAAACTGTATCTTGTCCATAAACTCATGTGCTATATGCAGCACCACGTCAAGGCCTTTCTGACTATCCATTCGGCTGACAATTCCAGCAAGTATCTTGTTGGGGTTGACTTCAAGTCCTAGCTGTTTCTGCAGCTCCGCCTTGTTTATTGCCTTGCCTTGCTCATAACTGTCCTGATCATAATTNNTAAAAATCAGCGGATCTGCTTCTAAGTATTCCGTCCAGACTGTGTCCAAGGTCTCCACGGTACTGTATCTCTTCCGAATATGTCTGGCTGACAGTTGTTATTATATCGGCATATACCAGTGCGGCCTTCATATAGTTCAGCGATCCGTAAAATTCCAGCTTGTCGGACGTGAAGTCATTCCAGGAAAGCCCTGCCTTCTGTATGGCCGCCCTGCCGAATATTCCCTGATATGCCAGATTGTGTATTGTGAATATGTTTGCCGTTTTTGCAAAAAATGCGTCTATGCGGTAAATTGTTTTCAAAAAGGCCGGAATAAGCCCGGTCTGCCAGTCATGGCAATGTATTATGTCCGGCTTGAAGGATATGAATTTCGCGGTTTCAAGTACCGCCCTGGAGAAAAAGGCAAAACGTTCGTCATTATCCCAGTAATCGCCAGTATTGGAACGGTACAATCCAGGTCTGTCGAAAAGTCTTTGATTGTTTATGAAAAAGACCTTTATATTTCCCCACTGCATATATTCAAGAGTTGCCTCTTCTATTCCACCTGACAATGGAATGAAGAATTTGCCATTAAAAGGATATGGTATAAGCCCGTCGGGGCATTTTATATCACGGTATTTTGGTAGTACAAGTACCACCTCATTGTCTGGATTTTGTGCCAGTTCCTGTGATAGGGATCCGGTCACGTCCCCTAGCCCACCTGTCTTGCAGAATGGGAATGCCTCGCTTGCAGCCATTAGGATTTTCATATCAGTCTCCTTTTAACATAAAGTCAGATTTTAGCCTTCAATTAAATTATACAAGATATTTGAGAAAAAAGGGCAAAAAAAAACCCGCATTACGCGGGTTTTTTCTATATTACTGTCCCTATTACTGTCTCTGTTTAGGAAGCATTGATTCGCATCCAGCAGATGTCGGGGAGCAGTCCCAGCTTCTCGCACCAGTTCCAGGTACGGCAGGCAGCTTGAGGGTGATCAGATACTGACCAAGTCCACCGCCAGCAGTTGTTGTGCGCTTCAATGTTGTCGTTGTGCCAACGGTGCCATTCAGTGTGAAGTAGCTGAGGTTGCTGATACCAACGTCAAGCTGGTCAGTCGCGGTCACATAGCTGCCCTTCTGCATATATGCGCGCTCCTGTGAGGAAGCGATGCTGGAAAGAACGCTTGTGGCTTCCGCGCCGCGTGACTTCTCAACTGACTTGAAGTACTGAGGCATTGCTACTGAGGCCAGAATACCCATGATCAGAACGACGACCAAAAGCTCAATTAAGGTAAAACCTTGTCTTTTCATTTTTTATCCTCCTATGGATAATTGTTTGATACTTAAAGTATAGCGATTATAAGTGCCAGATGTCAATGCTGAAATGCCGTTTTCAAGCTGATTTGAATGAAATTTGAGCATGGAAAAGAACATCTCGTCATAAAAAAACCATCTTCCCCGACATGAAGTGGAAAATGGCCTACAATAAAAAATGCGCCCGGTGAGACTCGAACTCACGGCCACCCGCTTAAAAGGCGGATGCTCTACCACTGAGCTACGGGCGCATTTACTACGTTTGACTACATAGATATTCTAGCACAAAACAAAATGGAAAATCAAGCGTTGTGTCTAGGGAATGTCAGTCAGATTTGTTATCTTCCTGCCTGACTGGCAATGCCTTACGAAATCACGCCATTGCAGCAACATTCTCTGACGGGTTTCCTCCGAAATACGTGGCAGGAATGTCTTTGACTTGCCCTCTGGAAAATCCGTGCTTATCTCCGCACCGTGAAAGGCCTCGCGTCCAGCCCCGAGGGCGGTTTCCTCGGATTCATCCATTACGGATATTTCCGCCCCAGATATGTCTGCCTGGAACTGCATCAGATATGTCATTCTTGACAGGCCGCCACCTGCCTTCAATCTTCTGACGGGAATNNAAGACCGCCTATAACCGGCAGGCACAATGTACGTTGTTTTGAATTGCGACAAAGATTGTTTGCCTCGTCTATGTCGGAGAACAGTCCCATTCTCGTGCGTAGCCATTCCATCATTGAACCTGCGGAATTGACCAGTGCCTCGGAGAAATATTCAGGTTTGTCATTTCCGCGTTTCCATCCGTATGAATCCAGCAGGCCGGGTATCCTTAACGGTTTGCCGCCGGTATACACGAGCAGGAATGCCCCAGTCCCGTAATTCAGGGCCCCCTCGCCGGATTGTCCTATTCCAAGACCTGACATCGCGGCCTGCTGGTCTCCGAGCATGGATAGTACCTGCATATTGTATCCTTCCAGCTCAACCGTGCCGAATTGCCCAGAAGAAGGCATTATCTGTGGCAGCCATTGCCTTTTTACGCCGAAGGCTGAAAGAAGCCTGCTGTCCCAATCCCCGGTCTTAAGGTTCATAAGCAGCATACGCTGTGCCAGCGACGGATCACAGGCAAAGATCCTGCCGCCGGACAGTCTCCACAGAATGTACGATGACACCGGTCCTGCCCGCAATGTTCCCTTTTCCGCGGCCTCCCTGACGGAGGATAGATTCTCAATCGCCCAGGCAATCTTCGGGGCGCTGTAATACGGGGTCTTGTACAATCCCGTAAGCCTGTGAGTCTGAACATTGGTCAGGGGAACATTGCCTATAACCTTTTCCGCACGTCCATCCTGCCAGCTCATTGCCGGACACAATGGCATTCCATTTGCCGAATCCCACAATACGACGGTGGATCGTTGTGAGGCCATTCCCAGTATCGGTGTTCCGGCCTCCTTCGGTATTGCCTTCAGGACCTCCTTCAGGCTTGCGATCTGCGACTGATAAAGTTTTTCCGCATCGTATTCAGCCCGTCCACATATACGGTATTCAGGCGATATCCTGTTCTGTGCCCGGCAGTAAATCTTTCCGTAATTGTCTAACAGCAGCGTCCTGGAGCTGGAACTGCCCTGATCCATTATGACGGCGAATTTCCTTTCCATTTTTCAAATATTGTTCTTCCTTATATCTACCTTGCCACATTCCTCTTTCCTAAGAAGTGAGGCCAGCCTTATCTTGAACTTTTCCGGCACATATCCACTGCCGAGCAACGACACTATTCCGCTTAATGTAAGTGTGCAGGCCCTGCCGTAAAGATTGTATTCCCTTAGCAGTGCGATTACTGCCTCGCGGTCTATGGCCTTCCATGAGGATGAGGTTCCTATCTTTGCCGAATATCGTCCTGTCACATATTCTCCTGGAGATGCTATTTCAAGGATCCTTTCGGCGAGAGCCTTCTGCTCACGCTCAATAACGGCCTTTCGTTCTTCCAGATCACCGTATCTGTTGAGCATCTGTGTAAGGGACAGTCCCGATGTGTCTTTCAAACTATGTGACGTATTTTCAGAAATAGATGATGTATTTTGAATAATAGGTGACGTATTTTGGGAAATAGATGATGTATTTTCAGAAATAGATGACGTATTTTGAATAATAGATGACGTATTTTGGGAAATAGATGATGTATTATGAATAATAGATGTCTGTTCTGGCAGTATGTTCCCATGCCCAGGAACCCTTCCATCTCCGCCGAATACTGGACAATACTGCTTGAAATCGCACCATTTGCATGCGAATTCCGAGGGTTTTGGGTCAAACCTGTTTGCCTTTATCTGTTCAGCCGTTGCAAGAGCGCCGTCCCAGAACTCCTTTATCTGACTGTCGTCGGCACGGTCAAAAAAATACTGCTTGTTTGTCGGTACATGATAGTAAAGCATTTGCGAGATTTTCAGACTGTCCTCATGCACTCCGAGCCTTTCCGCAAGCAGTCCTGGCAGCTCAGGATTGGATTCCGCAATTTTCTGATACATGTAAAGCTGACCAGGTGTGCGTTTCACGTCCTTGCCTGTCTTGTAATCCGTGATAAGGAGTTTCCCATCTCCAACATAGTCCATTCTGTCGGAAATGGCAGTCACCATAAGGCCGTCTATTTCAAATTTGAAAATCCTCTCGGTGAGAAATGCCCTTTTGAACTGGCCTTGGTTTACCCTGTAATACTCCTTTAGCATTAAAAGCCCTTCCTCCCTCTTCCTGGCGGATTCCTCGTTGTTGCGAAATCCCTGCAAGGCCAGTGGCTTGCTGAACCAGAAGTCAAGAAATGCCTGGCATACCTGTGCCATGCTTGGAAATATAGGACTGTCTCCCTTGTAAAGGAACTCCAGGGCCGCATGTATGGCACTACCGAAGAAGAAAAAGCCTTTTGGCTTTTCCTTGATCCTGTCTACATATCGGAACTTGTATTTCAAGGGACACTGGCGGTACATATCCATTCGTGAATACGNNATATCCATTCGTGAATACGAGAAATCCAGTGGTTTTGTTTTCTGATCCCCACTGTCCTTTGGAATGGCATTGTTTACCTTGTGTTTTTCGTTCAATTCCTCATTGTTGTTGAAAAGTGTGTCGTTTTGTCCGCCGTCCATAGCCTGCTCCTTTAGTACATTTTACTTTAAATACCTGAAATTTCAAAATAAATATATTTTAAAAGAAATACGCCTTTATATTTTGTATCATATAGTTGTGTATTGCCATATTGTGATTTTGCTTTGGCAAATTCTGATTTTATTTTTTTAGGACAGAAAGATGAAGAAAGGAACAAACAACTTGCCTGTATATGCCCAGTATGCCTCGTCTGAATATACGGAATGTGGTGGAACTTGTGGATATCATTTCAGCAGTGGATGCCTAGTGAGCGAGACCGTCTATTCCGGCAATAATGCGTCGCATGGATTCCTGTACAATGCCGCAAGCCGTGTCATAATAGACGGTGGAAGAAAGGCCATAGCTGCAGCGGCCATGGCCGGTATGCTGGCACAGAATCTGGAAACTGCCGCATACGCCATCACGGTGACCGGGCATGAGACCGTTGATCCAGGCGAGGAGGCAAGGGATTATCTGGTAATAGGCCCTGACGCGGTTCTTTCTGTCTATGGTTCTGCTTATGGAACTGTCCTGAGCAATAGCGGCAGCCAGCTGATTTACAGTGGCGGATTTGGAAATGGAGTCAGGATTTCCGGCGGAGCTCAGACCATTTATTTCGGCGGCCTTGTTTCGCGTACGGAAATTTTCATGAGTGGCATCGAATACGTTTCCGGTGGTACTACCTATTTTACCGCTATAAGCAACAAGGGCATACAGGTTGTTCGCGACGGTGGAATAACAAACAATACCGTGGTTTACAATGGGGGAATACAATCCGTCTACGAGGGTAGTGCTTTGAATACCATTGTCAGAGACGGCGGTACTCAGGCGGTATATGTTTCCGGAATAGCCAGTGGTGCGAGCATACGGAACAGTGGATGGCAGTTCATAAACGCCGGAGGCAGTTCCATTAACGTCGTACAGTCTGCTGGAGGAAACATTCGTGCGAATGTCGGTAGTGACGGGAATAGAATCAGCACATATATGACCGGTATCAATCAGAGCGGACAGGTTATGGAGCTTTTTCAAGGCTCTGCCACCAATTTCATAATCAATGGTGGCACACCGTTGTCCTGGACCAATGAGTTTGCCCCTACGGAGGCGATATCGGCAAATGCGTCCAGTGCCGCGGCATTCAATATATACGCCGGAGGCAGCGCGATAAACACCGTTATCAATTCCGGTGGACGTATGATTGTCAACAGTGGGGGAAAGGCTTTTGATACGACTATAAACCAAAACGGCAGATTGTATGTGGAAGACACTGGAATTGCTTCCGGAGTGAGTGTCAGTTCCAAGGGAAATGTATTTGTAGCCGCCAATGGCAGTGCTGTTGGCGTTATGCTCAATTCCAGCGCGATTATGAGTGTTTACGCCGGAGGCAGGGATTATGAAACATTCATAAGCCATGGAGGCATTGAACAGGTTTATGGATCTTCACTTTCGGCAAATGTTGAGGGAAGCCAGGGTGTTCATAACGGTGGAATGACAAATTCCGCATTTGTACACAGCGGCGGAACACAGAAGGTTAGCAGCGGGGCATATACGGAATATTCGGAAATGCAGGTTCGCGGCAACCAGACAGTTTTCAATTCCGCGTCAGCATTTGACACAATTCTCAACAGCGGTGGCTCACAGATTGTGTCTTCGGGCGGATCTGCGTACAATACGATAATAAATTCCGGCGGATCGCAGATAATATATAACTCCGGCCTGGCATACAATACAGTAATCAATTCCGGTGGATATCAGATTATTTCCGCCGGAGGATCTGCCATAAATTTTGCCATAGCGGCAGGTGGAAGCCAGATTAATCATGGAGCGGCTTCAAATGTATATATATCCGGAAGTTCTGCTGCCTTTGATGTGGCGGGTCTGGCATCGGACATTGCCGTAGTGGACAATGGTGTAATGAATGTCCTGGATGGCGGTACTGCCGTATATGCGAACATATATTCGGGTGGTGTGCAGAATATAGGCAATGGTGGTACGGCATCAAGCTCGTATATAGCCAGTGGGGCTTCGCAGGTTGTATCGAATGGCGGCGAATCCCTAAGGACCACCGTACAGAATGGCGGCTCAATGGATTTGCATTATGGCGGCGTAGCGTCTGATACCGTTGTCAATCCTGGTGGAAATGAGGCGGTTTCTGGCAATGATTATTCTGCTTCCATCAAGGGCGGAATACAGAATGTGTACAATGGTGGGCGTGCCAGGGAGGCGGAGGTATTTTCCAATGGAATACAGAATGTCCGTGCTGGCGGAGAAGCCTCGGGAACATTTTTGAAGTCCGGCGGACAACAACATATATACGAAGAGGGAAATGCCCTATCCGCACATATAGGCAGCGGAGGAATACAGTATGTATATGACGGCGGTGAGGCCACCAGTACTGTGGTTCAAGACGGTGGAACAATGTATGTTTACGGTGGAACGGCAGGGAACAATGGATATACGGTTGCCGGCGGTGCGATTGTTCAGGATCTTGACGTAAACAGTGGCGGAAACGTCGTATTGTACGGAAATGGCCTGTCGGGAGCATTGAGGGTTTCTGGTACGCTGAATCTGAACAATGGCGGAAATATCGTGATAAGCAGGTCTGGTTCGAGACGCGTATTCCTGAACGTGGACAATCTTAATGGCGAGGGTGGCACTATAACAATGAATGTTGATGTTGGTGCGAAGACAGGAGATCTATTAAGGATAACTGGCAATCACACTGGCGGTGTGTCTTATATAAGCCTTAAAAACACAGGTTCAAAGGCAGGCCCACTTTCCGGCAATGAATTGAAACTTGTTGAGTATACCAATGAATACAATCCTGGAAATGGTACATTTGTCCTTACGGGCGGAATTTGGGATTATGGCGGTTATGAATATGAGCTTTTCCGTGGTGATACCGAGGGAGACTTCAGATATGACTATTATCTCCGAGGCAATGGGAACAGGACTGCGACCTACAAGGCAATGACCGCCGCGCCTGTTATGACGATGTTTGCCGTCCAGACGGCAATGAATTCCCTTGACAAACGTCTGGGCGACCTACGAAACATGGGAAGCACCAATTCCGAACACAGTATATGGGCAAGAGGATATTACAAGGATATGACTGTATCCTCGCTTTCTGATACTGATATGGGCATAACGGGGGCGGAGGCCGGATACGATTTTGACATTGGATCAATGATGTATAGTCAGCCAAGGCTTTATCTCGGCCTCATGGCAGGCAGCCAGATAATTTCCGACATACAGACTGGCAAGCAGAGCAGCGGAGAGGGCTTTGGATTCCTGGGCGGAGCTTATGCCACATATATTGAGGATTCCGGCTGGTTCGCGGATTTCACTCTGAGGGCAGGCCAGACAAGACTGGATATGATTAGCCATACCTATGACGGAAACAGGATTGTATTCAAGCCAAGACGAAAGGCACTTTCCCTTAGTGCGGAGATTGGACGGGAGATAAGGATAGAGGACAGCAGAAATTCGTGGAGAATAGAACCCAGCATTGAATTTCAACATATATCATTCGGAAAGAATACCGTTGGCGTCAAGAATGGCACTACGGATCTTGAAATAGACAGTTCCTCGTATAATATATGGATATTGTCCGCATATACGTCCTATTCCTATACGACGTTTGCGAATCTAAAGGCCGAAATCTTCGCAGATCTTTCGTATAGAAAGACAATGTCAGGAGATGAAAGCATATCCTACGACGGGTCTGACAATACGGCATCCATGAAGGGTGGCTCTGTTGAACTGCGTGCTGGTGCCGATATGCAGTTTACAAAGGATGTTTATGGTTATGCGGCTCTGTCTTATGAGAAAGGTTCAAAGATAAAAAGCAAGGGCATTGACGCTGGTATAAGGTTTGTGTTCGGTGGAAGCAGGAAATTGAAATACCCATCATCAAAGGAAGTGTGGGAAGACAGGGACAAGGCAACTATAAAAGCGAATGCCGAAAAGGCAATTGAGGATGCTGATTCCGAGACGGTCATTATAAGGTAATGCCAAAACAGACTGATTGTGGAAATAATCAGTACAGGAGATTGGGACAGTCCCTGTACAATGCTGCCAGCCGTATTGTCGTGGATGGCGGCAGACACGCTGTTGCCGTCGCGGCAATGGCCGGAATGATCGCACAGGATTTTGAGGCCACTGTATACGGAATAGACGTGGAAGGCACGGAAACCGTCCCCGGCGGAGATGTGGCATCTGATTACACAGTAAGCGGTTCAGGGAACATTCTTAATGTTTATGGGCGTACAGAAGGAACTATACTCATAAATTCCGGCTTGGAAAACATTTACGCCGGAGGCCTTTCAGTAAGCGCGTCGCTGAGCGGAGGTATTCAGGCCGTATATCAGGCTGGAATTGCCAGTGGGGCAACTATCTGTTCCGGTGGCGCACAGTTTGTCAATTCGGGAGGTATTGCTTCCGGCGGTACTATTTATGGAAGTTCCTTTCAGGTACTGAGTGGGGGGAATGCCTACAATGCCGTGATAAGCAATCTTGGGCAGCAATATGTTTTCAATGGCGGGACTGCAACTTCCACAATTGTGGAAAGCGGCGGCTTTCAGGAAATAGATACTTCGGGTCGTGCGTCTGCCACTATTGTCAGGGATGGGGGAACACTTAATCTATATCAATATGCATTTGCC
>LXOW01174352.1_pt2 | contig 17986 bp, 14 predicted proteins | sample 1368591 | NCBI WGS metagenome assembly LXOW01 (sample SAMN04884650, study PRJNA319009) | bovine gut metagenome | isolation source: Cow rumen | host: Bos taurus | place: Italy: Legnaro (PD) | collected 2014-07-09 | reverse complement strand
GGGTTCAAATCCCGTCGCCCCGACCAAAAATACAGACCATCCCCTGCGGATGGTCTGTATTTATGTGGCGACGGGATTTGAAGCCGCGTTAAAAAAGCCCCGGTGGGGCCTTTTTAGCGGCAAGGGCCGCAAATCCCGTCGCCCCGACCAAAGATACAGACCATCCCCTGCGGATGGTCTGTATTTATGTGGCGACGGGATTTGAAGCCCAACATAAAAAGGCCACGGTGTGGCCTTTTTGCTGGGCAAGGGCCGCAAATCCCGTCGCCCCTCTTGCCAACGTCTCTTCCCTTCTTTACCGCTTTTTCTAACCCAAGCAGCTTTTTCAGCAGTAAAGGGTCGCAGATCCGAAGAATAAAAAGGGCGCTGGAGTGAATGAAGCCCTGGCGGGGCCATGGAGCCGCGTCCCGACCTGTGCTCAAACGATCTGCTGCTTTGATGGCCCCAGGGCCTGCAGATCCATCCGCTTATTTCTGCTCCTTTCGCCCCTTTATTTCGCTGACCATGGCCGATCCGATGATCAGGACGGCGCCGACGGCGCTCGTGATGCTCAGCGGCTCTTTGAGCAGCAGGGCGGAGCACAGCAGGGCGGAGACGGGGTCGATATAGCTGAACACCGCGATGGTCTGTACCCGAAGCCCGTCCATGCTGCCGAAGTACAGGGCATAGGCGACGCCGGTGTGGACGATCCCCAGGACGAACAGCAGCAGAAGGGACGTCACGCTGAGATCTCCCCCGGTGAAGCCCTTCGTCGCCAGCAGATACGGCAGCATGACGATCCCGGCGCACAGCAGCAGGATGGTCGTCCGCTGATATCCATCTATCCGGGGCGTCTTTTTGTTCAGAATGACCGCGGCGGAATAGAAGCAGGCCGCGCCAAGGCCCAGCAGTATGCCGCGAAGGTCGGCTGAGCCGCCGCCCTCTCCCGTGACCCCGGATACCAGCACCATCCCCAGGATGGACATGGCGGCGCAGACGGCTTTCCTCACCGTCAGACGCTCCCGAAAGAAGAGCGGGGAGAGGAGCACCACGATGGTGGGCTCCATATAGTAGCACAGGGTGGTCACGGCCACCGTGGTATGGTTGTACGCCTCGAAAAGCAGCATCCAGTTGACGCCGATCATGGCGCCGGTGATAACAAGACGCCAAAACAGCGGAGGGCTGAGCTTTTCCCCGGCGCCCTTCCTTCCGAGCTTTACGATGAGCAGCAAAAACAGACCGCCCAGTATCCCTCGACTGAAGGCCAGCAGTGCGGAGGAAAGGGGGATGTACCGCCGAAGAACGCCCACGGTCCCAAATATCAGCATGGAAAGGGTGAGCATGCCCAGCGCTTTCGTATCGTTCGTTTTTTTAGGAATATCTCGTTGATCCATATAGGCGGCTACAGTTCCTGTGCGGTTTGAGTATATCAAAGGCTTGGACAGAAAACAATATATGATTTAGGCACGGAACAGACGTACGCTCTTGCGGGATGGGACGCTCTCTGATATAGTGAGTTACATGGATACGAAGAAGGGAGCAAACTATGGCCAGGGCGCTGCTGTTCAATATCACCGGTGACAAACGGAAGAAACTGGATTTTTTGCTGATGCAGTACGGGATCACCGCCATCGAAGGCGCGGCGGCGGACTGCAGCAAGCCCCTTGGGCGGCTCTTGGGCAGGGCGGGCACGTATTCCCCAAGCCCTCTGGACGCCCCCTTTGAGGAGGAAATGCTGGTGCTGGACGAACTTAGCTCCCAACAGTTCCACGCTCTTTTGAACGGGATGCAGACGCTGCAGGCCACGGTGCTCTATAAGGCGGTGACCACGGAGCACAACTTGAGCTGGACGCCGGCGCGCCTTTGCCGGGAGCTGGCGGCGGAGCATGAAGCCATGCACCGCGATTGAATACAAAATAAGCCCCGCTTCTTGCGGGGCTCGATATGTTTTGAACTTTTATTCTTTTGCGCCGGGCAGGGCGAAGTTCACGCCGCCCGGTACGACCTCCACGGTGAACCGCTTCCGCTCGATGACTTCCCCGTCCAGCGACACGGGCAGCAGCCCTTTTTCGCTCTCCACGGTCAGCTTTGTGGAACGGGTGTAGAGCACGACGTCCTTCATGCGCGGGTCTTCCAGGTGATACCCGGCGGTGTAGGAGCCGATGAGCCTCACGAAGGACAGCCGGGAGATAGGCTTCACCAGGCATACCTCGATGAGCCCGTCGTCCACCTTCGCCCGGGGCGCACACTTGAAGGAGCCGCCCACGTACTGGGCGTTGGCGAAGGTACACAGCAGTATGTCGCCGGTATAGAAGGGCGCCCCGTCCACGGTGATGGCGCAGCCGGTCCGCATGGACTTCATGAGGGCGTGGACGATGCCCACGTAATAGGCCCGCTTGCCGCCCATCAGGGGTCTGCGCTTCACGTTGTTCATGGTCTTCAAAACGGCGGTGTCGAAGCCGAAGCTGAACACGTTGATGCACCAGCGGTCGTCCACCTTGAGAATGTCGATGGGGGCCGGCTCCGCCGCCAGCAGGGCGTCCACGTCCAAAAACCGTTCACGCCCGCCGAAGACCTTCACGAAGTCGTTGCCGCTGCCGCAGGGATAGACGGTGAAGCAGGCGTTCTCATGGCCGGCCACCCCGGAGGCCACCTCGTTTATGGTCCCGTCGCCGCCGCAGGCCACGAAGCACAGCCGTTGGGTCGGGGCGGCCTCGATCCGCTTTTTCACGTACAGGGTCGCGTCCCGGGGACCCCGGGTCACGTAAAGCTCGCAGTCCGCATGGGTTTTCACGGCAGTTTCCAGAAGGGATCGGGTCTCTCCCTGTCCGGCGGCGGGGTTGTAAAGGAAGATGTGTTTCATATGCGCTCCTTGTTGCTCGTTACGGAAGATAGGAGAAGCTCAGCGCCACGAGCATCATGCCGAAGAAATAACAGGCGGTGTTGATGCGAAGGGTGCGTTTGTTTTTTGTTTTGAACTTATAGATCACCAGAAAATGATCGCTGACCATGAACAGGGCCAAACCGATCCCCAGCAGCAGGGTATGGGCTCCGGGGAGATACAGGGCGCAAAGCAGGCCCATAAGCCCGTGCAGGGTGACGGAAAGCAGATAGATCAGCGCAAGCGCCGTTTTTTCCCCCAGGTCGATCCATTTGCTCAAGGTCGCCCAGAAGAACAGACCGAAGAAGACCGCAAGGCCCATAATCAGCCAGAGAAGGGCCTTCAAAAACGCGCCGCCGTAAAAGAGGGTGCAGGAGGTATAACCGATGAAGCACAGGTTGGCCACCGCAAAGGCCGCGCCGCCGGCCCCGAAGCTGAACAGCAGCAGCGCGTCGCCCATGCAGGCGTAGAACAGGCCCACCAGCGCCAGAAAGGACCATCCGTGGGCATAGCCGTTGGTCCAAAACCAGAATTGACCGAAGAACAGGAACAGGGAGGACAGGAGGATCTTATTCACCGCCCGCCGACGAAAGCTGTCCCCGGTCTCCACGAACAGATACAATCCCAGCAGAGCAAGATACAGAACGATGAAAACCGGTCTCATGGCGGCCCCCTTTCCAAAAGTAATTACAGTATAGCATGTTGGAAAGGGAAAGAAAAGTGGTATACTGGAGAAACGGGAGGGAAGTATCATGCAGCGTGTGTTGGATATTGACCTGGATTACTTTCTGGCGGACTGCTGTCCGCTGGCCCAAGTGGGGCAGCGCCCTGACCTTAGGGGCCATGAACCGTGGCCGGAGGCGGCGGTGCGTGAGTTTTTGGAGCAGAGATGTTTGCTGTCCCAGGCCCGTCCCCTGCCGGGGAGGGTGTTTGAGACCCACGATGGGGCCTTGCGGTATTGGGCGGAGCTGATGGAGCGCGGGGAACTGAAAGCCCCTTTTCACGTGACCCATGTGGACGCTCACAGCGATCTGGGCATCGGCTATCCGGGCCCGGGGTACGTGCTCTACAACGTGCTCTCCCTGCCGCCGTCAAGACGTTTGGACCTGGAGAGATTCTATCGGGAGAAGAAGCTGGACGAGGCCAACTATCTTCTGTTTGCCCTGGCCGCCCGGATCGTTTGTTCCCTGGAGAACGTGCGGCGACCCTTCTCCCGGGAGGACGTGCCCTCGCAGATCGTAACGCCGGACGGCGGCCACATCCGTCTGCCCCAGGCCTTCCCGGACCTGTTTGAGAAGGTGAACGGGTCGGAGCCTTTGATCCCCTATGCGGAATATAAAGAGGACGGCAGCTTTTGCGCCGCCGCCCCCTATGACTTCGTTTCTGTAGCCGTTTCGCCTCGCTATGCCCCTTATGAGGCGGATGCGCTCATTCCCGTGTTTCAGAAGTATATCCGTTAGTCCCGCAGCGTGGCCTGATAGAACCCGGCGTAAAGGCCGTTTTTCGCCAGCAGCTCCTCATGGGTGCCGCGCTCCTGGATGCCGTGCTCGTCGATGACCACGATCTCGTCCGCGTTCTGTACGGTGGAGAGCCGATGGGCGATGACCAGGGTGGTCCGGCCGCGGCTCAGCTCGTCGAAGGAGTGCTGGATATCCGCTTCCGTCAGGGTGTCCAATGCGGAGGTAGCTTCGTCCAGGATCAGCACCGGCGGGTTCTTCAAAAACAGCCGGGCGATGGACACCCGCTGCTTCTGACCGCCGGAGAGAAGCATGCCCCGCTCGCCCACGTTGGTGGCGTACCCTTCGGGGAAGGCCATGATCTCCTCATGGATATGGGCCCGCCGGGCCGCCTCCACCACCTCTGCGTCGGTGGCGTCCAGCCGCCCGTAGCGGATGTTCTCCAAAATGGTGTCGGCGAACAGGAACACGTCCTGCTGAACGATGCCCACGTTCTCCCGGAGGGAGCGCATGGTCACGTCCCGAATATCGTGGCCGTCGATGGTGATGCTGCCCTCCTGGATGTCATAAAACCGCAGCAGAAGATGGCACAGGGTGGTCTTGCCGCCGCCGGAGGGGCCCACCAATGCCAGCGTCCTGCCGGCGGGGATGGTCAATTCCACGTCGCGCAGCACCTGCTGTCCCTCGTTATAGGNNCAGGGTCTTTCCGGCCGGGATGGTCAGTTCCACGTCCCGCAGCACCTGCTGTCCCTCGTTATAGGCGAAGGAAACGTGGGAGAAGGCGATATCTCCCTTCACGTTCTCCAGCGAGACGGCGTCGGGCTTGTCCTCGATGGCGGGCTTGGTGTCCATGATCTCCAGGAAGCGGGTGAACCCGGCCATGCCGATCATGTACTGTTCCGCAAAGGAGGCCAGCCGCTTGATGGGGGAGGTGAAGGTGGAAACGTACAGGGTGAAGGTGATGAGGGTCACCGTGTCCAGCTGCTTTTTGTAGATCAGATACCCGCCTGCGGAGAGGACCACCACGTTGAACATGGCCAGGAAGAACTCCGTGCCGCTGTTGAAGAGGGCCATGATCTTATAGAAATCCTTCCGTGCGGTGAGAAAGTTCCTGTTGCCCTTCTCGAATTTTTTGATCTCATACTTCTCGTTGGCGAAGGCTTTGGCGGTCCGGGCGCCGGAAATGGAGCTTTCGATATCCGCGTTGATCTCGGCCATGCGCTCCTTTACCTGGCGGCTGGTCCGCCGCATCTTGAGCCGGGTGTGCATCACGAAATAGAGGATGACCGGCAGCAGGATCAGCATACACAGGGCGATCCGCCATTCGATGGTGAACATGGCGATGAAGGCGCCCAGGATGGTCATGGTGGAGATCAGCACGTCCTCCGGCCCGTGGTGGGCCAGCTCCGTCACCTCGAAAAGGTCGTTGGTCACCCGGCTCAGGAGCTTGCCCGTGCGGATCCTGTCATAGAAGGCGAAGGGCAGAGTCTGGATATGGGTGAAGATGTCCCGCCGCATGTCCGCCTCGATGAAGGTGCCCAGCCGGTGGCCCCAGTAGCCGATGATGTACTGCAGGACGGCGCGGATAAGGTAGGCGCAGACCAGGCACCCCATGAGCAGCACGAAGGTGTGCACCAGGGCGTTGTCCAGGACCATGGCGGGCAGCAGCGTCCGCAGGATGTACTGGGTGGCCAGGGGGAAGGCCACGTCCACGGCGGCCACGGCCAGGGCGCAGGTAAGGTCCAAAATGAACAATCCGATGTGGGGCCGATAATAGGCCAAAAAACGACGCAGCTTTTCCATACGCCCAGTATAGCGAAGGATGCAGGATTTGTCCACGTAAATAATTTAGTAAACGAACGTATCGAAAGCCGGCATACGAGGGTCCCCTGGGCTGATCGGCCCAGGGCGGCCGTCAACGTGAGCGTGAAAGCCCCATGCGGGTACAGGCAAAGCGGGTGCCCATGAAAAGTGCGCCGCATACCCCGGCAAAAAATGCATACAGTGAGATATAGCAAACAGGCGGAGGAACGGTATGAGAGATATTTATCGAGATATGGCGGAGCGGACCGGAGGCGATATCTACATCGCCGTGGCCGGCCCCGTACGCACGGGAAAGTCCACCTTCATCAAACGATTCTCGGAGCTGCTGCTGCTCCCCAACATGGAGAACGCCTACGAGAAGGAGCGGCTCACGGACGAACTGCCCCAGAGCGGCGCCGGCCGCAGCATCATGACCACCCAGCCCCGGTTCGTCCCGGCAGAGGCGGTGAACGTGACCTTCGAGGAAGGGGTATCCTGCCGATGCAAGCTCATCGACTGCGTGGGATACATGGTCCCCGGCGCGGTGGGCGATCGGGAGGGGGAGGGACCGCGGATGGTCACCACACCCTGGTTCGATCACGACATCCCCTTTTCTCAGGCGGCGGAAGTGGGCACCACCCGGGTCATCCAGGAGCACGCCACCATCTCCGTCGTCATGACCACGGACGGCTCCATCACGGACCTGCCCAGAGACAGCTACGAGGAGGCGGAACGACAGGCCATCGAAGCAGCGAAGGCCGCCGCCAAGCCCTTCGTGGTGGTGGTGAACAGCACGAGTCCGGAGAGTGAAGCCGCCCAGGCGCTCTCGAAGGACCTGGCCGAGCGATACGGGGTCAGCGCGGTGCCCCTGGATGTCAAAAACATGACCGGGCCGGAGGTGCGGGAGCTGATCACCCAGATCCTGTACGCCTTCCCCGTGAAGCTGGTGGAGATCAGCGTGCCGGGCTTCCTCAGGGCCCTGTCGGGGGAGAGCCCCCTGATGGAAGGGGTGCTGTCCCTGCTGCGGGAGCTGTCGCCCAAGGTGCAGACCGTGGGCGACTGCGGAAAGCTGGTGGAGGGGATGCAGCAGCTGGAGCATTTCAAGAAGGCGGAATGGGAGGGGGCGGACCTGGGCACAGGCACCGTCACGTTAGCTCTGACGCCGGAGGAGAGCATGTTCTATACCCTGCTCAGCGAGGAGACCGGGGTGGAGATCGCGGACGATTTTGCCCTGTTTTCCGCCATCCGGGAGTTTGCCGCCGCCAAGCGCGCCTACGATCGGCTGGCGAACGCCCTCGACGAGGCGGAGCAGACGGGCTACGGCGTGGTGACCCCCTCCATGGAGGAGATGGAGCTCATGGAGCCGGAGATGTTCCGGCAGGGCGGACGCTGCGGGGTGCGGCTCAGGGCCAGGGCCAAAGGTTTGCACATCGTGAAGGTGGATATCGACACGGAGGTCAGCCCCCTCATCGGCTCCGAGGAGCAGGCAAGGAATCTGATGGAGCATCTGAACACCGCCCGGCAGGAGGACGTGAACGCTCTGTGGCAGACCTCCTTCTTCGGCAAGACCCTGCAGGATATGGTCACGGAGAACATGCAGGGGAAGCTGGGCGGCATGCCCGTGAACGTGCAGCAGAAGATGCAGGGGACCATCGAACGGATGGTCAACGAGGATTGCAACGGCCTCATCTGTATTCTGCTCTGAATTCTGGACACCCTAATTACCGGCTCTATGGGGCCGGTAATCGTTTTTTTTGGGAGGCAGACACATGAATACCCGTACCGATATGGCCCATGAGGCCCTGCAGCACTGTCGGTCGCTGTCCGGCGTGGAGGAGGAGAACGAATCGAAGGGGCGCATGCGAATTTCCCGCATCCGGGTGCGGACGGCGGCGGCGGAGCGCAAGCTGGATAAACCCAGAGGCAGCTACGTCACCCTGACGCTGCCGGAGGACGGACTATCCAGCAAAGAGGTGCGCCAAGAGGCGGGCCGCTGTTTGGCTTTCGAGCTGTCGTTGCTGATGGGTGAGGTGAAGAGCGTACTGGTGGTGGGCCTGGGAAATCGGCACGTGACGCCGGACGCCCTGGGCCCCCAGACCATCGAGAGCCTTTTCGTTACCCGCCACGTGCAAAACCATTTCCCCGAGCTGCTGCCGCCGGGCACCCGAACGGTGGCGGCCTTTGTGGCCGGGGTCATGGGCATGACCGGCGTGGAGACGGCGGAGGCGGTGGCGGGCATCACCTCCGTGCTGCGGCCGGATCTTGTCGTGGCGGTGGACGCTCTGGCGTCCTCCGAAAGCGATCACGTGGGGACCATGGTCCAGCTCAACGACACGGGCATCTCCCCGGGCGCCGGGGTGGGGAACTTCCGCATGGGCCTCAGCAAAAGCACCCTGGGCATCCCGGTCATCGCCGTGGGCATCCCGCTGGTGCTGACGGCGGAAGCGATCCTCTATTCGGGCCTTGCCCGCATGGGAGCCCATGAGCTGTTCGAGAAGGCCAGGGAGGCGCTGGGGCCCGGGTTCCTGTCCATGTGCGTCACACCGAAGGATATCGACGCCATGGTGAAGGACGGGGCGTCCATCCTGTCCTATGGGCTGAATCTTGCGCTTTTCGGGGAGAATTATGGGGCGTTGGAGGGGCTGATGCGATAATCCGTCCCGCCCGCGCATAGGGTAACGGTAAGGAGGTGTGGCCCATGATGCACCGAAAAACCGGAAAGCCCCGTGCCCGGGAGGACAGCTTTTTTCGCTGGCTTTTCCTTCTGCTGCTGTTTTTGTCCGTCCTGCGCCTGATCGACCTGCTGCCCCCGAAGGATGCAGCGGTCCAGCCCGCTTTTGAGAACGCCGCGCCGGCGCCCTCTCACGGGGCGGAACGCTCATGGGAACAGACCGGGCAGCTGTTCGTCCCCCGGAAGGTATCCGGCGTCGATATAGAGACCGCCATCCTCTCTCGGGGTTTGGACCTAAGAGGCGACGAGCCCAGGATTCTCATCTATCACACCCACACCACCGAAGCATATACCCCCACGAAGTCGTCGCCCTACGTCCAAACCTCGTCCTTTCGTACGGCGGACGCGGAAAAGAGCGTTCTGGCGGTGGGAGAGGCCCTGGCGAAGCGGCTTCGGACAGAATACGGATTCTCCGTTCTCCATGACGTAACGGACCATGAGCCGCCCAGCCTGAAGACCGCCTATGAGCGCAGCGAGCAGACCATGCTGAGCTATCTTGAGCGATACCCCTCCCTGATCCTGTTCATCGACGTCCACAGGGACGCCGGCTCCGACGCCTCCGATTATGTGCTCGTAGACGGCGCACCCACCGCCCGGCTCATGTGCGTGGTGGGACAGGGGACCCAATATGAGCAGAAGCCTGACTTTGACAGGAACTATGCGCTGGCCTCTGGGCTGACCGATCATCTGCGGCTCATCGAGGGACGCCTCGCCCGGGACGTGCGCGTGAAGACCGGCCGATACAACCAGCACGTGGGGGAGCTGTGCCTCCTCATCGAAGTCGGACACAATGCCAACACCCTGGAGCAGGCCCTCCACGCCGTTCCCTCCCTGGCGGAGAGCCTGGCCCTGACGCTGGCTGAGCTCGATAGCACGCACCGGGAAAACGAGGGCTCCTTCGGCTTTTGCCAACTGCTGGTCCCCGGCTCGATGGGAATTGACAAAGAATAGGGAAAACGGTAAAATCATACTGATAAACGAACCGACGGAGGGAAGCATGAGTACCATTTTCAAGGGTTCAGGCGTCGCCTTGGTCACGCCCTTCACCAATGGGGAGGTGGATTATACCGCGCTGACGCGGCTTATCGAGCTGCAGATCATCAGCGGCACCGACGCCATCATCGTCTGCGGCACCACCGGCGAGGCGGCCACCTTATCGACGGAGGAGCGGATAGAGGTGATCCGCTTCGTAACGGATCGGGTCAACCGGCGGCTCCCCGTCATCGCGGGCACCGGCGGAAACAACACCGCTGCCGTCATCGACTTCTCCCGTACCGCGGAAGCCTTGGGCGTGGATGGTCTGCTCGTAGTGACCCCCTACTATAACAAGACCACGCAAAAGGGCCTGGTGGCCCATTACGGAGCCATCTGCGAGCAGGTGCATATCCCCATCATCGTCTATAACATCCCTTCCCGCACGGGGCTCAACGTGCTGCCTGCAACCATGCGGGAGATCCAGGAGACCTGTGAGAACGTGGTGGGCGTCAAGGAGGCCAGCGGCAACATCGAGCAGATCGTGAACCTGGCGGCCATGTGCCCGGGTCTGGATATCTATTCCGGCAACGACGATCACATCCTGCCCGTCCTGTCCGTGGGCGGGAAGGGCGTCATCTCCACCATCGCCAACGTGGTGCCCTCGGAGGTCCACAATCTGTGCATGGCTTTCTTCGCCGGAAAGCTGGACATTGCCCGCAAGCTCCAGTTCAGCCTCCTGCCCATCTGGCGGGCCGCCTTCTGTGAAACGAATCCCATCCCCATCAAGACCATGATGGGCATGATGGATTTGTGCTCCCCGGAACTTCGGCTGCCCCTTGTGCCGCCGTCCCCGGAGAACAGGGAAAAGATGAGCAGGGCATTGAAGGACTTTGGACTTATCTCATAAGAGGAGCGTATGAAGCATCGCGTTTTGATCAACGGAGCCCTGGGACATATGGGCCAGGCCGTGCTGGCCGCCCTGAACGCCGGCGACGGCTCTCTCATCCCGGCGGCAGGCGTAGATCTGAAGCAGGGCGCCTTTCCCGCCCCGCTGTTTTCTGCTGCGGATCAGGTGGACGTGCCCTTTGACGTGGCTATTGACTTTTCCCGTCCGGAGGCCGCCATGGCGGTCCTCGATCTGTGCCTCAGGGAAGGGAAGCCCCTGGTCACCGGGACCACGGGACTGGGGGAACGGGAGCTGGCGCGGCTGAAGGAGGCTTCCGGGAGCATCCCTGTGTTCTATTCCCGCAATATGTCCCTTGGGGTGAATCTTCAGCTGGCCCTGGTTCGGGCGGCGGCCCGGGTCCTGGGGCCCGCCTTCGATCCGGAGATCGTGGAGACCCATCATAATTTGAAGGTGGACGCCCCCAGCGGCACAGCTCTCATGCTGGCCGAGGCCATCGAGGCGGCCTGTGAGGGAGAAAGCGAGCTGGTCTTCGGCCGCCATGATAAGAGCAAGCCCAGGGATAGGGGGGAGATCGGCATCCACTCTCTCAGAGGCGGGAACGTGGCCGGAGAGCACGCCGTATACTTCCTCGGCACGGACGAGGAGCTCATCATCACCCATCGGGCAGGCAGCAAGCGGGTCTTTGCAGAGGGTGCCCTGAAGGCGGCGGCCTTTCTTCTGACGCGGAACACGGGGTTTTATACCATGGAGGACGTAATCGGTATATAGGATAAGTATGCAATCAAATTATGCAGCCTGTTCTCGAGAAAAATCGCGGGAACAGGCTGTTTTTGATTGCATGTTCATAAAAATTTCACATTTATAACGCTTTATATTTGTAGATATCCATGGTATAGTGTTCATATAATGTTCATAAATTTCAGGCCAAATTGGCCCAACACAACATGTTGTGTCTGGAAAGGAGAGAACATACAATGAAGAAAATGATCTCTTTGCTGCTGACGGCGATCATGGTGTTTTCGCTGGTCCCGGCCATGCTTGTCCGGGATGGACAGGCGACGGGGGACGAGTATGTGAGGAACACTTCCATCGTCATGGTCAACGTACATGCAGAGGATAACGACGGCTCCACCGTGGTGGGCGGCCTTGCTCCCGGCCAGGTGGCCAAGATCGAAAGCGAAGGCGTTTCATTCTATAAGATCGCCAATCCGGCGGGGTACGTGAAGAAGGTCAACGTGGCGAAGCAGTCCATCACGTTGAAGGCGGAAGGCGGCAAGTTCCTGAAGGACGGCAGCGAGCATAAGGTGCAGGCCACCCTGACCAACGGCGATGGCTTCACGGTGGAATACTCCACTGACAGCGGCAAGAGCTGGACCACCACCGCCCCCGGTCTCACGGACGCGGGGAAGCTGACGGTTAAGGTCCGGGCCTGCAAGGACAACGTCATTCTGAATCATAAGGACGTGACCTTGGAGGTCACGGTGAATCCTCCGGAGGGAACGGAGATCACCATCGTCGCCCATGGCGTCAACAAGAAGGCGCCCGTTCGCGCCTCGGCTTCCGTCAGCGCCGCCAAGCTCGGCACGGTCTATGAAGGCGAGAAGTATACCATGATCTCCCGCGTGGGCGACTGGTATCAGTTCAAGTTCGGCAAAAAGACCGGATACGTGTATTACTGGTTCGTAAAGGTCGGCGCATTTGCCCCCGAAACGGACGTGGAGCCCGATCCCACCGCCCAGCTCACCGCCAAGGGCGGCACCTACGTGTTCGACGGCAAGGAGCACAAGGTCACGGCCGCCGTGGACAAACCGGCCGGCTATACCATCGAGTATTCCACCGACGGCGGCAAGACCTGGTCCGCCAAGGTCCCCGGCCGGACAGAGGTCGGCAAGACCACGGTGAAGGTACGGGCCACGGGCGGTTCCCATCAGCTGACCTGCAAGGACGTGGCCATCGAGATCCTGGAGGGGGTGCCCGCCGGCACGAAGGTCACCATCGTGGCCCACGGCAGCACCGCCAAGGCTCCGGTCCGCAGCGCGGCATCTGCCGGCGCCGCCAAGCTGGGCAACGCGCTGCCCGGAGAAAAGTATGATCTGCTGGGCCGCACCGGCGCCTGGTACAAGATCAGCTTCGGCGGCAAGGAGGGGTACGTGTATAACTGGTTCGTGCAGGAAGGGGAGCTCCCCGATCCCGAAACGCCGGATACTGTCCCCGGCACCGAGCCCGATCTTTCCAGCGCCAAGCTCACCGTGAAGGGCGGCACCTTCATGTATGACGGCACGGAGCACAAGGTCACCGCTAACCTTGAGAACGGGACCGGCCTCACGGTGGAGTTCTCTACCGACGGCGGCAAGAGCTGGACCACCACGGTCCCCGGCCTCACGGAACCCGGCAAGCTGACGGTCAAGACCAGGGCCACCGGCGGCAGCAAGATCCTCAATCATAAGGACGTGACGCTGACGGTCACGAAGCAGGCGCCTGTGGGCACGGCCATCACCATCGTCGCCCACGGCACCACCACCAAGGCGCCCGTTCGCACGGCGGCATCCAACTCCGCCGCTAAGATCGCCACCCTGCCCGCCGGCACCTATGGTACGCTCCAGGGCCAGAGCGGCAGCTGGATCAAGGTCAAGTGCGGCGATGTGGAAGGGTACGTGTACGAGTGGTTCGTGAAGACCGGCACTCTGCCTCCGGAAGAGATAGAATCCGAAGAGGTGGCTGATCCTTCCGCCGTGGTGCTTTCGGCTGAGGGCGGCGTCTTCGTCTATGACGGCAAAGCCCACAAGGTCACGGCCAGTCTGAAGAACGGGAAGGGCTACACCATCGAGTACTCCACCAACGGCGGCAAGACGTGGACAGCTTCCGCGCCCAGCCTCACTGAGGCAGGCAAGCTGACGGTGAAGGTCCGCGCCACCGGCGGCGGCAACATCATCACCCATGAGGACGTGAAGCTCCAGGTCATCCAGGGCATCCCTGCGGGGACCGGCATCACCATCGTGAAGCACGGCTCCCAGAGCAAGGCCCCCGTCCGCGACAGGGCCGCTGCCTCCGGCACCAAGCTGGGCACCGTGGAGGCCGGCCAGACGGGCAAGCTCCTCAAGCAGGAGGGCGACTGGTACAAGATCCAGGTGGGCGATCTGACGGGCTACGTGTACAACTGGTTCGTCAAGGTCGGCACCATCGTCGTGGAGGACTAAACAATTCATACCGGCACAACTGCGCCGCCCACTGGGGCGGCGTTCTTGTTTTGCTGAAAAAAGTATGGTATACTGATGTCACTAACCTGGGGAGGTATATCATGTCCATTCCCTTCGCGCACCTGCACGTCCATACCCAATATTCCCTGTTGGACGGGGCCAGCCGCATCCCTGCCCTGGTGTCCAGAGCCAAGGCTCTGGGACAGACCGCCATGGCCATTACGGATCACGGGGTCATGTACGGCGTCATCGACTTCTATCGGGAATGCAAAAAGCAGGGCATCAAGCCCATCATCGGTATCGAGACCTACGTGGCCCGGGACCGTACCGTCAAGGACGGAAAGGCGGGACGGGACTACGGGCATCTGATCCTGCTGGCCAAGAACGAGACCGGCTATCAGAATTTGATGCGCCTTTCCTCCGAGGCGTTCATCCATGGCTTCTACTATAAACCGCGCATCGACTATGATCTGCTCTCCCGGCACTGTGAGGGCCTGGTCTGCCTGTCCGCCTGCATCGGCGGCGATATTCCCCAGCTGCTGCTCCATGATCGGGAGGAGGATGCCTACCGGCTGGCCCGGCGCCTCAAGGACATGTTCGGGGAGGACTTCTATATCGAGCTGCAGAACCACGGCATCCGGGAGCAGAAGATCGTCCTGCCCAAGCTGAAGAAGCTGGCCTACGAGCTGGGCATCAAGACCGTGGCCACCAACGATATCCATTATACGGACAAGGAGGACGCTGAGGCCCAGGACGTGCTTCTGTGCATCCAGACCCAGCGGTTCGTGGACGAAGAGGATAGGATGCGCATGGGCGCGGACGAGTTTTACTGCAAGTCCGCCGAGGAGCTGCTGCAGTTTTTGCCGGGAGAGGAACAGTCCCTGCGGAACACCATGGAGATCGTGGATAAATGCACCGTGGACATCGAATTCGGCAAGCGGCGCCTGCCCAGGTTCGTGGCGCCGGACGGCATGGATAACGTGGCATACCTGCGACAGCTTTGCGAGGAGGGCATGGCCAAAAAGATGCCCGACGCGGGCAAGGAAGCCTGGGATCGGCTCAACTACGAGCTTTCCGTGGTGGAGAACATGGGCTTCGTGGATTATTATCTCATCGTGTGGGATTTCATCCACTTCGCCAAGTCCCACAACATCATGGTGGGCCCCGGCCGAGGCAGCGGCGCGGCCAGCCTGGTGGCCTACTGCATCGGCATCACCGATATCGACCCCCTGAAATACGCCCTGCTCTTTGAGCGGTTCTTGAACCCGGAGCGGGTGTCCATGCCGGATTTTGACGTGGACTTCTGCTATGAGCGGCGGCAGGAGGTCATCGACTACGTAGGCGAAAAGTACGGCGAGGGCCACGTGTCCCAGATCATCACCTTCGGCACCATGGCGGCCAAGGCCGTCATTCGGGACGTGTGCCGGGTGCTCAGGGTGCCCTACGCGGAGGCGGATAAGCTGGCCAAGCTGGTGCCCAATATGCTCAAGATCACCCTGAAGGACGCCATGCAGATGCAGCCGGAGCTCAAGGCCCTCTACGATGCCGATCCCACCACCAGGAAGGTGCTGGACCTGTCCATGAAGCTGGAGGGCCTGCCCCGCCACAGCTCCACCCATGCGGCGGGCGTGGTGATCTCCGGGGTGCCCCTTGAAACGGTGGTGCCGCTGCAAAGCAACGACGGGGTGCTGACCACCCAGTTTCCCATGACCACCCTGGAGGAGCTGGGCCTGCTCAAGATGGACTTTCTGGGCCTTCGGACCCTGACCATCATCCGGGACGCCCTTGCCTTCATCCGGGAGCAGGGGAAGGAGGCGCCGGACTTCTCCACCAACGATTTCTCCGACAAAGAGGTATACGGCATGATCTCCCGGGGGGACACGGACGGGGTGTTCCAGCTGGAATCTGCGGGCATGCGGCAGTTTTTGATGCAGCTCAAGCCCGACTGCTTCGAGGACATCATCGCAGGCATCGCCCTTTACCGTCCGGGCCCCATGGAGAGCATCCCCCGCTATATCCAGGGCAAGCATGACCCCAATTCCGTCCACTATGAGGATAAGCGCCTGGAGCCCATATTGTCCACCACCTACGGCTGCATGGTCTACCAGGAGCAGGTCATGGAGATCGTCCGCACCCTGGCCGGGTATTCCCTGGGCCGGGCCGACATCGTGCGCCGGGCCATGAGCAAGAAGAAGCACGACGTGATGGCCCGGGAGAGGGAATACTTCGTCCACGGCACCGAGGGCGTGGAAGGCGCGGTGAAGCGGGGCGTCAAAGAGCAGGTGGCGGACCATATCTTCGATGAGATGATGGATTTCGCCTCCTACGCCTTCAACAAAGCTCATGCGGCCTGCTACGCCGTCACCACCTATCGGACCGCCTATCTCAAGCGCTATTTCCCCGTGGAGTTTCTGGCCGCCATGATCAACGGCTACATGTACAACTCCGATTCCGTGGCCGAATACGTATACTCCGCCCGAAGAAGCGGCATACAGGTCCTGGGGCCCGACGTGAACCGGTCCCGGCCCAAATTCTCCGTGGAGAAGGGCTGCATCCGCTTCGGTCTGGCGGCGGTAAAGAACGTGGGCGAAGCGGTCATGGAGGAGCTGGTGCGGGAGCGGGAGAAGCGGGGACCCTTCAAGGACTTCTGGGACTTCTGCGACCGGGTCACAGGTCTCAACAAGCGAATGGTGGAGAACATGATCTACGCCGGCTGCTTCGATTCCATGGGCTATACCCGCATGTCGCTGCTGAAGATCTACGACCAGGCTATGGACCTGGCCGCCAAGACAAAGAAGAACCGGGACGCGGGGCAGATGTCCCTGTTCGATTTCGATGACAGCGATTCGGCCATTTCCAGCCATCCGCCCATCCACCCGATGCCGGAAATGCCCCATAAGCTCCTTCTGCAGAAGGAGCGGGAGGCCACGGGCCTGTATCTTTCGGGCCATCCGCTGGACGACTATATGAGCGTTCTGTCGTCCCTCAGCGTGAGCGTGCTGGACCTGGCGGAGGCGGACGGGACCACAGGGCTGGAGGATAACGCCTATGTGACCGTGGGCGGTCTTCTCACCGCCTGCAAGACCCGGCCCACCAAGGGCAACACCGGCATGATGGGCTATGCCAATCTGGAGGGCGTGGCAGGCACGGTGGAATGCGTGATCTTCCCCCGTACGTTGCAGCTCTACGGCCGGCATTTTCACGACGATGCGCCCGTGCTGGTGAAGGGACGGCTGAACATCCGGGAGGAACGGGTGAACTCCCTGCTGATCGAGGAGCTGTCGGACCTGGAGGGCGTGTCCAAGAAGCTGTATATCCGCCTGCCGGTCCTGTCCGATTCCTACAAGGTGCAGAGGATCATCCAGAACTACCCGGGCCAGACCCCCATCGTGCTGGTGGACGCCAAGCGCCAGGCCAAGGGAGCGCCCCGGGATTGGAACGTGAAGGTGGACGAGGAGCTTTTGAGCACCCTGCGAGCGGTGTTCGGTCAGGAGAACGTGATCCTGCGATGAACAGATTGCCTGTACAAAAGAATGAAGAATTGGAGCTGACCATCGACAGCGTCACCCTGGAAGGGGCTGGCGTGGGTCGGGTGGAGGGCTTTGCACTGTTTGTGCCGGGAGCCCTGGCCGGGGAGCGGGTGCGGGTGCACGTCATCAAAGTCACCGCCTCCTACGCCGTGGGGAAGCTGTCAGAGGTCCTGGAGCCTTCCCCCCATCGGACAGAGCCACAGTGCTCCGTATACGCCAAATGCGGCGGCTGCGCCTTCGGCCACGTGACCTATGACGAAGAGCTGCGCATCAAGGAGCGGCAAGTGGTCGACGCGTTGACCCGGCTGGGGGGCCTTAGGGAGGTGCCCCTTCGGCCCATCCTCGGCATGGACCTGCCCAAGCGGTATCGAAACAAGGGCGCCTTCCCCTGCGGCATGACCGACAACGGCCCTGCCTTCGGCTTCTATGCGCCCCGCAGCCATCGGCTGGTGCCCGTTCAGGACTGCCTCATCGAGCAGGAAAGCGTCTGTCGGGCCGTGAATGCCGTGAAGGCCTGGGCGGAGGG
>LXOW01119598.1_pt1 | contig 17986 bp, 18 predicted proteins | sample 1368591 | NCBI WGS metagenome assembly LXOW01 (sample SAMN04884650, study PRJNA319009) | bovine gut metagenome | isolation source: Cow rumen | host: Bos taurus | place: Italy: Legnaro (PD) | collected 2014-07-09 | reverse complement strand
GCGAGAAGAAGATGGCGATGGAGAAAGTGTTGGCGGCATGAGCCGAGAAGAAGCCATAGTTGCCGCCCCGGTAGTTGTTGACGACATCGACCAGCGAGCCTATCTCCGGGTCGTGGGTAGGACGCCAGCGTGCTACGGTCGGTTTCACAAGTTCGTCGTCAACGGCTCCGGCCAGCAGTACGCAACAGCCTGCTGCCACCAGGATAAGCACTACATCGCGAACAGTGGGATTGCTGCGGATGACCATATAGAGCAGTCCGACATAGAGTGGTATCCACGTCAGGGCATTGGTCAGTGTCAGTATCAGACTGTCCAAAAACAGCGAGTCGCTGCCATTCACCATCAGCAGCAAGTGCTTGTCAAACTGTATAATCTCTTCCATCGGCTATGAACTATAAATTATAAATATTATATCACTTCTATCTCCTTGGTCTCAACCCAGCCCTGCTTACCATCAGCAACACGCACCTCGCGCCAGCCCTGCATAGAGTCATCGGTGATTTTTACCTTTGTTCCCTCATGGAGAATGAAGAGCTCGGTGCCCGTCTTGGCAGGTGTACTGCGCACGGTGACGGCAGACTGGATGATGATGGCCCCGCTGCGATGCGTCAGCTCACGCTTCTGCTGCCAGGCAAAGATATTGCTGACCAGGAAGATGGCGAGTAGCAGAATGCCTCCGAAGAAGCCGACCTTGCGCAACCAGATGGGTGATGAGAACAGATAGACCAGCGCCAATACGATAGCGATGACCAATGCGACAAGTGCAGTTCGTGCCCAGCCGTCGACACTCATCAGATTGACCAGCGAACGATACCATGTCACGAAGAACATCTCCGACTCAGGGGTAATCTTGTCAATAGTCTTCGAGCGGGCCATCTGCAAATTGAAGCGGATGTCTTTGTCGCCAGGTGACAGCAAAAGGGCACGCTCATAGTTGAGAACAGCCTGCGTGATGTTGTCCATACGGTAGTAGGCGTTACCGAGATTAAAATATAGCTCGGCAGAAACGCCCTGCTTCAGTAAGGCTTCATAATCCTTTGCTGCCTGTTGGTAGTGCTCCTTCACATAGGCACTGTCGGCATCAGCCTTGGTGATTGCCGTCATTGATAAAGGTAAAAAGGTAAAAAGGTAAAAAGGTAAAAACCATTTCACCCACCCTTTAGCCTTTATATTGATTATCTTTTCCATTATTTACCTTTTTACTTTTTTACCTTTCATTGTGTTGGCGATTTGAGTAATAGCCGTCATAGCCATATCGTATACCTTATTCATATTACCTGTAGCGTCACCCGGTGCATAGCGGGCATACTCGCACTCGTCGAGGGCACCAATAAACTGGGCAACGGTCTCCTCGGAAACATTGCAGGCAGTAAGCTGCTGACTGACATTCTCACGGGAGAGTTGTTCGACGGGCATATTAAGCTTATCGCCGACATATCCCCACAGGGCACGCAGCACCTCGTCGTAGAAGTCGTTCTGCTTGCCTGCTGCCATCAGACGTGCAGCTTTCTTCAGGCGCTTGACAGCCACCTTATTAGCCTTGCCGGCACGCTGCTTGACGATGTCGGCATTATCGATGGCCCGCTGACGGAAGATGATGAACAAGGAGATAAAGGCCAACAGCAGTACCGCCAGCGATACCCAATACTGGGAAGAGCCGAAGAAGTACTCGCCGACGGGACGCTGTTCGCTGTCTCCAGTCTTAATAAAGCGAATGTCGCTATTTAGCTGGCGCACATCTTCCTGACCATTATAGACAACCGACGACGAACCGCTGCCCTTAGCCACATGGAGCTTGAAGGGCTGCGTCTTGACAGTCTTATACTGATTTGCCTGGGTGTCGAAATAGACGTATTCAACAGCCGGTATCTCGAATTCACCCTGATGACGGGGAACAGCCAAGAAGTCATATACAATGGAGCCCTCCAGACCACTGGTCGTCAACTTGGTCTTGTCGGTGACCTTGGCATCGTAATGGTCGAAGTCCTTAGGGAACTGGACGTTGGGCTGCTTGAGCAGTTTCATGTTACCCACGCCGCTGACGACAACACGCAGTTTGACGGGGTCGTTGGCCTTAACATCCGTCTTGTCGAGTTGGGCTGAGATATTGAAATGTCCNNAAGGGGTCGACATTACGATTCTGCTGGATGACGATACCTTCATAGGTGATGCCAGGTATTTCCAGTTTGCCCGTCACCTGCGGGAACATGACGAACTGCTGCCAAGTAAGGGTCTTATATGCCCGTCCATTGACTGTTTCCAGATGGAACTGCCTGTCCTGAGGCATGGGAACCTCACGGGTATAGAAACTCTTCAGGTCGGCCATGTTACCGTTAAGCTGTGTCAGGCCGACCAGCGTATAGACCTTATAGGTGAGCAGGATGGGTTCTTGTTCGCGCACATGCTGCTTGGAGGCTGTCACCTTGATGAAGAGGTCGCTGCCTGAGATGGAAGAACCGGCATCACGAATTTCACCAGTGCCCGCCTGTTGCCGCTGACGACCACCCTGGCTACTGCCCTGCTGAGCCTGTCCGCTGACCTTGATATGCAATTCGTTGGACGAAATGGTCTTACCCCCCGCCGTCACATGGGCAGCAGGAATGGTAAACGAGCCATTCTGCGTAGCCACAAGAATATAGGCTGTCTCTTATACACATCTCCGAGCCCACGTATGGCCGTTGACCATCTGGAAGCTCGACTGCGTGGACGTGCTGGGACCCATGAGCACATCAAAGGCATCAGGGATGTCACCGGCACGGAAGTTCCTGGCATCGTCGGTGTTGACGGTATAGCTCAAGCGGAACTGTTCACCCACAGCCACCTGTCCCGGAGCACGGCCGATGAGTGTCTGCGCCACTACGTGGCTAAATAATAAAGAAAAAATAACAAATAAAAAACTTCGTCTCTTCATTATTTCATATTCCTTATTTTATATTTTTACTTTAGGGCAAAGCCCGCAATAATTACCAGTTCTTCTGCAGACGGCGCTTGTCAGACTGCTGGGCTTTCTTCATGCGCTCCTGCGTCTGCTTCTCCTCCTGCATGGCAGCATTCAGCAGTTGTTCGGCATTCTCCTTGCTCATCTGCTGCTGAGGAGGCTGTTCCTGCTTCTTTTCCTGTTTCTGGTCTTGTTTCTGCTGATCCTGCTTCTGCTGGTCTTGTTTGTTCTTATCGTTTTGCTTCTGCTGATCCTTATTTTGGTCCTTATTCTGGTCCTGATTCTTCTGCTGACGTTTGCAGAGCTCCAGATTGTAGCGCGTCTGATCATCAGTAGGATTGTTGCGCAACGCCTCCTTATAGGCTTCAATGGCCTCACTGAACATCTGATGCTGCTGACAGATAACCCCCATATTATGATAGGCCTGTGCACGGCGGAGCGGATTAGTTTCGAGCTTGGCAGCTGCCTCCAGTTGCGTAATGGCCAGCGAGTCCTTACGCTGCACCATCAAGGCATTACCCAAATTGTAGTTAGCCTGTGCATTGCGCTGGTTTTTCTCCACAGCCTTACGATATGACACCTCGGCATCAGCAGCATTGCCCTTGCGGAACTGCTTATTGCCTTGACGTACCAGATTACGGTCGGTCTGGGCCGAAGCTTGTTGAAGAGTAAAGATGGAAGGTAAAAGGAGCATCGTTGCAAGCATCAGGAAACGGGCAGAGACATTTCTCTCTCCATTACGACTAAACAGCGATACCCGTTTGAGCAGCGGATTCTTGATTTCAAGGATGCAAATTTCCAGAATGAGCAACAGCAGGACTATGATACCCACAGCCTGGAACTGTTCATCGAAATCACTATATATCGTACTGGAAATCTCTTTCTTCGCGAGTTTATCAAGGGCATTGTCCAACTGGTCCTGTGCCGAACTGTTATTCTCGACATGGATGTAGGCACCGCCGCCAGCATCAGCCAGCTGCCGACACATCTCCTCGTTAAGTCCTGTCATCACCGTCTGACCGGTATTGTCCTTTAGATAGTCACCGTTACCAGTGGGAATGGGTGCACCATTGGGAGAACCGACACCCAGCACGTATGTGTTCATGCCTTTGTCTTTTGCATCTTTGGCAGCCTCTACAGCCCCACCCTCATGGTCCTCACCATCAGTGATGACGATGATGGCCTTGCCAACACCCTGCTGCTGGGTAAAGCTGTGACTGGCCATGGAGATGGCAGCGGCAATATCTGTACCCTGCGTAGCTATCATCGCAGGGGTGATGCTCGACAGAAACATCTTGGCGCTGACGTAATCACTCGTGATGGGCAGTTGTACAAAGGCATCGCCGGCAAAGACAATCAGACCTATCTTATCGTTGGTGAACTTGTCGACCAGATTCTCGACAAGCATCTTGGAACGGTCCAGACGACTCGGTGCCACATCCTCAGCGAGCATCGAATTACTGATGTCCATACAAATAATGGTCTCAATACCAGTGCGTTTCTCGTGGCTAATCTTAGTACCCATCTGCGGACGTGCCAGCATGACGATGAGCAATGCCAAGGCTCCGAGCAGCAGGCAGAACTTGACAAGCGGACGGAAACGTGACACATCGGGTATCAACTGACGCACCAGTTCGGGGTCGCCGAAACGACGTAGACGCTTCTTCTGTTGGCGTACCATCAGCCAGCGAAGCAGGGCCAGTAGCGGTATCACCGCCAGTGCATATAGATAGATGGGGTCTTCGAATCTAAACATTTCTTTAAGGCAATTTTCTGAATATGGTTATACGCAACAGGAGTTCCAACAACAGGAGCAGAGCGGCAGCCAGGGCAAAAGGCTGGTAGGCCTCATAACGCCGACTGTACTTCTTAACGTTCAGCTTCGACTTCTCCAGTTTGTCGATTTCCTGATAGATATTCTGCAACTCACGGTTGTTGGTGGCGCGGTAGAAGTCACCATCTGTGGCTGCTGCTATGTCAGAGAGCGTCTTAATGTCCAGGTCGCCCTTCATATTGATATACTGGACGGTACCTCCAACCTGCATGGGATAAGGAGCCACCTTGTCGGTACCCACACCAACGGTATAGACGCGGATGCCAAGACTCTTGGCAATCTCGGCGGCAGTCATCGGCGAGAGGTCGCCATGGTTGTTCTTACCATCGGTAAGTAGGATGACGACGCGGCTCTTGGCCTTGGAGTCTTTCAGGCGCGAAACAGCATTGGCCAGTCCCATACCAATAGCCGTACCATCTTCGATACCTCCACCCTGCGGACCACGGGCAGCAATATCCGTGCGGACGTTGTGCAACAGGTTTAACAGCGACGAGTGGTCGGTAGTCATCGGACATTGTGTAAAAGCCTCTCCGGCAAAGACGGTCAGACCGATGTTGTCGTTGGGACGGCTGATGATGAATTCGGATGCCACCTGCTTGGCAGCCTCGATACGGTTGGGTTTCAGGTCCTCGGCCAGCATCGACGTCGACACGTCCATAGCTAACATGATATCAATACCTTCCACCGATTGATTCTTCCAGGAGTTCTGTGTCTGAGGACGGGCCAGAACGAGCACCAACAGCGTGAAGACAGCCATCCGCAAGATGGGCTGCAGGGGCATGAGCATCACCTTCCATGACCGCGGAGCATAACGGTAAGCATGGGTGTCACTCAGACGCATCGTCGGCTCACTCTTCTTCCTATACAGCAGATACCATAATATATAAGGTATCAGCAAGAGCAGCAGAAACAGATATTCTTTATTGGCAAATTCCATTCTTTAACATTGAACGTTGAACATTAAACGTTATATCAGCAACTGGCTGACCGTGTAGACGATGTAACAGAACAGGGCAACAGTCGCAGCAACGACACACCAGATGACGGTCTTCAGCACACGGCGTTCCTTTCGGGTACGTTGGTCGGCTTCGGATAGCTGAGGCTTCTGCACCTCCTCCACGGGCTGGTTCTCGAGCTTCGTCTGATTGATGAAGTCGATAGCCGAGACGAGGTTGGCATCGTTCTCGTTGATCATCGTCGAATACTTGGCAAACTTCACTAGGTCGGCCGTCGTAAAGAGCTGTCGCAACTCGTCCAGACTCTGCTGGTCGCCGGTGGACGTCAGACGCTCGATAATCTCTGTACTGGTCATCTCCATGGCCGAGAAACCGTAACGCTCCTCGATATACTTACGCAGCGTATCGGTCAGCTTGGTATAGTACTCCTTCTGGTTTTCGGAAGAGACCATCTTGTCGGCCTTGATCTGTTCTATCTCCTTCATAGCCTTCTGGTGAGGCAGCAGGCGACGGACAATCTTGATATGGGCGATGACGGGTTTGTTATCGCGCAGACGCAGATACAGCCAGTAGCCAACAGCGATAAGCACCAGCATCAGTACGCTGAGCCAGAATGCCGACGACCACTCGCTCCACAGGAAGGGATTGTCCTGCACGTCCTTCGGACCGAAGAACTTGTTCATCTGCGTGGTGTCCACCTCGACCTCTACAACCTTCAGCGCGAGTTCGTTGGTCTGTAGTTCTTTGCCGTTGACCTTCACCTTGAACGGCGGCAGCGGATAGAGGTTGCCATCAAACGATGTCAGCGTCACCAACAGGCTGTTAGCGTCTGGATGGCGGGTACTGATGACCTCCACACCCGGCACCAGCATCTTTCGCGGTTCCAGCTTGGGCCATTCTATTTTGGCATCGTCAGCAGCGCCCTCAATGGTCAGCAACACTTGTGCCTGCTCGCCTATCATCATCTCAATGGGTGTGATAGTAGCCTTAACACTTGCTTGCGCCATCGTCAGTAACGTACTGACTACGAATCCTATAAGTATTAACGTCCTCTTCATTAACTTCGTTGTTTAAACAGCAGTAGCAAAGCCTTCACATAGTCTTCGTTGGTAGCAATCGACACCAGGTCGACATTGCTCTTGTTCATCGTTTCGCGCAACTGCTCCTGACGTTGGCGCCAGTAGCGCTCGTGAGCCTGACGCAGACGGCGGCTGCTGGTATCGATATACTGTTCGTGACCCGTCTCAGCATCCACTACACGCATCAGACCCACATCCGGCAACTCACGGGCACGGACGTCATACACCTGCAGCGCCACCACATCGTGCTTGCGGTTGGCAATCTGCAAGGGCTGCAGGAAGTCCTGACGGTCGTAGAAGTCGCTGAGCACAAAGGCCGTGCAGCGACGCTTCGACACACTGGTCAGAAACTCCAGCGCCTGCTTGATGTCTGTACGGCGCGACTCGGGATGGAAGTCCAGCATCTCGCGGATGATGTAGAGGATGTGCTTACGTCCCTTCTTGGGCGGGATGTACTTTTCAATACGGTCGGAAAAGAAGGCCACACCAATCTTGTCGTTGTTCTGGATAGCCGAGAACGCGATGGTGGCAGCAATCTCCGTCACCATCTCACGCTTCATCTGGCGCTGCGTACCGAAGTCGAGCGAGCCACTGACGTCGATGAGCAGCATGACGGTCAGTTCGCGCTCCTCCTCAAAGACCTTGACGTAGGGGCGGTGGAAACGTGCCGTCACATTCCAGTCGATGTCACGCACGTCGTCGCCATACTGGTATTCGCGCACCTCGCTGAAGGCCATACCCCTACCCTTGAAGGCAGAATGATATTGCCCCGCGAAGACATTCGAGCTCAGACCGCGTGCCTTAATCTCTATCTTCCGTACCTTCTTTAATATCTCAGATGTTTCCATCAAGGAACTTCCACCTTATTAATAATCTTAGAGACAATCTCCTCGCTGGTGATATTGGATGCCTCAGCCTCATAGGTAAGACCAATGCGATGGCGCAGCACATCGTGAGCAATGGCACGCACGTCCTCGGGCACCACATAGCCACGGCGCTTGATGAAAGCGTATGCACGGGCTGCCTTGGCCAGATTGATGGAGGCACGGGGTGAACCGCCAAACGAAATCATATCCTTCATCTCCTTCAGACCATAACGGTCAGGATAGCGGGTGGCAAAGACGATGTCGGCAATATACTGCTCGATTTTCTCGTCCAGATAAACCTCACGCACCACCTCGCGGGCCTTGATGATTTCGGCTGACGTAGTGACAGGTGTCACCTTGGGCAGCTCGCCCTGGATGTTCTCACGGATAATCTTCTTTTCTTCGTCGATGGTGGGATAGCCGATGACGACTTTCAGCATGAAACGGTCCATCTGGGCTTCGGGCAACGGATAGGTGCCTTCCTGCTCGATGGGGTTCTGGGTAGCCATTACCAGGAACGGGTTCGGCAGGTCAAAGGTCTCACTGCCAATGGTGACCTGTTTCTCCTGCATGGCCTCCAGCAGCGCACTCTGCACCTTGGCTGGAGCACGGTTGATTTCATCAGCCAGCACGAAGTTGGCAAACACGGGGCCGCGCTTCACCTGGAAGCGTTCGTCCTTCTGTGAATAAATCATTGTACCCGTCACGTCGGCAGGCAACAGGTCCGGCGTAAACTGAATACGGCTATAAGTTGCATCAATCAATTGTGCCAGCGTCTTAATAGCCAAGGTCTTTGCCAGTCCAGGAACACCCTCCAAGAGAATGTTACCGTCACTCAGCAAGCCAATCAATAACGAGTCTACCAAATGTTTCTGTCCTACAATGATACGATCCATACCTGTTACCAGGTTAGTCACGAATCCACTCTGTTGTTCTATCCGCATATTGAGTTCACGGATGTCAATAGCTTCTGCCATAATTCTATCTTATAATTATTGTTTCTTTGTTTTCAAGCTGCAAAAGTACGCAATTTCCACTTCATAACGCACGACTATACACCTAAATAATATTAAAAAAGTTTCCTAAAACTTATAAAATGCAGCTTTTGTAGCATTTTTCTTAAGAAAAGTATGGTCGTTTCAAAATAAAGTTGTAATTTTACACCCAAATTACATTTTAAAACTTAAAACTATTCAAAAGACATGAGAAATTTCAAGGCATTTATTGCTATTGCCGGCACGGCTGCGGCCATGCTGGCAGCATGTTCGTCTAACGAACAGCAGACACTCACGGCATCGGGTCTGAACCCTGCCAAGTTTGACACCTTGATTAACGAGAAGCCCGTGAAGCTGTACACGCTGAAAAACGCCAACGGCATGGAGGTGTGCATCACCAACTATGGTGGACGCGTGGTCTCACTCGTCGTTCCCGACAAGGACGGCAAGCCGACGGACGTGGTATTGGGCTTCGACAACATCGCCCAGTATGCTGACACGCTGAACTCGCCGACGGACTACGGTTCCAGCGTTGGCCGCTATGCTAACCGCATCTGCGACGGCAAGTTCAAGCTCGATGGTGTAGAGTATCAGTTGAAGCAGAACGACCCGCATGAGGGCGACACCCGCATCCATAGCCTGCACGGCGGCGGCACTACGGGTTGGATGAACCAGGTGTATGATGTGGTGGAGGCAAACGACTCGCTCATCAAACTGCAGATTACTGCTGCCGACGGCGAGAACGGATTCCCCGGCAACGTGGTGGCTACCACTACCTATAAGGTGACAGCGGACAACGTGCTCGACATCGTGTGGGAGGCTACCACCGACAAGCCGACCATCATCAACCAGACAAACCACAACTACTATAACCTGAGCGGCGACCTGGAGAGTCCTGCCTACGACCAAGTGCTCTATGTCAATGCCGACAGCTTCACCGAGGCTGACTTCAGCTATATGCCAACTGGCAAGATCCTGCCTGTAGAGGGTACGCCCATGGACTTCCGTACGCCCCACGCCGTAGGCGACTCCATCAGGTCGGAATACAGCCAGACGAAGAATGCCCACGGCTACGACCACAACTGGTGCCTGAACACCTATAAGGACGGCAAGGGCGACGACACGCAGGTTTGCGCTTCACTCTACAGCCCCAAGAGCGGCATCTTCATGGAGATGTTCACCAACGAGCCGGGCGTACAGGTCTATAGCGGTAACTTCCAGGGTGTCGACGGCCAGGAGAACATCGTCCGTAAGTTAGGCAAGAAGTATCCGCAGCACGTCAGCGTCTGCTTAGAGAGCCAGAAGTTCCCCGACTCCCCCAACCATCCCGAGTGGGCAAGCCCTGTGGTAACTCCCGAAAAGCCCTACTACAGCCACGCTGCCTACAAGTTCTCTGTGAAATGAAATAAAAAACAATAATAAGTAAATCTCAAATTAAATTATGGCATTATTAGACTGGATTGTCATTGGCGTATTCTGCCTTGCGCTGATTGGCGTTGTGTTATGGGTCGTTTCACAGAAGAACGACAACTCGGCAGACTATTTCTTGGGTGGTAAGGATGCAACATGGATTGCTATCGGTGCCTCTATCTTCGCTTCAAACATCGGTTCTGAGCACCTCATCGGACTGGCTGGTGCCGGTGCATCTTCAGGTATGGCTATGGCCCACTGGGAGATTCAGGGATGGATGATTCTGATTTTAGGTTGGGTCTTCGTGCCGTTCTACACCCGTTCTATGGTTTACACCATGCCGGAGTTCCTGGAGCGCCGCTTCAACAAGGAGTCGCGCACCATCCTCTCGGTCATCTCGCTGATCTCTTACGTGCTGACGAAGGTGGCCGTGACGGTGTATGCCGGCGGTCTGGTATTCCAGCAGGTGTTCGGCATCAAGGAGCTCTGGGGCATCGACTTCTTCTGGATTGCCGCCATCGGACTGGTGCTCATCACCGCCCTCTACACCATTTTCGGCGGCATGAAGAGCGTGCTCTACACCAGCGTGCTGCAGACACCTATATTATTATTAGGGTCGCTCATCATCCTCGCCTTAGGCCTGAAAGCCCTTGGCGGATGGGACGAGATGATGGCTACGTGCTCCATACAGACTGTCAACGAGTATGGTGACCACATGACCAACCTGATGCGTGACCTCCGCGACCCACAGTATCCGTGGTTAGGTGCATTGGTAGGTTCAGCAGTCATCGGCTTCTGGTACTGGTGTACCGACCAGTTCATCGTGCAGCGCGTGCTGTCCGGTAAGGACGAGAAGGAGAGCCGCCGCGGTACCATCTTCGGCGCCTACCTGAAGCTCTGCCCCGTATTCCTGTTCCTCATCCCGGGCATGATTGCCTACGCCATGAGCGCCAAGGGCGTCACACTTCCCAGTGGCGAGGTGTTCGTGCTGTCCACGCCCGACGCTGCCTTCCCCACCCTCGTGGCTAAGATTCTGCCCGCCGGCGTGAAGGGCCTCGTGGTCTGCGGTATTTTGGCAGCCCTGATGTCATCACTGGCTTCGCTGTTCAACAGCTCTGCCATGCTCTTCACCATTGACTTCTGGAAGCGTCTGAAGCCCGAGACACCAGAGAAGAAGCTGGTGTCCATCGGTCAGACTGCTACCGTTGTCATCGTGATTCTGGGTATCTTGTGGATTCCTATCATGCGTTCTGTCGGTGATGTGCTCTACAACTACCTGCAGGACGTGCAGTCGGTGCTGGCTCCTGGTATTGCCTCAGCCTTCCTGCTGGGTATCACCTGGAAGCGTGCCTCTGCCAAGGGTGGTATGTGGGGTCTGCTCTCAGGTATCATCATTGGTCTGACCCGTCTGGGTGCCAAGGTTTACTACAGTAACGCTACCGACGCTGCCGACTCGTGGTTCAAGACTGTATTCTACGATTTCAACTGGCTGTACTTCTGCGGTTGCATGCTCGTCTTCTGCTGTATCGTCGTCGTCATCGTGTCTCTCTGCACGGAAGCTCCCGACGAGAAGAAGATACAGGGTTTGGTATTCGGTACCTCTACCCCCGAACAGATTGCTGCCACCAGGGCTTCTTGGACCAAGTGGGATGTCATCCATAGTATTATCATTCTGGGCATCACCGCAGCATTCTATATCTATTTCTGGTAAACAATGACAACGTTTTATTCAGAATTCCAGAAAGTACTGCTGTCCGTTGACTGTATCATCTTCGGCTTTACCGACAACAAGCTGAAGATACTTATCGGCAAGCGTAATATGGATCCCGGTCGCGGCGAATGGAGCCTCTATGGAGGCTTCGTCCGCAGCGACGAGAGCCTGGACGATGCTGCCAACCGTACCCTGTTCGAACTGACGGGTCTGCGCAAGGTCTTTATGCGGCAGGTGGGAGCTTTCGGCAACATTGACCGCGACCCTGGGGAGCGTGTCGTCAGTGTGGCTTATTATGCCCTCATCAACGTCAAGGACTATGACGAGGAACTGCGTAAGAAACATGGCGTGGAATGGGTGGATATGGATAATATTCCCCAGATGTACTCAGACCATAACGACATGGTTCAACGTGCCCTCAAACTGATGCGACAGAAGATGAAGACGGAGCCCGTCGGTTTCGAACTGCTGCCAGGCCTGTTTACGCTGACCCAGCTGCAGCGGCTCTATGAGGCCGTCAATGGCGAGGAACTCGACAAACGCAACTTCCGCAAGCGCATCAAGGAGATGGACTATATAGAAAAGACGGAACTCATCGACAAGAAAACGTCGAAGCGTGGTGCTGCCCTCTACCGTTTTAACAAGAAAGCGTTTACTGAAGAAAAGAATTTCAAGCTTTAACTTTATTGATAATTAAACATTATGTTAGAAGAACTGAAAGAAAAAGTGTTCAAGGCTAATTTGGACCTTGTCAAGCACAACCTTGTGATCTTTACCTGGGGCAACGTGTCGGCTATCGACCGTGAGAAAGGCCTCGTCGTCATCAAACCCTCTGGCGTTGAATACGACGTCATGAAAGCCTCCGACATGGTCGTTGTCGACCTCCAGACCGGCAAAGTCGTGGAGGGCGACCTCAACCCGTCCAGCGACACACCCACGCATCTGGTGCTCTACCGTGCCTTCCCTGAGATTGGCGGCATCGTACACACCCACTCTACCTATGCTACTGCGTGGGCCCAGACAGGTAAGGACATCCCCAACATCGGCACCACTCATGCCGACTACTTCCACGACGGCATTCCCTGTACCGATGACATGACGGAGGACCAGATGGCCGAGTATGAGTATAATACGGGTGTCGTCATGGTGAACCGCATCCTGAACGGCAACATCAATCCCGTGCACACTCCTGCCGCCCTGGTCAAGAACCACGGCCCGTTTGCCTGGGGTAAGGACGCCGACCAGGCCGTCTATCATGCTGTCGTCGCCGAACAGGTGGCCAAGATGGCTTACATCTCATTCACACTCAACCCCGAGACGACGATGAACCCGCTGCTCGTCGAGAAGCACTTCTCCCGCAAGCACGGTCCCAACGCCTACTATGGCCAGCGCAAACACTGACCATAGTATAGGCATTAATGGATAATTGACAATGGATAATGGATAATTGAACTGCCCTGATGAAGGAGAACAATATTATAGAGGAGAAAAGCTTCGAATTTGCTGTTCGGGTTGTCAATCTTTATAAATATTTGACTTCTGAAAAGCAGGAGTTCGTTATGTCTAAACAGTTGTTACGATCTGGTACAAGTATTGGAGCAAATGTAAGCGAAGCACAGCAAGCTCAAAGTCCAATAGATTTTCTTTCCAAAATGAGCATCTCTCTGAAAGAATCATACGAGTCCGACTATTGGCTTAGATTACTGCATCGCACAGATTACTTGAATCAGGAAGAGTACAATAGCATCATTACCGATTGTCGAACCATTTCAAAGCTACTGGTTTCGATTATAAAGTCGACTAAAAACAATAATAAATAATGATTAATCACTGATAAGCGAGAGTTGGTAAGCGAAGCTAATTATCCATTATCAATTATCAATTATCAATTAAAATTTTAAAACGATGTTTGAAAATTTAGAAGTTTGGTGGGTGACTGGTGCACAGTTGCTCTATGGTGGTGATGCCGTCGTAGCCGTTGACGGACACTCCAAGGAGATGGTCGAAGGACTGAACAAGTCTGGAAATATCCCCGTGAAGATTGTATATAAAGGTACGGCCAACAGTTCGAAGGAAGTCGAGCAGGTGATGCTGGCTGCCAACAACGACGAGAAGTGCGTGGGTATCATCACATGGATGCACACCTTCTCGCCTGCCAAGATGTGGATCAAGGGTCTGCAGCAGTTGCAGAAGCCCCTACTCCACTTCCATACACAGTATAACGCCGAGATTCCCTGGGAGACCATGGACATGGACTTCATGAACCTNNAAGGCTCAGAAGCAGATTGCCGTCTGGGCCCGTGTGGCTGCCGGTGTGGCTGATGCCCACAACGTGCGCTGCCTGATGTTCGGTATGAACATGAACAACGTGGCTGTGACCGATGGCGACCGTGTGGAGTTCGAGCAGCGCTTAGGCTACCACGTAGACTACTATCCTGTCAGCTCCGTCATGGAGTACTGGCGCCAGGTGACCGATGCCGAGGTGGATGCCTTGGTTGAGGAGTACAAGCAGCAGTACACCATCAAGATTGACGAGAGCGGCGAGGAGGTCTATTGGCAGAAGGTGCGCAACGCCGCCAAGGCCGAGATTGCCCTGCGCCGCGTGCTGAAGGACGAGGGTGCTACTGCCTTCACCACCAACTTCGACGACCTGGGTGATGCCAACATCGACCAGGAGGACTTCTGCGGCTTCGACCAGATTCCCGGTCTGGCCTCGCAGCGCCTGATGGCCGAGGGTATCGGCTTCGGTGCCGAGGGTGACTGGAAGACGGCCTGCCTCTACCGCACGCTGTGGGTCATCCAGCAGGGCATGCCTACCGGCTGCTCGTTCCTGGAGGACTACACGCTCAACTTCGCCGGCGACCGCTCGTCGTGCCTGCAGAGCCACATGCTCGAGGTTTGTCCGCTCATCGCCGTCGACAAGCCCACACTGGAGGTTCACTTCCTGGGCATCGGCATCCGCAAGCAGCAGACTGCTCGCCTCGTGTTCACCTCGAAGGTAGGCCGTGGCATCAAGGCTACCGTCGTTGACCTGGGCAACCGCTTCCGTCTGATCAGCCAGGAGGTGGAGTGCATCGAGCCCAAGCCCATGCCCAACCTGCCCGTGGCCAGCGCCCTCTGGGTACCCCAGCCCTCATTTGAGATTGGTGCTGGTGCCTGGATTCTGGCCGGTGGTACGCACCACAGTGCCTTCTCCTACGACATCACCGAGGAGTACTGGGAGGACTTTGCCGAGATGCTGGGCATCGAGTACGTCCGCATCAACAAGCAGACGAACACCTTCGACTTCAAGCAGACCCTCCGCAACAACGAGGTTTACTACATGTTAAACAAAGCACTGAAATAATATGAGCGGAAAGCAAGTAATCGAGGCCGGTAAGGCCATATTAGGTATTGAGTTCGGTTCTACACGTATCAAGGCCGTGCTCATCGATGAGGACAACAAGCCCATCGCACAGGGCTCGCACGAGTGGGAGAATCAGTTGGTGGATGGTCTCTGGACCTACAGCATCGAGGCCATCTGGTATGGCCTGCAGGACTGCTACGCCGAGTTGCGCAAGGACGTGCTGAAGCAGTACGACTGCGAGATAGAGTCGCTGGCCGCCATCGGCTTCAGCGCCATGATGCACGGCTACATGGCCTTCAACGAGAAACAGGAGATTCTGGTGCCCTTCCGCACCTGGCGCAACACCAACACGGGCAAGGCTGCTGCAGAGCTCTCCAAGCTCTTCAACTACAACATCCCCCTTCGTTGGTCAATCTCACACCTCTACGAGGCTATCCTCGACAATGAGGAGCACGTCAGCGACATCAAGTTCCTGACCACGCTGGCTGGCTACGTCCACTGGCAGGTAACGGGTCAGTTCGTGCTGGGTGTTGGCGACGCTTCGGGTATGATTCCCGTTGACCCCGCCACCAAGACCTACGATGCCGACATGGTGCGCAAGTTCGACGACATTCTTGTTGCGAAAGGTTTTGCCTTTCGCCTTCTGGACATCCTGCCGAAGTCACTGAATGCTGGCGACAATGCCGGTTTCCTGACTCCCGAGGGTGCCAAGAAGCTCGACGTCAGCGGTCACCTGAAGCCCGGCTGTCCCGTCTGTCCTCCCGAGGGCGACGCTGGCACGGGTATGGTAGCCACCAACGCCGTCAAGCAGCGCACGGGTAATGTCAGCGCCGGTACGTCGTCGTTCTCGATGATTGTGCTGGAGAAGCCGCTGTCGAAACCCTACGAGATGATTGACATGGTGACCACACCTGACGGTAGCCTCGTAGCCATGGTGCACTGCAACAACTGCACCAGCGACATCAACGCCTGGGTGGGCTTGTTCAAGGAGTACCAGCAGCTGCTGGGTGTGCCCGTGGACATGAACGAGCTCTACGGAAAGCTGTTCAACAAAGCCCTGGAGGGTGATGCCGACTGCGGTGGCCTGATGGCCTACAACTACGTCAGCGGTGAGCCTGTCACGGGATTGCAGGAGGGCCGTCCGATGTTCGTGCGCTCGGCAAACGACAAGTTCAACTTGGCTAACTTCATGCGCAGCCACCTCTATGGTGCTATCGGCGTGCTGAAGATTGGTAACGACATCCTCTTTAAGGACGAGATGATTCGCGTGGACCNNGCCCTCAACTCGCCCATCTCCGTCATGGAGACCGCCGGTGAAGGTGGCGCATGGGGTATCGCCCTGCTGGCAGGCTACCTGATCAACAAGAACGGCAAGAACCTGGCCGACTATCTGGAGGAGGTTGTCTTTGCTGGCAACACAGGCGTCAGCATCGCCCCCACCGCCGAGGACGTGGCTGGCTTCGAGAAGTATATCGAGAACTACAAGAAGTGTCTGCCCATCGAGCAGGCTGCCGTAGACAACAAGTAAGACATCCTTACTGCTGATAAAGACATATCCTAATCAGAGAGGGTCGCCGAGCATTCGGCGACCCTCTCTGATTACTATCCCTTTTGCGAACAAAATATCAAAAAATGAAAGCAAAAAGCCAAATGTAAGCATCCGATAATCTACAGGTGGTAATACCTATATATACCATAGCAACAGCAACAACAATCACATTCGACTGTAACCTCACACTAAATATATATATGTCATATCGCCATCTTAAACGTAAAGACCTCATCTATTTGTAGATCGGGCCGTTTGGTGATGTCTCTCACATAGTCACCTATCAGATGTATCCATTCATTGGGCTTCACGAGAATCATGGGTCGGTTTTAGTGATCATTTCTAAGGTCTGCCCTCTCCATTGGAGTAGGAATCAGACAACTCTCAAGAGTAACGGGTATATCCTTTGGTGTTATTGAAAAAACTAAAAAATTAACTCCGTATGGTGATAAGTTCCTAAAAGTTTGCATACCTCAATAAAAGCAGCTAACTTTGCAGAAGAATGCCTGAGTTATGTTGCTTAATCAATTTGAATACCGATTTCCTACGGAGGAGAGTTGCATAGATTATTTCAAGGATGTCCGTTTGAAAGAACTTGACGCCTGTCCGAAGTGTGGTCATACGGAATACTATTGGCTCAGTGGCAAACAAGCTTTCGAATGCAAGTCTTGTCGCCACCGGATTTCCTTGACAAAAGGCACAGTGATGAAACACAGTAAGCTTCCAATGCGCACATGGTTCTACACGATGCATCTCATGACTTCCATAAAGCAAGTTCTTTCTGCCAAAGAGGTGTAGCACCAGTTGCACATGTCCGAGTATCCTCTTGTGTGGTTAATGATGATGAAACTGCGTAACATCATGGGCAAGCATAAAAGCATCTACAGGCTTTCTGGTACAGTTGAATTGGACGAAGCCTTCTTCCCGACGCGGATGGATGCAGATGAAAAGACAGAGCCGATGAAGCGTGAAGCAGGGAGCCAGCGGCAGTCTAAAGTCCTGGTAATAGTTGAGAGCAAGGCAGTTGATGATATTCTGAGGGAATATTTGGAGTCAAAGAACGTTCTGAAAGCTATGGACAAGGCTGCAAAGCTGACCAAACGGTCAAAGGGGCAGTCTGTGAAGAAAGTGGTTCAGTACATCAAGATGTTTGCTATTGACAACCTGAAGGCCTCTACCATTGACGAAAGACCCATAATTTATTCGGCGGCGTAGGTTGCAATGAAGTAATCATCGGAAACAAACTTATAGCGGGAAGCCAATGCCGAGGATGTCGGCAATGGCTTCCCGCTATAAGTTTGT
>LXOW01080869.1_pt1 | contig 17999 bp, 14 predicted proteins | sample 1368591 | NCBI WGS metagenome assembly LXOW01 (sample SAMN04884650, study PRJNA319009) | bovine gut metagenome | isolation source: Cow rumen | host: Bos taurus | place: Italy: Legnaro (PD) | collected 2014-07-09 | reverse complement strand
CCGAGCCAGACCTTTCCGTCCTTTCCCTGAGCTGCGTCGATCGGCTCCAGCATGGCCTGGCGGGAATACTCGTCCGTTCCGGTCTGCCGGTGATAGAAAACATACCACTGGCCGTTCACTTCCATGACAGAGCCGTGGTTGTTGCCCCACCGGTAGGTCATGATATTCTGTCCGCCCGGTCCCGGCAGCACCTCGCCGCCATTGAAGCTGATGTCTCCACCGTCCTTATATCCCTCCAGCGGGGAATCGCTCCACTTGTAGGACAGGAATCCGTTGAACGGTTCGCGGATTCCCAGTTCCGGCATCGGATCCTCCATCCGTTTGGAATAGATATACACATATTTGCCGAAGATCTTCCGTGGACTGGAGGCCTCAAAGAAGTAGTCCGGTCCCGCGTGACCATCCTTCTGCGCCCACTCTGCGTTGCAGTGGGACAGCGGGTGGGCATGGAAGGTTCCTTCCTTGATGGTGGCCATATCCTCATTCAGCTCCGCGCAGTAGGCACCGCAGAAGCCCCAGTAGGCATAGACCCGGCCGTCGTCGTCCACCAGCACGCCCGGATCGAAGCCCAGCTCCGTTTTTACCGGATGGGTGAAAGGTCCCCAGGGCGTTTTGGAGGAGGCAACCATCACTGAAGATCCCTGGTATTCTGCCGCATACATATAGAAAGTATCGCCCTTCTGCACCACGTCAGGTGCGAAAAGGATGCAGTCTTCCGATCCCCGGTAGCAGGTACCGTGACAGGTCCAGTCCGTCAGGTCTGTCACGGGAGCAGACCAGGCTACATAGTCTCTGCCGCAGTACTGGGTCCTTTCCGTATCGTGAGATCCATATACATAGACCCTTTTCTCTCCCTGGTATTCAAAGACCCGGGGTTCGCCGTCCGGCACATGCTCCCACAAGGGCATATACGGGTTCGCGCCACGGATATACTTTCTTGCCATTTTTTCTCTTCCTTCCCTGTTGTTTTCGGTTTTCTCCGTCCTTTTTTCTCCTGAAGCATACCGGTTTGGGAATGTGCTGTCAAGACCTGTCTAAAGCTTGTTTTGACTTCCCCGGTTTGATATAATAATAGGGTTGATTTTGATTATCCGGGGAGGGATCCGTTTGATCGCACAGACACCGCCGATGGGCTGGAACAGCTGGGACTGCTACGGCGCCGCCGTCACGGAAGAAACCGTCCGTGCCAATGCGGAATACATGGCCTCCTTCCTGAAGCCTTTCGGCTGGGAATATGTTGTCGTGGATATCCAGTGGTCCCGGGCCAACGCGCTGGATCATTCCTATGAGCCTTTTGCCGATCTGACCATGGATGAATACGGCCGCCTGACCCCGGCGCTGAACCGTTTTCCCTCTGCGAAGGACGGGGCCGGTTTCCGCCCCCTGGCGGACTATGTCCATTCCCTGGGGCTGAAGTTCGGGATCCATATCATGCGCGGCCTGCCGCGGCTGGCGGCCCACCGCCATCTTCCCATCGCGGACAGTGCATACTTCTGCCATGGGGCGGCGGATCCCCATTCCATCTGCGCCTGGAATCCGGATATGTACGGCCTCCGGTGCGACACGCCGGACGCGAAGGCGTATTATGACAGCATCTTCCGTCTCTACGCCTCCTGGGGTGTGGACTTTGTCAAGTGCGACGATATTGCCCGGGAATATCCCCACTGCCGACGGGAAATTGAGCTGATTTCCGAAGCCTGTGCCGGCTGCGGACGGGAGATGGTCCTGAGCCTTTCTCCCGGCCCTGCGCCGCTGGAGGAAGCGGAGCACCTGAAAACCTGGGCTAACATGTGGCGCATTACCGATGATTTCTGGGATGACTGGCGCCTGCTGAAGGCCATGTTTGAGCGGGCGGAGAAATGGTGCATCCACGCCGGGCCGGGCCACTGGCCGGACGCGGACATGCTGCCGGTGGGCGCCCTGCGCCAGTGCGAGAATCCCGCGGACTGGACCCGGTTTACCCAGGCCGAGCAGCGCACCATGATGACCCTGTGGTGCATGATGCGTTCCCCGCTCATGATCGGCGGCGAAATGACGAAGAACGACGATTTTACCCTTTCCCTGCTGACGAACGCGTCCGTCCTTTCCATCCTGAAGGACAGCTGGTGCGCGCATCCGCTGCGCACCCTGCCGGAGGAAAGCATCTGGATCGCTCCCCGCCGGGACGGAAACGGGACCTATATCGCCCTGTTCAACCTGGGTGAGCGGAAGCGGACCGTATCCATATCCGTTGCGGAAGCCGGCCTTCCCGCTTTGCGGGGGCAGGAACTGTGGTCCGGAAAAGCACTCCGGAAAACGGATCTGCTCCGCGCTTCCCTCCCGCCCCATGACGCGGCGGTATACCTGCTGAAATAAAAGGAGTCTGACGCATGAAACGTTTATGGATGCTGCTGGTCTTCCTGGTGCTCCTGGCAGCCTGTTCCGCTGCCGCGGCCGAGGTAAAAATCACTTATACCCCGGAAAATCCACGGGTCGGTGATTATGTGGATGTGACCGTGGCTCCCGACCGGGAGAATTACCAGGAAATCGCCTGGGAGCTCCTGTATGACGAAGAGAAATCCATCACCTACCGGCCGGTCAACAACAGCAAGGAAACAAAGCTGCGCACGACCGCCTCCTTCCGTCCCCGTAAAGAATGCACCTGTACCCTCCGCATCACCGTATCCTATGGCAAGAAGGATAAGGAGACAGCGGAAGTCACGATTCCCGTTTCCGGTTTCGCTCCCGCACAGGAAGGGCCGGATGTGATTTATTCCCAGAAGGACGGCTGGTGGTATAAGAAGTGGTACTCCAAGTCCAACGGACGGGACCTGCAGAAATCCGCCTGCGCCATTTTCACACTGAGTCATGCGCTCCAGCGGATGGGCATCACTGATGAATCCGTCCAGCCGGAAGTCCTGGGCAAAACCTATTCCTATTTCTACCGTCCGGGCGAAGGAACCAACAACAGCGGCCTGATCGCCAAAGCGGCGGAAGTGTATGATTTCGTCACCCAGCAGGATCTGCAGCGCAGCGTGAAGGAAATCACTGCTTCCCTTAAGCAGGGGGACCTGCTCACCTTCAGCATTGTGGACGGGCATATCGCCCTGGGGGATGCACTGAGCGAAGACGGTACGAAAGTGCACATTGTGGACAGTGCTCCCGGCGCCACTTTCGACCGGATCCGGACTAAAGGCAACATTTTCTACCGCAACGCGGACGGGACCTTCACCCAGACGGACAATCCGGACGAGATCCCCGGCAGCCGCTGGTTCTTTGAAACCCATGAGTACGGCGGCATGGAATACTGGATGAGCATCGACTACTGTGCCCTGCGCGGCATGCGGATGATCCGGAAACCCTGGCTGAAAGCGGATCCCGGAACCGGGGCCGTCGGCGTCTCGGTGGAGTATGTAGGTGCCATGATGTCCAAGGTGACCCGTGGCGAAGAGTCCTGGCGGGTACCCACCCGGGAGCTGATCCTGACCAGCGGTGAACCCCACGCGCCAAAGATCGCGGTCGTCACCGCAAAGAAAGGCACCACCCTGAAGGACGGTACGGGCAAGGTCATTCCCAAGCGCAAAGCCATCCGGACGAATGCACTGGTGCTTGTACTGGAGGCCGGGGAGGATGCCTACTACGCCTGGTGGGATAACACGTTCGGCTACCTCACCCCGGCGGATGTGACCCTGCTGGATGCGGAGCCGGAAGGCTTCCAGACCGGTCTCATCGCCATGAACGGCAGCACCTCCGGCACCCGGACCGTCGCTGTCCACCGGAATCCGAAAGCCAACAGCGACAAGCTGGAGTCCTGGAAAACCGGCACCCCGGTCTGTATCGTGGAAAAGAAAGGCGATTTCTATCTGCTGGAAGCCAAAGGTTTCCGCGGATGGGTCCATGAGAAATATGTGATCCTCGATCAGGCGGAAAGCGCCGAGGCATCAAAAAATATGGAAGGGGGCCCGGACGATGGGCAGGAGATCAACAAAGGAAAATAAATCCATCTGGCAGACAACCCGGGAAGAGCTCGGCCTGACCCGGGAAAAGGCGGGCGAACTGATCCCCGGTTTTTCCCCGGAGCGGATTGAGAAAATCGAAAACGGCCGCACCCAGATCCAGCCGGAGGACGTAATGCTGCTGGCGGAGTACTACAAAGCGCCCTCCCTGCGGAATTATTACTGCGTCAACGAATGCCCCATCGGCCAGGTGCACGCCCTGCGGACCGAATCCAAGGAACTGGCGCAGATCGCTGTGGAAACGCTGAATGCCCTGAACAAGCTGTCCAGGAGCCGCGACCGCCTGCTGGAGATCGTGGAGGACGGTGAGGTCCAGGCGGATGAATATGCGGATTTCGCTGAAATCAAAGCCACCCTGGACCGGATCGCCCTGAGCGTATCCAACCTGCAGCTGTGGGTGGATGAGCAGATCGCCGCCGGCAACCTGAAGAAGCCCGGTGTCTGATTCCGGTATTTTCCCCGATCCCCGGCGGGAATCCTGTTATTCATATCAAAGTGGGCCGAAAGCAGCCCAGGAAAGGAAACATCATATGGAAAAGAGCACAAGAAGAGTCGGCACAGTATCCCGCGGCATCCGCTGCCCCATTATCCGGCAGGGGGATGACCTGGCCTCCATCGTAGCGGACAGTGTCCTGCTGGCCGCGAAGGATGAGGGTTTTTCCCTCCATGACCGGGACGTCATTGCCGTCACCGAATCCGTTGTCGCCCGTGCCCAGGGCAACTACGCCACCGTCCAGGATATCGCTGAAGATGTCCGCGCCAAGACCGGCGGCGGCACCGTCGGCGTGATCTTCCCGATCCTGAGCCGCAACCGCTTTGCCATCTGCCTGCGCGGCATCGCCATGGGCGTGAAGAAGATCGTGCTCATGCTCTCCTATCCCTCGGATGAAGTCGGCAACGAACTGGTCAACCTGGATAAGGTGGACGAAGCCGGCGTCAATCCGTATTCCGATGTGCTTTCCCTGAAAAAATACCGGGAACTGTTTGGCGAATGCCGTCATGAGTTCACCGGTGTGGACTATGTGTCCTATTACACGGAAGTCATCGAGGAAGCCGGCGCGGAAGTGGAGATCGTCTTCGCCAACCAGCCCCGGGCGATCCTGGATTACACCGATACCGTGATTGCCTGCGATATCCATACCCGCTTCCGCACCAAGCGCATCCTGAAAACCGCCGGCGCAAAAACAGTCCTCACCCTTGATGAAATCCTGAACGCCCCGGTCAACGGCTCCGGCTGCAATGAGAAGTACGGCCTCCTGGGCTCCAACAAGAGCACAGAAGACACCGTCAAGCTCTTCCCCCGCGAATCCAGCGCCCTGGTGGAGGAAATCCAGGCCCGTATCCTGAAGGAAACCGGCAAGCATGTGGAAGTCATGATCTACGGCGACGGCGCCTTCAAGGATCCCAAAGGCAAGATCTGGGAGCTGGCGGATCCGGTGGTCTCCCCCGCCCACACCTCAGGTCTGATCGGCACCCCCAACGAACTGAAGCTGAAGTACCTGGCCGACAATGATTTCGCCAACCTCCGCGGCGAGGAACTGAAAAAGGCCATTGAAGCCAGCATCCGCGCAAAGGACGGCAACCTGAAGGGCAAGATGGTTTCCGAAGGAACGACGCCCCGCCAGCTGACGGACCTGATCGGTTCCCTCTGCGACCTGACCAGCGGTTCCGGCGACAAGGGAACACCCGTGGTTCTCGTGCAGGGCTACTTTGACAACTATACGAACGATTAACGGTTTTCAGATAAAAAGAGGAGGCTGCGGATGATCCGCAGTCTCCTCTTTTATGTGAATCAGTGATTATTCTTCGGTCTTTTCCTCGGCAGCAGCTTCCACGACTTCTTCCACAGCTTCAGCAACTTCTTCCGCTACGGTCTCGTCGGTCGCGACGATTTCATACTCTGCTTCGGGAGCGGCTTCCTCTTCAGCGGCAGGAGCGTCGGGCTCCAGCACCTGGCGGATGCTCAGGCTGATGCGCTTCTTCTCGGGATCCACGCCCAGCACCTTGACCTTGACTTCCTCGCCGACCTTCACCGCGTCTTCCACCTTGGCTACGCGGGTCGTCGCGCACTGGCTGATGTGAACCAGGCCGTCCAGGCCGGGCTCCAGTTCCACGAAGGCGCCGAAGTCAGTGATCCGGACCACTTTGCCGTCCACGATTTCGCCTTCGGGATACTTCTCAACCGCGCCATCCCACGGATGGGGCTGCAGCTGCTTGTAACCCAGCTGGATCCGTTCCTTTTCGCGGTCCAGGCTCAGCACCTTCACGTCCACTTCCTGGTTGGGCTTGACGACTTCGCTGGGATGCTTGATCCGGCCCCAGCTCAGGTCGGTGATGTGAATCAGGCCGTCCACGCCGCCCACATCCACAAAGGCGCCGAAGTCGGTCAGCCGGCGGACGATACCGTGAATCACGATGCCCTCTTCCAGCTTCTCCCAGGCTTCCTTCTTCTTCGCGGCGGCTTCTTCCGCCACAACGGCCTTGCGGCTGGCGACGACGCGCTTCTTCTGCTTGTCCACTTCGATGATCTTCAGCTTCATGTCCTTGCCGACGAAATCAGCGATCTTCTCAACATAGCGCTGGCTCAGCTGGCTGGCCGGCACAAAGGCGCGCACGCCGCCGATATCGGCGATCAGGCCGCCCTTGACGGCTTCCTTGCCGACGGCGTCCACATACTCGCCCGCTTCGTACTTCTCCATCAGGGCGTCCCACGCCTTGCGGTTGACGATGTTGCGCTGGCTCAGCAGCACATTGCCTTCTCCGTCGTTGACCTTGACGACTTCGACTTCGATTTCGTCGTCCAGTTTGACATCCTGGTCAACCAGATCCGTGCGCTTGATCAGTCCGTCCGCCTTGTAGCCGATGCTGACGCAGACTTCGTCCTCGGTGATCTGCACGACCTTGCCGGTCAGCGTCTGTCCGGGCCGGATCCTCACCAGAGTAGATTCGACTTCCGCCATGAAGTCATTGTGGTTTTCTTCCTCCGCGGTAGGGGTCAGGTCCTTGTTCTCCAGTTCGCTCATGCGTGTGACAACCTCCTTAAGTGAATCCGTCGGCGTTGATGCACCGGCGGTGATTCCAATCTTTTCGGAATCTTTATTTGCAAAGGCGGGCGGTATCTCCGCCGCACTCTCCACCAGGATCACCTTTTCGCACCTGCTCCGGCAGATGTCGAAAAGCTTTCGCGTATTGGCGCTGTTCCGGCCGCCCACGACGATCATCGCGTCCATCCGTCCTGCCATCTCCGCCGCTTCCTTCTGGCGGATCTCCGTGGCGTTGCAGATCGTACAGTGCGCGTCCAGGATGCGAACCTTCCGGCGCAGCACTTCCAGCACCGCCTCCCACTTTTCCGGCGGGAATGTGGTCTGGGATACGGCAACGGCCCGTTCCATTTCGGGAAGGGCTTCTGCCTCCTCCGGCGTTGCAACAAAACGGACTTCTCCGTTCGCCCAGCCGGCCGTCCCCTGCACCTCCGGATGTTCACGCTCTCCCACCAGGATTACCGGGGTCCCGTCTTCGGAACTTTCCCCCACAATCCGGTGCATCCGGTCCACAAAGGGACAGGTCAGATCCAGGATTTCGTTTCCGGTTTCCTTCAGCTGTTCCATCACCCGGCGGGAAACCCCGTGGCTGCGGATCAGCACCCGGCGGCTGCCGGCCTCCTCTACAGAGTGGACAGGCGCCAGTCCTTTTGCTTCCAGGTCGGCTACTACAGCGGGATTATGAATCAGATCCCCCAGCGTACAGGAAGGAATTCCGTCCTGTGCCGCTTTTTCGGCCATTTCAACGGCCCGCCGGACCCCCATACAGAAGCCGGCATGAGCAGCTACCTCCAGAGGCATAACCGGTATCCTTTCGCTTTACTTACGCTACATCTATAAATATTTTCGCTTCCCTGCCGGATTTTCCTGCTGGGATGCGAAAAAATTTCAGGTTTTTTTCTTATTTTTTTGCGTGGAACTTTTCACCCTCTTCCACCAGTTTGCGGAAGGTAGCCCGGAACCGCTCGTTCATCTCTTCGCAGGTCTCCGCGTTGATTCCCCTGGCGATCAGATCCGATGACGGAATCTCTTCCCCGACCCAGACGTGGGTCCTCTTGAAAAAGGCCAGTTTGCGTTCGATATAAACAGGGATAATCGGTGCGCCGCACCGCATTGCAATCAGGGATGCACCGCTTTCGATTTCCTGCATCTGACCCTCATGATGGCGGGTGCCTTCCGGGAAGATGATCAGGATCTTCTTTGCCCGGATAGCCTTCATGCAGTTCCGCATGGCGGTCATGTCCGTATTATGCCGGTCCACCAGGATACATTTCACGGAAGTAAGGATCCTGCGGACTCTCGGGTTCTTCCCCAGTTCCTTCTTACCCAGGAAAACAACCTGCTCCTTTCGGACGCCCATGGCAAGTACCACGGGATCCAGCGCATGCAGGTGATTGGAGATCAGTACGTACGGAGCTTCACGGTCCAGCCGCTCCCGGTTGTGGTATTTCACGGGCATCACTGTGTGGAAAAGTCCGATTGAAATGCCCCGGACAAATTCATACAGCTTGCTGCGTTTTTCAAAATCAATTTCCTGCTTCACTTCACTCATGGCACTTTTCCTTCACAATCCGGACAATCGTGTCCACAGTTTCGTCAAAGGTCAGGTTCGTTGAATCCACCAGCACCGCGTCCGGAGCCTGCCGCAGCGGTTCCACCGGACGGTTCATGTCCTGTTCGTCCCGCTTTTTCAGATCCTCCAGCACTTTTTCAAATGGCTCTTCCATACCCTTTTCCTTCAGCTCCAGGTATCTCCGCTTCGCCCGCTTCTCCTGGTCCGCCGTCAGGAAAAACTTCACCGTCGCATTCGGGAGCACGGTCGTGCAGATATCGCGCCCGTCCACCAGCATATCCGTTTCCGCCGCAAGCCGCTGCTGGATCCGGACCATTTCCTTCCGGACTTCGGCATACCGGCTCACGGTGGAAGCAGCCATGCCGACCTCCGGCGTACGGATCATTCCTGTCACGTCCCGGCCTTCCACAAAGGTATGCTGTCCGTCCGCCCCGTAGGTTACGGAAACCTTCAGCTTCCTGCACAGTTCAACAATCTTTTCCTCATCCCCGGGGTCAATGCCGGCTTCCAGCGCCGCAAGGCCCAGGGCCCGGTACATGGCGCCGGTATCCAGATGCAGGATCCCCAGTTTCTTCGCAACCGCATCCGAAACGGAAGACTTGCCTGCGCTCACCGGGCCGTCAATGGCTATATTCAGTCTCATCTGCTGAAACCTCCGTATTTTCTGTACTCCGCTATTATACACATTCCCCATTCCCGGTTCAATCCTTTCGTTTTCCCTTCCACAGCTTCGGTCCTGACCGGTCTTTCGATACTTGACGATAGATTTTTACAATTATTCTATTATTTCGCTTGACACACCTTTGTCCGTTTTATATACTCGCATCAGTAAACGATTTCACAGTGCCTTTTGGAGGAGGTTTTTTCCATGAAGACAACAGGCGTTATCCGTCAGCTGGATTCCCTGGGTCGTATTGTTCTCCCGATCGAGCTCCGCCGTACGCTGGATATCGGTCCGAAAGATATGCTTGAAATCTTTGTGGAAGGAGCATCTGTCATCCTGCGTAAGTACGAGCCGGACTGCCTTTTCTGCGGCAGCAGCCGCGATCTCTCCCCCTTCAAGGATAAGATGATCTGCTCCCATTGCCTGAAGGAGCTGAAGCAGCTCTGATTCCCTGCGTATTCACGCATCCGGCTGTACAGGCCGGATGCTTTTTTATTTCCCCTCCGTCCTTGAAACTTCCCGCCTCCCCGGGTATAATGAATGTCTGAAAGGAGTTACCATGCCCTACGCTTTTTTTGCTTATCTTTCCCGGCTGAAGCTGATCCGCCGCTGGAGCCTGATGCGGAACACCCAGCCGGAAAACGATGCGGAGCATTCCCTGCAGGTGGCCATGATCGCCCATGCGATCGCGGTCATCGCGCGGGACCGGTACCACCGGGATGTGGATCCGGAGCACGTGCTGTCCCTGGCCGTCTATCATGACGCGACCGAGGTCATGACCGGCGATCTGCCCACCCCTGTCAAGTATCATAATGACGAACTCCGCAGCGCCTACCGCCGGCTGGAAGGTGTCTCTGCCGACCGGCTCCTTGCCCTCCTGCCGGAGGATCTGCGTCCGGCCTTTTCTCCCTGCCTGAAACAGGAAAAAGGATATGACCGGGATGTGGTCAAGGCCGCGGACCGGATTTCCGCCTACATCAAATGCCTGGAGGAAAAGCGCGCCGGCAACCGGGAATTCGACTACGCGGCGGAAAATGTCCGCCAGAGCCTGGACGCCATTGCCCTGCCGGAGGTGAAGGATTTCCTGCAGGATTTCCTGCCCGCCTTTGAAATGACCCTGGATGAACTGAATCATCCCACCAGTGAAGAATAACCTTTGATCTTACAGGAGGAACGATCCATGAAACGACTGCTTGCCCTGCTGCTGTGCCTTGCCCTGCTGCTTCCCGTCTTTTCCCTGGCGGAAAGCGATGAGGATGACTGGGATATTGAAGACCTGGACATCGAAGATCTTGATATAGACGGCGAAGAGGACGATGAGGATGCCATCGGTTCAGAGGAAGATACCGACGACGACTGGTCCAACTTCCCGGATGACGACCAGGACACCATCATCAACTATGACGAACTGGAAATCAACCGGAACTGCCCGGATGAAGTCATCAACATTCTCCTGATCGGCGTGGATACCCGCGGCAATGAAGACCGGAATACCGACAGCAAGCTCCTGAAGGATCAGCTGGGAAACCACAACGGCTACGCCAAGCGCAACGACGTCAACATCATCCTTTCCATCAACCTTTTTGACGGAAGCCTGAAGCTGACCTCCATCGCCCGCGACCTGCTGGTGGATATTCCCTCCAAGGGCACCGCCCCGATCAACAATGCCTTCTCCTACCGGCATATGAAGAAAAACGGGAACGGCCTGGATTATGTGGAAGACGTTCCGGAGCGGGTCATCCGTACGGTCAACCGGAATTTCCAGCTGAATATCAAGCACTACTTCGCCATCAACTTCTACGGCGTGGAAGAAATCATTGAGTACTTCGGCGGCGTGGATGTGGAGCTGACCGCGAAAGAGGCGAAGGCCGTCAACAGCTACATCAAGAAGAACGCCAAAGCCATGAAGCGGACCTATGACATGCACTCCGAAGGCCGCCAGGCCCTGGATACGAAGAGCGACGGCGTCCAGCACCTGGACGGTCTGCAGGGCCTGGTCTTTGCGCGCACCCGCCATGTGGCCGGTGAGAACGATCTGCAGCGCACCGGGCGTACCCGCCGCCTGCTGCAGGCCCTGTTCCATCCGATCGCAGAAAAGCTGAAGAACAAGCAGCTGGATCTCCTGAACCTGATTCCGGAGCTGACCCAGTACATGATCACCGATATGAGCATGCAGGAAATCGTGGACCTGGCCATGCAGGTGTGGCCCGTGGTCCGGGACAGCGATATGCTCAGCGACATGAGTTCCATCACCTCCCTGATGGAAGAAAAGCGGATCCCGGGAGACACCACGAAGGGCGACCTGGGCTGGTCCTACCAGGATGAAAAGGTCAAGCTGCGCGACATCCAGGCTGTAACAGAAGACCTGCACGATTTCATCTTCGGCGCCTACTACCCTGCCGACTGATCCGCAAAAAGACAAACAAAAGAGGCTGCATCTGCAGCCTCTTTTCCTATGCCGCTAACAACGAAATCTAATAACTAATCCCCTATTTCCTTGAAGCTCTTCTTCGTGATCTTCCAGTATCCGAAGCACAGCGCTGCGTAAACCGCCGCGCCGGTGACCGCCTGGATCGCCAGCGTCAGCCAGGTCTCCTGCGTCAGCAGCAGTCCTTCCAGCCGGACACAGCCCAGCATGGCCGCCCCGAAAACCGCATAGATAAAGACATATTTCATGTACTGCCGGTACGGCAGTTCCTTCCGCAGGATCAAAAACTGCACCACCGGCACCGTCATCTCCGCCAGCAGCGTGCCGACCACCGCGCCCATGCTCTTCATGGACGGAATCAGGCAGGCGTTGGCAATCAGGTTCACCACCGCGCCGCAGCATACGCTCTTCACAAAGATATGATCCCGCTTCTGCGGCAGCACCACCTGGGTCCGGATCACGTTCGCGAAGCCGATCATGATCAGCGTGAAGGCCAGCGGCGCCATCAGCGTGCCGGAATACCGGAAATCCTCCCCGTAGAACAGCGGGGCAAACCGGTCCGCCACCGCGGCCACGCCGAAAGCCATGGCGCTGACCATGCAGAGGATCAGTTCCATGCTCCGGTCAATATGCCGGCTGATCTTCTCCGTGGCACCCTGTTTCCACATATGTGCCACTTTCGGCATCATCACCGTCCCGATGGCGGAGATGAATCCGCTCAGGCAGTAGATAATCTTCTCCGCGTTCTCATACAGGCCGTTCTCGTCCACGCCGGCAATCGTGCTGACCATCACCTTGTCCATCGTCCGGTAGATGTTCACCGCCATCACCGAGATGAACAGCACCGCGCAGGGGCCCAGGTGCTTCAGGCTCTCCCGCATGGGCACCGGCCTGTATTTCACTTTCCCCCGCAGGGAGGCTGCACTCATCAGGTTGCCCAGGAGCGTTGCCAGGCTCCAGACAAAGCCGTAGATCCACAGGTCGGCCTTTTCCTTCACAAAGATGAAGACACAAGCCGCCGCCGCCAGTTTCACAAAGGTATTCCGCAGGGCGATGGGTTTGAAGATATCCAGGCCCATCAGGCACCAGTCAAAGCTGCACAGGCAGCTGACGCTCATCATGGTCAGGTGGAGGGCAATGGTCTTTTCCTCCCCCGCCACCAGAAACACATATCCGAACCAGGCGATCAGCGTCACCCCGGCTACCAGCCACTGCATCTGCAGGATTGCAGAGAAGGTGTGATCCAGTTTCTCCCGGTCGTCCCGAGCCTGGGCGATCGTGCGCACTCCGTAATCGTTCAGCCCCAGCATTCCGATCAGGCAGAAAACATAGGATACACTCCATGCCAATGAATAAAGCCCCACACCGTCTGTCCCGACCGTGCGGGACAGGTATGGGGCTGTCACGAGCGGCAGGAATACGGAGAACATGCGGTAAGCCACGTTGTATGCCGCGTTCTTTCTCGTACTCATGCCGTTCCTCCAGAAGACATTTTATGCGTCAGACCAGTGCCGAAAGCTGCGGCAGCAGGGCCGTTGCGATCCCGAAGTATACCAGCAGGCTCAGGGCGTCCACAATTGTCGTGATAAACGGACTGGCCATGACTGCCGGATCAAATCCAAGTTTTTTAGCCAGCATCGGCAGCGTACAGCCAACGACCTTTGCGCACAGCACTGTCACGAACATGGTCAGGCTGACCACCAGGCCTACCGTGACCGTTACATCCTCTGTCTTCAGCAGCAGGTTGTCCACGATCATGATCTTCGCGAAGCACAGGGCCGCCAGCGCCATGCCGCACAGCACCGCCGTCCGGATTTCCTTCCAGATCACCTTCAGGATATCCTTGAATTCCAGTTCGTTCAGGCTCAGCGCACGGATCACCGTAACAGAGCTCTGGGAACCGGAGTTGCCGCCGGTATCCATCAGCATCGGGATAAACGCGGTCAGGCAGACCATGGCCGCCAGCTTCTCCTCAAAGTTGGTCATAATCAGTCCGGTAAACGTGGCGGAAATCATCAGCAGGCTCAGCCAGGGAATCCGGTGCTTGAACAGGTCGAACGGCGAAGACCGCAGGTAGGTCTTGTCGCTCGGCGTCATACCGGCCATGATTTCGATGTCCTCGGTGGCCTCGTCTTCCATAACGTCCATGGCGTCGTCGAATGTGACGATACCGACCATCCGGTTGTCCCCGTCCACGACCGGGATCGCCAGCAGGTTGTATTTGCTCATCATCTGGGCCACTTCTTCCTGGTCGGTATGGGTGGTCACCGTGATCAGGTTGGTCTCCATGATGCTGTCGATGGTCTGCAGGTCGCTGGGCGCCAGCAGCAGGCTCTTCACCGATACCGTACCCACCAGGATCCGGTTCTCCAGCACATAACAGGTGTAGATGGTTTCCTTGTCCACGCCGGTCCGGCGGATCCGCAGGATCGCGTCCCCCACCGTCATGTCCGGGCTCAGCTTGACATATTCCGTCGTCATCACGGAACCGGCGGAATTCTCCGGATACTGCAGGATCTCGTTGATCTCCTTGCGCATCTCCGGATCGGCCTGGGCCAGGATCCGCTGCACCACGTTCGCGGGCATCTCCTCGACGATGTCCACCGCGTCGTCCACGTACAGCTCGTCCATCACCTGGCGCAGCTCGCTGTCGCTGATGCCCCGGATCAGCGCTTCCTGCTCCTCGCTTTCCATTTCCACGAAGCTTTCCGCCGCCAGTTCCTTCGGCAGCAGCCGGAAAAGCAGCGGCAGTTTTTCCGGCTCCACGCCGGAAAAGACCGCAGCAATATCCGCGGGGTTCATGGTAACCAGGACGTCCCGGATCGTTGAATATTTCTTGTCTGACAGCAGAGTGGATAAAGTGTTTTCCATTGTGACAGAATGATCCGCCATGCTTGCTCCCTCCCACTTACAGGATGATGAAGCCAGCAGTAAGCACACGGTGCATACAGGCGGACGAAGTCCCGTCCGGAATTATGACAGATGGAACAGGAACGCCACGGCGCTCAGGTTCCGCAGGCTTCGCCCAACCGGTATGCCGCTGCTACTCCCAGCGTCCATGACATTCCCTCCTTATTATTTTACGATCGCTGTCCTCCCCGGCCGATTCCGGGTTCAGACCACTTGAGTATTATACGCTTTGCGCTTTTTCAAAGTCAAGAAAAAAAGCGCTCCGCAGAACGCTTTTTTATCCATTATTTTCCGTCCTCCCGTCAATCCGCTTCAGAGCAGTTGTTCGCCGCGAAGCACTCCCGGCAGACCTTGCGGTAGCGGGTCCCCAGCTGGTCCTCAATCCTGGCGTTGATCAGGTCCGTGGTTCTTCCGCAGATCTCGCACGCGCCGCGTACCGGGGTATTGGCGGAAAGGTATTCCGCATAGGCAGGCTTGGGAATCAGCTTATTCTCCAGCCGCTCGATCTTTACATGCGTATCACCGATGCAGTACAGCACCCAGGAGCACCACCAGCTCACGATGGCGCCGCCGATGCCGATGGCCAGGCAGGGAATCAGCTGCAGGACCTTTGTCAGGTACAGTGCAACGCCCGCACCGATGGATCCGAGAATCCCGACCGTACAGATGAAAACAGCCAGACCTTTTACCTTGCGACCGATATGCCTGAACATCAGCTCATTCCCCTTTTCCTGTTTTGATATTCATTTTACCGTGACTCATTGCTGTCATGTTACCATAGTTTTCCTTGCTTGTCAAAGAAAACAAAGGGTTAAAACTGGTGCAGCAGCCACCGGAAATCCCCGGCACCCACCTTCACCGCCATGGCATCCCCTTCTTTGCCGCTGATGAGATCGGTGTAGCTTTTCCCGTCCCCCAGCTGAACCGTCTGCGGTTCCTCCCCGAAGTTGAACAGCGCCAGCAGCTGTTCTCCCAGGCGATAACGTCCGATGCACAGCACATGGGGATTTCGCGTGTCCAGCAGCCATGTATCGCCTTCCGGATCGAAAGCCACATGAGCAGCCCGGATCTTTTCCATCTTCCGGATGGCTGCAAACACCCTGCCTTCAGCCGTTGTTTTTTTCTTCCGCTTCTCCGCCTTTTCCCAGTCCATGCGGCCGCGGTGCAGGTAGCGGCTGTCCGCCTGCTTCAGCGGATCGTCGTGATAACTGTTGTCATTCTCCCGGGCGATCTCGTCCCCGCTGTACAGTACCGGCATCCCGCTCAGGGTGAACATAAATGCGTGCAGCATCGCGTCCAGCCGGAGCGCTTTGGACATTGCGGCGGCATCCCCGGATTCGCGGGCTGCTTCCACGCCGCACAGGGAAGCCGTCGTTCCGCACAGCCGGGCGTCTCCCAGCCGCGGATCGTCGTTGTACAGTTCACCCCGGGCCGGGCTGTTTTCCCATTTACCCGTCAGGTAATCGTTCAGGAACTTTTTATGCGGAATTTCCTCCTGGCCGAACCGGCGCAGGAATCCGTAGTCCAGGCCCCATCCGATGTCATCGTGACACCGCAGGTAGTTCAGGAAGGTGAATTCCCGCGGCAGGCAGAACAGCTGTTCCGTCTGGTGCGCCAGCAGCCGCGCATCCTTAGTGGCCACCGTATGCCAGAGCGTAGCCATGGTCGTCACGTTGTACAGCAGGTGGCATTCCGGCTTATCCACCGTTCCGAAATACGGTGCCACCTGGTCCGGTTCCATGACAATCTCCCCCAGCAGCAGCGTGCCGGGGCATACGGTCTCGCAGGCCATGCGTATCATCCGCACCAGGGTATGCACCTGCGGCAGGTTGCGGCAGGTGGTTCCCAGCGCTTTCCAGATATACGGCACCGCATCCAGCCGGATCAGGTCCACTCCGTGGTTGCACAGGTTCAGCAGGTTGTCGGTCATGTCGTTGAAGACTGCCGGGTTCATATAGTTCAGGTCCCACTGATAGGGATGGAAAGTGGTCATCACCACTTTCCCCGCCTCCGGGCACCAGGTGAAATTTCCCGGAGCCGTCGCCGGGAATACCTGCGGCACCGTCTGCTCGTAGGCATTGGGTATTTCCCAGTTGTCATAGAAGAAATAGCGGTCCCGGTATTCCTTTTCCCCGGCCCGCGCACGCTTTGCCCATTCATGGTCCTCGCTGGTGTGGTTCATCACGAAATCCAGGCACACCGCAATTCCCTGCCCGTGGCAGTCCTCCGTCAGCGCCCGCAGGTCTTCCATGGTGCCCAGCTCCGGCTGTACCCTGCGGAAATCGCTGACAGCGTACCCGCCGTCACTCCGGTCCGCGGGGCTTTCCAGCAGCGGCATCAGGTGAAGGCAGCCGACGCCGCAGTCGGCAATATAATCCAGTTTTTTCCGTACGCCCTGCAGCGTTCCCGCAAAGGCGTCCACATACATCTGCATGCCGGTCAGGTCATGCCGCCGGTACCAGCCCGGGCATTCTTCCCGTTCCCGGTCCAGCCTGCGCAGGGATTCCGGCCGTTCCTCCCAGCAGCGGTACAGCATGTCCGTGAAAGATTCGTAAGCCTTTTCATTACTGTGGTACAATTCGGAATACAGCCATTTCAGCTCGTCCTCATGACGGCGGAAACGGGTCGCGAATTCTGCCTTCCAGCAATCCTTCATGCTCACTCTTCCTTTTCTTTTTCTTTTTTCGGCAGATAGCGCTGTTCATATTCGCTGTAGTAAAGATCAAACTGATGCACGTGCGCCTGCTTCAGCGCTCCGGACATTTCATGTACATCCAGCGCGTTGTCTTCCAGTTCCACCTGCACAATTGCGATATTGGAGCAATGGTCGGATACGCGTTCAAAGTCCGAAATCAGGTCGTTAAACACATATCCGTTGCCGATCGTGCACTTGCCTTTCTGCAGCCGGGCCGTATGCTTCTCCCGCATCTTCCGGCAGATCATGTCGATGACCTGCTCCAGCGGCTCCACCCGGTACGCGGTTTCCGAATCCCCGGTCATGAAGCTGTCAATTGAGATATGAAGAATTTCCGTAATGGCCTTCTTCAGGTTTTCCATTTCACGGCTGCCCTTTTCGGAGAACCGGATCTTCTTATCCCGGATTTCCTCCGCCCGCTGGGCGATGTTCAGCGCGTGGTCGCTGATGCGTTCCAGGTCCGTGATGGCGCGCAGGTACTGGCTCACGGCCTTGTTCTGCGTATCCGTCATTTCCTGGCCGGTCAGCCGCATCAGATAACTGCCGATCTTGTCTTCATACCGGTCCACAATGCTTTCCAGGGATTCAACCTCCTGGAAAACTTTGGGGTCAAATTTGTCCAACAGTCCGATGGCCGTGTCCATGGACCGTTCCGCCAGTTCCGCCATCTTGTTCATGGTCAGGCGGGTCTGT
>LXOW01197589.1_pt1 | contig 18002 bp, 15 predicted proteins | sample 1368591 | NCBI WGS metagenome assembly LXOW01 (sample SAMN04884650, study PRJNA319009) | bovine gut metagenome | isolation source: Cow rumen | host: Bos taurus | place: Italy: Legnaro (PD) | collected 2014-07-09 | reverse complement strand
CGATGACTCCAATCCATATATAGAGCCAAGAGGGGAAGTCCATGATGGGGAGCAACTTCACCAGACAAACGACCACAAAGACAAAGTCTGCAACTGTATCCAATTTGGCACCAAACTCGCTGACAGTGTTTGTTTTTCTTGCGACCCAACCGTCAATCATATCGGTCAGTCCAGCGGTAATGTAAAGCGAATAGAAAGCCACCGAAAACACAGGGCAAAACAAGATGGCGATGCTGCACAATATTCTGACGAATGTGATGATGTTGGCCATGAGAGGGTTATTGTTTCCTCAAACTTATTACGGCAGCCACAACCTCAATCAATCCGAATACAAAATAGATGTTGCTCATAGCGTTGAAGCCCCACACCCACCATTCGAGGACAATCCAAAGCATCAGGATGATACCGCAAGCGAGGACAGCCCAGTAGGCCAGGGGATGTTTTTTGAACAGCAGAACAGCCGCTGCAAATTGGGTGAAGCCATTCAAAAACAGCAGCACAAAGCCCGATGGGATAAAGTTTTTGAAAAAGACATCCGGCCAAGGCATTTTTGCGCGAAGCATCTCCAATAAAGGCTCCATGCCCCACATTTGGCCCGAAGGGTCAATCCACATCATCACGGCACCGGCAATTGCACCGATGCCAATGAATAAGGTCAAAAATTTCAGGAATTTTGTCATAACGCTTGGTTAACTTTTGTGTTGCAAAGATAAAAAATCCATACTTTTGCGGTGTTAATCAAATTAGAATAAAATGTCAAAATTTCTTACCACGCTATTGTTGTTTTGCACTTTGACTGGCTTTGCGCAAAGTCCACTCCTTAAGACCGTAAATAGTCCAGATCCTGCCACTTCGTCAATTCGTGGGGAAGGTCTGGTTGAATCGCGTTGGACGCAGAATTATCCCTACAATCAACTTTGTCCAAGAGATCCTTCAACCGGCTACTCTTATAGTTATGCTGGCTGTCCTGCCATTGCCATGGGACAGATTATCAATTATCTGCGGACGACGCAAGATACCCGCTTTACTGATGATGACGACTATTACCATAATTACGCAGGTCGCAGATACTATATTGATGACGATTGGGAAACACTGCAATTCCCGTCGTTTCTACAATTGAATGAGTTGCTGGATGAAGTGGATGCCACATTCCAACGTGGCGAGGAACTTTCTGACTACCTTGCTGCTGCCGTGGTTTTTGCTTGCGGTACGGCCTGCACGCAAGTGTATACCTCGCAGGGGTCTGGTACCTTTTATGTGGATCAGGCGTTTGAGGCCTACCAACGGTTTGGTTTCACGGACTGCGTGCTGTATCGGGAGACTAGTGACGAAATGTATGCTACTTTGATTTCCAATTTGCAAGCTGGTTATCCTGCCCATCTGGCCGTTGAGAATCCCGCGGGAACGGTAGGTCATAATGTCGTGGTCGATGGCTATCGCGAAAGCGACGGCAAGTTCCATATCAACTTCGGCTACGGTGGCTCATTGGATAACTGGTATGATATCCCCGATCCCAATTTTTATCAGGGGATGACAAAGATGGAAGGTATTATATTGAATATCATTCCTACATCTGATGCCGTTCAAGAGTCATCAAATCTAAAGTCCATTGAAGTGTATCCCAATCCTGTTTCCGATGTCCTCTACATGAAGAGTCTCCAAGGTGAAACAGTGGAGTATTCCATTTTCAATGTTCTGGGACAAATGGTGACTTCGGGTTCCTCCAATGGAAGCGTTTCTGTTGAGGGATTAGAAAAGGGATTCTATTTCCTGCAAATCAAGGGTGAAAAGCTCCTTGAAACGTTCAAGTTTGTTGTGAAATAACAGGCTTATCCCGATTATAGGACAAAACTTCTTGGATAGAAGTCACTATAGAAACGGCCGTCAGTAGCCGTAAACTTCAGAACACAGTAATTCGGGTCGGTGACGCCGCCAGGATAGTACTCTGTGTCGCCCTCGCGCCAAATCATTTCCTTGCTCTTGGCATCGGTCAGCACTTCCATCGTGCCACGCAACATCATGCCCTTGAAGCCTTCGTTGTCGCTGAAATAGATGCACGCCTTGGGATTGGCTTTGTAGTGCGCCACACGAAGCGAGAAAGTGTTAGTGGTGAAATAGAACACCTTGATGCCTTCACGGACACGCGGGGAGAGCATGGCCTTGGTGTAGGGGAAACCTTCTTCGTCAACCGAAGAGATATAAGTAATCGGTAGGGTGTCTGCCATTTCGGCAATGAGCGTTTTGACGGGTGCCAAGGCAGGATTCTCGGGTATGGCATCGTCGGTAACCTTCAAGGCTTGGCGCCAGCGTTTCAAATGCGGGAAGTACATTTTCATCTGGCCGATGTATTCTTCCTTTGTGATGGGTTGGGGCAGCCCTTTGTTGACCTCGTCCACGAACTGGGCACAATGATCAATCATCTCTTCCATGGTGCAGTCTTGCAGGAACTTGCCGTCTTTATAGCAATATATGCAATACTCTTCATTCTGGCTGCCGTTGGCATTTGTGCCGAGCATCTGGTCAGTCAGCGGCATGCCGCAACTCTGACAGAAATTCATTTCGTTTTCCATATTTCTTTGTTTTTAATCCAATTGTCCAAAAATTGCATTTGCTCATCGGTGTGAAACCAATGCTCTCCGTTTTCCATGACGGTCAAACTTGTCTGGTGTTTCTCTGCAAAGTCGCTCATCGTCTCATACGAGGTCAGATTGTCGTTGCTTCCGTATAGGATATGTGTCGGTACATCCCAAACGATGGGGTGACTTCTGACATAAAGGAGATATTCTGGCGACAACTCATAGCCGTTTAGTTTCTCCAAATCGACCACTGGCGAAATGAAGTAGGCTTTCTGAATCAACCCGTTGATGCCTGCATTCATACTAAAGTATGCACCTATGCTATTGGCAATCAAAATGATGTTGTCGTATCTGGTTTTCAGTTCCTCTAACGCTTCATGGATTTCTTTTCCTGTTTCCCAAGGGGTAAAAGTTTGATAGTCCAAGCCTATAACCTCACATTTGGGAAATAGTGGCTTGTAATGCTCGCTTTCCGTTGCACTTCCGTCTTTTCCGTGGATGTATACAACTGCGTTCATAGCCCTTTGGCATTGTCGTTAATCCATTCCAATGCAGCCTCGAACGGTGTTTCAGTTAGCATGTCGGGCTTGATGGGGTCATCGCAGAACACTTCTCCAGTACGGGCTACGTCTTCGCTAGTAGTGAGTATGAGTTGCGAGCCGTCAGGGAGAGGGAAGGGCTGGTTTCCAGAGGCATAGCCAGCGGTAGGAGACCCAAAGGTGCGAGTGTTCGCCAAACCACGGAAACAGAGCAATGTCGCCTCACCTGAACTGCCAGTCCACTCGTCGGTCAAGAGTGCCATGGGGCAGTTGATGGGCTTTTGTTGAGCCACACCAGCCACATTCAGCACATATTCCACATTGATTCTCATGGTGTTGCGCCGTGTCTTCAGCTGTAAGATGATGTCATCGGGCAAGAAACGATGTACGGCTGCAATCATCGGGTACATGTTGCCTCCTCGGTTGCCACGCAGGTCGATGATTACGCCTTGCAAGGTGTCGGGGACGGTATCCAACACGGTGTTGGCGTATTTGATGCCCTCGTCTGTGTTGCCCATGAATTGCGGCAACTTGATGACAGCGATGCCGTTTTCCAATAGTTCAACGGTAGGCATTTCCCATTGGGTGGTGTCGTTTTCAGCTATCTTATCAGCGGGCAGCAGAAAAGTGTGCTTGCCTCCTGCCACTTTACCGGTTTGAAGGACGATTTCTTGGGCTTCGTCAAGACTTGATGGCTTTGCCGACAGCGCCTCTGCCTTGGCTTTTTCCCATTCGGGGCCTTGGGCATAAAGTCCGTGCTTGTCCATAATGCGCACGGCTTTTTTGACATACCGTGTATTATAGTCGCCGCAGGAAGCCATCATGAATGCTGCCAACAAGATCAAGAGTGCTTTTTTCATGGTTTATTATTGGTTTTTGTGGCGCAAAGTTACGCCTAATTTTTCAGATTTGTTTCCAGTTATCGGAATAAACCTTACCTTTGCAGCTTATTTTTCAAAAAAATGGCACTATGGAAACTCGGTACATCTTCATCACGGGAGGTGTGACTTCCTCGTTGGGGAAAGGTATCATCTCGGCTTCAATCGGTAAACTGCTGCAGGCACGCGGCTACAAAATCACCATCCAGAAGTTCGACCCATACATCAATGTCGACCCAGGCACGTTGAATCCATACGAACACGGGGAGTGTTATGTGACCGCAGATGGCTTTGAGACCGACCTCGACCTCGGGCACTATGAACGTTTTACGGGCATCCAGACCACACGCGACAACAGCGTGACGACGGGACGCATCTACCTCAACGTCATCGAGCGCGAACGCCGTGGCGACTATCTCGGCAAGACCATCCAAGTGGTGCCTCACATCACCGATGAAATCAAGCGCAGGATCCTGCTGAACGCCACCAAAGAGCATTTCGACTTTGTCATCACCGAGATTGGCGGCACCATCGGCGACATTGAAGGTTTGCCCTATATTGAGGCCATCCGACAGCTGAGGTGGGAGTTGGGTTCACGCAGAGCCTTGAACATCCATCTCACCTATGTGCCTTATCTGGCCGCCGCTGGTGAGTTAAAGACCAAGCCTACGCAAACGAGTGTGAAACAGTTGCAAGGACAGGGTATCCAACCCGATATTTTGGTGCTGCGCACCGAACACGACTTGAGCGACGAGATTCGCATGAAGGTGGCTCATTTCTGCAATGTTGAGATGGAAGCTGTTATCCAAAGTCAAGACCTGCCGAGTATCTATGAGGTGCCGGTCAATATGCAACGCCAGAACCTTGATGCCATTATCCTGAAGAAGATGGGCATGGAGGTCGGCCCGACGCCCGAACTGGGTGCCTGGCGCGATTTCCTCGAACGCCGCAAGCGTGCCACTGAAGTCGTCAACATCGGTATTGTGGGCAAGTACGACCTGCAAGATGCATACAAGAGCATCCTCGAGAGCCTTGCCCATGCGGGTACCTACAACGACCGCAAGGTAAAGACACATTTCATCAATAGCGAGTTTATCACCCGAGAGAATGTTGCAGAACAACTGGCAGGCATGGCGGGCATTGTTATCTGTCCTGGCTTTGGCCAGCGTGGCATCGAAGGCAAAATCATCGCTGCTGAATATACACGTACCCACGATATCCCCACCTTCGGCATTTGCCTCGGCATGCAGATGATGGTCATTGAGTTCGCCAGAAATGTGCTGGGCTATGCCGATGCCAACAGCAGCGAGATGGACGTGAGGACACCGCACAACGTCATCGACATGATGGAAGAGCAGAAGAACATTACGCAGATGGGCGGCACGATGCGTTTGGGTGCCTACGACTGCGAACTCGTCAAAGGCAGCCGCACATGGGAAGCCTATGGTAAGCAAAGTCTTATCCAGGAGCGTCACCGTCACCGCTACGAGTTCAACAACCGCTACTTCGACGAGTTCCAAAGCCACGGGATGAAGTGCGTGGGTATCAACCCCGCCGCCAACCTTGTGGAAATCGTTGAGATACCTAACCTCCGTTGGTACATCGGCACGCAGTTCCACCCCGAGTATTCCTCGACGGTGCTGCATCCACATCCGCTCTTTATGGATTTCGTGAAGGCCTGTATTCATTGAAAATCAGCTGATATGGCCTTGAGCAAAGAATACAACGAAGGAAATAACCTTATTTTGCAGGCGCACCTCCGCCAAAGTCATCATAGAGGATGTTCTCAGGCGCAACGCCCAAGTTGTCGAGCATGTTGACGACTGCGGCACTCATCGGGCCGGGACCGCACATGTAGTATTCGATGTCCTCTGGAGCCGGGTGGCCTTTCAAATAGGTATCGAGCATCACTTGATGTACGAAGCCAGCCGTGTAGGGTACGCCAGCCGCATCGGCGGCGGGGTCGGGACGGTCCAAGGCAAGGTGGAAATGGAAGTTGGGGAAGTCGCGCTCCAGTTGGCGGAAATCATCCAAATAGAACACCTCATTCAAGGCACGGGCGCCATAGAAATAGTGCATTTCGCGGTCCCTCACATTCATAGTACGGGTCAGATGCATGATCTGTGCCCTCAAAGGAGCCATACCAGCTCCACCTCCAACCCAAATCATTTCTGGAAGCAAGGTCCCTGAGCCTGTCGAAGGGCCGTTATGTTCCTTAACATGGAACTCGCCAAAAGGCCCTGACATCAGCACCTTGTCGCCAGGTTTCAGCGAGAAGATGTAAGACGAGGCAATGCCTGGGTTGACATTCATGAAGCCCGAACGGTCGGGTTTAAAGGGTGGTGTAGCGATGCGCACCGTCAGCATGAAGACGTCACCTTCGGCAGGATAGTTAGCCATCGAATAGGCGCGGATGGTCGGCTCGGTGTTGATACAGCGCAGGTCGAACATCTTGAACTTCTCCCAAGCGGGAAGATATTCAGCACCAATCAGTTCCTTGTCGAAGTCGGCATAACTGAGGCTGAACTTCGGGATGCGGATTTGGGCGTAGGAGCCGGGGATGAAGTCCATGTGCGCGCCTTCAGGCAATTGCACCTTGAACTCCTTGATGAAGGTGGCCACATTGCGGTTGCTGACCACCGTGCATTCATATTCCTTGACATCGAGCACCGACTGCGGCACCAAAATCTTCAAGTCCTCCTTGACTTTCACCTGACAACCTAGACGCCAATGCTCTTGGATTTGTTTGCGCGAGAAGAAACCGACTTCGGTGGGCAGGATGCTACCGCCGCCTTCCACCACGCGACATTTGCACTGACCGCAGTTGCCTTTGCCACCGCAGGCCGAGGGCAGAAACACCTTTTCGTCAGCCAATGTGGCCATCAGCGAGTTGCCAGGCTGTACTTCCAGTTCCTTGTCTCCGTTAATGGTGATTTTCACCTTGCCTTTGGGCATCAACTTGTTGCGCACCCATAGCAGTAGGGCGACGAGCAGCAGTACGATGCCTAGGAAAACGGCGATGCTTAATATCAGGGTAGAGGTGAGATTCATACGCTTAAAGTTTTATGCCCATGAACGCCATAAAAGCGATACCCATTAAGCCGGTGATGATGAACGAGATGCCAACGCCTTGCAGGCCGTCGGGAATCTTGGAATAACGCAGTTTCTCTCGGATGGCGGCAATGGCGGTGATAGCCAACAGCCAGCCTATGCCTGAACCGAGACCAAATACAGCCGCTTCGCCTACGTTGCTGAAGCCACGCTCCTGCATGAAGAGAGAGCAGCCTAAAATGGCGCAGTTGACGGCAATCAGTGGGAGGAAGATGCCCAAGGCGGAATAGAGTGAAGGAGTGAAAGTCTCAATCACCATCTCCAAAATCTGCACAATGGCAGCGATGATGGCGATAAAGAGGATATAGGTCAGGAAACTCAAATCAGCGGAGGCCAATTTAGGACTAATCCACGCCAATGCCCCAGGAGCAAGCAAGTATTTGTTCACTAGATAGTTGACGGGAACGGTAACCACCAACACAAAAGTCACGGCTAGTCCCAAACCCGCACTGGTCTTGACGGTCTTCGAAACGGCGAGATACGAGCACATACCCAAAAAGTATGCGAATATCATGTTGTCGACGAAGACGGACTTTATGAAAAGTTTGAAGAGTTCCATGGCCGCTTATTTTTGGTTGTTTTCCTGCATTTCAGGGTGACGCGTGCGTTGTATCCAGATGATGACACCGACTACAATGAGTGCCATGGGAGGCAAAATCATCAAGCCATTGTTCTGGTAGCCTGCTTCATAGAATGACTGTGGGATGACTTGATAGCCCAACAGCGTTCCCGAGCCGAACAACTCGCGGAAGAAAGCCACAATGACGAGTATCAAGCTGTAACCTAATCCGTTGCCCAGTCCGTCAAGGAACGACTCCCAAGGTCCATGCGACAAGGCAAATGCCTCCAAGCGTCCCATAATGATGCAGTTGGTGATGATAAGACCCACATAAACGGAAAGCTGCTTGCTAACATCGTAAGCGAAAGCCTTCAAGAACTGGTCAATCATGATGACCAAAGTGGCCACAACCACCAGTTGCACGATGATACGGATTCGGTTGGGGATGCCCTTGCGCAACAATGAGATGATGAAGTTGGAGAGCGCTGTCACCACCGTCACGGAGGCACCCATGACCAAGGCGGGCTTTAGTTGGGCCGTCACGGCAAGGCATGAGCAGATACCCAGCACTAGTACAGTGACGGGGTTGGTCTTACGCAGGGGTTCTATGACGAGTTTCTTTAGGTTGGACATGACTTATTCTCCTCTTTCAGCAAATTTTTTCAGATAAGCCGAATATTTCTCCAAAGTATTGTCAATCATTTCCTTGATGCCATTCGAGGTTTTTGTCGCGCCCGTGATGGCATCGAATTCAACGGGAACTATATTGCCGTTGTCCATGATTTGTTTTCCAGCAAACTGGCTTTGGAATTTCTCCGTGGTAATTTCTCCGCCCAAGCCAGGGGTCTCCGACTTGTGGCCGAAAGTTATACCCACCACGGTTTTACCGTCGGCAGCGATGGCAAGGTAGCCCCAGATGGGACCCCAAAGGCCATTGCCTTGCATGGGGATGACGCTGGTCTGGCGGTCGATGACAAACACGGGAAGGCCTTCGCCATCTTCGGTCGGGTTGCCGTCTTCGTCCAAGAGGAATTCTGCCGTGCAGTGTTTCTCGAAGAGCAGCGCCGCGTTTTTGGCGGTAACATCGGGGATGCCTGCTGCCGTAAGGATATTGATGCGTTTCTCATTCTTTGCGTTGCGGTCTTGGAATGGCTGCAGCCATAACGCTGTTACCGTGAGCAGAATGGCAACAACCACTATTAAGATGGTGGCGTACAGGAAGATATGTCGGTTGCTATTGATGTCTTTTTTCATTGGACGGTGGTTTTTGATGAGACAATGGCGCGTTTTTTACGCATGGCGATATTCCTTGAAATCACGCAGTGGTCAATGAGCGGGGCGAAGCAGTTCATCAGCAGGATGGCGAGCATCATTCCTTCGGGATAGGCGGGGTTGATGACACGCAGCATCACGGCAAAGATGCCGATGAGCAAACCGTAAATCCATTTTCCGATGTTGGTCTGTGCCGCCGTGACGGGGTCGGTGGCCATGAAGACTGCACCGAAAGCGAAGCCGCCCATCAGGTAATGGTAGTAGAATGGCAACTGCATGTATTCGTTGGCGCCGATGGCGTTGAACAACAAACCCATAAGGCCGCCACCAAGGATGACGGAGAACATGATGCGCCAGCTGGCAATGCCTGTAATCAGTAAGATAATCGCACCGAGTGCAATCGCAATAACGGATGTTTCACAGGTCGAACCAGGGATGGTACCGATGAGCATATCCAACGCAGAGGCCGAAGGCTGCATGCCAGCGGCAAGTTCAGCTAAAGGCGTGGCACTCGTAATAGCATCGGTGCCCCAAAGGTCGTTGGCAATCCATACATTGTCGCCCGACATGCGGGTGGGGTAGGCGAAGAACAGGAAAGCACGTGCCACCAAAGCTGGGTTGAGGAAGTTCATTCCCGTGCCACCGAAGACCTCCTTGCCGATGATGACGGCAAAGGCAGTGGCGAGGGCGAGTTGCCACAAGGGTGTGGTGACGGGCACAATCATCGGGATGATAAATCCCGTGACCAAAAAGCCTTCGTTCACCTCATGGTGGCGTATCTGTGCAAAAGCAAATTCTATACCCAAACCGACAATATACGACACCGCCAACATGGGTAGCATGCGTAGAAATCCGAACCAAAGGCAGTACCACCAACTGGCAATAGAACCGAGTTCGTAAGGCCAATCTGTTGCATGGAGCGAAGTCTGATAGCCGATGTTCCACATGCCGAAGAGCATGGCGGGAGCGAGGGCGATGACGACCACGATCATGGCGCGTTTCAAGTCGATGGCATCACGGACGTGGCAGCCGCGCTTGGTGACCCGATTGGGCGTGAAGGCAAAGGTCTCAAAAGCCTCAAAAGTGCTTTGAAGCCATGGGAATTTGCCGCCTTCCACGAAGTTCGGCTTGATTTTGTCGATGAAAGAACGCAGTTTGCTGAACATCACATAGCCTCCTTTCTCAGTTTCTCCAAAGCCTCACGGATGATGGCTTGGATGTCGGTTTTCGATGTGTCAATGAACTCGCAAAGGGCAAAGTCTTCAGGCTCCACCTCGTAGATACCAAGGTTCTCCATCAGGTCGATGTCGCCAACGATGCAGGCTTTGATGAGTTGAGTGGGGTAGATGTCGAAGGGAAAGACACGTTCGAAGTTGCCCGTGAAGACCAAGGGACGCACATCACCATGGGTGTTGGTGTCGAATTTCCAATTCAACATTCTCGGCATGAATCCGCTGAAGAAAGTCCGAGAAAAACTAAACTTCCTAAAGCCAGGCATCAGCCAACCCATGAAATCGTAGTAGTCGCCTTCGGGAAGAATGCTCACCAAATCATCGTAGGCACCTATAAATCCGTCAAGGGCGATTTGTGTGCCGCTCAAAATGTCGCCCGAGATGACACGGTTTGCCTTGGTGGCATCATTGGCATCCATCTTGGGATAATCGTTGTTAAGCAACTGGCTCTTAACGACTTCCGATGTACAAGCACCGGCCTTAATGCGGTAATAATGCGGGTTCTTTATATTAGGTCCCGCCACTGCGATAACCTTCTCGGGTCTATAAATACCCGTCATGACGAGTTCGCCCAAAACCGCCACATCTTGTGCGTTCATTGTCCAAACGACTTCGCCTTTATTGATGGGGTCAATGTGGGCAATCTGTGTGCCGATGTTTCCGGACGGGTGGGGCCCTTTGATATAATGGATGTTGAATTGTTGAATTGTTGAATTGTTGAACTGTTGGGCTAAACGTTGCCTGGGTTTGAAACAAACATGAACCAACCCTTCGGTCAATTGTGTCAATGCCTCAATGCCTTTGGCAAAGAACGTTTCCTTGCCTTGCAAAACGAAATCATAATCAGGTGCCAATGGCGCACTGTCGAAGGCGCTGACGAAAATGGCTTTGGGCTTGTCATCTGGGTTGGCGATGGAGCCGAAAGGCCGTTGGCGCAGCATGGCCCACAGGCCGCATTGCAGCATGGTCGTCTTGATTTCTTCGGCAGTCTGCATCGTTGGCGAGGATTTGTAATCCGAGCCTGTCGAACCTGCGGATTTAAAATCCGCCTCAATCACCACTTCCAACAGTTTCCGCTTCTCGCCCCTCACGATGGCTTTCACATGCCCGCTGACAGGCGAGGTGAAGCGGATGCGTTCGTCGTGTTTGTCCACAAACAAGGCATCACCTACATTCACGGTGTCGCCTTCCTCAACCATCAGGCGCGGTATAAGACCTACAAAGTCAGTAGGTTTTACAGCGTAAGTTGTAATGCTCCGCGCATCGGTGAGGCGCAACTCGGCCGTTCCGCTGATGGGAATGTCCAATCCTTTTCGTATGGTGATGGTGTCTGCCATAATTCGCGAGGCAAAAATAGGAAATTGTTGCTTATTATTTGAAAGTTTGTTAGTTTTGCACCCAATATCTTGATGTTTAATCTAATAACCCCTATCATTATGAAGAAGCTTCTCACCCTAGCTGTCCTGTTAACGGTTGCGATGGCTGCTTTCGCGCAGACAGTGCCTCAGCACATGGGCGACACTCTGACACGCACTGTAATCTACCAACCTGGCGATTATGGCTCCACCAACTACCGCATTCCCGCGATTATCACCGCCAAGGACGGCTCGTTGGTGATAACCACCGACAAACGCAAATTCAACGAAGCCGATCTGCCCGAAGACATTGACATCGTCTGCAATCGCAGCACCGATGGTGGTCGCACATGGAGTGAACCTTATACCATCGCACAAGGCACTGGAGTAAATCATGGTTTCGGAGACTGCGCTCTGGCGTGGAGCAACGACGAAAACGGACTCATAGCGGGCTTTGTTGGCGGTCCCGGCTTGTGGTACTCCACCCCGTCGAATCCTATACGTACCTATATCTGTAAGAGTTATGACAACGGCCAGACCTGGACGGAGCCCGAGGATATCACCAACTTTATCTTTGGTGACAATTGTATCGTCCCTGAACAACGCACATGGCGCGCCTCGTTCTTTGGATCAGGTAATGGCTTGCGCACCTCAACGGGTCGTATCATCTTTGTCGCTGCCATCCGTGAGACCACGGCGCAGGTGCTTTACAACCACGCTGTCTATTCCGACGACAACGGCCAGACATGGCATGTGTCGGGTCGTGCTTCTTCTTCGGGCGATGAGGCCAAGGTTACGGAGTTGGTTGACGGCCGTATCCTGATGAGCATCCGCCACGCAGGCAACCGTTGGTACAACATCTCCGAGGACGGCGGCGAGACCTGGCAGCCCACCACCTCGACTTGGTACGACATCACCGCGCCGGCCTGCAACGGTGACATGATTCGTTACACATCAGTAAACCAAGGCCATGACAAGAACCGCCTGATGCATTCGGTGCCTTATGGGACCCAACGCACCGATGTGACGGTCTACGTGAGCTACGATGAAGGCGAGACCTGGCCTGTGAAGAAGTGTATTGTGCCTTATAGCTCGGCCTATTCTTCGCTTTGCGTCCTGCCCGACGGCACCATCGGACTCTATGTCGAGGAGGCCTATGCAGGTGCCTCGGGGTATTCGACGGTGTTTTATAATTTCAGCCTCGACTGGCTCACCGACGGCAATGATAATTTCGACCCATTGGGAGTGGCTGAAGTTCAAAGCCAAACGGATTCCTTGAAGATCTATCCTAATCCCGTCTCTTCCATCATCACAATTGAAGCCGAGGGGATGCAGACCATCAACATTTACAACGCCTTGGGTCAACTGGTCAAGTCGGTTTCGACCCAAGGAGCTTCGGAAGTCCGTTTGGATGTCTCCGAATGGGCCTCGGGAGCGTATTTGGTTGAAGGTGTGGATGGTAATGGGTTTAAAAGAGTTGGGCGGTTTGTGAAATGAACCTATCGCGAGAGACTCTCGAATCAATATAAAAACCCAAACGCCCAAAGCGGAATCCTTCGTGCTGTGGCGCTGTCGATGCCGTCGGCAGCGATGTAGGCATTCTTTTCGCCTTGTAGTTGCTTGTACGATTTGTCTTTGCCGCCTACTTCAATGATGGTGTCGCTGTCGATGCGGAAGTCGCCAGTCTTTAGTCCACCATATTCCACGCGATGTTTTGTCGAGTGGAGTTGGTTGCAGAAGAAAGTTTCGCGTACCGTGCCGATTTCAGGCTGCGCTTCCGAAAGGGTGTAAAGCAGGTTGCTGTTGTCGAGCAAAATTTTGTCGGGCTTTTGCAGGTCGGTGATTTTGTCGAGTTCGGTGAAAAGCTGGCGAATGAGGGCCGCCTCCTCCAAATGTTTCAGGTATTTCAGGGTCGTTGGACGCTGGATGCCGATACTCCGTGACAACTTGGCAATGTCGATTTCGTATGGAACAATCTGCGACAAAACCTGTAGCAAGGCCTTGATTTTGCGGCTGTTGCCAACTTCAAGACCTCGGAACTGGGTCAACTCGGTGTCGATAATGTAGTTGACCACAGTCTCGATGCGGCTCTGGTAAATCCGTTTGTTCTCGAAATAGAACGGATAATAACCCGCCTTCAGGTAGTTGGGAAAATGCTCCAACGGATGGCATTGTCGCTTGACTTCTGTGCAGAATTTGTTGGGCGAAGCAAGCAAGTCCTTGAGTGTCAATGGCTCGATATTGACTCCTGCCTCCATGGCTAGGTATTCACGGAACGACAGCCCAGGCATCTCGTATTCCGTCAGGCGTCGCGAAAGGTCTGACTGTCCATCGTTGATTTGCAATAGCGACGAACCGCTGATGACAATATGCAAATCACGATGCAAGTCGTAAATCTCCTTGATTTCACGGCTCCAGTTTTCATATTTGTGGATTTCGTCGATGAAAAGATAACGCCCACCTAGTTTGCAAAACTGGTCGGCGGTGTCAACGAGGGTGTGCGTGGTGAAATAGTTGGTGTCAGCCGAGCAATACAACACATGACGGTCGTCAGGCGCGAAGTTCAGCTTGATGTATTGCTGCATCAGCGTCGATTTGCCCACACCTTTCGGCCCTTTGATGGCAATCAGCCGAATGCTCCAGTCGATGCAGTTGATGAAACTGCGCACAAAGTCCATCGAAATTGTAGAAAGGTATTCGTTGTGTCGATCAAATAGCTTATCCATAGTTAGTTATGTATTCTCGTATACTCGCATTCATTTTGCCGCTGCAAAGATAAGTGTTTTTTCTAAAATACAAATACATTCAATAAATGTTTTTTTAAAAATACGAATATAAATCAAAAATGTATCTTTAAAAATACATAAATGGAATAAAAGTGTATTTTGCAAAATACACTTAATGGTGAATGCAAGAAAAATAAGGCATAAGAGGTGTTTTGCAAGCCAATTTATTCCAAAAATTTTCCGTACTTTTGCCGCTCAAATCGGGAGACCGATTTAGAATTGTAATAAATTGAAAATCAGTATAGAATAATGAGTTTAAACACTTCAAAATTGAGAAACATCGGTATCGCTGCGCATATCGATGCTGGAAAGACTACGGTTTCGGAACGTATCCTGTTCTTCACGGGCGTGAATCGTAAGGTGGGTGAGACCCACGATGGCCAGGCCACCATGGATTTCATGAAACAGGAGCAGGAGCGCGGCATCACCATCGCTTCGGCAGCCATCACCGCACATTGGAACGGCTATCAGATCAACCTTATCGATACTCCCGGTCACGTCGACTTCACCGTCGAGGTGGAACGCTCGCTGCGTGTCATCGACGGCATGGTGGCGGTGTTCTGCGCCGTGGGTGGCGTGGAGCCGCAATCGGAGACGGTGTGGAACCAAGCCGACAAATACCGCGTGCCCCGCATCGCCTTTGTCAACAAGATGGACCGCACGGGTGCCGACTTCCAAGAGGTCGTCAACCAAATGCATAAGTACTTGGGCGCCAATGCTGTGCCGTTGCATTTGCCCATCGGAGCTGAATCTGATTTTGAGGGCATGGTGGACCTGGTGCTGATGAACTCGGTGCGCTTTATCGAGAAGGAACGCATCGTGGGTCCCATCCCGGAACACATGATGGAACAGGCCCAGGAAGCCCGCCGCAACCTCATCGAGAAGGTCGCTGACCTCGACGACGAGATTGCCGAGCTCTATCTCGATGACCAAGAAATCCCCACCGACAAGCTGATGGCCGCCATCCGTAAGGCCACCATCAAACTGATGATGGTGCCGGTGCTTTGTGGTGCTGCCTATAAGAATAAAGGTATCCAACTCCTTTTGGACGCCATCGTCGACTACCTGCCTTCGCCCAACGACTTGGGTGCCGTCATCGCTCACGACCCTGCCAACGAGGAGAAGACCTACCAGCGCAATCCTTCTGAGAATGAGCCTTTCTCCGCTTTGGCCTTCAAGCTCATCAACGACCCGTATGTGGGTCAGCAGACCTTTATCCGCATCTTTAGCGGCAAGCTGGTGAACGGCATGAGCGTTTACAACACCAACAAGATGAAGAGTGAGCGTGTGGGTCGTATCTTCCGCATCAAGGCGAAGGAACGCGAGGAGATCACCGAGGCTGGCGCGGGCGAGATTGTGGCCCTCGTAGGCATGAAGTACACCAAGACGGGTGACACCCTCTGTCAGGAGGATAAGCAGCCTATCTTGCTGGAATCCATCAACATACCGCCTGCGGTTATCGAGATGAAGGTCAACCTCGACGACAAGAAGAACCGCAGCAAGTTGAGTGAGGCCTTGGCCAAACTCTGCAATGAGGACCCGTCGTTCCACGCCCACTTCGACGAGGAGACGGAAGAGACTATCATCGCGGGCATGGGTGAGTTGCATCTGGAGATTATCGTCGACCGCCTGAAAGAGGAGTTCAAGGTGCCGGTCACAGTGGGCGCACCTTCGGTGTCGTTCCGCGAGACCATCACCGCTCCGTTCGAGTGCAACTACAAGTACGCCAAGCAGACTGGAGGCAAGGGCCAGTTCGCCCACACTGTCATCCGCTTCGAGCCCAACCCGGGCGGCGGCTTCGAGTTCGTCGACATCACCAAGGGCGGCGTCATCCCGAAGGAATACATCCCCTCGGTGCAGAAGGGTCTGGCTGCGGCCATGAACAAAGGTCCTTTCGCGGGCTATCCCGTGGTGGATGTGAAGTGCGTCCTCGTGGACGGTAGTTCGCACCCTGTCGACTCGAGCGACATGGCCTTCCAACTTTGCGCCCAGATGTGCTTCAAGCAGGCCTTTATGAAAGCCAGCCCTGTGCTGCTTGAGCCTGTGATGAAGGTGGAGATCAATACGCCCGACGACTACATCGGCAATGTGACGGGCGACGTCAACAAGCGCCGTGGCCGCATCGAGGCGATGCGTCGTTTCCGCAAGGGTTCACAAAAGTTGGATGCCTTCGTCCCGCTGATGGAGATGTTCGGCTACGCCACCGCCTTGCGCAACCTCACCTCGGGCCGCGCCAATTACTCGATGGAGTTCCATCAGTACATGCCGACGCCTAAGGACAAGCAGGAGGAGATCGTGAAGGAGAGAAACGCAAAGGAATAAAACCTTCTGAAATCGACCGCCTATGTCATTCCAGAATGGAAATCGAAGATTCGACGTAGTCAATATAGGCGGTCGATTTTTTATGTATACGATTACACATTTTGTGTTACACATTTTATGTAATCGTTTTTTCGGCTAAATCTGCTGGATTCGAGTAAAAATCATACTACTATTTCGTTCACCTTGTCCATCTTCAATTCCCCCAATTGTCTCTGTCCAGACTCCTATAATTAATAGCTTCCGCCAAATGTCCGGGTTCAATGTTCTCGCTGCCGTCAAGGTCGGCGATGGTGCGGGAAACCTTGAGAATACGGTCATATGCACGCGCGGAGAGTCCAAGCCTATTCATGGCATTTTTCAGCATTTCGCGGCATGGTTCATCCAAGTCACAATATTGCTGGATGAGTTGGGATGTCATTTGCGCATTGGCATGAATCGTGGGATATGCCGCATAACGCTCTTGCTGAATCTTTCTCGCCTTGATGACACGCTCTCGCACCGCCGCACTTGACTCGCCACGATGATTGTCGGCCAAATCTCGGTAGGCCACAGGAACAACCTCCACGTGCAGATCAATTCTATCCATTAAAGGGCCACTGATGCGATTTAGGTACTGTTGCACCATGCCCGGCTTGCAAGTGCATTCCTTGTCGGGATGGTTGTAGTAGCCGCAGGGACAAGGATTCATCGCCGCCACCATCATGAAGTTGGCAGGGAAATCGACGGTCATCTTAGCTCTTGAAATCGTCACAATCCTGTCCTCCATAGGTTGTCTCATCACTTCCAAGACAGTACGCTTGAATTCCGGGAGTTCGTCAAGGAAGAGCACGCCGTTATGTGCAAGCGAGATCTCACCAGGCTGCGGATAGGTGCCACCACCTACCAAGCCGGCATCGCTGATGGTATGGTGCGGACTTCGGAAGGGGCGTGTGCGCACCAACGAGGCATTACGCGCAATCAATCCTGCCACGGAATGGATTTTAGTTGTCTCCAAGGCCTCAGACATGGTTAACGGTGGCAAGATGGTGGGCATGCGCTTAGCTAGCATGGTCTTGCCACTTCCAGGAGGGCCGATGAGAATGACATTGTGTCCGCCGGCAGCCGCAATTTCCAAAGCACGCTTGATATTCTCCTGGCCTTTCACGTCGCTGAAATCGCATTCATAGAAAGCCTCCGCGCCTTGTTCGATGGTGTCAATGGCAACGGGTTTCAACGTGTTTCCTCCGTTAAGAATAGACACCACCTCGTGAATACTATCAACGCCATATACTTCCAATCCATCCACCACGGCAGCCTCACGCGCGTTCTCTTTTGGAATGATAAGTCCTCTGAAGCCATCTTGTCTAGCCTTGATGGCGATAGGCAAAGT
>LXOW01298203.1_pt1 | contig 18003 bp, 19 predicted proteins | sample 1368591 | NCBI WGS metagenome assembly LXOW01 (sample SAMN04884650, study PRJNA319009) | bovine gut metagenome | isolation source: Cow rumen | host: Bos taurus | place: Italy: Legnaro (PD) | collected 2014-07-09 | reverse complement strand
AGCAGGGTAAGAGTCTTCTTCATATTGAGTTATTAATTATTTGCGGAGTATGATGCGCTCGATGCGGCGGGGCACCGAGGTCAGGATCTCGTACGGGATGGTCCCGAGAATCTGCGCGAGTTCGCCGACGGTCGGGTCTTCGCCGAAGATGGTCACGGTGTCGCCGACCTGCACGTCCGGGATGCCCGTGACGTCGATCATGCACATGTCCATGCAGATATTGCCGATGGTGGGGGCACGGTGGCCGCGGATGCTGAACGAGGCGGCGCCGCAGCCGAAGTGGCGGTCCAGGCCGTCCGCATAGCCGACCGGGATGGTGGCGATGACGCTGCCCGTGGGGGCGACGTGGCCGTGACGGCCGTAGCCGATGGTGCCGTCCTCGGGGCCGAGGGTCTTGACCTGCAGGACCTTGACCTTCAGCGAAGCCACGGGTGCGAGCTGCACGCCGGGCAGGGCGCTGATGCCGTAAATGCCGATACCCAGGCGCACCATGTCGTGCTGGTGCTCTGCGAAGCGCTCAATGCCGGCGGAGTTGAGCACGTGCCACATCGGCTTGTACCCGAGGGCGTCCGTGACCGTCTGCGCGTTCCGCTCGAACATNNCCCGGCTCCAGATGGTTCTCGATGATTTCGGGGAAGAAGTCCGTCCCGGCGGTGAGCACCAGGATGGGCAGGGAGATACCGTTGCGGCGCAGCTCCACGCCCTCGACGGGCAGGGCGACCGCCAGGTAATCGGCGCCTTCCTGCTGCATCATCGAGGCGAATTCCACCGCGCCGTGGCCGTAGGCGTTGGCCTTGACGAGCACGAGCAGCTTCGTCGCCGGCCTGAGCAGGCCGCGAAAGTAGCGATAGTTGCTCCTGCAGGCGGGCAGGCGCAGCTCCAGGCGTGAAAAATCGTTTTCCCCTTTTTGCATATCATGCAAAGATACTACTTTTTCTTTTCTGTCCCCCTTCTCAATAGGAACAATCCCATCGAAGAAATGAAAGATATCCAGAACGATTCCGCTTGCTTGCCCGCGTTCGAGAACTAAGCGCCCCTTTATTGTTCGTTCAGGTCGAAAAAGCTAACAAAAGCAGGGTCTTCTGTTACTTTTCGCAACAAGCTAATAATAAGCAAGATAAAAGATCATTTGGCTCAAATAAGAGCGGTGTGTTAGAAACGCCAAATCTAACACTTATTTCCATTGCCCTCCCAACATAATGAAAAACAACCAATTGCCGTCAATATTTCGGGCGGGCACCTGTTAGATAATAAAAGGGTCTTTTCTTGTAGGAAGGGTTGACAGTCGCTATCTTGCATTCGCTAATCATCCACACCAACAACGAGAATAATCGTCCTTCTCAGACTCAAGTGCGAAATGCATTTTTAGTCTTTCGCCGAGTTACTTAAAATAGTAGTGTTTTTTGTTATGCATCGAACCTGTTTTCTTATCGCATTCAGTCTTCTTGTAATCGTTTTTTCCGGTTGCGGGAAAAGGAAGATGTATGGTCAGTTGAGAGAATTGCTTGATAGTACAATCATACTTCCAGAGAGAGTCATTGGCGTGTATGATGGAAGGGCCTTTATAATGCCGGACTCACTCAGGAGTAAGACCAAATTCATTCTATTTGTGGATTCGACTGAGTGTAGTCGATGCCGAATCTCGCGTTTTGCCAAATATATTGATTTATTTCGCCTTTCGGACGAAATACAAGGTTTTGTTCCTATACTACTCGTTTCTACTCCCAGACTGGAACAGGCAGAAATAATTGAGCATCTTTTACTGATTGAACTTCCATTTCCTGTTTATCTTGATGTTGATCATTCCTTTGTGCGAGATAACCCTTTGGTGATGTTGGATGACAAGTTCTCTGCCATAACTGTCGGTGGGGATGGAGCAATTTTGCTGGTAGGAGACCCTGCGGGGAGTGATGAGAATATGTTAGCGTATCGCCAGAAAATCGAAAATGGGTTTTCCCAATAATTATCATTTTATTATTTTAAATTTTACCATTATGAAAAAGAAAGTCTTTGCTGTTGCCTGTGGTCTTGTGGTAGTTCTTGCCATGTCCGCAATCCTGGTTCCTTTTGCTGCTTCCGCTCATCCTGGTGATTTGGCCACATTCATTATTGACGATGAGGACGGAAAGAACGATGGCGCACTGTATACAGATGACAACGGACATATGTGTTGTGCTAAAGGGAATGTCAGGGATTGTGATAATCCGGATTACGTGAAATGCGAGTAAGTTTATTAACTGCTTTTATTTGTTTCAGCCTGATTCTTTCCGCTTGTTCGCGGGGTGAAACTGAGAAGGTTATATCCCTCAAGCATCATGTGGTGGATTCTTTGGATCTGTCCCGGGTGCTGAGGGTTACTCAGGTCGTTCCGTTGGATAATTCTGTTCCACTCGGGAGTATTACCCGGGTGGAACGGAATCAGGCTGGTATCTTTGTCTGGAGCGGGAACCGGGTCTATATTTTCTCTGATGAAGGAAAAATACTTGGCCAGGTCGGGCGATCGGGGCGCGGTCCGGGAGAGTATGTTTCCATCTCGAACTTCTCGTTATCAGACCATGAAGTACTTATCCTTGATGGCTATACGAGACTGCTGATTTACGACCTGTCCGGTGACTTCCTTCGCGGGATAGATATCCCGTATTATGCATCTGCGGGCAAGATTTTCGGTGATCGTATCTACTTGGACTCGGGATACCAGAATGGAAATGAGAAGAAATTCCATGTCTATTCGCTGGAGACCCTGGAAGAGGAGAATTCGTATCAGGAAATAAATGATGCAGAACGTACTTACCGGCACTTCATGCGGGCAGAGCATTATTATGTCTCCGAGGATAACCTTCTGCTGTATCATGAAGGTTTGAACAACCGAATTTATCAACTATATCCTGATCGTGCGGAGGTTGTGTGTTCTTTTGATTTCTGGGGGAATACTCCGCCGGATTCTTTTTTTGAGCATAAGTATGAGAATGTCAGGGAAGTTTACCACTCCCTGTTTGAAGGCGGGTATGTGAGTGGCGTCCAGAAGTTTGCTTCCGGACGTGGGAAGTTCTTCTTGAGATATGACAAAGCGCCGGAAACGAAAACATCGGCATTTGAAGCATGTTTCGCTTTCCTTGACTCGACAGACGGCAGTTCCTGCCAGTCTGAACGTGTCTATTTCCCGGGCATTACGCGCGCGCTGTCGAGCGAGGAGATCACGGTATCGCTAACTTCGTCAAAGGATATATCATTTGCGTTTCCTGCTGATGCATTGTTGGAGGGGACCCGATCCGAGGGGGATAACCCGCAGCTGGTTTTTGCAGAATTCCTGTAAGTAGTCCGGACGTGACGAGATTGGCTATATATTGATGTTCCTCGGAGAAGAGTAAACCACACCTGCACAGTTCGGGGAAGCGAACTGCTGCCAGGTCCTGTCGAACGGACAATTGGCCAGAGCACGTCCTCATTATGGCCTTGTTTTGAGGACGGGAAGCAGGAAAAAGGCTTTCCATCCTCACCAGAGGCCGTTTTTTAGGATAGCCCAGGAAAAGAAGAAAAAACGCCAGCCCGAGGGGTTGGCGTTTTTCTTTCCGACAAGGGACTGGATACTACCAGCGATCCTCGGAAGAGACGGTGAGCTTCTTGCGGCCGTGGGCGCGGCGGGACGCGAGGACCCGGCGGCCATTCGGCGTGCTCATACGCTCGCGGAAGCCGTGCTTGTTGACACGCTTGCGGTTGGAGGGTTGAAAAGTCCTTTTCATATCTTCTATTTTTTAGTTTTCAGATTTTGGGAGGGCAAAGGTAATCTTTTCCGATTTCAATTACAAATTTTTCTGCAAAATATTCATCTTTCAGCCATTCATCGACCCGCCAAGTCCGGATTTTTCCGGGTTCGACCCGGCATTTCCGGCTCAGTTCGGAGATCTCGGCGTTGATGTCTCCCCCCTTGAGATAGAGGATGCTGCGGCGGAATTTGCCCTTNNTGGACGTTCTGCAGGCCGAGGCCGTCGGCGACCGCCTGCGCCACCCGGACCTTCTTGCCGATGGAGTCGCAGAGGGTGAAGTGCGCGGCGGGGAATTCGGTCGCGAGGGGAATGCCCGGGAAGCCGCCTCCCGTCCCGAGATCCAGGATCTCGGCGCCGTCGAAGGCGCCCGGGTAGAAGCGGTTGACGTATTCGGCGATGGCCAGCGAATGGAGGATATGGTGCTCGTAGAGCATGTCGATGTCCTTGCGGGACACGACGTTGATCCGCTCGTTCCATTCGCGGTACAGCGCAATCATCGGGGCATATTCAGCGGCGGCTTTCACGCTGCAAAGTTAAGAAAAACTCGTATATTTGTAGTCTATGATGTCATCTATCCTTCAAGCAGTTCCCATTAACCCCGACGAAATCGTCGAGCGGGCGGATTCCGCCAAGGCGGCCGTGAGCCAGTTCAAAGAAATGCTGACCTCCGATCCCGGCACGGCGCTGCAGAAGCTCGGCCAGGACGCCCTGCAATTCGGCATCAAGGTCATCCTGGCCCTCATCCTGTATTTCATCGGCGCCTGGCTGATCAAACGGATCAAGCACGCGCTGCAGCGCTATTTCAAGCGCAAGCAGACCGACCGGGCGATGGCCTCGTTCATCTCCAGTTTCGTGTCCGTGACCCTGACCGTCCTGCTGATCGTCGTGCTCGTGGGCACGCTGGGCGTCAACACCACGTCCCTCGCCGCCCTGCTCGCGGCGGGCGGCATGGCACTCGGCATGGCACTGAGCGGCACGGTGCAGAATTTCGCCGGCGGCCTGATGCTGATGGTCTTCAAGCCCTTCAAGGCAGGTGACTACATCGAGGCCCAGGGTTATGCCGGCGTCGTGACCGAGGTCACCATCGTGGGCACGCACCTGACCACCGTGGACAACCGCCGGGTGGTCCTGCCCAACGGCGCGCTGTCCAACGGCAACATCGTCAACTACAGCAGCTTCCCGCTGCGCCGCATCGACCTTCCCGTGAGCGTGGAATATGGCACCGACGCCGCTGCGTGCAAGGAAGTCCTGCTCGGCATCGTGCGCGAGGATCCGCGCATCCTGGATGCGCAGACGCCGGGCGCCGCCGACCCGTTCGTGGCCGTGCAGAAGCTCTCGGACAGCTCCGTGGACTTCATCGTCCGCGCCTGGGTGGCGGGGGCGGATTACTGGCCCGCCCAGTTCGACCTCAACGAACGTATCTATACGGAACTCCCGCAGGCCGGGATCAAGTTCCCCTTCCCGCAGCTGGACGTCCACGTACACAACGCATGAAAAGACTGCTCGACCTCTACCGCGACTGGGCCGGCGTAGAAGCGGCCTCGTCCGAGCTGCTGCCCCTGTCGGGCAGCGCCCGCAAATATTATCGGATGAGCGGCGAGGGCGGCACCGTAATCGGCTGCATCGGCACCAACCCGGCGGAGAACCGCGCCTTCCTCGCGCTGGACGCGCAGTTCTGCGCGCACGGACTCCACGCGCCCGCCGTGTACGGCGTGTCGCCGGACGGCATGGCCTACCTGCAGGAAGACCTGGGCGATGGCCAGCTCTTCGAGCTCCTCAAGCCCGCCCTCGCGGACGGCTCCTTCACGCAGGAGCAGCTGGACTGGCTGCACGACACCGTGGCCCTGCTGCCCGCCGTGCAGTTCAAGGTCGGCGAGGGGATGGACTGGAACGTCTGCTTTCCCGACCGGGCTTTCAACGCCCGGATGGTGGACTTCGACCTGAATTATTTCAAATACGATTTCCTCAAACTCACCGGCCTGGAATTCAACGAGATCCGCCTGCAGGACGACTTCGACCGCCTGCGCGCGGACGCGCTCGACTTCGAAGGGGACACCTTCCTGTACCGCGACTTCCAGGCGCGCAACATCATCATCCGGAACGGTGAGCCCTGCTTCATCGACTTCCAGGGCGGCCGCCGCGGGCCGGTCGAGTACGACCTCGCGTCCTTCCTCTGGAACGCGGGTACGCATTTCTCCGCCGCGCTGCGGCGCGAGCTGGAGCAGGAGTATCTGCGCGCGCTGGACGCCTTCCGCCCGGTGGACGAGAAAGACTTCTACCGCCGCTACCGCCTGCTCACGCTCGTGCGCCTGCTGCAGGAGACGGGCGCATACGGCTTCCGCGGACTGATCGAACGCAAGCAGCTCTTCCTCGAGTGCATCCCGACGGTGCTGGGCTGCTTCCGGGAGCTGACCGTCGAGCCCTTCGCGCGCTATCCGTACTTGACGGAGACGCTGCAGCGGCTCGCGAACGACTGGGACGGCAGAACCATCCTGCCCGGCATGGAGGTAGCCTTATGAAAGCGATGATCTTCGCCGCCGGGCTCGGGACCCGGCTCCGCCCGCTGACGGACACGATGCCCAAGGCGCTCGTTCCCGTGCAGGGGGTGCCGATGCTGGGGCGCGTGCTGAGCAAACTGCGCGCCGCCGGGATTGACTCGTTCGTGGTGAACGTGCACCATTTCGCGGAGCAGATCGAACGCTACCTGGCGGAACACGATTTCGGGGCACCCGTGGCCCTTTCGCGCGAGCCGGGCGAGCCGCTGGAGACCGGCGGCGGCATCAAGCACGCCGCGCCGCTGCTCCACGCGGACGAAGGGCGCTTCCTTGTCCATAACGTAGACATTCTCAGCAACCTGGACGTGCGCTGGTTCCTCGCGCAGGACGCGCCGGAGAACCTCGCCACCCTGCTGCTCATCGATGCGCCCGCCGACCGCTGCCTACTCTTCGACGACGACATGCGGCTCGTGGGCTGGATGCGCACCAGCACGGGCGAAGTCAAGAGCCCGTTCCTGCCGGATTTCGATCCGGCGAAGTACCGCCGTTACTCCTTCTGCGGCATCCACATCGTCTCCGAGGCGGTGTTCGCGAAGATGGCCGCCTGGCCGGACCAGTTCTCCATCATCGATTTCTACCTGGCGGAATGCGCCGCCGGCACCATCCGCGGCGTGGTGGCCCCAGACCTGAAGCTCATCGACATCGGCAGCCCGGAGAAGCTGGCCGAGGCGGAAGAGCACTGTCGGGATTTTTCTCTATCTTTGTAGGTTGTGAACCTGTTGTCACGCATAGCGTTCCCTGTGGCCGTGACGGCTTTTGCCGCCACCGGCGTATTGGGGCTCGGGCATGAGATTCGCCGGTCGGTGCCGGCGAATGACGCATCTTGGGAAATCATAGCCGATGCATCAGCACCGGCCAGGGATACGGTCATCTATCCCGTGGCGGGGTACAAGCTGCGGCGGACGCTGTCGCTGGAGGAGATCACCGTGCGCGACACCAGCGGCACCGAGGAACTCGCGGACACGCTGATCGTCGCCACCGACACGCTTCCGCAGCGCCTGAGTCCCCGCGACTCGCTCAAGGCGCTGCTGGACAGCACCCTGTGGGACAAGCTCGACTCCATCTACCTGGCCGATTCCACGGCCCGGGCGAAGGCGGCCTTCGAGGCCTGGTACGCCGGCCTCTCCAAACAGGAGCGCAAGAAATACGACACCGAGCAGCGCATCCAGCGGAAGATGGCGCAGACCGACTCGCTGAAGAGGGTCAAGGAGGAGCGGAAGAACATCCGCGACAGCATCGCGGAGACGACCCCGCGCATCCTGGAGACCTACGCCCTGCCGGACTCCCTGTACTACAAGCGCCTCGTCTCCTGGACCCGGGACCCGGATTTCGGCAAGATGAAGGCCGCCGTGCCAGACACCAGCTACAACTACCGCTTCCACGACTACGCCTTCCAGCGCCAGGACGTCAACGCCACCTGGCTGGGCGTGGCCGGATCGCCGGTCCAGCACTACAACTGGTTCCAGCGCAAGAGCGACGAGGGCGTGGAATTCTATGACGCGCAGGAGGCCTGGAGCTACTCGCACCGCACCCTGCCGCACTACAACACCAAGGTCCCCTACACCGAGCTTGCCTACTTCGGCACGCTCTTCGCCAAGTCGGCTAAGGAGTCGGACAACCTCCACCTCTTCACGACCCAGAACATCACCCCGGCCTTCAATTTCTCCCTGCTCTTCGACCGCTACGGCGGCGGGGGCATCCTGGACCGCGAGGAGACGGTCAACAAGACCGCCGTGGTGCAGGCCAACTACCTCGGCAAGCGCTATACGATGCACGCCGGCTACATCTACAACATGGTCCGGCGGCAGGAGAACGGCGGCATGCGGGATATCCGCTGGATCCGGGATACGACCGTGGACGCGCGCGACATCAAGGTCAACCTCCTCAGCGCCCAGTCCAAGATCAAGAAGAATACCGTCTTCCTGGATCAGCAGCTGCGCATTCCGTTCACCTTCATCGAGCGGCTGCGCGCCCGCCGCGACACCACCTACGAGTTTGACGCGGAGGCGCTCAACCGGGACATCACGACCGCCTTCATCGGTCACAGCACCGAGTTCTCCACCTATACCCGCATGTACACCGACGCCATCAGCGACGAATTCGGCGCCGCCCTGTACAACAACGTCTTCCGCTACGGGAAGTCGAGCGCCGACTCGATGCGCGTGATGCGGCTCGAAAACAAAGTCTATCTCCGGCTCCAGCCCTGGTCCAGCGACGGCGCGGTCTCCCGCCTCGACGTGGGCGTGGGCGACTACCTCAAACACTACTACGACAGCACCACCGTCCGCCCGCTCAAGCATGTCGAGAACTCCTTCTACCTCTACGCCGGGGCAGAGGGACAAATGTTCAAAACAGCCTGGTGGGACGCCAAGGCGCGTTTCGTCCTGCTCGGGCACGATACCGGCGACCTGGCCGTCGAGGCCAATGCCGGCTTCCGCTTCTACCCCTTCCGGCGGGCCCGGAAGAGCCCTGTCAGCGTGAGCGCCCATTTCGAGACTACGCTGGAGAATCCGACCTGGTACCAGCAGCACCTCAACCTGAACCACTACAGCTGGGACAACGACTTCGGCAAGATATCCACGACCCGCATCCAGGGCCGGCTGGACATTCCTTATTGGCGGATGTCCGCCGACGTGGGCTATGCCCTGCTGGCCGGCAATCTCTACTACGGCACAGACGGCATCATCCGGCAGAACGGCGAGGCCATGAGCGTCCTTTCCGCGCAGCTGCGCAAGGAGTTCAAGTTCGGACCGGTGCACCTCGACCACCGGGCGCTGTTCCAGGTCTCCTCCAATCCCGAGGTCCTGCCGCTGCCCGCGGCCGCCTTCAATTTCCGCTATTATATCGAGTTCGTGGTGCAGCGCAACGAACAGCACCAGAACGTGATGACCATGCAGATAGGCGCAGACGCCTATTACAATACCCCCTGGTACTCCCCTGCCTGGAATCCCAACCTGGGCGTCTTCCACAACCAGACCGAGCGGCTCTACACCAACGGCCCCTGGTTCGACCTCTTCGTCAACGTGCAGTGGAAGCGCGCCTGTATCTTCCTCAAATATCAGAATGCCGGCGTGGGCTGGCCCCTGCTGCATCCTGATTACTTCAGTGCCGACCGCTACATCGTCACCCAGAATGGCATGGACGGATTCAAGATCGGCATTTTCTGGCCCTTCTACACCCAGCCCGGGAAGAGGCGGCCAGCAGAGTAATTTCAGATCTTCCTCCCGATGATCCGCAAAGAAACCGTCTGTCTGATCGTCGCCGCCGTGCTGGTCGCCGGCAGCGCCCTCTCCACCCGCTTTGCCCACCGGCCGGAGCCGCGCGTGAAGCCTGAACACATTCGCGGCGTGCTGGAACTGGCTCCGCTCGCGGACACTTCCAAAGCCCTCATTATCGGCTATCATTATCATCTGTTGAAGCGCTTCGCCGCCGATAACGGCCAGACCATCGACATCAGTCTGACCGAGCGCAACAACAGCTACCTGGACTCGCTGCGCAGCGGTGTCGTGGACCTTGTCGTCGTCCCCTGGGGGGACAGCCTCGCCGTGGACAGCGTGCTGATTTCCGTGCCCGTGGACAGCATGAGCGTCTGGCTGATGCGTCACGACGAGCACGCCGGCATGCACGAACTGAACGAATGGATCGACACCTGGCACACGTCCGACGAATACGCGTCCACGCGGGAAGTCTTCCTGCGGCGCTTCAACCCCTACCGGAGCCGCCCGCGGGCGCGGATCAGCCCTTACGACAGCCTGATCCGCCACTACGCCGACTCCGTCGGGCTGGACTGGCACCTGCTCGCCGCCGTGATGTACCAGGAGTCGCGTTTCCACATCGAGGCCCGCTCCTCGCGCGGCGCCCTGGGCCTGATGCAGATGATGCCCAAGACCGCAGAAAAATACGATATCACGGACCCGCTGGATCCGGAAACGAACATCCGCGCAGGCGCCCTGATTCTCGCATCGCTGCTCAAGCGTTACGCCAGCGTTTCGGACGACCGGACTGAGCGCTACAAATTCGCCCTGGCCGGCTACAACGCCGGGATCGGGCGCATCGACGACTGCATCAATCTCGCCAACCACCTGGGCGTAGATCCTGTTTCCTGGGACAATATCGTGGACCAGGTACTACCGCAGATGGGAGATGAGAGCGTGCTGGAGAGCGGCGCCGTGAAAGTGGGCACCTTCCGGGGAACGGAGACTTGCGTGTATGTGGAGCGGACGATGGAGATTTTCAATCACATGTACCGGATCTGCCCCTGAGCCGGGCCACCAGCGGATCGGTCAGGCGCATCATCGCGCCCGGCAGGATGGCCAGCAGGAGCGTACCCAGACCGATGACGACGCCCGGCGTGCGCGCCAGCAGCAGGTCCGCCCAGCCGGTAAATTCGCCGGCGCCGAACAGGTTGCCGAAGAACAGCATGCAGAGGAGCGCCGAGATCACCACCATCAGCGAATCCATCACCACCTTGACCGGGCCGAAGGGCTTGAGCAGCACCTGGCTGAACGCCGCCACCGTCATCTCAGCTGACAGCATCCAGGCGTTCGCCGCCACTTCGATGCTCACGCCGAAGGCCGTCACCAGGCCGGCCACCACGGTCAGGCCCAGGCGGGCGGCGAAGGTTGCGGGATGCAGCCAGGCCAGCGCCCAGAGGCAGCCGTCAATCAGGTAACCGAACAGGGCCGAAGCCGGAATCTGCATCCAGTACTGGGCTTTGAAATTCCTGCGGAGCAGGAACAGCTGGATCAGAATCAGTGACGTGTTGATCAGCAGCGTGAAGGTACCGACCGACAGGACCGGCCAGCGCAGGTTCAGCACGTAGGACGGGCAGGACAGCGGCGCCGTGCCCAGATTGGAGATAATCGACAGCGCCACGCCGAGCGCCACGAACACCAACCCCACGGTCGCCACCGAATACCGGCGGAGGATATCTCTTGCTTTCTGATTCATTTTCACGGCAAATATCGGAATTTTCCTTAAATTCGCAGGCGATTTGAAAGAAACAACTTCTTAAAATATGAAAAGGATTATTGCAATTATGATTCCTGTGATGATGCTGGCAGCCTGCCAGCCCAAGGAAACGAAGGCTCCGGCCCTGGATCCGACCGACATGGATCTGACCGTGGCCCCTGGTGAAAACTTCTTCCAGTATGCCAACGGCGGCTGGATGGCAAAGAACCCCCTGAAACCCGAATACGCCCGTTTCGGCTCCTTCGACGTGCTCCGCGAGAAGAACGTCGAGGACCTGAACGCCCTGTTCTCCGAGATGACGAACATGAACCCGGAGCCGGGCTCCGTGGATCAGAAGATCGTCGACCTGTACAAGCAGGGGCTTGATTCCACCCGCCTGAACGCGGAGGGTGCCGCCCCGATCAAGAAGTACCTCGACGAGCTGTACGCCGTCGCGGACAAGAAGGCGCTCGCCGCGCACCTCGGCCAGCTGAACCTCGTCGGCGAGGGCGGCTTCTTCGGGGGCGGCGTGGACGCCGACCTGATGGACAGCAAGACCCAGGTCTTCTACCTGGGCCAGGGCGGCCTGGGCATGGGCGACCGCGACTACTACGTGGACCCGGCCAACGCCGAGCTGCGCAAGGGCTATGAGGCGATGCTCGCCAAGCTCTTCGCCCTCGCGGGCCTGGACAACGCCGAGCAGCGCGCCGCCAACGCCGCGGGCGTCGAGGACAAGCTGGCGCAGTTCTCCTGGACCAGCGTCCAGAACCGCGACGTCGAGAAGCTCTACAACCCGATGAGCTCCGCCCAGATCTTCAAGGCCTACCCGGGCTTTGACTTCAAGACCTTCTGCGAGGCGATGAACGTCCCCACCGACCTGGACAAGATCATCGTGGAGCAGCCGTCCTACTTCCAGGGCTTCAGCAAGCTCTTCAAGGACACCAAGATCGAAGTCCTCAAGGACTACCTCGCCGGTCAGCTGCTCCGCAGCGCCGCGGGCTCCCTGTCCGATGACTTCTACGCCGCCAGCTTCGACTTCTTCAGCACCCAGATGAGCGGCATCACTGAGCAGAAGCCGCGCTGGAAGCGCGCCATGAGCGTGCCCAACAGCATCCTCGGCGAGGCCGTCGGCCAGATGTACGTTGCCAAGTTCTTCCCGGAGAGCTCCAAGCAGAAGATGCTCGACCTGGTGAAGAACCTGCAGGTCTCCCTCGGCCAGCACATCGACTCCCTCGACTGGATGTCCGACGCCACCAAGGCCAAGGCCCGCGAGAAGCTCGCCGCCTTCACCGTGAAGATCGGCTATCCCGACAAGTGGAAGGACTACAGCACCCTCACCGTCGATCCGGCCCTGAGCTACTACGAGAACCTGCGCGCCGCCAGCGCCTGGTACGTGGCGGACAACCTGTCCAAGCTCGGCAAGCCGACGGACCCGACCGAGTGGGGCATGACCCCGCAGACGGTCAACGCCTACTATAACCCGACGACCAACGAGATCTGCTTCCCGGCCGGTATCCTCCAGCCGCCGTTCTTCAACCCGGATGCGGACGATGCCGTGAACTACGGCGCCATCGGCGTGGTGATCGGCCACGAGATGACCCACGGCTTTGACGACCAGGGCAGCCTGTTCGACAAGGACGGCAACATGAACAACTGGTGGACCGCCGAGGACCGCGCCGCCTTCGTGGAGAAGACCAAGGTGCTGGTGGACCAGTTCAACGAAGTGGAGATCGTGCCGGGCCTGATGGCCAACGGCGCCCTGACCCTCGGCGAGAACATCGCCGACCACGGCGGCGTGAGCGTGGCCTGGACGGCCCTGCACAACGCCCTGAACGGCGTGGAGCCCGCCCCGATCGACGGCTTCACCGCCGAGCAGCGCTTCTTCCTCGGCTACGCCCGCGTTTGGGCGCAGAACATCACCGATGAGGAGAAGGCCCGCCTGACCAAGCTCGACGTCCACTCGCTGGGCAACAACCGCGTGAACGTGACCCTGCGCAACTTCGGCTACTTCTTCGATGCGTTCGGCATCCAGGAAGGCGATGCGATGTGGCGTCCGGAGAGCGAGCGCGTCCATATCTGGTAATTTCATGCAGGCCGGAGGCTTCATCGCCCGGCGCCTGCGCGTCAAGGAGAAGATGGCGGTCACGGCGATCGCCATCTCCTTCTTTGTCATCATCATCGCTGTCGCCATTTCCGCCGGTTTCCGGCGGGAAATCCGCGGCGGCGTCACGGCAGTCACGGGCGATGTCCTGCTGACCAACACCGCGGCCGACCTGACCGGCGGCGCCGATCCCGTCCGCACCCCCTCCTGCCTGAAGGACCTGGAGGGGGTGCACGGCGTGGAGCGGATCGAACCGGTCGTCTACAACGCCGGCATCCTCCGGCTTGGCGACGATATCCAGGGCGCCGTGTTCAAGGGGACGACGGCCGACACCGTCTCCCTGGGCGTCCGGATTCCCGCCACGCTCGCCGAGCGCTTCAGCCTCGGCGTCGGGGATGATCTGGTCGCCTATTATGCCGGCGAGAAGACCAAGATCCGCCGCTGGCACATCATAAACGTCTATCCCAGTCCCATGGCCACGGAGGACGGGCAACTGCTCTATGTCCCGATCGGGGACCTGCGCCGGCTGAATGAGTGGAGCGAGGAGGAGTCCTCGCTGCTGGAAGTGACCCTGGAGCCGCGCCTGCGGAGCCGCCGCGCGCTCGCGGAGAAGACCGCGGAGCTGGGCTGGCACGCCCAGCTCAACGTACAGGACGACGAGGAGCCGCTGCGCGCCGTGGCGGCGACCGAGCGCTTCCCCCAGCTGTTCGACTGGCTGGACCTGATCGATTTCAACGTCTATGCGATCCTGCTGCTGATGACCGTCGTGGCGGGATTCAATATGATTTCCGGACTGCTGATCCTGCTTTTCCGGCATGTCTCCACGATCGGCACGCTCAAGACCCTCGGCATGGGCAACCGCGCCGTGGCCGGGGTCTTCCTGCGGGTGGGCGCCCGCACGGCCGCCATCGGCATGGCCGCGGGCAACGCGCTCGCGCTGCTCTTCTGCCTGATCCAGGGCACGACCCACGCGATCAAGCTCAATCCGGAGAATTACTTTGTTTCTTTCGTGCCCGTGCACGTGAACCTGCCGGGCATCCTGCTGGCAGACGCCGCCGCCTTCGCGGGCATCCTGCTTCTGCTGCTCATCCCCACCCTCTTCATCTCCCGCGTCGACCCCGCCCAGACCGTCAAGACGGAGTAGAAATTCGGCCCTAAACCTTCGCTTCGCGGAAGACTTCCTGGATGGAGGGGTAGGTGTTCTTGAGGAAGGGGGGCAGGCTGGAGCGGGCGACCCAGGCGGCGCGGGAGATGTCTTCTTCGCGCTGCGGGGTGAGGTCCACCGGGTCGGTGTAGAGCATGTCGTACCACCAGGTGTGCTTGAGGTGCCAGATGCCGTCGCGCAGGTAGCAGTGGTCCGTGACGCAGATCAGGTCGCGCAGCTCCAGCTGGTCCACACCCGTCTCTTCCTGCACTTCGCGCAGGGCCGTGACGCGAATGTCCTCGCCCGCTTCGCGGTGGCCCTTGGGCAGGTCCCAGAGGCCGCTGCGCTGGATCAGCAGGTAGTCGCCGCGGCGGTTGGAGACCAGGCCGCCGGCGGCGTCGACTTCGCGGAATTCCGCGCAGACGCGGCGGTACATCCAGGCGGTGTTNNATCCGCTCGCCGAAGTGGAACTCCACGGCGTTGGGGTCGGAGAGCGCCTGTTCGTCGGGGCTGCAGATGATGATGCAGCGTCGTTCGAAATATATCCTGTGCATCAGAAAATTGCTATCTTTGCATTCGATGGCACAAATGTAATCATTTTTCAGAGACTATGACAGCACATTATACCAGCAAGCACGGCCAGGTGGCCAAGCGTCCCGAGGAGTTGTACATGGCTTTCACGGACATGCGCACGTTCGCACAGATGGTGCCGCAGGACAAGGTCAAGGCCGAGATCACGGCCGACTATGACAACCTGACGGCCACGGTCCAGGGCTTCCGGATCGGGGTGCGCGTGGACGAGCGGCAGCCGTACCGGCTGATCCGCATCGGCAGCAGCGAGTCGCCGGTGGAGTTTGTGGCGGTGCTGCATTTCGAGCCGTCGCAGATTCCGGGCCGGACCGATTTCTGGATCGACCTGGACGCCAATCTGAATTTCATGATGAAGACGATGCTGGGCAGCAAGCTGCAGCAGGCGATCGACAAGATGGTGGACGGTCTCGTGGACGCCTCCGAGGGGCGCATGCCGCAGATGTGATGGAGGAGGCTTCCGTCTCGATTCGACTCAATCCGTTCAAGGGACTTGACGGGCCGGCAGGAACGCCGGTCCCCTGGTCGCCGTACGGCCGCATCCTGTCGGAGCGCCCCGTTTTCACGCTCGACCCCCTTTTCCACGCCGGCTGCTATTACGTGCAGGACTCGTCCGCCATGTACGTCGGCCATCTTTTCCAAAAGCTTTTAGATAAGAATACATCTGTTAGAGTTCTGGATCTCTGCGCGGCTCCGGGCGGAAAGACGACGGACCTGGCGGTGTCGCTGCGGGAGCGGTGCGGGGATGGTTTCCTGCTGGTCGCGAACGAGGTGATGAAGGCGCGCGTGGGTGTGCTGGATGACAATGTGGCGCGCTGGGGCGACCCGAACGTGGTCGTGACGAGCGTGGACCCGGCGGCATTCGCGCAGTTGCGCGGCTATTTCGATATCATCGTTGCGGACGTGCCGTGCAGTGGCGAAGGGATGTTCCGCAAGGACCCGCGGGCCCGCGAGGAGTGGAGTCCGGCGGTGGTGGAGCTGTGCGCGTCACGCCAGCGTCGCATCCTGGCGGATGTGTGGCCGGCGCTGCGCGAAGGTGGCTGGCTGCTCTACAGCACCTGCACCTACGAAGCTGCGGAGAATGACGACAACCTGGCCTGGGCAGCCGCCGAACTGGGCGGCGAGATCCTTGAGCCGGAGGTGGAATTCGAAGATTACGGCGTACGCCGGACGCCCCACGGACACCTGCTGGAAGCGGGCGTCGTGCCGGGCGAGGGGCAATGGGCCGGGGCGCTGCGCAAGACTGCGTCGCAGCCGGCGGCGAAGAAGGCCGACCTGGCCGTGCTGCATCCGCTGCGTCCGGGCGGACTCCGGAAGGGCGAACTGAAAGGAAAGGATTTCGTGCCCGATGCGGACTATGCGTTGAGCATAAAATTTGATAGGAATGACTACCACTGCGTGGACGTGGATCGCCAGACGGCCTTGCACTTCCTCCACCGGGACGCGCTCGTGCTGCCGCAGGCCGCTCCCGGCTACAACGCAGTCACGTATCTGGGGCACCCGCTGGGCTTCGTGAAGAACATCGGCAACCGATGCAACAACCTGCTGCCCAAGGACCGCCGGATCCTGATGAATGTATAGGAATATGAAGAAACTGATCATACTTTTAGCGGCTCTTGCCGCCTGTGCCGCCGCTGCGGCCCAGACCACCCCGGAAGAATTCCAGGTCCGCTACGAGCGCCTGGTCCGCAACCTCGGCTACGACGGCGTAGGCGTTGAGACCCTGCTCGACCGCTGGGAAGAGGCTTTCCCGGAGGACAGGACCGTGCCCGTGGCCCGCTTCAACTACTGGTTCCACAAGTCGCAGTGGAGCGAGGTCGTGCCGAAGGGCAGCCAGCGCAAGTTCCTCGGCAACCCGCCGACCGTTTCCCTCAAGGACGCCGACGGCCAGGATGTCAATTATTTCGAAGAAACCTTCTACGACGAGGAGGCATTCGGCGAAGCCATCAAAGTCGCGGAGTCGATGATCGCCGCGCAGCCGGACGAGCTGCGCTGGCACTATCTCAAGATTTCCGCGCTGGCCGCTTATGAGAAGGAGAGCCCCGACATGGCCGCGAAGGAGATCAAGGAACTGATCAGGCGCGAGGGCGAAACGCATCCCGCCTGGACGCTCGACGGCGAGGCCGCCGGCTCGGAGGCGCTCCAGCGCGGCATGGCCGAGTACTGCGGCGACTTTTTCCAGCTCGGCTCCACCCTCGGATACGAATATTTCCGCGACATTTCCGAGCGGATGAACAAGCTTTATCCGAAGAATCCCGTCTTCATCGACAACATCGGCTCCTGGTGGCTGATTGTCAAAGGCAACGACAAGCAGGCCGCCAAATACTACAAGAAAGCCCTCCAGATCGATCCGGAAGACTACGCCGCCCAGCAGAACCTTCGCATCATCGAACGCAAGCAGGCTGCCGCGAAGAAAAAATAAGTTTCGCGGCGTGAAACTTTTTGCCATGATGTTCCGTATAAAGAATGTTTTGTCAATACGGAACGCATGAAACTTTCTCAATTCGATTTCGAACTCCCGCAGGAGAAAATCGCCACTGAGCTGATGCCCGAAGTGAACGGGCACGTGCAGTGGCGTGACGAGTGCAAGCTGATGGTCCTCCACAAGGACACCGGCGAGATCGAGCACCGTCAGTTCAAGGACATCATCGAGTACTTCGGCAAGGGCGACAGCTTCGTCCTGAACGACACCAAGGTTTTCCCGGCCAAGCTCTTCGGCAAGAAAGAGAAGACCGGCGCCGACATCATGGTGTTCCTGCTCCGCGAGCTCAACAAGGAGCAGCGCCTCTGGGACGTGATCGTGGATCCGGCCCGCAAGATCCGCATCGGCAACAAACTCTATTTCGGCGAAGACGAGAGCATGGTGGCCGAGGTCATCGACAACACGACCTCCCGCGGCCG
>LXOW01217296.1_pt1 | contig 18005 bp, 20 predicted proteins | sample 1368591 | NCBI WGS metagenome assembly LXOW01 (sample SAMN04884650, study PRJNA319009) | bovine gut metagenome | isolation source: Cow rumen | host: Bos taurus | place: Italy: Legnaro (PD) | collected 2014-07-09 | reverse complement strand
GATATCGTGAAGAACTATGTCAACATCGTCTTCGCCAACGAGACGGAGGCGGCGGCCTTCGTCCACCGCCCGCCGCGCGAGGCGCTGCAGGCCATGTCGGAAATGGCCGACATCGCGGTCGTAAAGATCGGCAAGGACGGTTCGATGATCCAGTGTGGCGACGAATTCCATTTCGTCGACCCGTGGCCGGGCGAAGCCATCGACGCCACGGGCGCCGGCGACACCTACGCTGCCGGTTTCCTCTTTGCGCACGCCAACGGCATGCCCCTGAAGACCTGCGGCGAAGTAGGCTCCGCCCTTGCCGCCAAAGTCGTCGAAGTCATCGGCACGAAAATCGACATCCCCCGCTGGAAACTCGCCAAGGCCGAGATTCGGCAGTTGATGGGAGTTACGAAGTGACTCCGTGGCAGATAGCCTGCTGACACTGAGCTTTCTATGAAAAATCGGTTGCGCTTTTTGATGCAACCGATTTTTATTATATTGCTGATTATCAGCGTCTTTTATGCCACGCGATTTTAATAATGAAAGCTTGAGCCGCCGATGAACTCGCGGATGATGGAGGTCGGTGGGATGTGGCGGACGTCGGCGGGGGTCATGGCGATGACGCTGCGGATCAGGCCGAGCAGCTTGTGGGCTACCGGGTATGCAGGCGAATCTTTCGGAATGACCTGCAGCAGCGGCTCGGCATAGCACTTCAGCATCGGAATCTCATAGAACAGGCTGGAATTGAATTCGGCATCGGCCAAGCCCTTGAAAGGTTCGATGTATCGCCCTTCGCCGAAACGGACGCTGGGCCAGCGAAGGATGGTTTCTTCGGCCGTCATGCCCCGGAACTGGTTGTCACGGACCATGCGGCGCAGCAGCCGGTAGTCAGCCGCCGACATCCGGGTCTTCTCGTCGATGCTCAGCGGTGTTAGCACGGAGACGTACAGCTGGAATTTCTCTTCTTCTTCGATTTGCGGCGTCAGGGCCGGATTCAGGCCGTGAATGCCCTCCATGATCAGCACGTCGCTGTCGGTCAGCTGCAGGAACTGCCCGATAAACTTGCGGGAACCCGAGGCGAAGTCGTATTTCGGAATCTCCACCCGCTTGCCGGCCAGCAACTCCTCGAGTTGTTCGTTGAGGAAGGGCACGTCGAGCGCTTCCAGGCATTCGAAGTCATACTCTCCGTTCTCGTCCCGGGGTGTGTCGGCACGATTGCGGAAATAGTCGTCGAGCGAGATGATGATGGGGTTCAGTCCGTTGACGCGCATGTGCATGGCCAGGCGCTTCGAGGACGTGGTCTTGCCGCTGCTCGAAGGGCCGGCGATCAGCACGAGCCGCACGCCGGGACGGGATGCAATGTCGTTGGCGATATCGGCATATCGGTGATCATGGAGCGTCTCCGACAGGTTGACCACGTAACGGATTTTCCCGCAGGCCGTTGCTTCATTGAGTGTTCTTACGTTGTTTTCGCGGAAAAGGTTCCGCCACATCGACATTTCTTTGATCATAGCAATGCTTTCAAATAAGATCCAGTATAGGAATCAGGATTAGCCGCCACTTGTTCCGGCGTTCCGGCCGCAACGATCGTTCCACCGGCCTGGCCGCCTTCGGGTCCCAGGTCGATGAGCCAGTCCACCGATTTAAGGATATCGAGATTATGCTCGATAATGACCACCGTATTGCCCTTGTCGACCAGGCGCTGCAGCACGCCGATGAGGACTTTGATATCTTCGAAATGCAGGCCGGTGGTGGGTTCGTCGAGCAGATAGAGGGTGTTGCCCGTGTCGCGGCGCGACAATTCCGTGGAGAGTTTCAGGCGCTGGCTTTCGCCGCCGCTGAGTGTTGTCGCCGGCTGCCCGAGTGTCAGATAGCCCAGGCCCACTTCTTCCAGCGTCTTGAGTTTCTGGGCGATGGAAGGAATGGCCTCGAAAAAGACGCTCGCCTGGGAGATGGTCATGTCGAGCACCTCGCTGATGTTCTTCCCTTTATACTTGACAGCCAGCGTATCGGGTTTGTAACGGCGGCCGCCGCATTCTTTGCAGGTTACTTGGGCGGACGGCAGGAAATGCATCTCGATGAGCTGGAGTCCGGCACCTTTGCAGGCTTCGCAGCGCCCGCCTTTCACATTGAAGGAGAATCGGTTGGCCTTGAATCCCCGGATCTTGGCGTCGGGCGTGGCTTCGAAGAGCTTGCGGATGTCGGTCATCACGTCGGTATAGGTGGCCGGATTGCTGCGGGGTGAGCGTCCGATGGGCGCCTGGTCGATCTCGATGATCTTGTCGATACCGGCGATGCCTTCGATCCGTTCGTAGGGAAGTACGGGATATTTCGAGCGGTAGAGTTTGTTGCTGATAATCGGCATCAGTGTCTCGTCAATCAGCGAGGACTTTCCACTGCCGCTCACGCCGCTCACGCCTACGAACAAGCCGAGCGGAAGGTCGAGCGTGACATTCTTCAAATTGTTGCCACTGGCGCCCCGCAGGATGATATGCTTGCCGTTGCCGGTCCGGCGCTCCGTCGGAACGTCGATCTGTTCCCGTCCCAACAGATAATCGATAGTGGGACTCTTCCCGGCCGGTACCTTGGTGATGTCCGCGGGCAGGCCGTTATACAACAACCAGCCGCCCTTGTCGCCGGCCCCCGGTCCCAGGTCGATCAGCCAGTCGGCGCTCCGCATCATTTCCTCGTCGTGTTCCACCACCATCACGGAGTTGCCTTCGTCGCGGAGTGTCTTGAGCGAGTAGATGAGTTTGCGGTTGTCGCGCTGGTGCAGGCCGATGCTGGGCTCGTCAAGGATATAGAGCACGTTGACCAGTTTCGAGCCGATCTGCGTGGCCAGGCGGATGCGCTGGCTCTCGCCGCCGCTGAGCGATCGCGTGGTCCGGTTCAGCGAGAGATATTCCAGCCCGACGTCTTTCAGGAAGCCGATGCGGGCCTTCAGTTCTTTGAGGATATCGTTGGCGATGAGCATCTGGCGGTGCGACAGCCGTGAAGGGAGTTCGCACACCCAGTTGTAGAGCTCCGTGATATCCATATCGGAAACTTCGGCGATATTTTTCCCGTCAATCTTGAAACAGAGCGCTTCGGGCTTAAGCCGCGTGCCATGGCAGACCGGGCAGACCACTTCTTCCAGGAAGAGTTCCTTCCGTTTCTTCTTCCACGGTCCTTCTTCTTCCTCGTCGGTCTCGGCCTGGAGCTGGGAAAGGATGCCGGGGAAGGAAGACATCTGCATGTCGGCATCTTCGCCGATCCGGAGCAATTCGTCGGATCCATAGAGGATGACCTGCAGGGCATCTTCCGGAATGTGTCCGATCGGGTCGTGCAGGGAGAAATGATAGCGGCGGGCGATGGCTTCGAGGTAGCGGAACATGGTATTGCCCCGCATCGGGCCGACACTCTCAATGCCGCCGTCGGCGATAGAGCGGGTGCGGTCTGGAATGATCTTGTCGATGTCGGCACGGGCGATGTGGCCCAGGCCGCGACAATGCGGGCAGGCGCCCTGCGGCGAGTTGAAGGAGAAAGTATAGGGTGCCGGAATGTCGAAGGAAAGGCCCGTGTCGGGGCAAACGAGATTGCGGCTGAAATGCTGCAGCTGGTTGTCTTCGAGCGATAGGACGGCCAGCGAGCCTTTGCCCTGGTTCATGGCATTGGCCACGGAATCCTTGATGCGCTTGCGGTCTTCGGCCCTGGGCACCAGTTTGTCCACCACCAGCTCCACAAAGTGGATCTTGTAGCGGTCCAGCGGCCCGGCTTCACTCAGGTCGGTCAGCTGTCCGTCGATCCGCACCTGGGCATATCCTTTCCGCTGGAGCTGCGTAAACAGATCGCGGTAGTGGCCCTTGCGGCCACGCACCAGCGGCGCGAGCAGGATTACCTTTTTTCCCTCGTAACGCTGCAGGATCAGGTTGATGATCTCGTCGTCGGTATAGCGCACCATCTCCTTGCCGCTTTCCGGGGAGAAGGCCTGGGCGGCGCGGGCGTAGAGCAGACGGAAGAAATCGTATATTTCCGTGATGGTACCAACCGTAGAACGGGGGTTGCGTCCTACCGTTTTTTGCTCGATGGAAATCACAGGGCTGAGCCCTTTTACTTCGTCGACATCGGGGCGTTCCAGGATGCCGATGAACTGCCGGGCGTAGGCCGACAAGGTATCCATGTAGCGGCGTTGCCCTTCGGCGCAGATCGTGTCGAAAGCCAGCGACGACTTGCCGCTGCCCGACAGTCCGGTGACCACCACCAGGCTGTCGCGGGGAATCTCCAGGTCGATGTTTTTGAGGTTGTGGACCCGGGCTCCGGCTATCGTGATCTTGTCGTCTTCCGCCATGTCAAGCCTCGTGCAGGAAGGGATTCGTTGCCCGTTCGTAACCGATGGAACTGCTGCCGCCATGGCCGGGAAGCACAGTGACGTTGCCGTCCAGCGGAAGGATTTTTCTGGTAATGCTGTCGATCAGCTGGTCGTAGTCGCCGCCGACATGGTCGGTACGGCCGATGCTGCCGGCAAACAGGGTGTCGCCGGTAAACAGGACGCCGTCCTGCTCGTTGTAGAAACAAACGCCGCCCTGGGTATGTCCCGGCGTGGCCAGAACCTTCAACACGGTATGCCCGAAAGTGATCTCATCGCCATCGGCCAGATCGTGGAACTCGCCTGTGAAAGGACGGAATTCGAGGCCCAGCTGCACGCACCATTCTATCGAACTGGCCAGCTGGGCACGGTCTGCCGGATGCAGCCAGGTATCCAGGTTCCAGGTACGGGAGACGACCTCCAGCCCGAGTATATGGTCGAAATGGCCGTGGGTCAGCAGGATCTTCACGGGTTTGAGACCGTGATCCGCCACAAAGTCTTTCATGCGCTGCAACTCACGTTCTCCATAGTTTCCCGGATCGATAATCACACACTCCTTTGTATCGTCCCACGCCAGGTAGCAGCACTCCCGAAGCGGATTGAAATAGAAAATCTTGATTTCCATATTTTTTCTTCAAACATACAAAATTACGAAAAGATGTTGTAAATTTGAAGGACGAATCAAAAACTCCCGCAATATGCACATCGCCATCGCAGGAAACATCGGCAGCGGAAAGACCACGCTTACGCGGATGCTTGCCGGACATTTCCATTGGACGCCGAAATACGAATCCGTGGACTACAATCCCTATCTTGCAGACTTCTACAACGATATGGAACGCTGGTCGTTCAACATCCAGATTTTCTTCCTCAACAAGCGTTTCCTCGACGTGGTAGAGATCAGCAAGCATGAAGACATTGTCATCCAGGACCGCAGCATCTATGAGGATGCCTGTATTTTCGCGCCCAACCTGCACAACATGGGCCTGATGTCCACCCGCGACTTCGANNTGGTGGGCAACATCCAGAAGCGCGGCCGCGAATACGAAAGCAGCATCCGCCTCGATTACCTCAAGGGCCTCAACGCCCTGTACGAGGAATGGATCGCCAACTACAAGGACGGAAAACTGCTGATCGTCGATGTCGACAAATACAATTTCGAGGAAAGCCCCGAAGATTTCAGCACGATCTGCGACCTCATCGAAGCCCAGTTGAACGGCCTGTTCTGAAAAGGTCGTTTTAGCGTGGCACAAAAAGAGCTGTAAATCAACGATATAACAAAAATCGGTTGCGCCAGAATGCGCAACCGATTTTGCATAGAAAGCTCAGTGTCAGCAGGTTATCTGCCACGCATTTTCCTAATAAAGACCTCCATTGATGGAGATGCATTCGCCGGTGATATAGGCGGCGTCGGGAGAGGCGAGGAAGCCGATGAGGGCGGCCACTTCTTCCGGCTCGCCGAAACGCTGAAGCGGAATGTCTTTCTTGAGGGCCAGCTCGTCGAGGCCGTCGACCATGTCGGTCTTGACAAAGCCGGGGGCGATGGCGTTGACCGTCACTTTCTTGCGGCCGACTTCCTGGGCAAGCGCCTTCGTGGCGGCGATCAGGCCGCCCTTGGCGGCGCAATAATTGGTCTGGCCGGGCATGCCTTTCAGGCCTGAGAGCGAAGCGACGTTGATGATGCGGCCGCGCTTTTTCAGCAGCATGGGCTGCAGCAGCGGACGGGTCACGTTGTAGAACCCGTCGAGCGTCGTGCTCACCACTTTGTGCCAGTCTTCCGGCTCGGTCCAGATGAGCAGGCCGTCGCGGCGGATGCCGGCATTGTTGACCAGCACTTCGATGAAATCGTCGGGATGCGCCTGCATCCAGCCGCCCAGGACGGCGGACGTCTCTTCGGCGTTGGCCACGTCGAACTTCAGAAGTTCGGCTGTGCCGCCGGCAGCGGCGACCATGTCAGCCGTTTCACGGGCTTTCTGTTCGTTGGACACATAGTTGATCAGGATGGCGAAGCCCTGTGTTGCAAGGCGGAGGCAGGCTGCGCGGCCGATGCCCCGGCTGCCGCCGGTAACGAGTGCGTAGTTCATAGCAGGGAGATGGAGTTACAAGTGTTGAAAGCCGAAATGGAGGTTCCCAGGATGCCGTGCAGGCCCAGATTCTGACCGGTCAGGAAGAGCCAGGGAATCGGCGTATGGGGAGCCAGGAAATCGGCGGTGCTGTTTTTACGGATGCCGTAGGCGGTGCCGCCGGGCGTACCGGTATAGCGTTCCCAGGTTTTCGGGGAACTGGTCCAGTATTTCTCGATGGCTTCCGGCAGGCCGGGCAGCCGCACGGCGGCTTTCCGGATGAGATCTTCAGCGGAAGAAGCCCGGAACGTTACGATATCGAGCGAAAGGGCGAAGCCGTTTTCGACCTCATCGCCGAAGTGGATCATGAAATCGTTGTCGACAAAGATGCTGTGCCGGATGTGCCGGATTGTTTCGGGCCGCAACTTGGCATAGACGGTGAACGCGCCGGGACCGTTGGTCAGGGTATCGAGACGCTGCAGGTAGGAGGGACGGACGTGGTCCCGGACCATGCGGAACGTCACCTGCGGATGAATGGCAGAGATGACAACGTCGCCTTGATAGCTGCTTCCGTCGGCACAGAAAACCGTCCGGTCTTCGATGGCCGTGACCTTCTTGCGGAGCAGGACCTGCTGGCCTTCCGCCAGCGCGTCGATCAGGGTTTTTCCACCGCCCTTCAGGCGCCAGATACTGTGCCGGTAGGGATCCAGCACGTGCTTGCGCTCCTCCTCCCAACCCGTTGAGAGGCGGAAGAAGGGCTCGTCGCAACCGATGCATTCATCGGGCTCCATGCGGAACCAGGGAAGGTTGCGCAGGTCGAGCCGGCGGAAAATCAGATCGAGTGGCTCACCGGGCTCCAGTCCGCCGACAGAGTGGAAGCCGGTATCGAAGCGGATGCCGTCGCGGACGAAAGTCTGCAAAGCACCGCCGGCTTGTGTGCCCTGTTCCAGGATGGTGACAGTGTAGCCTTGGCGGGAGAGGATTCTTCCGCACATCAGGCCACCCAGTCCGGCGCCGATGATGATGACTTGCCGGCCGGCCATGCTAACGGATGTCGCGGATGACCAGCGAAGAGTTGGTACCGCCGAATCCGAAGGAGTTCGACAGGAAGGTATCGAAGTGGCAGGACATCCGCTCAGGCAGGATGAACAGCTTCGCGGAGTCTTCGTCGGGATTTTCGAAGTTGATGTTGGCGCCGATGAAATCGTGCTTCATCATGAGGATGGAATAGACGATCTCGCTGGCACCGGCCATCCACATCTCGTGTCCCGTCTGGCTCTTGGTGCTGGTCACAGGGATGCGGTGGTCGCCGATGACGGCGTAGATGGCCTTGGCCTCGTTGGTGTCACCCACATGCGTGGAAGTGGCGTGGGCGTTGATGTAACCGATCTGGTCGATGGCCAGGCCGGCCTGTTGGATCGAGCGCTCCAGCGCACGGCGGGGACCGTCGACGTTGGGGTTGGAGATGTGCTCGCCGTTGCTCGAGAAGCCGTAGCCCAGCACTTCGGCGATGATGGGAGCGCCGCGGCGAACGGCCGATTCGTAGCTCTCGAGGATGACGGTAGCTGCACCGCCGCCCGGGACGAGGCCGTCGCGGTCGCGGTCGAACGGACGGCTGGCTTTTTCAGGCGCGTCTTCGCGGACGGAGAAGGCGGAAATGCCGTCGAACGAGCCGGTGGCGGCTGCGTTGACTTCCTGGGCACCGCCGCAGACCACGATGTCCTGGAGGCCGTTGCGGATCAGCAGGGCGCCGAGGCCGATGGCGTGGGAACCGCTGGCGCAGGCACCCGACACGGTGAGGTTGATGCCCTTGAGCTTGAAGATCACACTCAGGTTCATCGTCACGGTGGAGTTCATCGACTGGAAGATGGCACCCGAGCCGCAGAGCATCGTATCTTTTTTCTCGTGGATGGTCGAAACCGACTTATACACGGCGTCGGCCGTACTGTCGTTGCCGTAAAGGATGCCGATTTCGTTGGCCGCCAGGAAGTCCGCATCGATGCGGGCCTGCTGCAGGGCGTCACGGGTGGCGCAATAGGCGTATTGGGCCGGTTCGGGCATATAGACCCGCTGGGAGCGGGGAAGTTCACCTTTCAGTTCGGGGGTGGGCACGTAGCCGGTAAGGCCGGAGCGGAAGCCCATTTCTTTGCGGGCGGGGTCGAGGATGATGCCGGATTTTCCGGTATACAGGGAGTCGCGCACCTCATCCAAGGTGGTTCCCAGGCAAGACCAAATGCCCATTCCAGTTATGACGACACGTCTGTCCATGTGTTCAGTATCTTTGGTTTAAGTCGCGCAAAGATACGCATTTTTCGCTTTTATAAGAATAATGAGTATCTTTGCACCCTTAAATTAATTTTGATAATATATTTTAAACCTACACTTTACAAAAATGACTATAGAAGAAAGAATCAAGAATTTCCTGGTCGATGAGATGGAAATCAATCCCGCGAAGATCACCCCGGATGCCCGCCTGAAAGAGGATATGGGCATCGACAGCCTGGAAGTTGTGGATACCGTGGTATTCGTGGAACGCGAGTTCGGTTTCAAGATGAAATCGGAAGAATTCAAGGATATCAAGACGTTCGGACAGTTCGTTGACTACATCACGGAAAAAGTCGGATAAAGAGGCTTGACGCAGTACGACCATAGCAAATGGCACGGCTCGACCGGTGGCACTACGTGGATGCAGCGGGCTATGTTGAAGCTTTTCCGCTTCCTGCCCCTCCCGTTGGCATACGCGTGCATGGCTCCGGTCATTCCGTTCTATATGCTCTTTGACCGTCGCGGCTACAAGGCTTCCTACAACTTTTTCCGGCACCGCATCGGGCGGGGGCCGCTTGCTTCGTTTTTCAGCGTCTATGCCAACGAATTCCGCATGGGGCAGGTCGTGGTAGACCGCTTCGCGCTGTATGCAGGACGCTCATTCGATCTGCAGAGTGACGAGATGCCGGTTTTCACGCGGCTGGCGGAAGCAGAGCCGGGCTTCATGCAGCTGGGCTCCCACGCGGGGAACTTCGAAATCGCGGGTTATCTGCTTCGCTCGGTCAAAAAGATGGGGACCCTGGTGTTCTCCGGCGAGACCGATACGGTGATGCAACAGCGCGCCGCCATGTTCGCCCGGATGAACGTCGAGATGGTGCCCGTGTCCGACGACATGTCCCACCTGTTCACGCTGAATGCCATCCTGAGCGAAGGGGGCATCGTGAGCATGCCGGGAGACCGGGTGTTCGGATCGCAAAAGACGTTCTCCTGCCCTTTTTTCGGCGATCCCGCCCCGTTTCCGGCCGGACCTTTCATCCTGGCGGCCCAGCGCTCCGTTGCGATGGTGGCCGTGTTCGTGATGAAGGAAAGCGTGCGCCGTTACACGGTCTTCGTCCGGCAGATCGGCGAGAAACTCGACGAGGCGCTGCCTGCGCGCGTCCGCGCCGAGGCGATGGCGAAGGAATTCGCCACCTGTTTGGAAAGCGTGGTCCGCAAGTATCCCACGCAATGGTTTAATTTTTATGATTTTTGGAAATGATCCCTTTTGACCAGATTCCGATCGAATACCTGCTTCCGCAGCGTCCGCCTTTCGTGTTCGTGGACCATCTCCTGCACCACGAGGAAGAGTGCACACGCACGTCCTTCCGGATTCCCGAAAAAGGCATCTTCGTGGAGAACGGCCGTTTTGCGACGGGCGGTCTGGTAGAGCACATGGCCCAGTCGAGCGCGGCGCGGGTTGGCTACATCGCCCGCTACGTCCTGCACATTCCCGTGACCATCGGCTATATCGGCAGCGTCCGCAAACTCAAGGTATACCGGCATCCGCGGTGCGGTGAATTGCTCGAAACCACGGTGAAGTTCCGGGAGAATATCTTCGGCATCACGCTGACCGAGGTGGAGGTGCGCTGCCAGGATGAACTCATCGCCACGGCGGCCATCAAGACCGCCAGCAGCGACAAAGAGATTGACGAATAACAAAGTACAGCTATGAAAGAACTGATAGAAGAAATTAAAGCGCAGATCATCAGCGCACTGAACCTGGAGGAAATGACCCCGGCCGATATCGATGACAACGCTCCGCTTTTCGGTGACGAGGGCCTGGGCCTCGATTCGATCGACGTTTTGGAACTCATCGTGCTGATGGAGAAGAACTATGGCATCAAGCTCTCCAACCCGGCAGAAGGGAAAGCCGTGTTCCAGTCGGTGGCCGTGATGGCTGACTACGTGTCGAAACACCGCACGAAATAGTTCAGGAGATGTGGCGAATCGTACCACTGGCGATCATCCAGAGTTTCTTCCTGGCCGGCGGCCAGGTGCTGCTGAAACTCGGCTTGTCCGCATCCGGTCCCTTCAGCTGGTCCTGGGCCTTCTTTAAATCCCAGCTGACCAACTGGTGGTTTCTCGGCTGCGGCATCTTCTTCGGCGTCGCAACCGTCCTGTGGATGTACATCCTCAAGCACTTTCCTTTCAGCATCGCTTACCCGCTTTCGAGCATCAGCTACATTTTCGGCACGATTGCTGCCATCCTGATCTTTCATGAACACGTCAGCGTGAGCCAGTGGCTGGGCGTCCTGCTCATCATGGCCGGCTCCGCGCTGATGGTCAGATAACACCATGAAAAGATTTTGCATGATCCTGCTCCTGAGCCTGTGCTGCCTGCCGCTTCGTGCGCAGACCGCGCAAGTGCTTGAAGGTCCGGCGCGCGACAAAGCCATCGCCACCATTCTTCAGGCCAATGACCTGAAGACCACCCTGCAGTTCCGCTTCGTGATGACCCGCCACAGCGCCATGCTGACCGAAGACCTCGTGAGCCGCGGTCACGCCGCCTATGCCTACCCCGACAAGGTGCGCTGGGAAGTGGAACAGCCCTGGAAGAGCTTGTTCGTGATGAACGGCACGGACAAAGGTGACCGGCGGCAGCAGACCCTGTTGCGCAATGTCGAGAAGCTCGGCGAAAAAGGACTGATCAATGAGGAGGATTTCGTCGTCACGGTCTATGCCTCGCCCCAGGTCTGGCAAGTGGATCTGCAGCCCCTGCGTCGCGACCTGAGCCAGCTTTTCAACCGCATCACCCTGCTGACCGACGCCCGGACGGGCGAATTGCGCTCCGTGGTGCTGTCCGAGCAGGGCGGCGATACAACCCAGCTGGAATTCAGCGCGGTCATCCGGGGAAAAGCCCTTGATCCCCAAATCTTCGTGCAACCCTAAACCAAGCCTATGTTAAAAGACTATCTCTATACTGTACAGTTGATTTCGGCCACATCGGCCCGGGTCCGGCTGCTCCCCGAGAGCCCCATCTATGCGGCCCACTTCAAAGGGATGCCGGTAACGCCCGGCGCCTGCCTGATCCAGATGGCCTGTGAACTGGTCGGCGCCAGTGTCGGGAAAGCCCTGGATGTGGAGGAAGCCTCCGACATCCGTTTCGTCTATCCTGTCCTTCCGACCGAAATCACCGAACTGGAGTTCCAGTATTCCCGTCCGCTTCCGGTCGAACAGCCGGATGTCTGGTCGGTGCACATCCTGTCCGGCGAGACGCTCTGCTCCCGGATGAAATTGACGCTGAAACCCTAATGGACGCCGCTGCCGGTAGCATCTGCATCGTCATCCCGACATACAACAATGCCGGGACCATCCTGGATGTTGCCGGTCGTGCCGTGGCCCAGGGCTACCCGGTCGTCGTTGTCAACGACGGCAGTATCGACGAAACCGCCGTGCTGCTGGCGCAGTCCGATCTGCCGCTGACCGTATTGACCCATCCCTGCAACCGCGGCAAGGGCAACGCCCTGCGCACCGGGCTTACGTATGCGCGCACGCAAGGCTTCCGCTACGCCATCACCCTCGACGGCGACGGCCAGCATTTCCCGGAAGACATTCCGGTGCTGGTGGAGGCCCTCACGCAGCATCCCGGCGCCCTGATCGTGGGCAGCCGCAACCTGGAAGCCGAGAACATGCCGGGCGGCAATACCTTCGCCAACCGCTTCTCCAATTTCTGGTTCCGGGCGCAGACCGCGCACTCCCTGCCCGATACCCAGACGGGTTACCGGGCCTATCCGCTCGACCGGCTGCCAAGCCTTCGGCTCCTGACATCCCGCTATGAGGCGGAGCTGACGCTGCTGGTGTTCTCGGCCTGGAAAGGGATCGAACTGGTGCCCGTGGCCATCCGGGTCTGCTATCCGGAAGACCGGGTGTCGAGTTTCCGTCCTTTCCGCGACTTTTTCCGCATCAGCGTGCTGAACACGCTGCTCTGCGTGCTGGCCATCGTATACGGCTATCCCAGCATGTTGTGTCATAAACTGATTCGATAAAATACGCTGATATGAATATACGGAGAGCCTTTTTCTGGTGTTTGTTGTGGCTGGTGATCCTTCCCATCGCTTGTCCGGCGGCTTCGCAGCCTGCCGATACGGTCGCTTTGTGGGAAGGCGAGAAGATGCGCCATGGCGACCAGGTGATGCTCTATGCGTTCCGGCCGGAGACGCCCAATGGCATCAGCATCATCGTCTGCCCGGGTGGCAGCTATCATTGGCTGGACCAGGAGACGGAGGGCATGAAAGTGGGGGAATGGCTCAGTGACCATGGCATCACGGCTTTCGTCCTGTTGTACAGGACGGCGGGGCATGTGGAAGTGGCCATGCCGGTCCGGCTTATCTTCCGCGGAAAAAGGCATCCGGACATGATTACGGACGCTCAGCGGGCGCTGCAATATGTGGGCGAGCATGCCGCACAGTACGGCATTGACCCGGACAAAATCGGAATGATGGGCTTTTCCGCCGGTGGACATCTCGTCATGTCCGCCGCCTGCTTCAACGAAAGCGATTTTCTGCAGCTTGCCGGCATTGAGACCGATGCGAACCTGCGTCCCGCCTTTGTCGTGCCGGTGTATCCGGTTGTAACGATGGATCCGCCCTATGTGCACCGGCGTTCCCGCCGCGGGCTTCTGGGTGACAATAGGGTTGCGGACCGGGCCATGCGGGATTCGCTCTCACTGGAGAAGCATATCCCCGACAATTGCCCGCCCGTATTTCTGGTCAACTGTGTGGACGACCCGATCGTGAAATATCAGAATTCGGAATTGCTGGATTCGGCCTTGACACAGAAGGGCATCCCGCATCGATACATCCAGTATGAAACGGGTGGCCACGGCTTCGGGGCCAGCGAGGAAAAAGGCAGCGCCGAATGCCGGGAATGGAAAAAGGAATTCCTGGACTGGCTGGGCGCGCTCTATCCCTCTTCTTTGTAGGACTTCCTGTCTTTCTTGCCGTTATAGGTGTATTTGATCGCGTCGACGACCTCATACATCGTGGGCACCTTGTGGGATTCCATCTTGGATTTGATGAAGACCGCCAAGGCGTGTTTGTCGAAGGTGGCCGGATCGGTCACGACCAGCAGCTTCAATACCTGGCCGATGACCGGATGTTTTGCAGCGACGCAGATGCAGTCCTTGATGCCGGGATATGAAGAGGCAACGCTCTCAACGTCAATAGGATTGACTTTGAAGCCGCCCACATTGATCACGTCGCCGACGCGGCCCGTGAGGTGGATCAGGCCTTCCTCGTCGAAATAACCGGTGTCGGAGGTATGGATCTTCCCGTCCGCGAGCACGATCTTCGTGTTCTCTTCATCGTTGACATAGCCGCTCATGACGCCCGGGCCGGAGACCACAAGGGTCGAATCCGGCGCCAGTTCGATGGTGACGTTCTTATAGGGGCGCCCGATGCAGCCTTCCATGTACTTTCCGTCGTTGAAGTCGTAGGCCGCGGCGCTGCCGAACTCGGTGGAACCGTAACCATTGTACAGGTGCGAATGGGGCAGGGCCTTGCTCAGCCGCTCCATATCATTCTTTGAAATGGGCGCTGCGCCTGTTTCGATAAAGGAGATCTTGGAAGCGAGGGAGCACAGTTTCTCATAGGAGTACTGCATGATGATCCGGATGCTGGCGGGGACCAGGAAAGCGGCGAACTCTTTGAAAGGCAGTTCGAAGGCCTTGAAGAAAGCATTCATGTCCTTGAGTCCGTCTACAATGCATACGGTGCCGCCTGCACTGAGTGTCGGATGGATCTTGAACAGAGAAGCGATATGGTTCAGCGGACCGCTGACGATAAAGCAAAGATTTTCACTGAACGGGAAACGGTCCACAAAATTCTCCGAACTGGACGTCAGGCTCAGTTCAGACAGCATGGCGCCTTTCGACTTGCCGGTCGTTCCGGTGGTGAAGAGCGCATCGGCGATGCCTGCCGGGAAGGAGAAGGATTCCACTTCCTGCTTGACAGCCTGGAACATTTCCTCAGATGCGTCGTGCCCCACGGGGACAGCGATGGCTTTGAGGCTGTGGACCGCGCAATAGGTCACAAGGAAATCCATGTTCTGGTTGGTCCGGAATACGTACGGATCCTGCGGCTTGAGACCCGCGGCTTTCAGTTCGGCAGCCTTGCGGGAGATGGCGTCCCACAGTTGCGCATAGGTCATGCTGTCTTCGCCGCAGACGACGGCGACTTTGTCCGGCGTGGCTGACGCATATTGTTTGATCTTGTTTTCCAGGGACATTTTTGCGCGCACCAGGTTCGCGATGGATTCGACATTCTTGAAGTTCCGGGGCGTCACGTCCTCGGAGTCAAGCTGTACATGATATTTGGCAGATAAAACAAAAAGAATCGTTGCGATTCCCAGCGAATCGAGTTCGGTGAAAAGGAAGTCGGCATCAAAATCGACGGCCGGGAGAACATCTCTTAACAAAGAATGAATTTCTTCTGTTTTCATGATCTATTAACTTTGAATAATAATATTGTCTACGATACCTTTGCATGCCACGGTGGCAATCTGCCGCCGTTCTTCGTCGGCAATGTGTGCCACCACGGTTATTTCCGGATGCGACAGGGCCAGCAGCAGGGCCAACTCCCCGTATCCTTCATCGCGGTAGTCCACGGATTGCTGTCCCGCCACATCCCGGTTGATGATCGTTCCGGCGCTTTCGTTCAGATGGCGCCGTACACAGCGCTCGATCTCTTTTCCCTTGTAGGTATAACGGCCTTGCACGCGGGCGGCCAGGTCTTTGGGCTGCCCCAGGATGAGCGTTTTCAACGTAATGGGCTGCGGGCGCACCTGCCCGTTCTTTCTGGTCAGGACATTGAACAGGAAAGGAGGAACCAGGTAGGCCATCAGCACGACGGAGAACATGCCGATGATGGTCACTTCCGCCAGGGAATGCATGGCGGGATGCTTGGCGACGATCAGTGTGCCGATGCCGACAAACATGATGGCGCCTGATTGCAGGATGCTGCTCTTATATGACTTGAGAATGGACCGCTCCCGCGAATATTCAAACTGGCAGCCCTCGGTCATGAAGATGGTATAATCGTCTCCCTGACCGAATATGAAGGTTGCCAGGATGATATTGACGATATTGAACTTGATGCCCAGCAAGGCCATGATGCCCAGGATCCATACCCAGCTGATGGCCATCGGCAGGAAGGAGATGATGGCCAGTTCAATTCGTCCGAAAGAAAACCAGAGGAAGATGAACACGATCAGGGAACATGCCCATCCGATGTAATTGAAATTGTCGGAAAGGCTGCGGGTCATGGATTGGTTGATGCCGCCGATATCGAAACAATGGTCGCCGAAGATCGCTTTCGCTTCTTCCAGGCTTTCCGCCTGAATATTGACCGGACTCACCACATAGGTTGTTTCGTTGTCTTCGGAGCTGGCAAAATTCTGACTGAAAACGGTCTGCAGCAGGGGCTCGAAATAATCCAGGTCCTGCGTGGCAAAAGACGACGTAGATGCGATCAATTGGTTGAAAGCGGCAAAAGCAGCGGGCGCGAAGCCGGCCTTCCGGGCCTCTTCCTGGAAAACCCCTGTCATTTCATCGCGATGGCGATCGACAAAACGGCTCCAACGCATCAGCCGCTGCGCTTGCTCCTCTTTTGTCGTCATGAAGGACAGGACTTCGTTCTGCTTCGTCAGGAAACCGACCGATGACAGGCTGTCCACGAGCGCCACGTTCTGCTCCATGTTTTGCAAGGCCTCGTCAAACGTGCGGCCGCTCCCGTAAACATACAGGCTCTGGGCCGTATGCGAGACATCTTTGGTCATCAGGTCCTCGAAATACTGCATCTCCCGCTTTTGATTCGCCGTCATATAGTTCATGTGCGCCATGTCGGAATCAAATTCCGTATGGAAACTGAAATACAGCAGGACGAGGGTGATGATGACCGTGCCGACGACGATGCCGCGATGTTTTTCCGGCGAAATCGAAGAGAGATATTCGATGAGACGGCCGTTTCGGCGCTTTCTTCCCTGCTTGCTGGTCACATAATGCGGCAGGTACAGGAGCACGAACAGGATGGTTCCGACAAGGAGCAGGGAGGCGAAGATTCCCAGGTCGCGCAGGGCCGTCGATTTAAGCGGGACGAGTGCCAGGAAAGCGCCGACCGTCGTGATATTTCCGACCACCAGCGGCGTCGCAATCTCTTTCAGCGCCAACCGCCGGTCCGGCTGGTAGGCCAGGTGGGAAACCAGGTGCAGGGGATAATTGATGGCAATGCCGATGATGACGCTGGAAATCCCGATGACGATGATCGACACGCTGTCGCGGAACAGCGCCATGCCGCCCAGGGCAAAGAGCAGGCCCCATCCGACGGTCAGGAAGATCAGCAGGATGTTCCGGAATGAGCTGAACGAATAGGCCAGGATCAGGATGATCAGAATGACGGAAAGGGCGATGGCCAGCATGCTGTCCTTCTTGATCCGGGATGCGTTTCCGACCGCGATGGCCGGACCCCCGATCAGATCGACGCTGACGTCCGGATACTGTTCCTGCATCTGCAGAGCGATATCCTCCAGGTAGTTGAGGAGTTTGGCGTTGTTGCTCGTCTCGCTGCTTCCAAAGGGAGAATCCATCATCACGACGGCCCGGCTCATGTCCGGCGTGAAGATATAGCCGTCATAGAGTTCAAAGCCTTCCTGGCTCGAGGAAGCCTGAAGCCGGTCCATTACCGGGCTGAAGAGCCCCAGCGGATCATGGGCGATGCTTTTCGTGACGAGGACCGGGTGCGGGAACATAAGCACCTGCTTGTCTCTTGCCAGCGCTTCGGGAATATACCCGGGTTCGGCCAGCAGGCTGTCCATCCTTGCGATGTCGCGCTCAGTCAGAAAGTAGGGAATATGTTCATAGACAAAGTCTGAAACACCGGATATCGCGTCCATGTCGATCTGGGCGCTCAGTTGCGCGCACCAACCTTTGGTATCCTGTTCCAGAGCGGTGTTGACGAAGCAGTCGATGGCCTCGACCGTATGGTCGGCATCCCCGGGATTGGAAAACAGGATCAACAGTTTGTCAGCACCGGCGATGTTTTGATAGATGGACATCTGCTCCCGTTCCCGCGTCCCGAGCGGCAGGAAATCACTGATGTCCTCGCTGAAATCCAGTTTGATCAGCAAAGCGGCAAAAAGGACGGAGAGCACGATGAGGGATATCCTCCGGATACTCCGGTTCCGGGAAAAGAAATCATAGATGTCCGTGATTTTCATGGCTTGCATGTCCTCATTGTGCCTGTTCGACTTTTTCTGCTACCTCGGCATAGCGGGAAATGTAATATTTCCGCAGGTAAGAAGCCTGGGCCATATACGTA
>LXOW01047990.1_pt2 | contig 18014 bp, 15 predicted proteins | sample 1368591 | NCBI WGS metagenome assembly LXOW01 (sample SAMN04884650, study PRJNA319009) | bovine gut metagenome | isolation source: Cow rumen | host: Bos taurus | place: Italy: Legnaro (PD) | collected 2014-07-09 | reverse complement strand
AAAGGATAAAATTCTAATGATAGGAGACAGTGAATCTGACATGCAATTCGCCCACAATTGTGGCATACACAGCATCCGATTTTTTTTGTAATTTTGCTTTTTCAATTTCAACGGCATGAAAGTAATCATATTAGGAACCGCATATCCATACAGAGGAGGGCTTGCCGCCTTCAATGAACGTTTAGCCTACGAATATCAAAGCCAAGGACACGAAGTTGAAATTTACACTTTCACCTTGCAGTATCCAAGCTTTCTTTTCCCTGGCAAAACGCAGTACAGCACAGAACCTGCACCAGAGCAGTTGAGAATATATAGGAAAGTTAACTCTTGCAACCCGCTCAACTGGATTAAAGTCGGACGAGAAATTTCCCGGAAAAAACCTGATTTGCTTATTACCAAATTCTGGATTCCCTTTATGGCACCATGCCTTGGCACCATTGCACGAATAGTTCGTCGAAACAAGCATACCCGTATCATCTCCATTTTGGACAATGTCATACCACATGAACACCGTATAGGGGACAAAATGTTTGTTCGCTATTTTGTCAACTCCACGCATGGGTTTGTAGCCATGTCAAAATCGGTATTACAAGACCTTCGCTTATTTACCAAAGACAAGCCTGCTGTTTTTTGTCCTCACCCATTATACGACCACTACGGTCAACGTCTGGAACGGGAAGAAGCACTGCAATTATTGCAACTTCCCACACAAAACCACTATGCGCTTTTCTTTGGTTTCATCAGGGCATACAAAGGTTTAGACATCCTTTTACAAGCCTTTGCAGACGAAAGACTACGTAATTCTGATGTAAAACTCATTGTAGCTGGTGAATTTTACGGGGATTCAACTCCCTATATGGAACTCATTAAGAAACTCAAACTCGAGGATCAGATTATTCTCCGCACTGATTTCATTCCTGACAGTAATGTCAACCAATATTTCAGTGCCGCTGACATTGTTACCCAACCATACAAAACTGCCACACAAAGCGGAGTAACACAAATTGCTTTCCATTTTGAGAAACCCATGTTAGTAACTAATGTAGGTGGTTTAGCGGAAATAGTACCAGACGGCAAAATTGGATATGTTGTGGAACCCGATGTTCAACAAATTGCCGATGCCCTAGTGAACTACTTCAAGCAGAACAAGCAAGACGAATTTGAGCGGAATATCAAAGAAGAAAAGAAAAAATACACTTGGGATCACATCACTGATGCCATTCAACAATTGTAACAAAACAGTATGAGAATAAGAAGCAAAGCACCTTTAAGACTCGGTTTAGCTGGAGGAGGTACAGACGTCTCTCCCTTCTCAGACATTTATGGTGGTGCTATCTTAAATGCCACGATAAACATGTATGCATATACCACATTAGAGCCCACTAATGATGGCAAAATAGTATTCGATAATCCTGCCCGTTCCGAACTGCGAGAAGAATTTGACAGTTGTGAAGAGTTAAAACCTGAAGGCTTCTTCATTCTTCACAAAGGTGTATATAACCGTATTGTCAAACAATTCACACACAAACCGCTATCCTTTAGGATTTCCAGCTTTGTAGATTCCCCTCCAGGATCAGGCTTAGGCACCTCTTCCACTTTAGTGGTTTCAATATTGGGAGCCTTTGTGGAATGGCTTAAACTTCCACTTGGCGAATATGACATTGCCCATCTGGCATACGAAATAGAACGTGAGGACCTTGCCATGACTGGTGGCAAGCAAGACCAATATGCTGCCACCTTCGGTGGTTTCAACTATATGGAATTTATAGGTGACAACGTCATTGTCAATCCTTTGCGCATTCGCCAAAGATACATGGATGAATTAGCTCACAATCTTGTATTGTATTATACCGCCACCAGCCATGTTTCAGCAAAAATCATTGAAGACCAGCAAAAGAATGTGAAGGCAAAAAAACAAAAATCCATTGATGCTATGCTTAAGCTGAAGGAACAGGCTATTCAAATGAAAGAAGCCTTACTTAAAGGTGATATTGACTCTATCGGAGAGATACTAAACTTTGGCTGGCAATATAAAAAACAAATGGCTGACAGCATCAGCAACGAACTAATTGACAGTGTTTATGATGCAGCCATCAAGTCAGGTGCCTCGGGTGGAAAGATTTCCGGAGCTGGAGGAGGTGGATTCATGTTCTTCTATTGTCCATCCACCACCCGCTATGCTGTAATTGATGCCTTGAATAAGTTTGGAGGAAAGGCCAAAAGATATGAATTTGTCAATGAAGGATTGAAAACGTGGACAATGTAGGTATGAAGACATATAAAGAAGCCATTGTATTGGCTGGCGGANNACTGCAAAGTGTAGTAAAAGACCTGCCTAAGCCTATGGCAGATGTTAACGGAAAACCTTTTCTGACATACGTCCTTGATTACTTAATAGCATACAACTACACTCATGTAATTTTATCTGTAGGCTACCTTCATGAAAAAATTGAAGAGTATTTCGGAACACAATATAAAGCCCTGAATATACAATATGCTGTAGAAAAAGAGCCATTGGGAACAGGTGGTGGCATTGCCTTTGCAATGTCGTTTTGTAAAAGCAACAATATTCTTGTTCTAAATGGAGACACTCTCTTCAAAGCCGATTTATTTTCTTTCGAGCAATTTCACACCAAATGCAATAGCCAATTAAGTATTGTATTACGCCATGTGGCTGATACCAGCAGATATGGCCGGGTAAATGTAAATAACAAAGGACAGATTCTGAGCTTTACCGAGAAAAACAAAGCTTCTGGAGACGGAACCATAAATGGAGGCATTTATATGATAAATAGAGAATTCCTACAGAATCTCACATTGCCGCAAAAATTCTCTTTCGAAAAAGACCTGATGGAGAAATATGTTTCCACAATACCTTTTTATGCCCTGGAGTCAGACGGATATTTTATTGATATCGGTATTCCTGAAGACTATGAGCGAGCACAAAAAGAATTATAAAAATACGCAATCGTCCTCTCCAAACCTTCTCTAAGTTCGATGGTGGGCTGCCAGTTCAAAACGGTTTTGGCTTTGTCTATAATGGGCTGGCGCTGCTGCGGATCGTCTTGTACTGCTGGTTTGTATATTATCTTGGATTTGGATCCTGTCAGTTCTATGACCAATTCTGCCAATTGTTTGATGGTAAACTCTTTGGGATTGCCTAGGTTAATCGGCCCCGTCACTGTATCCTCTGTATTCATCATCTTGATAATGCCATCAATCATATCTTCGCAATAACAAAAACTGCGGGTTTGCTCGCCTGTACCATTAATGGTAATATCCTCGTTTTTCAGGGCTTGCACTATAAAATTGGACACCACCCTACCGTCATCGGGCAACATGCGAGGACCATAGGTATTAAAAATACGAACCACTTTAATCCTTACGCCATTCTGGCGGTGATAGTCGAAGAACAGCGTCTCGGCACAGCGCTTGCCCTCGTCGTAACACGAGCGAATGCCAATGGGGTTCACATTGCCCCAATACTCCTCGGGCTGCGGATGGACAAAAGGGTCGCCATACACTTCGCTGGTGGAAGCTTGCAGAATTTTGGCACCATTGCGATTGGCCAACTCTAACATATTCACCGCCCCCACCACCGAAGTATTGATGGTTTTGATAGGGTCGTACTGATAATGCACAGGCGAAGCAGGACAAGCCAGATTATAGATTTGATCCACTTCTATGTCAAAGGGTTCGGTAATATCATGTCGGATTACCTCAAAGTATGGATTGCCCATCAAATGGATGATATTGCGCTTACTGCCCGTAAAATAGTTGTCCAAACAGATTACATCGTTTCCCTCATTCAACAGTCTTTCACACAAATGAGAGCCCAAAAAACCAGCTCCTCCAGTTACCAATATTTTTTTCATTTTCCTTTTCTTACTTAAAGAAGCAAAAATACAAAAAAATTCAATTATCCGTTAAAGGAAAGAATGGAAACAGACTTAGACGGTTTGCAAACGTCCCAAGCGCTCTTTCACCAACTCCCAATAGGCCTCTTGATACTCAGATGGCAAAAAAGACTGCTGAATAATCGGTTGCCACTCTACTGATTTCTTGAATATTCTACGGAAAATATTATCAATCACCTTATCAGATAACTCTGATTTCTGCATTGCCTGAACAAAGTCCTCCTTTTTGATTTTCCGTTTTTTTGCATTCAGTGTAAGGGCTAATTCTTCAGGATCACCAGGATTAACAATAGCTATATTCAGCAAATCGAAAGCCGGTGTCAAACAAAATTCGTCACCTGATGGTTTATACAAAGCAAAATTCTTGAGGTGCATATCATTATTGCCTGTCAGCCAGCAGAAAATCAGCAGCTCGTAATAACGAGTCAAATCCATCTCGGGAACAGAAGAAAATTTTCGAATCACTTTTGCCACTTGTTCGTATGAACTTTTGTATTTATATTCTGTCTGACGCTCAGAAAGTTGACATAAATCCTCCATAGGAATTTTATCTCTTGAAAGGGTTCTGTCTATACGACGAGTAATATAGCAAAGCTCTCCATCTTTCATTCGAATGAGAGAGTGAGGAACCACTTGAATGCCAAAATGTTCAGCTAAACACATCGTCAATTGTTCCACTTCTGGTAAAAAAGGATACATTTCCGTCTGAGGCTTAAGAATATATCCTCCCCAAAGACCCACAACGGTCAAACGGCCACTACCTTTATGCTCATTTAGATGCAACGAAATTTTAGGCTGGACACCCGTCAAAGTTGTCTGGCTTTGAATAACCTTAGCTGCTAAAGAATCCATGTCAGCCCGTGTATAGTCCAATGTTGGTGCTGGAGAAACACCAAAAAACTTCTTGGCACACGAAGCGTGAAAATCCATCTCTCCCGGAAGCAATTCCTTATTACAATATAAGCACTTATTCATCATTTTCTTGAATTTCAACAACACTTAAAGCACCGATACAATCTTTACAACAGAGCAACAACAAAGACATTCTGTCTAAAGAACTTATATCAGTATTTCGCAAAGCCACATCTAACAACCAACCTTCCGGAATTAATCCGTCAAAAGCCGGAAACAAGACATTACTCTCGTATGGAGTATCCGTTAATGGCAATGTCAAACTGACAGGCTTAGCATCTTTGGTGGACAGATATTCGGACAGATATTCAAAACGATATCCTGTATCTGTTTCCGACAACACACCAGCCAATTGTGTCTTATAAAATATATTAGCTCTTCGCATTTTCTCGTTTTTGAGGTACTAATTCATAATCAAATAAATTGAGGACTCTATTCACCATATCCATCCTCTGTGAAGTTTTGCCTTGTTCCAACTCGCGAACAAAAAAAAGACTTACACCTGACCTATAGGCCAATTCCTCTTGTGTGAGACCGTATTTCTTGCGCAGTGCTTTTACGCATAATGACAACTGTGTCTTCATAATTTTATATGATTTCGTCTGCAAAAATACAAATTTTTCTGGTATTATATGCAATCGCATATAATTTTTGATTTTAAATATGGAATTATATGGTTTTTCATATAATATAAATCAACCATCCACTTTAGCTAAAAAATTTCATTTTCATACTGAGGGTATTTAGATTTTTTTTATTTTTGTTTCCGAAAAGGTATAAATATTGATTATTTACAATTATTTATACCCAAAAGAGTATAAATCATATAGTTTTAACCAATTTTATACCTGAATTGATATATTATGAGTAAAACAAGGTTATCGAAATTTGTAAAAGATAAACGTAAAATGTATCATCTTACTCAAGTAGAATTGTCAGAAAAGACTGGTGTAGGACTGCGATTCGTCCGTGAGTTAGAACAGGGAAAGCCAACATTGAGGATGGACAAAGTAAATCAAGTACTAAGAATGTTCGATGCAGAGCTTGTTCCAATAGAAACAACACAATTCGAGTAGAGATGCAGATAAAAATAATCTAACACTCATGTCCCTGAAGAAACAACTACGGGAAATACTGAAAAAGCACTGGGGGTACGACAATTTCAGGCCGTTGCAGGAAGAGATTATCCTGTCTGTAATGGAAGGTCGCGACACCTTGGCCCTGCTGCCCACAGGCGGAGGTAAATCCATCTGCTTTCAGGTACCAGCTCTAGCTCTTGATGGATTGTGTATTGTCGTTTCCCCGCTCATTGCCTTGATGAAAGACCAGGTGGAAAATTTGCGAAAACATCATATCAAAGCTGCAGCATTGTATTCAGGCATGTCTAAACATGAGATGGAATTGGTGCTCAACAACTGCACCTACGACCCTGACTACAAGTTTCTGTATGTGTCGCCCGAAAGGCTGAAAACCGACAACTTCAGGGCCACCCTACCCCATTTGCATGTGTCGCTGATTGCTGTGGACGAGTCGCACTGCATCTCGCAATGGGGCTATGATTTTCGACCTCCTTACTTGGAAATTGCTGAAATCAGAAAATTCTTTCCCAAAGCGCCCGTACTCGCCCTGACTGCCACCGCTACTCCAGAAGTGGTGAAAGATATTCAAGATAAACTGCTTTTTCCAAAACAAAATGTTTTCAGGAAAAGCTTTAGACGCGAAAACCTCACCTATTATGTTGTAAAAGAAGATGACAAGTACAACCGCATGTTGCGGATTGTGCAACGCTACCAGGGCAGCGGTATCATCTATGTGCGCAACCGCAAAAAAAGCCAGGAGATTGCGGATTTTTTGCAACACCATGATATAGCCGCTGACTTTTACCATGCCGGACTGGACAACGCCACCCGCGATCGCAAACAAAACGAGTGGATGTGCAACCAGACACGCATCATTGTAGCCACCAACGCTTTCGGCATGGGTATTGACAAACCCGACGTGAGATTTGTGATTCACCTTGACATCCCCGACACCCTGGAAAGTTATTTCCAGGAAGCAGGCCGCGGGGGAAGAGACGAGAAAGAATCGGCAGCCATCTTGCTCTATGACGGAGGCGACATCCGCGAACTGAAACGCAATCTTGAACTCACCTTTCCTCCAATCGACGATATCCGCAAAGTATATAATATAATATGCAACCAATACAAGATAGCCCTTGGCGATGGTGAGGGCCGCACCTTCCCATTCCGCATTGGCGAACTGCTGAAACCTGCTGCCATGAACATGGTGGCCGTCTATAACTCCATCAAGTTTCTGGAAAAGATGGGCATACTGTTTCTCAACGAAGACGGCAAAAGCCACTCGAAACTGAGCATGAGCATAGGGGGAGAACAACTGACCATTTTTGAGGACAAGCATCCCGAGCATGATGAGTTTATCAAGCTGATTTTAAGGTCATACAGCGGACTGTTTACCAAATATGTAATAATAGACGAAGTGGAAATTGCCCAACGTGCAGGCATTAGTGAAGAAGAGACCGTCAGTGTGCTGCATAAGCTAGCCCGCATGGGCTTGTGGAGCTATTCGCCCCGAACCGAACAGGCACTCATCACCTTCTTGACACCTCGTGTGGATGAGCACTATCTGTATTTCAGCCCCGACCTGTACAAACGCCGTAAGGATATGGCGCAAAAACGTTTGGACGAAGTGATTCACTATGTGGAATGTGAGGACAGCTGCCGCAGCCAACTGCTACTGGCCTATTTTGGAGAAAGGCGCAGCAAGGCCTGCGGAAAATGTGATGTATGCCGAAAAATACACAAAGAAGAAGTGGGCAGGAAAGAATTTGAAGCTATTTCTGCCGAAGTGAAAAGAGTTGCTGATGCCGGCATTAAAGACATTAGACAGCTCGTCATAAAAGTATCAGAGAAATATACCCAAGAGCAAGTGGTAAAAGTAGTGAGATGGATGATTGATAGTGGACAGTTGATAATTGATAATTGATAGTTGACAATTGAAATTCCCCTTCTCTTAGAAGGGGTGCCCGAAGGGCGGGGTAGTGACATAAATATAATATAGAATAACAAATAATAACAAACATGAAACGAATCTTAATTTTAACCCTTTTGGTTTTCCTTTTTGGAAACTATGTCTCCGCACAGGAGAACCTGTGCCAATATGTGAATCCCTTGGTGGGCACCGATTTTCACGGCCACACCTATCCGGGTGCCATTGTTCCCTTCGGAGCAGTACAAGTAAGTCCTGACACCCGTTTAGACGGCTGGGACGGTTGCTCGGCCTACCACTACTCTGACAATGTGGTGTATGGTTTCAGCCACACCCATCTCAGCGGCACTGGCTGTTCCGACTATGGTGATATTCTGCTGATGCCCTTCACAGGTAAGGCCTCTGTCATCAACAGCGAATACTGCTCCCCCTTCTCGCACAGCAAAGAGATTGCCGAGCCCGGTTACTATTCCGTATGGCTCGACAAATACAAAGTGAAAGCTGAGCTAACCTGCAGTCCACGTGTGGGCGTGCATCGCTATACCTATCCCGAAGAGCCCATGCCAAAGGGCATCATCCTTGACTTGAAGCATCGTGATATGGTTTTGAACAGCGTTATCAGCTATGACGCCAAGAACAACAAGATTGTAGGTCTGCGTGATTCGAAGGCCTGGAATGACCACCAGAAACTGAACTTCTCCATTCTGTTTTCACAACCCATTGTCAAAGTGGAATTTTATGTAAACGACAGACGTGTGGACTCTGTGAATGCCATCACCGGCACCAACTGCAAGGCCATCATCTACTTTACTGAAAACACCACACAAGTGGTGGCAAAAGTTGCCCTCGCCACAGCAGCCCTCGACCTGAATGATGCCGACAAAAACCACAAAGAAGTGGCTGATTTCGATTTCCACAAAGTGCATCATCAAGCCAGAGAAATCTGGAATGAGGAACTCAATAAAATTGTAGTGGAAACCAATGACATAGAATTGAAGAAAGTATTCTATACAGCTCTGTACCATTGCTTCACCTCACCCTATCTCTACAATGACATCGACCGTAAATACAGAGGATTGGACGGGTTACCCCATCAGGCCAAAGAGCATGATGTATATACTGTTTTCTCTTTGTGGGACACCTATCGTGCCCTGCATCCGCTGCTGGCACTGATTGACCGCAAGCGCACCGATGACTTCATTTACACCTTCATGCGCCACTACGAACATGGGGGTATGTTACCCGTATGGGAATTGGCCGCCTACGAAACCTGGTGTATGATTGGCTATCACAGCATCCCCGTCATATACGATGCCTATCAAAAAGGCATTTTGGACCACTATTCTGATTATGAGAAACGACAGATACTGGATGCGATGGTGTCGAGCGCCAAACTGAAGTTACTTGGTCGTCCCGAATATGCCCAATATGGCTTTATTCCTTCCGACTATGAGCACGAATCTGTTTCCAAGACGCTGGAATACGCCTACGACGACTGGTGCATTGCCCAATATGCCAAAGCCATCGGTCAAGACGATTTATATCAAGAGTTTATCAAAAGAGCCCAATCCTATAAAAACATAATGGATGCCAATGGTTTTATGCATCCCAAGGCCAATGGTGGTTTCCTGCTGCCTTTTAATCCAAAGGAAATCAACAACCACTTTACGGAAGCCAACTCCTGGCAGTATTCCACCTACGTGCCCCATGATTTCAACACCTACGTGGATTTGATGGGAGGAACTGCCGTTGCTGAGCGCTTTTTGGACAGTCTTTTTGGCACATCCTCCCAGACTTCCGGTCGCGATCAGGCGGATGTCACGGGCTTAATTGGCCAGTATGCTCATGGCAATGAACCCAGTCACCATGCCGCTTATCTGTACAACTATATCGGCAAGCCTTGGAAGACCCAACGGCTGACCGACAGCATCATGCACAGCCTCTACACCTCCCAACCCGACGGTTTGTGCGGCAACGAGGACTGCGGACAGATGTCGGCCTGGTATGTGCTCAGCGCCATGGGATTCTACCCTGTTTGCCCCGGTGACAACCATTACATCATTGGCAGTCCAATGTTCGACAAGGTCACCATCAACTTGGAGAATGGTCAGCAGTTTGTCATCACCGCCGCCAACCGTAACCGCAACGCCTGTTACATCCAATCCGCCAAGCTGAACGGCCAGAAATACGACAAATCCTATATCACTTTCGATGACATCAAAGACGGAGGACAGCTCAATTTTGTCATGAGCACAAAGCCCAACACCAAATGGGGCGTAGGCAAAGGCAAGCAACCCGAGAACCGACTGGAACCAACCATCACCATCGTGCCCAGCATTAATGCGCCACAGCAGACGTTCAAAGACCAGCTGACCTTCTCCATCAGCCTGTTCCAACCTGCACAAATTAGTAACAGTAAGTTAGTTTATCCTGCCACTACGGATAAGATTTATTATACTACTGATGATACTGACCCCATAAAACATTCAAAGAATGAATATAGCGGTCCCGTCACCATCACCCAAAACACTACCGTAAAAGCAGTGGCATATAACGAAACAACAGGTTANNTCCGAGATGTATTCGGCAGGAGGGGACAATGCTTTGCTGGACGGAGTGCGAGGTCGCAGCAACTTCCGCTTAGGCGGTTGGCAAGGCTATCAGGGCAAGGACTTCAGTGCCACCATCGACCTGATGAAGGTGAAAGACATCCATAAAGTGAGCGTAGGCTTCCTGCAGGATACCCGTGCATGGATTATCTTCCCCACCTCTATGACCGTGGAAATCTCGGAAGACAATATCCATTTTGAGCCTTACGGCACTTTCGTCAACCAGGTGCCTGCCAACGACTATGAAGAACAGATACAGGATTTCACAGTGAGCAAAGATGTTAAATGCCGCTACATCCGCATCACCGCCAAGACCTTCGGCAAACTACCCGAATGGCATCTTGGTGCCGGTGGCGACAGCCACATCTTCATAGACGAAGTGACAGTGGAATAAAACATCATTAGCACATTAGCACATTTACTAATTAGCACATTTAAAAAATCCGTATCTTTGCAGGTTAATTCTCAAACAACATGTACAGTCTATATCTCAAAGAAATAAAAACCTTTTTAAGCTCGGTGTTAGGCTACATTTTCATTGCCGTCTTCCTTATTGTGGCCGGGCTTTTCTTATGGGTGTTCCCCAATATCAACAATGTTCTTTTTGCGGGGCTTTCCGACATCCAAGGCTTATTCAACGTGGCAGAATTCCTCTTTATCTTTCTGGTGCCTGCCATCACGATGCGCTCGTTTGCCGAGGAGAAAAAGAGCGGTACCCTTGAGTTGCTCTTCACCAAACCCCTTACCGACAACCAAATCATCGGGGCAAAGTTTTTGGCCTGCCTTACCTTGCTGGTTATTACACTAATACCGACGCTGGTTTACGTTATCACGGTATATCTCATAGGTAACCCTATTGGCAACATCGACATGGGTAGCACTTGGGGTTCTTACCTCGGTCTAATTCTTTTGGGATCCACCTTCATTGCCATTGGGCTTTTCTCATCCTCACTCACCAACAACCAGATAGTGGCATTCATCATCTCTGCCCTACTCTGCTTCATTATGTTTTTCGCTTTCGACTTTATCTATTCCTTCTCAGCCCTCGGCAACTTTGGGTATTACATCAAGACCCTGGGCATTGCCGAGCATTATTCCTCCATCAGCAAGGGGGTTATCGACAGCCGCGACCTGATTTACTTCCTCAGTGTGATATTCCTCTTTTTATTTGGAACCAGAATCGTATTGTTAAACAGAAAATGGTAAATCTTCTATAGTATGAAACAGACATCCAACAACAGCCAACGTTTTAAGAAGAATGCCATCACAGGTTTGGTAGTCAGCCTGCTGATTCTGATAGCCGTCAACATCCTGTCCTCCTTCTTTTTCTTCCGTATTGACCTTACCAAGGACAAAAGACTTTCACTGTCTCCTACCACCATCCAGATGCTGAAGAATCTGGACGACAAAGTATATATCCGTGTATTTCTGAAAGGTGATGGACTTCCTGCTGATTATCAACTGTTCAGAGAGAAGACAAGGGATATGCTTCAAGAATTCAGAAGCTACTCGAAGAATGTCAATTTTGAATTTATCGACCCCATCAAAGACAAAACTCCCGAAGAAGCCAACACCATTTTCGGAGAGTTTGCCCAAAAGGGCTTGAAACCCATCCCTATCAGCCGTGAAGACGCCAGTGGCTTCTCCACCCACTATATTGTGCCGGGTGCCATGATTTCGTACCACAACAAAGAGTATCCCGCCACCCTTATCGTGGCCGACCCCAGCGGCAACGACTGGTTGGAATACTCCATCCAAGAACTGGAATACAACTTGGTCTCTTCCATGCGTAAACTGATGACCGAAGGCAAGCCGAAAGTGGCTTTCCTTGACGGACATGGCGAAATGGATTTCTATTCCACTTCATGGATGGCTTGGCAGCTGCAGAGGTTCTACAATGTGGAACGCGTGCGCATCAATGGTCGAGTAAATGCCTTGAAAGACATTGCCATAGAAGACTCTGTGAGTCAGACACTGACTGTACGGGGCAACAAATATGATGTGCTGATAGTGGCCCAACCAACGCAAGCCTTCCCCGATGCCGACAAATACGTGATTGACCAATTTCTAATGCGAGGGGGTAAGATTCTTTGGCTGATAGATGCCACTGACGCCTCTGCCGACAGTCTGCAAGACCGTCCCGAATTCTTCGCCACCCCCCGCAACTTACGACTCAACGACCTATTCTTCAGTTATGGTGTAAGACTGAACCCCAACCTGATACAAGATCTCAGCTGCCAGCAGATACCTATCGGAGTAGGACAAATTGGCGACCAGCAGCAATACAAGTTCATGAACTTCCCCTACTGCCTGAAAGTGGTGAACTTTACCGACCATCCCATTGTGAGAAATATCAAAGAGATAAAGTCTGATTTCACAGGTACCATCGACTTTGTGGGCAAAGAGAACGAGCTGAAGAAGACCCCATTGTTACTGACTTCCGAACGCACCAAGATTGTGCCTGCACCTGCCATAGTCACTGTCAATGTGGGTTTGGCAACCCCCAACTTGCAGGAATACGCTTTCAAATATCTGCCCATTGCCGCCCTTGTTGAGGGCACGTTCGAGTCAGCTTTCAACGGCATCCTTCCCTTGGAGTTTGACACCATGAAAGCCCTTGGTTTTCTACAGAAGAGCGAACCTACCCGTCAGATTTTTGTGGCCGACGGTGACATTATCCGCAATTTCATCGACCGCCAGCGCAACCAGCCCTACCCCACTGGCTACGACATTTATACTGGTGTGATGTACGACAACACCAACTTCCTGCTCAACTGTATCAACTACCTTTGTGATGATGACGACCTCTTGCAGATTCGCTCCAAGAACTTCAAAATCGGTTCTTTGGACCCCGTCAAAATCAGAAACAACAAGAATCTGTATTCCGTGCTGAATATTGTGATTCCCCTGGTATTGATTATCATTATGGGTATCGTGCTGATTATCATCAGGAAACTAAAATATAGCAGAAAATAGAAACGCTGTGTCATCACTCATTGATCAGATATTACAACACAAAAGTGTATCGTTTGTCGGCATGGAGAAAAACACTGGCAAAACGGAATGCCTCAATTATGTGCTGCACAAGCTATACGAAACCGACAAGAAGATTGCCATCACCTCTATAGGTATTGATGGTGAAAGTGTGGACCAGGTGACTGAAACACCCAAACCGGAAATTGAGCTGGCCAAAGGCACCATCTTCATCACCTCTGAAAAACACTACAAAGAGAAACGACCTACCTCGAACATACTGGATATTTCGAACTATAGCACCTCGCTTGGCCGCTTGGTTACCGCAGAAGCCATCCAGCGGGGCAAAGCCATTATTTCGGGTCCCAGTTCCACTGGCAAAATCAAGCAAGTGCTTTCAGAGATGCCCCAATACGGAGTTGACATCACCTTGGTTGACGGGGCCTTGTCCCGCAAAAGTTTTGGAGCTCCCACTATCACCGAAAGTCTTATACTCAGCACTGGAGCAGCCCTGTCGCCTCACTTGCCCGAACTCATCCGCAAAACCCAATTTGCCTGCCGACTCATCCACCTGCCTGCTTTTTCAGAAACTACCACCGAAGCCCTCTCGGAAGTAAATTCGGGTCTTTGGGCACAAGACAGTGACGGCCAATGGCACGATTTGGAGATTCCGTCCACCTTACTGTTAGACAAATACAAAGACCGGCTTTTCAAATACGGCAACACTTTTTATGTAGGAGGCATTGTCACCGACAAAATCATTGATTACCTACGCCTGCAGCCCAATATCAGTAAAACCATAGTAATCGTGAAAGACTTCACCAAGATGTTTGCCGGCCCCGAATCCGTCAATGCTTTTTTGAAGAAAGGTGGTCAGCTGTTTGTGCTCTATGCTGCAAAACTGCTGGCCGTATGCGTCAACCCCACCTCACCCACAGGCTATGTTATCAACTCCGCCCTGCTACGCGAAAGGATGTCGGAGGCGCTGCAGTTGCCCGTGTATGACGTGAAACAAATATAGCGAACCACATCCTGTTCCTTTGCAAAAATTTAAGAATCAAGGCTCCAACAAGGCTCCAACAAGGCTCCAACAAGGCTCCAACAAGGCTCCAACAAGGCTCTTCCAAGGCTCTTCCAAGGCTCCTCCAAGGCAGTAACAAGGCTCAAACAAGGCTCAAACAAGGCTCAAACTCCCTTCCAACTCCCTTCCAACTAGGCTCAAACAAGGCTCAAATTCCGCTCCAATACCTACGCAAGTCCGATGCAAGTCCGATGCAAGTCCGATACAATACCCTTACAACACCGATACAGGTCCGACCCAACACCGTTGAAAGCCCCCTTTCAAACACCCTTTAACCACTGTTCATAAAAGGCAGGCCGTCAGGTGTACGGTTTGACGAGAAACAACGGCCTGAAAGGCCCTCCTTCTGTGACTTTTCCCTATGATGGAAAAGTCACCAAAAGATCAAGCCGACGGAAGTGCCACCGCACAGGCTCGTTCCCCCCAACCGTCGGCATCGCCCTCGCACGCAGCATCATGGCAAGTGTCTTGCAAATTATATGATGCTATTGTTTTTTGCAGGCCGTTAGGTCTGCAGAGTTTTATAGAAATATGGACATGTAGATGCACACTATGTTCGTGGGCTTACGAACACTATGTTCATAGGGCGATGAACCCATGTTCGTGGGGCGATGAACATAGTGTTCAATGGCCAATGAACCCGGGTTCATTTTTCAGCACTCCTTCCCTTGTTCCATAATCCGCAAAATGCAAGTGGTTTCCTATATATGGATGCAACTGCGTCCCCACGGTTGCTGCTGTCGAAAACAGTCATCAATTTCGTTTCACAAACGAAGGAGACCGGTTACCAGTTGCAGGTATATCGTATTTTGGTAGTATTTACCTGCGAGTTACGTAAAGGATGATCAAAAGGAGAGTAAAGGGGGAGTAAAACCTATAGATACCTCATCTGACCCACAAACAATAGCAAAAAGACGGGGAAGTAACCATAAACCTCCCCGTCTTTTCTTCTTTGATATGTTTAATTCAAATACTCATATTCTGCAAGCCCACTATTAGATTCAGACACCAGAGAACCATTCCAATAATTTTGTGTTGATTTTTGCATACTAACAGGATACTGGTCCTCATAAGTATAGGTATAGGTTATTACACGTAAGCCGTTACCTTGTTCACTTTTCTCACCAATAATATTGTTTTTTGACAGACCGCCTGCTTCAGTATAATCACTATTATAATATGGATTATTGTAGCTATCATACTGATAAGTATAGGTTATTGTTCGCCCTTCTTCTTCATAAACCATTTTTGTGACATTGTCTTTCGTCCAATTTAATGTACAGGTTGCAGTCACGTAAACATCAGTGCCTGTATTGGATCCCTTTCCCACCTTCTTCGCCCGTTGCATTTCAATATTCTCCTGAATATCCCTGCAAATTTCTTCAGATAACACAAAACGCAAAGGACTCACTTTGCATTTATCGGCATTTTTGTCGTTGTTGTACTCCCCGTAAATTATTGTAACAATCTTTCCATTTTTGTGAGTGAATTGACAAATCCCACCATCAGAAAGTTTAATTTCAGACAATTGATTCCCTTTGTATTTATACTCAGATGTATGACTCTTGCCATCTACCTTACTCCGGTATGTAGATGTTTTAATACGTTTATTGGAATAATAAGTGTACGACTGCCGACTCCATTCGCTTTCTATATTATTCAACGTATTGTCTTTGTTCCATGTATATGTCTCTGATAGATGTCTAGGTTGTTCTATTGTGCCATCGGAGCTATAAGCCGTGTAGTAAGTTTTGCTGATTTTCTTGCCAGGGTTGTACACGCCTTCCCTTTCCTTATGGCAGGCAGTGAAAAGTATGGCGAAGCATACGATCATGAAAAATGTCAGATTACTTTTCATCTTGTGTTTAGACTGTTGTCACATTGTCCCCATCGGTTTTTATTCAATATGCCTACTCTAAATTTACGGTTTTCGGCTTCCCCGTCATACGGAGCTGAAGTCTTTGTTTAATAAGGGACAGAAAAAGGCATGAATCCTTCGTTTTGCCGCTTATTTTCAATGCAGGTGTCTGGAATAACCTTTGTGCAAATAAGGGACGAATATAATTCACGCCTAAAGCGTGAACCTTCCGCCTTCTTATTCTCGCACATTTGCATTGTTTTCCAGACTTTGCATTGAGAGAACAAGAGCGTCAAGCTCAATATGTCATAAAATCCGCCTATTAAAGCATACAATCCTGCTTGAATAGACGTTGCAAAATTAACGAAATTTCTTTAATCTGAGCAAGGTTGATGAAAAAAAGTTTCGTTTTGCAAACGAAATTCACGGTTCACAGTTCACAGTTTGCACCCTTTTAGCATTCTATTTTCTCCCTGCCTCCCTCCTACTCCCTTCCTGATTGCTTCCTGATTGCTCCTGATATAAGCTAAATTTTGCATGTATAACAATAGAAATCAAGAAGATGGTTCGATACCACATATAATAAGTAATGATGGGCACCCTGAAGTGATTGCAGGCCGTTAAGTGTTCAGTCTTCCAGAAACAACGGCCTGAAAGGCCAACCAGCAGTCAGCCCAATGGCAACGCCTTGGGTTTGGAGAACGAGATTCGATAATTATCGCCCTGAATGGGCAAAAGCTTATGCCCCGATGGGGCGATGGATGATGGTGTGGACACACACTTCCCCAGGACGATGTCCTGGGCTGACAACTCAATGGCCTTTCAGGCCGTCATAAAACAACATTCGCAATCATGGAGGCGCATGCATCCTCGTTACCGCTTATCCACAACAGGCCAATGAGGGTGTGTCAAAAGTCCAAAAATCGTCATTTTTCGATTCGTAACTATTTGATAATCATACAGCGTTTTTTTGAAAAAGTAACTTATGACACACCCTCCTGATTATCAACGGAATAACAGAAAAAACTCTGCAAACCTAACAGCCTGCCTGCGACTGCGGGGACGCAGTCGCTTACATTGTAGTCATCTGCGTCCCGCAGATGATGGATTGGCAATACCGACTGATAGTGGTATTTTTATCACAAATGGTAAGAAATGCCACTCTCGCTCTACCCAAACCGTTGAGCCGTACCAGAGCCCTCCTACCTTAGGTATACCCAAGTCATACCTAAGCCCAAAGTGCTTGTTTGGACTTGGCTACTACTTGGGTAGGGCTTGGGTAGGGCTTGGGTAGTACTTGGGAGAGGTATGCGCTATGCGCCTGAATATTTACGTCACTACCCCGCCTAACGGCACCCCTTCTAAAAGAAGGGGAAATATTTTTGTAGCGACGCAAAATTTTGCGTCGCCACTGAAATTCAGAACTCGCTCCTTCGTCAAATCTAAAAGAAAGGAAAGATTAGAAGTCCAGGCCCATTTCGACTTTGGCGGCTTCGCTCATCATCTCAAAATCCCATGGGGGTTCGAAAGTCAGGCGCAGGGACACCCCCTTCACACCCTCTATTGCAGACACTTTCTTCTTCACCTCTATGGGTAACGATTCGGCCACAGGGCAATTGGGGGCGGTTAGTGTCATCAGGATATTGACAATATTGTCT
>LXOW01094086.1_pt2 | contig 18018 bp, 16 predicted proteins | sample 1368591 | NCBI WGS metagenome assembly LXOW01 (sample SAMN04884650, study PRJNA319009) | bovine gut metagenome | isolation source: Cow rumen | host: Bos taurus | place: Italy: Legnaro (PD) | collected 2014-07-09 | reverse complement strand
CAGTGGTCGCCGCTCTCGGCGTCCCGCCGCGCGGAGCCTCCGCCACGCCGCAGGGGACGCCCCCCCGCGAAAAAAAGAGATTGACAGCGGCGCGCGGGCTTTGTAATATGTCAGTGACAACGAGCCGCAGGCACAGGAGGGGAGCGCATGGCGGACTATCGCTATCAGGCGGCGATCCGGCACACGGAGAAGACCGTCGAAAAGCTGTATAAGATGCAGTACGCCGTCTATGAGAAGCCGCGGCTGCTGCTGCGGATGCTGCTAGGCTTCGCGCTGGTCGTGCTCGTCGTCGTGACGGCGCTGCCGACCTGGGCGAGGGCGCTGCTGCTGCTCCTCGGCGCGTGGCTGCTCGTGAGCCGGGACTTTCCGGCCGCCGTGCGCGCCGACCGCGTGCTCTCCGAGCGCAAGGCCGCCCTGCCCGCGATGCGCTACGGCTTCGGCGAGCGCACGGTTCACCTGAGCGGCGAGGGCAGCATGGACATCCCCTACAAGAGCTTCACGCGCCTTATCGAGGATATCGACTACCTGTACCTCTTCGTCTCCCGCGACTCCGTGTGTATGCTCGAGCGCGCCTCCCTCAAGCCGAACGACGTCCTGGCCTTCGGGAAGTTCATGGAGGAGAAGACCGGGCTGACCTGGCGGCGCGAGAAGTCCTTTTTGAGCATGAGCATCTACGATATGCGCCAGGCGCTGCGCGACATGCGCGGGAAATAGGGCGCGCCGGATACTTATATCTCAAACAAACCTTGTGCATCTTGTCCAAATATCGCCGCGTATTTTTGACAACCCNNCCCGGTGCGAATAATATTTTTAACAGGAGGAACCCCTATGAAACGTATTCTCGCATTTGCTCTCTGCCTCGTGATGGTCGTCGCCCTGTGCGCGATCGCCCCGACCGCGTCCGCCGCGGGCACCGTGTATCTGACTCTCGCCCACAACATGGCTGAGGATCACGCGATTAACGTCGCGCTGCTCGCCTGGGCCGAGGCTGTCAACGAGGCTACCGACGGCGCCATTGAGATCGACGTCATGCCCGGCGGCACGCTCGGCTCCGAGGCCGACTGCGTCAGCCAGATCCAGGCCGGCCAGCTCGAGATGACCAAGGTCTCCGCCGGCACCCTGTCCAACTTCAACTCCGCGTGGAACTGCGTCTCCGTCCCCTACGTCTTCAACGACAAGGATCACCTCTACAACGTCATGAACGGCGAGATCGGCCAGGATCTGTACGCCCTGACCGAGGGCGACGGCTTCGTCGGCCTGGCCTGGCTCGAGTCCGGCACCCGCTGCTTCTACACCGCGAAGACCCCCGTCCGCACCCCCTCTGACCTCAAGGGCCTCAAGATCCGCACCATGGACTCCCAGATGGCCATTGACATGATGAACGCCTTCGGCGGCTCCGCCACCGTTATGGGCTATGGCGACATCTACACCGGCATGCAGCAGGGCGTTATCGACGGCGCTGAGAACAACATCACCGCCATGCGCGACCACGCCGACGTCACCGGCTACTACTGCTATGACGAGCACACCATGATCCCCGACGTCATCATCATCTCCAGCGAGATCTGGAACAGCCTGACTCCCGAGCAGCAGGAGATCATGCGCTCCACCGCCGCCGACATGGTCGCGAACTATCGCGAGCTGTGGGCGCAGTTCGAGGAGGACGTGAAGGCCCAGGTCGAGGGCAAGGTCGAGTACGTCACCGACGTGGACAAGGCCGCCTTCCAGGAAGCCGTCAAGGGCATCTATGAGAACCTCGAGAAGGACGCTCCCGAGACCTACGCCTTTGTCGAGCGCATCCAGGCCGCCGGCTGAGTTCTCAACACAACAGAAGCACCCTTTGTCTGAATCCGAGAGCGGCTTCGCACCCATGCGGGGCGAAGCCGCTCTTTTCTCAGGAGAATTGTGAACAAACATTAAACTTGCTCCGTGTCATCCTGAGCGCAAGCGAAGGATCTTATATACAAGATTCTTCGTCGCTGCGCTCCTCAGAATGACAGGCAAGTGATTAAAAAAGGAGTTGGTCGCTCTTGAAAAAGATTGAGAAAGTGCTGGACGCCGTGATGCGCTTCCTCATGGCTGTCGCCATGCTGACGCTGCTGGTGTTCGGCACCTGGCAGATCTTCACCCGCTGGATCCTCGGCAATCCCTCCACCTTCACCGACGAGCTGCTGCGCTACGTCCTGATCATCGCGGGCTTCATCGGCTCGGCCTACTGCTTCTACCGTGACGAGCACCTGGCGCTCACCCTCATCACCGACAAGGCGAAGGGCGCCTTCAAGCTGGTGCTCGACGTGTTTATCGAGATTTGCATCCTCTTCTTCGTCATCTACGTCTTCATCTACGGCGGCTGGAAGCTCTCCGCCACGGCGACGAACGTCTCCTCCGTCATGCACATCCCGATGAAGACCCTGTACATGGTCGAGCCCATCTGCGGCGTGCTGATCGTGCTCGCGCGTATCCTGAAGTATGCCCAGCTCTTCATAGAAAAGAAAGGAGCGGACAAGTAATGGTTATCAAAGCTACAATTATTCTGTTCGCCGTCTTCTTTGTGATGCTCTTCGCCGGCGTGCCCATCTCCGCGGGCATCGGCATCTCCTCCATCGTCGCGATCATCGCCTCCGGGCGTTCCGACCTGCAGGGCTTTGCCTTCACCGCCGCGCAGAAGTGCTTCTCCGGTCTGGACAGCTTCTCCCTGCTGGCGCTGCCCTTCTTCTCCCTGGGCGGCAACATCATGAACAAGGGCGGCATCGCCAAGCGCCTTGTGCGTCTGGCGCGTCTGCTCGTCGGCGGCATCCCCGGCTACCTCGCCGCCACCAACGTCCTCGCCAACATGTTCTTCGGCGCGGTGTCCGGCTCCTCCGTGGCCGCCACCTCCGCCATGGGCTCCATCCTCTCCCCGCTGGAGAAGGACGAGGGCTACGATCCCAACTACTCCGCCGCCGTCAATATCTGCTCGGCGCCCACCGGCATCCTGATCCCGCCCTCCGGCCCGCTGATCCTCTACTCGATCACCGCCGGCGGCGTGTCTGTCGCGGCGCTCTTCATGGGCGGCTATTTCGTCGGCGCGATCCTCGGCCTCTGCGTCGCCGTCGTGGCCATCTTCCTCGCCGTCAAGCTCGGCTACAAGAAGTCCGAGGTCAAGGACGCCGACCCCGCCTGGAAGATCTGGGTCGACGCGATCCCGTCCCTGCTCGCGGTCATCATCGTCATGGGCGGCATCCTGGCCGGTATCTTCACCGCGACCGAGGCCGGCGTCGTGATGTGCCTGTACTGCGGCGTGCTCGCGGTCATCTACCGTGAGATGGACTTCAAGACCTTCTATAACCTGCTCGCCGACACCATGAAGAGCTCCGCGACGATCCTCTTCCTGATCGCCGCCTCCTCCATCATGGCCTACGTCATGGCGCGCACCAAGATCCCCGGCGCGATCTCCGACATGATCATGGGCATCTCCGACAACCGCTACGTCATCCTGCTCGTCATGAACGTGTTCCTGCTCGTCATGGGCATGTTCCTCGACCTGACGCCCGCGGTGCTGATCTTCGTGCCCATCTTCCTGCCCATCGCCCGCAGCATCGGCATGAGCGACGTGCACTTCGGTCTCATGCTCATCATGAACCTCGGCATCGGCTCCGTCACCCCGCCGGTCGGCTCCTGCCTGTTCGTCGGCTGCGGCGTCGCCAAGGTCAAGATCGAGGGCGTCACCAAGTACATCGTGCCCATCTTTGTCGCGATGGTCGTGGCTCTGTTCCTCGTCACCTACATCCCGCAGATTTCCCTCAGCCTGCCGTACTGGACGAACCTGATCTCCGGTATGGGCTGGGTGAGCTGAGCGTCCCCATCCCGCTGAACCCGGCGGTCTGCCCCCCTGTCTACGCTTTGCGCCGGCAGCGCGGCAGACCGCCGTTATCTTAATGAATAATTAAAAATGAATAATGAAAAATTGTGGTGTCCGCTGCGCGGACGGATTGTAATTTTATAATTCGTCGCCGTAAGGCGACACAATAGTTATTCATTATTCATTATTACTTATTAATTATTTACATTCCGGAGGTCTATACATGGATATCTGCACAAAAGTTACAGGGCTTGAAAAATGCGAGGGCTTTTTCCTCGTCCACACCGACACAGCCGTTCTGAAGGTCGTCTTCCTGACCGACGAGATCGTGCGCGTGCGCGCCTCCTTCGACAAGGAGCTGGCCGAGGAGAGCTACGTCCTCGCGGCCACCGCCTGGGAGGATCGCCTCGACGGGCTCTTTGAGGGCGAGCGCACGCGCCTTGCGCCCGTCGCCCCCTGCGTCGACGAGGGGGAGAAGACCCTCGTCTTCGCCTCCGCCGCGCTGAGGCTCGAGATCGACCGCGACCCCATCTGCATCCGCCTCTATGACGCGGAGGGCACCGAGCTCTATTCGACCCTCGCGGGCTGCCCCTTCACCCTCGACTCGAACAAGCGCGTCACCGCCTACAGCCGCATGGAGGAGGACGACTGCTTCTACGGCTTCGGCGAGAAGAGCGGCAACCTCAACAAGAACAAGGAGTTCCTGCGCGAGCGCGCCACCGACGCCATGGGCTACGACGCCACGAAGATGGACACGCTCTACAAGCACATCCCCTTCTACATCCGCCTGAACCGCAAGACGAAGAAGGCCGTGGGCCTGTTCTACCACAACTTCTATGAGTCCGTGTTCAACATGGGCCGCGAGAAGTCCAACTACTGGCCGCGCTACACCTACTGGCAGGCCGACGGCGGCGACATCGACCTCTTCCTGCTCGGCGGCAACACGCTCAAGAGGATCGTCGACAACTACACCCTCCTCACCGGCCGCCCGGCGCTGCTGCCCAAGCGCGCGCTGGGCTATCAGGGCTCCTCCATGTACTATCCCGAGCTCGAGAAGGACAGCGACGACGCGGTGCTCGGCTTCATCGACACCATCAAGGAGGAGGGCTTCCCGATCGACGGCTTCCACCTCTCCTCCGGCTACACGAGCTACAACAACAAGCGCTGCGTCTTCACCTGGAACACCGAGCGCTTCAAGGATCCCGCCGCCTACTTCGCCGCGATGAACGACAAGGGCGCGCAGAACGTGCCGAACGTCAAGCCCGGCATCCTGCTCTGCCACCCCTGGTTCGACGAGTTTGAGGGCAAGGGCGTCTTCGTCAAGGACAGCAAGAACCCCGAGACCTACGCGGTCGGCTCCTGGTGGGGCGGCCCCGGCGCCTTCTGGGATTACACCAAGCCCGAGGCGCGCCGCATCTGGAAGGACTACCTGATCGAAAACGTCATCGACGTCGGCACCGACTCCGTCTGGGACGACAACTGCGAGTACGACAGCCTGCTCGACAAGGACGCCAAGTGCGACTTTGACGGCAAGGGCGGCACCATCGGCCAGCTCAAGCCCATCATGTGCACCATCATGTGCAAGCTCGGCAACGAGGCCGTCGAGGAGCACAACCCCGACGCGCGCCCCTACGTCGTCTGCCGCAGCGGCAGCTCCGGCATCCAGAAGTACGCCCAGACCTGGTGCGGCGACAACTACACGAGCTGGACGAGCCTGCAGTACAACATCCCCATCATCACCGGCATGGGCCTCTCCGGCCAGCCCAACGAGGGCGCGGACATCGGCGGCTTCGCCGGCCCCGCCCCGGACGAGGAGCTCTTCGTCCGCTGGGTGCAGAACGGCGTCTTCCAGCCCCGCTTCTCCATCCACTCCGCCTCCAACGACAACACCGTCACCGAGCCCTGGATGTTCCGCGACTCCGCGCCCCTCATCCGCGACGCGATCCTCCTGCGCTACCGCTTCACGCCCTATCTCTACTCCGCCGAGTATGAGGCCAACCAGACCGGCGCGCCGATCATGCGCGCGCTGGTCTACGAGTTCCAGGACGATCCGAAGGTCTGGGACGAGAGCTTCGAGTTCCTGTACGGCCGCGACATCCTGGTCGCGAACGTCATCGAGCCGGGCGCGAAGACCAAGAAGGTCTATCTGCCCGCCGGCTGCAAGTGGTACGACTGGAACGACAAGTTCCGCTGCTACGAGGGCGGCCAGACCGTCGAGCTGCCCGTCGATATGGCCTCGATCCCGATGTTCATCCGCGAGGGCGCGATCATCCCGATGGCCGACAACCAGCTCATGAGCATGGCCAACGACCATATGACCGCCCTGCACCTGATCCTCGCCCCGGACGGCGAGGAGCGCAGCTACACGCTCTACGACGACGACGGCGTGACCAACAACTTCCGCAAGGGCGAGTTCCGAAAGACGAAGATCAGCATGAGCGGCTGGAGCGTCGTGAAGGTCGACTTCGCGTCCGAGGGCAGCTATACCGACTTCGTGGAGACCGTCACGGTCGAGATGATCCGCAAGGATCGCAGCCCCTTCTGGGTCGCGCTGGGCGAGGAGAAGCTTGAGCACTTCCTCAACCGCCGCAAGTTCGAGGCCGCCGAGAAGGGCTGGTACTACAGCCAGTCGAAGAAGGCCGTGCTCGTCAAGTACCCCAACCCGAAGAAGGACCTCACCCTCACCGTCTCCTTCGAGGACTTCGACCTCATCGGCATGTAATTGNNCTCCCAAAGGGGAGCCGCACACGCCAAGAAAGGAACGATCCCCATGCTCCAGAACCGCTACCTCTCGCATGAAAAAACCGAAAACGGCTGGCTGATCCACGGCAACGCCGCGGACACCCTGCTCGTCTTCCTCTCCGACGACGTCATCCGCATCCGCGTGAACTTCGACCGGAAATTCGACGAGGCCTCCTACACCCTCGTCACCACCGCCTGGGAAGACCGCCTCGACCCACTCTTTGAGGGCGAGCGCACGCGCATCCGGGCGCTGGACGTGCCCTGCACGGACGAGGGCGCCTTCCTCCGCTTCCCGACGGCGAGCTGCACGCTGCTGCTCAATAAGGAGCCCTTCTCCTTCAAGCTCGTCGACGCCGAGGGCAGGACGCTCTACCGCGATCTGCCCGAGCGCGCCTTCGAGAAGGATCACCTCGGCCGCCTCAGCCACTACTCCGCGATGGACCGCGAGAAGGATCACTTCTTCGGCTTCGGCGAGAAGACCGGCCACCTCGACAAGAAGCTGCGCCGCCTGCGCATGAGCCCGAAGGACGCCATCGGCCACGATCCCGAGACCGGCGACCCGATGTACAAGCACATCCCCTTCTACATCCGCGTGAACGAGGACTCGCGCTGCGCGCTGGGCCTGTTCTACCACAACTCCTACGACTGCGTGTTCGATCTCGGCCAGGAGATCTCCGGCTACTGGGAGCGCTACTGCTACTATCAGACCGACGGCGGCGACATCGACCTCTTCCTCATCAACGGCCCGGACATGAAGGACGTCATCAGCCGCTACACCTGGCTGACCGGCCGCACGATCCTGCCCACCAAGCAGTCCCTCGGCTACTGCATGTCCACCATGTACTACGCCGAGCTGGAGAAGGACTGCGACCAGGAGATCTACAAGGTCGTCGACAAGCATCTGCAGGAGAAGATCTGGATCGACAACTTCTGGCTCGCCTCCGGCTACTCCTCCGGCGAGGAGGACAATCTGCGCTACACCTTCAACTGGAACTACAAGCGCTTCCCCGATCCCGAGGGCTTCTTCGAGAAGATGAACGCCATGGGCATCAACGTCATCTGCAACCTCAAGCCCGGCGTGCTGAAAAACCACCCCTACGCCAAATACTACGAGGAGCGCGACGCCTTCATCAAGTCCGCCGACGGCACGGCCGACGCGACCGGCCGCTGGTGGGGCGGCGAGGGCCGCTTCATCGACTTCACCGGCCCGAAGGGGCGCGAGGCCTGGAAGCATCTGCTGGAGGAGAACATCCTCAAGAAGGGCACCAAGACCGTCTGGAACGACAACTGCGAGATCGACGGCATCGAGGATCGCCTCTCCCGCTGCGACTACGAGGGCGCGGGCGGCACGCTGGAGGATCTGAAGATCATCCAGTCCAACATGATGGCCTACCTCGCCGTGCAGGCGATCCGCGACGTGTACCCCAACGAGCGCCCCTACGTCATCAACCGCGCGGGCTTCGCGGGCGTCCAGCGCTACGCCCAGGTCTGGGGCGGCGACAACCTGACCGACTGGCGCACGGTGAAATTCAACCTCGCCACCATCATGGGCATGGGCCTCTCCGGCTGCGCGAACATGGGCTGCGACATCGGCGGCTTCGCGGGCGGCGCGCCCGAGGGCGAGCTGCTGCTCAGGTGGATCCAGAGCGGCGTCTTCCAGCCCCGCTTCACCATCAACTCCGCCAACTCCGACAACACCGTCACCCAGCCCTGGATGTACGCGGAGAACCTGCCCTATGTGCGCGAGGCCTACGCCCTGCGCTATCGGATGCTCCCCTATCTCTATTCCCTCATGCGCGAGGCGAGCGTCGACGGCCTGCCCGTCATGCGCCCGCTCTTCCTCGAGTTCCCGGACGATCCCGCCTGCTACACCGACCAGAGCCTGAGCTTTATGTACGGCCCCGCCGTGCTGGTCGCGAACGTCGTCGAAAAGGGCGCGAAGACCCGTCGGCTCTATCTGCCCAAGGGCGCGACCTGGTACGACATGAACGATCAACTCCGCGAGTACGCGGGCGGCCAGACCATCGAGGTGCCGGTCGATCTCGGCACGATCCCGATGTTCCTGCGCGGCAGCGCGATCTTCTGCACCAGCGAGGACGTCAAGCGCATCCTCGCCGACACGGTGCGCCAGCTCGACCTGCTCATCGCCGCCGAGGGCGACAGCAGCTTCGTCTACTACGACGACGACGGCCACAGCGAGGACTACAAGCGCGGCTGCTTCGCCGAGACGACGATCAGCGTCAAGGCCGGCGACCGCACGCGCATCCGCTTCGAGAAGAAGGGCGAGTACCCCGACACCATCGAGAAGCTGACGCTCCGCCTGGTCAGCAAGAAGAAGGGCGCGTTCTGGGTCAGCGTGGACGGCGAGCAGATCCCGCGCTACCTCGTGCGCGACAACTGGGAGGAGAGCGAGAGCGGCTGGTACTATGAGCTCTCCGACCGCAGCATCCTCGTCAAGTGCCCCAAGCCGAAGAAGGACAGCTTTGAGATCGTGGTCTCCACGGAAAAATTCGACCTGATCGGCATGGCCGATGATATAAAGGAGGAATAAAATTATGCCAATGCAAATGGGCTTTCGCTGGTACGGCGAAGGAAACGACAAGATCAAGCTCTCGGATATCCGGCAGATCCCCGGCGTGAGCACCATCGTCTGGGCGCTGCACAACAAGATGCCCGGCGAGATCTGGCAGCCGGAGGAGATCAAGGCCGTTGTGGACGAGATTCGCGCCGCGGGCTTCAACGCCGACGTCGTGGAATCCGTCAACGTCCATGACGACATCAAGATCGGTCTGCCCACACGCGATCAGTACATCGAGAACTACAAGCAGTGCATCCGCAACCTCGCCCCCTTCGGCGTGAAGGTCATCTGCTACAACTTCATGCCCATCTTCGACTGGACGCGCTCCGACATGTTCCACCCCGTCGGCGACGGCTCCACCGCGCTCTTCTACCAGAAGGACATGATCCAGGACGACCCGAAGGAGATGGCCGACTACGTCATGGGCCTGACCGAGAAGTACCACATGACCTTCCCCGGCTGGGAGCCCGAGCGCATGGCGAAGCTCGACGAGCTGTTTGAGAAGTACAAGCCCGTCACCAAGGAGAAGCTCTGGGAGAACTTCAAGTACTTCCTCGAGGCGATCATGCCCGTCTGCCATGAGTGCGACATCAAGATGGCCGTCCACATGGACGATCCCCCCTGGGACATCTTCGGCCTGCCCCGCCTGCTCGTCGACGCGGAGAGCATCGACCGCTTCCTCAAGATGGTGGACGATCCCTACAACTGCCTGACGCTCTGCTCCGGCTCGCTGAACGCCAATCCGAACAACAACGTCGCCGACATCGTGCGCAAGCACTGCGACCGCATCGCCTTCGCGCACATCCGCAACGTCAAGCACTTCCCGAACGGCGACTTCTCCGAGGCCAGCCACCGCGACTGCGACGGCGAGACCGGCATCCTCGAGATCCTCCGCGCCTATCACGACTGCGGCTACGAGGGCTACATCCGCCCCGACCACGGCCGTCACCTCTGGGACGAGAAGCCCGGCAACGTGCGCCCCGGCTACGGCCTGTACGACCGCGCCCTCGGCATCATGTACATGCTGGGCGCCTGGGACTACATGGACAAGTTCGAGAGCTGAGCTCACGCTGCAATCCAAGCTGCCGGGGAGGGGCTTGCCCCTCCCGCAGCCGACACCAAATATAGAATAATATGGGGATGATCAACATGATTCTGAACAACGAATCCATCAAGAACCGGGCCGAGTGGGAAGCCAAGGGCTACCAGCTCCCCCAGTATGACCGCGAGGCCATGGTCGAGCGGACGAAGGCCGCCCCGACCTGGCTGCACTTCGGCGCGGGCAACATCTTCAAGGCCCTGCACGGCATGGCCGCCCAGCGCCTGCTGAACGAGGGCATCCTCGACAAGGGCATCATCGCCGTGGAGCGCAAGAACGCCGGCGGCGAGAAGTACGACGACCTGGCCGTCGTCGTGACGCTGAAATCGAACGGCAGCGTGGAGAAGAACATCCTCGGCGCCCTGGCCGAGACCTGCTACCTCTACGGCGGCGAAGAGCGCCTGGCCGAGATCTTCCGCTGCCCCTCCCTGCAGCTCGTGAGCTTCACCATCACCGAGAAGGGCTACAGCATGACCGGCGACGACGTGAAGGCCGACCTGGCCGCCGCGCCCGCGGAGGCGAAGAGCTACATGGGCAAGGTCGCGGCGCTGCTGCTCGCGCGCTATCAGGCGGGCGCCTTCCCGATCGCCATGGTCAGCACCGACAACTGCTCCCACAACGGCGACAAGCTCAAGGCCGCGATGACCGCCTTTGCCGAGGCCTGGGGCGACGCGGGCTTCAAGGCCTACGTCGAGGACGGCGCGAAGGTCTCCTTCCCCTGGACGATGATCGACAAGATCACCCCGAGCCCCGACCTCTCCGTCGGCGCGATGCTGGAGGCCGACGGCCTCGCCGGCTTCGCCCCCGTGCGCAACGCCCGCGGCACCGTCAAGGCGCCCTACGTCAACGCCGAGGAGAGCGAGTACCTCGTGCTCGAGGACGACTTCCCCAACGGCCGCCCGCCGCTGGAGAAGGCCGGCTTCTACTTCACCGAGCGCGAGACCGTGGACAAGGTCGAGCGCATGAAGGTCTGCACCTGCCTCAACCCCCTGCACACCTCCCTCGCCGTCTACGGCTGCCTGCTGGGCTTCGAGAAGATCTCCGAGGAGATGCAGGACGAGGATCTGCACAAGCTGGTGGAGACCATCGGCTACAAGGAGGGTCTGCCCGTCGTGACCGATCCCGGCATCATCAAGCCCCAGGACTTCATCGACACCGTGGTGAACGTGCGCATCCCGAACCCCTTCATGCCCGACACGCCGCAGCGCATCGCGACCGACACCTCCCAGAAGCTGCCCATCCGCTTCGGCGAGACGATCAAGGCCTACCTCGCCTCCGACGCGCTGGACGTGAACGATCTCAAGCTCATCCCGCTGGTGTTCGCGGGCTGGATCCGCTACCTGATGGCGGTGGACGACTGCGGAAACGCCTTCGAGCCCTCTCCCGACCCGCTGCTCGCCGCGTCGCAGGAGTATGTCGCCGGCCTGAAGCTCGGCGACAAGCCCGAGTTTGCGAAGCTCGAGGGGCTGCTGCGCAGCAAGACCATCTTCGGCGTCGATCTCGTCGAGGCGGGTCTGGCCGAGAAGGTCTTCGGCTACTTCTGCGAGCTGGTGGCCGGCCCCGGCGCCGTCCGCGCCACGCTGCACAAGTACGTCAACGCCTGAGCGGGGAGGACGCACATGGGTAAGATCATAACCTTCGGCGAGCTGATGATCCGGCTCCAGCCGTACAACTACGAGCGCTTTGTGCAGGCCGATCACCTGCAGTTCAGCTTCGGCGGCGGCGAGGCGAACGTCGCGGTGTCCCTCGCCAACTACGGCATGGACGCGGCCTTCGTCACCAAGCTGCCCGCCCACGCGATCGGCCAGGCGGCGGTCAACTCCCTGCGGCGCTACGGCGTCGATACGGGCATGATCGTCCGCGGCGGCGAGCGCGTCGGCATCTACTTCAACGAGAAGGGCGCGAGCCAGCGCCCCAGCGTCTGCATCTATGACCGCGCCCACTCCGCCATCGCGGAGGCCAAGGCGTCGGACTTCGACTGGGACAGGATCTTCGAGGGCGCGGACTGGTTCCACTTCACGGGCATCACCCCGGCGCTCGGCCCCAACGTGGTCGAAATCTGCGTCGAGGCCTGCAAGGCCGCGAAGGCGCAGGGCGTCAAGATCTCCTGCGACCTCAACTACCGCGGCAAGCTCTGGACGAGGGCGCAGGCGCGCGAGGCCATGACCGAGCTGAGCAAGTACATCGACGTGTGCATCTCCAACGAGGAGGACGCGAAGGACGTGTTCGGAATCGAGGCCGAGGCGACCGATATCACGGCGGGCGCGCTCAACAAGGAGGGCTACAAGTCCGTCGCGCGCCAGCTCATGGAGCGCTTCGGCTTCGAGAAGGTGGCCATCACGCTGCGCGAGTCGAAGAGCGCCTTCGACAACGACTGGTCGGCCATGCTCTACGACGGCGAGAACTACTGCTTCTCCAAGCTCTACCACCTGCACATCATCGACCGCATCGGCGGCGGCGACAGCTTCGGCGGCGGATTGATCTACGCGCTGCTGAACGGCTACGACACGCAGGCGGCCGTGGAGTTCGCGGTGGCGGCCTCCGCGCTCAAGCACAGCATCGAGGGCGACTACAACATGATGACCGTCGCCGAGGTGCAGAAGCTCGCCGGCGGCGACGCCTCCGGCCGCGTCCAGAGATAAGACGCAAAGCAGCTACGGCAATATCCGGGAAACGAAACCGTTTCCCGGATATTTTTGCGCTTTTATGCCGTTTTCTTCCCGCCTGCACGCCGCTTCCTTCACGCTCCCCACCCGTGAACCCGACGACGCGGAGGCTCCCCTTGCCGTGAGCTGAGAGGAGCTGTCGCGCAGCGGCTGAGGGGTCGCCGTCCCTCCGCGCCGGGCGACCGCAAGGGTCGCCCCTACGGTGGAACCGGCATTCGTGCCCTTCGCCCGAGGTTGACGCATGACCACAGCCACCGCGCCGGGCGACCGCAAGGGTCGCCCCTACGGTGGAACCGGCATTCGCGCCCTTCGCCCGAGGTTGACGCATGACCACAGCCACCGCGCCGGGCGACCGCATGGGTCGCCCCTACGGTGGAACCGACATTCCCGCCCTTCGCCCGAGGTTTACGTATGACCACAGCCTCCGCGCCGGGCGACCGCAAGGGTCGCCCCTACGGTGGAACCGACATTCCCGCCCTTCGCCCGAGGTTTACGTATGACCACAGCCTCCGCGCCGGGCGACCGCAAGGGTCGCCCCTACGGTGGAACCGGCATTCGCACCCTTCGCCCGAGGTTGACGCATGACCACAGCCTCCGCGCCTGGCGACCGCAAGGGTCGCCCCTACGGTGGAACCGCCGTCCGCCTCAATAAATATCCCCCCTGGGGGCTTCCGCGGCGGGGACTGCGGGAGTATACTGAGCGCATGACACTCATGAGGAGTTCGCCGTGAGAAAGTATGTGCTGCAAAGATTCCTACAGCTCATCCCGGTTTTGATCGGGATCACCTTCCTGTCCTTCGCCATGATGCGCATGGCGGGCAGCGACGCGATCACCGAGCTCTATGGGGACAAGGGCGCGGTCGCGCAGGAGATCATCGACGCCAAGCGCGCCGAGCTCGGGCTGGACAAGCCCTTCCTGACGCAGTATGTCTCCTGGCTCGGCGGGATGCTGCGCGGCGACATGGGGACGAGCTACGTCTCGGGCAAGGACGTGTTCCAGACCTTCACCTCCAAGCTCCCGGCGACGCTGCTGCTGACGGCGCTGTCCATCCTGCTGACCGTCGTCATCTCCATCCCGCTGGGGGTGCTCGCGGCGGTGCGGCACGACCGGCTCAGCGACTGGCTGCTGCGCTTTCTCAGCTTCATCGGCAACTCCCTGCCGAATTTCTTCGTCGCGCTGCTGCTGATGCAGCTTCTCGCGATAAAACTGGGCTGGCTGCCCGTGCTCGCGAGCGGCACGACGCTCAAGAGCGCGATCATGCCGACCCTGACGCTGACTGTCGCCATGTCCTCGAAGTACATGCGCCAGGTGCGCGCGACCGTGCTGGAGGAGCTGAACAAGGACTATGTGCTCGGGGCGCGCTCGCGGGGCGTCAGGAGCCGCGTGATACTGTGGAAGAGCGTGCTCAAGTCCTCGATGCTGACGATCGTCACCCTGCTCGCGCTCTCCATCGGCAGTCTCCTCGGCGGCACGGCCATCATTGAGAGCATCTTCATGTGGGACGGCGTGGGCAAGCTCGCCGTGGACGCGATCACCATGCGCGACTATCCGCTGATCCAGGCCTACGTCGTCTGGATGGCGATCATCTACGTCCTCGTCAACCTCTTCACCGATCTGCTCTATCACGCGCTCGATCCGCGCATCCGTCTGGGGGTGAGCGGCGAATGAGCGAAGCTACCGTCCGCATCCAGAAAGTCAGGCGGGACACGGTGAAGACCCGGCTGCTCGTCTTCGGCGCGCTCGCGGCGCTGCTGCTCGTCGGCTCGATCTTCTGCGAGCGCCTGACCCCTTACGACCCCTATCTGCAAGACCTCATGAACGCCAAGGCCGCGCCCTCGGCGGCGCACTGGCTCGGCACCGACCGCTACGGGCGGGACATGCTCTCGCGCGTCATCGTGGGCAGCAAGACGAGCATCTATTCCACGCTCCTGCTCGTCGCTGTCACCACGGCGCTCGGCACCTGCGTCGGCGTCTTCTGCGGCTGGCACGGCAGGTGGATCGACACCGTGCTCATGCGCATGTCCGACATGTTCCTCGCCTTCCCCGGTCTCGTGTTCGCGCTCGCGGTGGCGGGCGTGCTGGGCGGCGGCTTGCAGAACGCGATCATCGCCCTCGCGGCGATCTCCTGGCCGAAGTACGCCCGCATCGCCCGCAGCCAGACCCTCTCGCAAAAGGAGACGCCCTGGCTCAAGGCCGCGCGGCTCTCCGGCAGCGGGACGTGGAAGATCATTTTCAAGCACATCCTGCCGAACATCATCGGCCCCATCCTCGTCACCGCCATGCTGGACATCGGCACGATGATGATGGAGCTTGCGGGCCTGTCCTTCCTCGGCCTCGGCGCGAAGCCGCCCACGGCGGAGTGGGGCAGCATGATGAGCGACACGCGCAGCCTCCTGACCACCGCGCCCTGGGTCACGCTGTCGCCGGGTCTCGCGATCTTCGTCTCCGTCATGATCTTCAATCTTCTCGGCGACGCCGTCCGGGATTACGCCGACCCGAAGAGCCGCGGGAGGTGAGCGCATGGGCGAGATCCTACGTTACGATCAGGTCGATATCAGCTACAACGGCGTCCGCGCGGTGCGCGATGTGAGCTTCACGGTCGCCGAGGGGGAGATCCTCGGTATCGTGGGCGAGTCCGGCTCCGGCAAATCCACGCTCATCAAGGCCGCGATGGGGCTGCTCGGCCCCGCGGGGCTCGTCACGCGCGGCGATATCCTGTACAGGGGGAAAAACCTCACCGAGCTCTCGCCGAAGGAGCTTCGGCAGCTCAACGGCCCGGAGCTCGGCATGATCTTCCAGTCGGCGGGCGCGTCCTTCTGCCCGATCCGCACGGTCGGCGCGCAGCTCTATGAGAGCGTCCGGGAGCACCGGCCCTGCCCGCGCCGCGAGTTCGAGGCGCGCGCGCAGGAGCTTCTGCACCGGCTCGGCTTCGAGGACGGGCGGCGCATCCTCGCAAGCTACCCCTTCGAGCTCTCCGGCGGCATGCAGCAGCGCGTCGGCATCGCCGCGGCGATGCTGCTGAACCCGAGCGTCCTGCTGGCGGACGAGCCGACCTCCGCGCTCGACGTGTCGGTGCAGAAGCAGGTCGTGGAGGAGATGCTGCTGGTGCGCGAGAGCTTCGGCACGGCGATCGTGCTGGTGACGCACAACATCGGCGTGATCGGCGCGATGGCGGACAGGGTGCTGGTCATGAAAAACGGCGAGACGGTGGAATACGGCGAGACGCGGCAGGTGCTGGGCGCGCCGCGCGAGGACTATACCAAAACGCTGATGGCCGCCGTGCCGCGGCTGCGGAGGTGAGCGCGTGGAGCCGATCTTACAAGTCGAAAATTTGACCAAGGTCTTCACCCGCCGCGGCCAGCCGGACTTCACCGCCGTGGACGGCGTGAGCTTCACGCTGCATCCGGGCGAATGCCTGGGGCTGATCGGCGAATCGGGCAGCGGCAAGACCACGGTCGTGAACATGATCACCCGCCTGCTGGACGCGAGCGCGGGCAGCGTCAGGCTCGACGGGGAGGATATCACCCGCGCCGAGGGGCGGGCGCTGCGGCAGACCTACCGGAAGATGCAGATGGTCTTCCAGACGCCGACGGAGTCCTTTGACCCGCGCCGGACGCTGGGCGACGGGATCGGCGAGAGCCTGCGCAACAAGGGTCTGAGCCGCGCGGAGACGAAGCGGGAGGTCGCCCGCCTGCTCACGGACTGCGGGCTGACGCCGGACTTCGCCGCGCGCTATCCCCATGAGGTCAGCGGCGGCCAGTGCCAGCGCGCGGCCATCGCCCGCGCCCTCGCGATCAAGCCGAAGCTGCTGATCTGCGACGAGGCGACCTCCGCGCTGGACGTGACCATCCAGAAGGAGATCGTCGCGCTCTTAAACGAGCTGCGCCGCCGCCGCGGCGACGGGCTCGCGATCTTGTTCATCTGCCACGATATCGCGCTGGTGCAGCAGTTTTGCGACCGGGTGCTCGTGCTGTACCGGGGCAGGATCGTCGAGCAGGGCGCGCCGGACGAGGTGATATGCCATCCGAAGGACGCCTACACCAAGCGGCTGATCGACAGCATTTTGTGAAAGGAAAAAGCTATGGAAGCAATCAAGCATCGCGTGTCGCACTACTGGGCCCACCGGGCGGAGGGCTTCGAGGCGCAGCGTCTGCGGGAATATGAGAGCGAGAAGCGGGAGCGCTGGCTCGCGGAGCTTCGGAAGTATCTGCCGGCGGGCGTACCGCTGCGCGTGCTCGATATCGGGACGGGGACGGGCTTCTTTGCCTGCCTCCTCGCCGGGGAGGGGCACCGGGCGACCGGCATCGACCTGGCCCCGGAGATGGTGGAGCACGCCGTACACATGGCCGCGGTGCTCGGGCTGGACGCGCGCTTCTCCGTCATGGACGCGGAGGAGCCGGACTTCGAGCCGGAGAGCTTCGACGTGCTGGTGACGCGCAACCTGACCTGGACGCTGCCGCACATCGCCAAGGCGTATCGGGAGTGGTACCGGCTGCTCCGGCCGGGCGGCGTGCTGCTCAATTTCGACGCGGACTACTGCGCAGCGGCGGAGAGCGCCGAGGAGCCCGAGCTGCCGCCAAACCACGCGCACAAGCTGGTTCCGCCGTACATGAAGGCGGAGAACGACGCGATCACGATGGAGCTCTCCGCCTATCAGCAGCCGCGCCCCCAGTGGGACGTGCAGCTTCTGGTCGAGGCGGGCTTCGAGCGCATCACGGTGGATATGGGCGTCTACCGGCGCATCTACCGGGAGATCGACGAGTTCTACAACCCGACGCCGATCTTCACGATCGCGGCGTACAAGTAGAAATGCGTGTCTGCTTTATGCCGCAGAGCAAGTTATCGGAGGTTCCCCTGCGCAAGGGGAGCTGTCGCGAAGCGACGGATGAGGTGGCCCCTCTGTTTGCCTTCCCCTCGAGGGACTTGCGCCGTGGCAAAGGCTGCCGGGGGCAGGCTTTGCAGGCNNCGCGGGGGATCGGCCATGACAGCTTCTCCTCCAGGAGAAGCCATTACCGCATGGTATAGCCTTGCTAAACCCAATACCATATAAACAAAAAAGGTATCTATTCAGTCCCCCGTGTCATTCTGAGG
>LXOW01371751.1_pt1 | contig 18021 bp, 16 predicted proteins | sample 1368591 | NCBI WGS metagenome assembly LXOW01 (sample SAMN04884650, study PRJNA319009) | bovine gut metagenome | isolation source: Cow rumen | host: Bos taurus | place: Italy: Legnaro (PD) | collected 2014-07-09 | reverse complement strand
TGATGAGCCACAGTCCGCAGGTGACGGCCGCCCTGCGCAGCGGCGGCAACCGCGACAATCCCGCCGATTTCGACTACAGCGACTGTTTCCGGCATGTTCAGGACCGCTTCGACGCCGCCGACTATGTCGTGGCCAACATGGAATTTCCCTGCGGCGTGACACCGTACACCGGATTCCCGCAGTTCTCGGCGCCCCAGAGCCTGGCCTATGAAGCGCAGCGGGTCGGCATCGACTTGTTCCTGACCGCCAACAACCACATCTGCGACAAAGGACGCACCGGTATTGACAGCACGTATGCCATCTATTCCCGGATGGGCATTCCCTTCACGGGCATCTATCGCTCCGAAGGTGAGGAATATCTTACCAACCCGCTGATCGCCAACATCAAAGGGCACGATATTGCCTTCATCAATTTCACTTACGGCACCAACGGTCTCCCCGTGCCGCAGCCCTGGCACGTCAACCTGCTCGATTCCACGCACGTGAAAGCAGTCATTGAGCGGGCCAAGGAACGTGGCGCCGAACTGATTGTGGCACTGCCCCACTGGGGGGAAGAATATCACCTTATTCCTTCTGAAAGCCAGCGCCGCTGGGTGGACTTCCTGCACCGCAACGGCGTGTCCGCCATCGTAGGTTCCCACCCGCACGTGGTACAGCCCACCGTGTTCGCACCGCCCTTCGCCACCGCCTACTCCCTCGGCAACTTCATGTCGAACCAAAGCGATGTGAACACCCAGATCGGCATGCTTTACGAACTGGTGCTCACCAGCGACGGCGACAGCCTGGTCATCGCTGAAGCCAACACCACCTATACCTGGTGCTCGCGCCGCCGCATGCTCGAGGCCAACTATACCGTCATTCCCATCCTCGACTGGATCGGCCGCCGCGACGAATGGCGCGACAAGAGCGACTACGACAAGATGCTGCGCGAATGGACGGCCCTGAAAACGCAATTCAACCTGTAAACACGATACCCTGCTTATGGAGAAAACCATCCTCCTCGAAGAGATCGATCCGATCGACATTTACGGCGTCAATAACCGCTTGTTCGACTTGCTGGTCAGCCACTATCCCAAGGTCAAGGCCGTCGCCCGCGGCGCCGAAATCTACCTGATGGGGCCGCAGAGCGAGCTCGACGACTTTGAGGACAAGATCAAACTGCTGCGTCGCAAGCGCATGCACAAGAGCGTACTCACGGAATACGACGTGGAGGCGCTCTTCGAAGGCAGCGACCGCAGCGCCGAAAGCGGCACGGTCCCCACCGACGAGACTTCCGACAGCATCATCGTCTACAGCAACGAAGGCCGGCCCATCAAGGCCCGCACCCCCAACCAGAAGCGCATGGTGCGCGAATACTACCGCAACGACCTGATCTTCGCCATCGGGCCGGCGGGCAGCGGCAAGACCTATACCGCCATCGCCCTGGCGGTGCGCGCGCTCAAGAACCGGGAGGTGAAGCGCATCATCCTCACCCGTCCCGCCGTGGAGGCGGGCGAGCGGCTGGGCTTTCTGCCGGGTGACCTTAAAGACAAACTTGATCCCTATCTCCAGCCGCTCTATGACGCGCTGGGCGACATGATCCCCGCCAAGCGGCTCCAGAATTTCATGGAGGAAGGCATCATCCAGATTGCGCCGCTCGCCTATATGCGCGGGCGCACGCTCGACCGGGCCTTCGTCATTCTCGACGAGGCGCAGAACACCTCGCTCGGCCAGCTCAAGATGTTTCTCACCCGCATGGGCTGCGACGCCAAATTCATCGTCACGGGCGACGCCACGCAGATCGACCTGCCCAACAAGAGCGACTCAGGCCTGATGCGCGGCGTGGAACTGGTCCGCGACATCAAGGGTATCAGCATTGTGGAATTCGGGAAGGAGGATATCGTCCGGCACCCGCTGGTTACAAAGATTGTGGATGCGTTCGAACGCACCTGACGCAGGCGCGCAAGTCATTCTTGTCCGTATAGGCCATCGGGAAATCGCTCTGGTCGTACCAGATGTAACGGTAAAAGCCCTGGCTTTCGTTTTTCTCCGTAGCGCTCCACCAGCAGCCATAATTATTGAGCCCGGTGAATTCATTGGTATGGGAGAAAGTATAGCCCAGCGGAAGGGCATTCCAGCCAATGTCGTTGGAATGGACGTTGTCGGGTGAGTAGGGCCACATGCGGCTGTCATTGAGATAGGCGTCTGCTGAAGCCTTTGAACCAAGGCCGTCCCAGTTGTCAATGAAGGACAGGCGCTCGCCGCCGCTCAGGATCGTTGCCAGTGACTCCCAGTCTTCGTGGGTGGGCACGCGCCAGCCTTCCGGACAAACATCGTTCTGCATGGCTTCCTCCCAGGTGTAGAAACTGCCGAACATGTCCGCTGTGGCCGGAGAAGAGCGGAACGGGACACCCGCACCCTGCCAGGACAGGTTCTGGCTGAACCAGTCGAGGTCGCCGGCCGTCACATAGCGGTAGGCATGGCCGTCGCGCTTATCGACGATCAGCTGGTCGCTGCGCTGGAGGCCGGTCAGTGAACTGTCCCAGGTCGTGTCGATGGTCGTCACCTGCTGGGAAGTGCTGGTAGAGTAGAAATCCGGGGCGTAAGCCTGTGCCGTGACGATGAAGGAACCCAGGCTGTCGGGGAACTGCACCGTGACGGTACGGCGCGCCAGGGAGTCGACATAGATGCCGGGAATGTACCAGCGGTAGGTCACGTCCTTGGGATGGATGACGCCCGAAGCGGTCATGGTGACCGTCTCGCATTTCAGCACATAGTAGGGAACATCGAAAACGATGGTGCCCGACATCGAATCGGAAGTTTCTTCTTCCTCTTCGGCCTTCTTGCAGGAAAGGAGGCTCAGGAGAACCATGGCCGTCAGGGCAACCCAGCGAAAATATTGCGTCAACTGCATCGGAATTCTGTGTATTACAACTTGCAAAGGTGCATAAATAATCGTAAATTTGCAAGAAATGTACCGTAGACTCCTTTTTCTCCTGCTTTCTTCGCTGCTGCTGTGCAGTTGCGTCAAAGACACCCAGTACCACCGCATCGAGGGCTTCGCTCAGGGCGGCACGTTCCACATCGTGTGCAACCCCCTCAAGGGCATCAGTGAAGACGAGCTGCGGCAGCGGATTGGNNCCCCTCAACGATATTTTCATCGACTGCTTCACCCGCTCCAAGCGCGTCTGGGAGGAGTCGCAAGGGGCGTTCGACCCTTCTTCCGCGCCGCTTTTCGACCTCTGGGGCTTCGGCTTTTCCAACAAGGGAACCGTCACGCAGGAAGCCATCGACTCGCTCCGTGCCTTCATCGGCATGGACCTACTGACGCTCGAGCAGCGTGAAGACGGCGTCCACCTCGTAAAAGCGGACCCGCGTGTCAAGCTCAATTTCAACGCCGTCGCACAAGGCTTTTCCTGTGACCGGGTGGGCATGATCCTCGATTCGCTCGGCTGCACCAACTATCTGATCGACATTGGCCGGGAGATCCTCTGCAAAGGGGTCAACGCCATCGGAACGCCCTGGCGCGTCGGCCTCGACAAGCCCATTGACGGCAATTTCGACGAAGGCGCCGACCTGCAGGCCATCATCAATGTCAGCGACTGCGGCATCGTGACCTCGGGCAACTACCGCAACTATTACATGGAGAACGGGCAGAAATACTCCCATACCATCGATCCGTCCACCGGCTGGCCCGTCACGCACAACCTGCTGAGCGCCACCGTGGTCGCCTCCGATGCCACCACTGCCGATGCCTATGCCACCTGGATGATGGTCATCGGTGTGGAGCGCGCCCGGAATTTCCTGGAGTCCCGCGCCGACATCGACGGGCTGCTGGTCTACGACCGGGACGGCGAAATGGTGTCTTACCAGACCGAAAATCTCAAAACCCTTTGATATGAACAGAAGAGACTTTCTCAGGGCGTCCGCGCTCGGCGCAGCTGCGCTCGGACTGGGCGGCTTGACCGGCTGCAAGGTCAAGACCCGGCAATCCTTCGATACCATCATCAAGAACGGTGTCATCCATTGTGGTGACGGCAAACCGCCGGTCAAGGGAGACATCGCCATCCGCGACGGCCGTATCGCCGCCATCGGGAAAGATCTAGGAACCAGTGCCGACCATGTGTTGGATGCGCACGGGCTGGTCGTATCGCCGGGTTTCATTGACATCCACACGCACACCGATACCAATCTCTTCGACGCCCCCAAGGGCGACAGCCGCATCTTCCAGGGCATTACGACCGACCTGGGCGGCAACTGCGGCTACTGCCCCTTCGTCTACAGCGATGAAGCCTGGGAAAGCCGCAAGGACCGCCCCCGCCACGGCGGACCGGCCTGGCGCGATATCGACGGCTTCTACCAGCGGCTCACGGAAAACAAGATCGGTATCAACTACGCCAGCCTGGTGGGCCATGGCGACGTGCGGGAAGCCGTGGTGGGGCCCTACAACGTGAAAGCCACCGACGAGCAGCTCCGGAAGATGTGTGCCGAGCTCGACCGCCAGCTCGCGCTGGGCGCCATCGGCCTCTCCTACGGCCTGGAATACGCACCGGGCTGCTACAGCGACACCCGGGAGATGGTGGAGCTCAACAAGGTCGTCCAGAAGCACAACGCGCTCTATACCATTCACATGCGCAATGAGGACGATCATGTGCTGGAGGCCATGGACGAGGCCATCGAAGCCGCCCGCCTGTCCGGCGCCCGGCTCGAGATCTCGCACCTCAAGGCGCAGAACCCGGCCAACTTCGACAAGATCGACGAGATGCTGGGCAAGATCGACGCCGCCCGCGCCGAAGGCATCGACATCGCCTTCGACCGCTATCCCTACACGGCCTTCTCCACCGGTTTTACGTCGTTCATCCCCATTGAGCTGCGTGACGGCACATCCGAGGATATCTACAAGCGCCTCAACGACAAGGCTACCTGCGAAAAGATCAAGAAATATGCGTATAGTCGCCTCGAGCGTTTCGGCGGACCGCAACAGGTGGTCGTGGCCGGCTGCAACGACCCGGCCAACGCCGTATATGCCGGCAAGAACCTGGCCGAGTGCTGCCAGATTTCCGGCATGGACGAATGGGAAATGATCCGCTACCTGCTGATCTCGGAGAAGCTGGAGGTCAACCAGGCCACCTTCGCCATGAAGGAGGACAACCTCAAGAAAATCTACGCGCATCCGCTCTCGATGCCTGCCTCCGACGGCAGCGTCTATTCGCCGGAAGGCGTACTGGGCAAAGAACTGCCGCATCCGCGTTCCTACGGCACGTTCCCGCGCTTCTTCGAGAAATTCGTCCGGGAAGACAAGGTCCTCGATCTGCCCACGGCCATTTGGAAATGCACCGGCTTCCCGGCTTCGCGCATGAAACTCAAGGAACGCGGCCTGCTCGTTCCCGGCTACGCCGCCGACATCACCATCTTCGATCCGGAGACCATCGCCGACCGCTCGACCTATGCCCAGCCGCACCAGTTCCCCGCCGGCATCGAACACGTGTTCGTCAACGGCGTCCATACCATCAAAGAAGGCGCCCATACAGGCGCCCTCTCCGGAATTGTCTTGGGTAACGACCAGCTGAGCCGCTGATCGACCGTCATCTAGAAGCGTCGGGCAATGCCAACCTGGGCAATGCCCTGCATGCCCATGCCGAGTTCGACAAAAGCGCTGAGTTGCTTGATGGGCTGCACCTCAAAGCCGAAGAACGACGTATGGAACGCAGGGATCCATACGGAGCCTTTCAAGGCTTTGCTGCCGACGAGCCGGCCGGTCAGGCACGAAACGCCCAGACCGACTGTCGTGTAGAAACGGCACATCCTGGTACGGGCGAAGTCGAAACGGACCATACCCAGGGCCGACAAGGCCCGGCCGGAAACCAGCGGAATCCGGAAGTAATAGTCCTCCACGTTGATGCTCAAGTTGTTGATCGAGAAGGCACCTCCAACCGAAAGCCAATTGTTGTCAAAACGATAGGAATAGCCCACGTTGTAGTTGCCGCCGGACAGGCCGCTCGTGGTCAGGGCCAGGTACTCCTGGTCGGTAATCTGCCAGCGAAGGTGGTTGCCGTCGATCAGCGCGGAAAACGCCAGATCGATGGCCGACAAACCATAACCCACGGAGATGCTGTGGTGCTGATCCAGGGGCGCATAATAGGTCTGTGCGCGCAGTCCCGGCGTCAGGGCCATCGCTGCGACCAGCAGGATAAACAGGCGCTTCATGGCTTAGAAACGGGCACGGATACCAACCTGGGCGATGCCCTGCATGCCGATGCCGAATTCAGCGAAGCCGCTGAAGCCCTTGCCGACCTCGAGGCCGATGAGCGACAGATGGCCGGTGGGAAGCCAGACCGTCTTGTGGAATTCTTCCATCAGCGAACCGCCGATGCCCATCACGCCCAGGCCGACTTTCGAGTACATGCCGAAAATGTCCGACTTGGTGCGGAACCAGTCAATCTTGCAGGTGCCCATCAGCATCCAGATATTGGCGTTCGCCGCGGTGAGGGAGCCCGTATCGTCTTTCAGTTCGACGCCGATGCTGTTCAGGCTCATCGTTCCGCCGACGGACACCACCTTGCTCAACTGGTGGGTGTAGCCGAGGCTGATGACGCCCTTGGTACCCCTGTTCCGGATGTGGATTTCTTCATCGATGCCAAGCCATTCGTTCAGGTTATCGGCCTTGTTGATGACCGTACCGATGGCGGTGCCCAGCAGCGACACACCGTAGCTGGCCGAAATCTCATTGGGATGGATTTGTTTGTAATACGTTTGGGTCTGTGCCTGCGCCTGTGTCGAAAGCAGCAGCGCGCAAATAGCCAAAAGGGAAATCAGGATTTTTTTCATAGGAGTATAGGTAATTTATGCGTTCTGATATTTTTTCGTCTGTTCGGCGATGAGCTCCTCGAGGGCTCCCTCGTCGAAATAATTGATCTTCATGGCGCGCTTGACATCCGCCAGGGTCTCGGCGGCAGCGGCCTGGGCCGCTTCGGTACCCTCGCGCAGGACGCCGTAGACGTACGGGATGTCCTGCTCGAGCTCTTTGCGGCGACGGCGGATGGGCTCCAGGGTCTCGTTGAGCACGGCCGTGAGGAAATTCTTGCACATCACGTCACCCAGGCCGCCGGCGCGGTACTGCGCCTTCATCTCGTCGAGGTTCTTGAAATCGAAGCTCATCTTCTTGCCATGGAAGCAGTCGGCGTAACGCACGAAGTGCTCGGGCTTGCAGAAGGCGTCCAGATAGGTGAAGACCGTGTTGCCTTCCACTTTGCCGGGATCGCTCACCTGCAGGTGGCCCGGATCGGTATACATGCCGCGGACCTTCGCCGCCACCTCTTCGGCGCTGTCCGACAGATAGATGCAGTTGCCCAGCGACTTGCTCATCTTCGCCTTGCCGTCCGTGCCGGGCAGGCGCAGGCAGGCCGCGTTGTCGGGCAGCAGGATCTCCGGCTCCACGAGGGTCTCCCCATAGGTGGCGTTGAACTTGCGCACGATCTCGCGGGTCTGCTCGATCATCGGCTCCTGGTCCTCGCCCACCGGCACGGTGGTCGCCTTGAAGGCGGTGATGTCGGCCGCCTGGCTGATGGGGTAGCAGAAGAAGCCGACCGGCGTGCCGGCCTTGTTGTCGGCGCCTTCGGCATCGTTGAAGCCACGCAACTGGATCTCCTGCTTCACGGTCGGATTGCGCTGCAGGCGCTGGACCGTGACCAGGTTCATATAGTAGAACGTCAGTTCNNGCGTTATCCGTGAGGGCCTGCGCATCCGCGATCATGATGTAGATCTCATCGAATTTTCCGGAATTCTGCAACTCCACGCGGCGGCGGAGCGAGCCCACGTAGTGGCCAATGTGAAGGCGACCGGTGGGCCGGTCGCCTGTCAGTATGATTTTCTTCATGCTAGTCTTTGACGGTTTTCAGTTTCTCGCGGATCTTGGCCTCGATCTCGTCGGCCAGCTGCGGATTGTCTTTGAGGAGGGCCTTGACGGCGTCGCGACCCTGTGCCAGCTTGGCGTCTTCGTAGCTGAACCACGATCCGCTCTTCTTGATGATTTCGAGTTCCACGCCCAGGTCGACGATCTCGCCGATGTGGGAGATGCCTTCGCCGAAGACAATGTCGAACTCGGCTTTCTTAAACGGCGGCGCCATCTTGTTCTTGACGATCTTGGCGCGGGTGCGGTTGCCGGTGGCCTCGTCGCCGTCCTTGAGCTGGGTGACGCGGCGCACATCGATGCGCACGGAGGCATAGAACTTCAGGGCGTTACCGCCGGTCGTAGTCTCGGGGTTGCCGAAGAGGATGCCGATCTTCTCGCGCAACTGGTTGATGAAGATGCAGCAGGTATTCGTCTTGGAGATGTTGGCGGTGAGCTTGCGGAGGGCCTGGCTCATGAGGCGGGCCTGGAGGCCCACTTTGTTGTCGCCCATCTCGCCTTCGATCTCGGCTTTCGGGGTCAGGGCCGCCACGGAGTCGATGACGATAATGTCGATGGCGCCACTGCGGATGAGGTTGTCGGCGATCTCGAGGGCCTGTTCGCCGTTGTCCGGCTGGGAGATGAGCAGGGTGTCGATGTTGACGCCCAGGTTCACGGCGTAAGCACGGTCGAAGGCGTGCTCCGCGTCGATGATGGCGGCGATGCCGCCCTGTTTCTGCGCCTCGGCGATGGCATGGATGGCCAGCGTGGTCTTGCCGCTCGACTCGGGACCGTAGATCTCGATGACGCGGCCGCGCGGATAACCGCCGATGCCCAGGGCGTGATCGAGGGCAATGGAGCCTGTCGCGATCGTAGAAACTTCGAGGGAAGGTTGGTCTCCCATCTTCATGATCGTCCCTTTGCCGAAATCCTTCTCAATCTTGGCAATGGTTGCCTGCAATGCTTTCAACTTCTCGGCGTTCTTTCCTTCGCCCACATTGATTTCTTCGTTTTCTTTTGCCATAATGTTGTGATTAAATGGTTAATGGATCGCTGACACGTTCCGTCTGTCTGCAAAGATACTATTTTTGTGGGAAAATCCTCCGTTTTGTCGTAAATTTGCAATTCATACCCATCCACATGAAAGAAGCATTATTGGGCAAGACATTGGCCGAACTCCAGGCGGTCGCTTCGCAACTCGGACTCCCCTCCTTCGCTGCGAAACAGATGGCCCAATGGCTTTACCAGAAACGCGTGTCCGACATCGACGCGATGACCAACCTGTCGAAGGCAGCGCGCACCGCCCTGACCGAACGCTACGAAGTGGGGCGCGTGCTCCCCGTGGAGTGCTTCACCTCGCGCGACGGCACCCGGAAATACCTCTTCCCCACCTCAAAGCCCGACAAATTCATCGAGACCGTGATGATCCCGCAATACGAGGACGGCTCGGAAGGCGGGCTGGCGCGCGCCACGGTCTGCGTCTCCTCGCAGATCGGATGCAAGATGGGCTGCCGCTTCTGCATGACGGGGCGCGGCGGCTTCCACGGCCAGCTCTCGGCGGCGGAGATCCTCTCCCAGTTCCTGAGCCTGGACGAGGCGGAGCAACTGACCAACGCGGTCTTCATGGGGATGGGCGAGCCGCTTGACAACTGGGAAAACGTGTCCCGTGCGCTGGAGATCATCACCGCCGACTGGGGCTTCGGCTGGAGCCCGAAACGCGTGACCGTCTCAACCATCGGCGTGCTGCCCGCGCTCCGCAAGTTTCTGGATGAGAGCCGCTGCCACCTGGCGGTCAGCCTGCACAATCCCTTCCCGCAGGAGCGCGAAAAGATCATGCCCGTGCAAAAAGCCTGGCCCCTGAACGAGGTGCTCGCACTCATCCGCCAGTACGATTTTACAGGGCAGCGCCGCGTGAGCTTCGAATATACGATGTTCGCCGGCCTCAACGACACGCCCCGCTACGCCGATGCCCTGGCCCGGCTCCTGCAGGGGCTGGAGTGCCGGGTCAACCTGATCCGCTTCCACAGCATCCCGGACAGCCCGTTCCAGACCTCTTCCCCGGAAGCGATCGAGGCTTTCCTGGCGCGGCTCCACCGTGCCGGCGTCACCGCCACGCTGCGCGCCTCGCGCGGCGAGGATATCTTTGCCGCCTGCGGCCTGCTGGCGGGCAAAGGCTTAAAAAAGAATTAAAAGATTCGCGATATGAAACGTTTGCTGTCTGTGATTCTGCTGCTCGCGCTCTTCTCCCCGGCCCTGCTGGCCGAAGAGCCCGAAACGAACGCACCCCAGAAGACGCGCCCCAAAGTGGCCCTCGTCTTCTCGGGCGGTGGCGCGAAAGGCATGGCCCACATCGGCGCCCTCAAGATCATTGAGGAGGCCGGCATCCCCGTCGACATGGTCGTAGGTACCAGTATCGGTTCGATCATCGGCGGCATCTACGCCCTGGGCTACTCGGCCGAAGACATGGATACCCTGGTCCGCGCACAGGACTGGAGCATGCTGATCCGCGACCAGGTGGACCGCCGGGACGTCTCGTATCTCGACAAGGAAGACCGGGACCGCTACCTGTTCACCCTCCCGTTCAAGAACCGCGCGAACCTGAGCGAACAGGCCGAGGTCGGCAAAGGCCAAAGCCGGGGTCTGCTGCGCAACGTGCCCGCCGCGGTGGTGGAAGGCCAGTACCTCGACCAACTCTTCACCAAGCTGTCCGTGGGCTACCAGGACGACGTCGACTTCAACCATCTGCCCATTCCCTTCGCCTGCGTGGCGGTGGATCTCAACACCAAGGAAGAGGTCGTATGGCACCGCGGCAGCATCGTGACGGCCATTCGTTCCAGTATGTCGATCCCCGGTTTCTTCGTACCGGTCAAGGTCGGCAACCGCTTCCTGGTGGATGGCGGCATGGTCAACAACTTGCCGGTCGACGTGGCCCGGCAGATGGGCGCCGACTATGTGATCACCGTCGACCTGCATGAATTCGACAAGGCACCGGAACAGACCGAGCAGACCATCCCCGAGATGATCAACACGATGCTCAGCATGATGAACGGTGAGAAATACCAGGCCGGCCGGCGCAATTCTGACATCATCATCGCCCCGAACACCGGCAGCTTCGGCATCCTGGCCTTCGACAGCCACAGCGTAGAAGCCCTTATCGACAGCGGCCGCGTCGCCGCCGAGCGGGTGCTCCCGCAGCTCCAGTCGCTCGCTGAGCATCTGAAAGAGTACCCGGAGACCCCGCACGTACGCCCGCACAAAGCCGTCAACCTGTTCGAGGAATCCGTGCGCATCTCCCAGTTGGAGATCAGCGGCGCCGATCCCAAGGAGATGCAATGGCTGCTCTCCAAGACCAATATCGCTCCTGGTGAGGTGATCACCGGCGCGGACATGGACAAGGTCATGAACTTCTTCTACCACACACGAGCCTACAGCAAAGTGTACTACCGCATCGCGGGCAACGAGCGGGAAGGCTACCGGCTCCAGATCTTTTTCACGCCCCAGCGCACGCACCAGGCCGGTATCGGCTTCCGTTTCGACAGCGAGGAGATGGCTTCCATCCTCCTGGGCGTAAGCCTCAACAAACGCAAGATCTTCGGCTCGAAACTCGACCTGGAAGTGGAACTGGGCATGAACCCGAACGCCAGGCTGAACTATGGCTATACCTTCCGCAACCTGACCAAACTGAATGTGGCGGCCCAGCTGAAACATACGAGCATGGACGTCTATCAGGACGTTTCCATCTATCCTGAATTTGCCGGAAAATACAACTTCGCCCTGGACCGGACCATGCGCTTCAATGACTTCCGCTCCGAACTCTATTACCAGATCACGGGATGGAGGAACGCCGATATCCGACTGGGCGCACGGTATGAAAACATGGACATCCGGGATATATCAGCCATTATCGTAAGTACGGATCAACACTATAAAATGCAGTCCGCCAACGCTTTTACAAGCTTGAAATTCGACAGCATGGACGATGGCTATTTCCCCACCAGGGGTGTACAGTTCCGGGTTGAAGCTGGCGGTTATTATGGTTGGACCTCTCTCTATAACGAAGCCGGTGACCGATTCGTCGAACCCTATCATTTCTACGATGCCCAGTTCGACATGAAGGTCGCCATCCCGTTGGGCAGACGGGTCACCCTGATTCCCCAGACCTGGAACCGCTTCCTGTTCCGCGACCCGTTCAGCTACTACATGAATTACGTCGGGGGTACGATGTATGGCCGGTATACCCCGATGCAGATGCCTTTCATCGGCGTCAATCACACGTATGCCTGTAACAACAAGGTCAACATCGCCCGGGCCGACCTGCGCGTCAACCTGTTCAAGCAACACTACGCCACGCTGTACGCCAACTATATGCTGGATTGGGACTGGTACAGCGACGACGCTGTCTTCCAACATCATTATGGCTTCGGCGCCGGCTACTCCATCAACACCATCATCGGTCCGGTCCAGGTCATCGTCCATTGGTCGAACCTGTCCCGGCGGGTAGGTTTCCATTTTGTGCTGGGATTTGATTTCTAAACTTTCCTGCCCATGAAACGCTTCTTCACCCTGCTGCTGGCATTCCTGCTGAGCCTCACCGCCCTGGCCCAACGGCCCAAGGTGGGCGTGGTCCTGTGCGGCGGCGGTGCCAAGGGCGCGTCGCATGTGGGTGTGCTGAAAGTGCTTGAAGAGAACAACATTCCCATCGATTACATCGTCGGCACCAGCATGGGTGGCATCGTCGCCGGCCTCTACGCCATCGGCTATTCGGCGTCCGAGCTGGACTCCCTCATCCTGGTGCAGGACTGGGACTTCCTGCTCAGCGACCGCATCCCCCGCAGCAGCCGGATGTTCGAGCGCAAGCAGAACCAGGACAAATTCGTGCTGCAGATCCCGTTCGGTTCGGGTGACTACAGCCGCCTCGGCCCGCGGGAGCCGCGCAAGCCCGACGATCCGGTCGCACTGCTCAACAATATCCCGCTGGCGGTCGTCAACGGACAGAACATCTACAATCTGTTCACCCAACTCTCTGTGGGTTACCAGGATTCCCTCGACTTCTCACGCATGCCGATTCCTTTTGCCTGCGTGGCGGTCGATGTGAAGAACAAAGAGGAAGTCGTCTTCAAGAGCGGAAATTTCGTCGATGCAATCCGTGCCACGATGGCCATCCCCGGCTACTTCGCGCCGGTGCGGCTCGGCGACCGGGTGTTCGTGGACGGCGGTCTGCTCAACAACTATCCGGCCGACGTATGCAAGGAAATGGGCGCTGACATCATCATCGGCGTCGTCCTGAAAGACGATTACTCCACAACCAAAGACATCGACAACATCGGCTCGCTGGTCTCCGAGATCCTCAACATGTATGTCTACGCCAAACTCGACGACAACGTGAATATGACCGACCTGGCCATCTATCCGGAAGTCAAGGAATTTGGCATGCTCGACTATACGCCTGAGAGCCTGCGCAAGCTCATCGACAACGGTGAGGCCGCCGCCCGCGAGCACCAAAGTGCCATCGACTCCATCAAAGCGCTGCTCGACCAGTCTGAGCAGAACTTCATCGGGCCGATGAAGCAGCCGGAGAAATACCGGGCAGCCGTCCGCCTCGACCGCGATTCCATCACCCTGGGTCATGTGTCTTTCAATGGCATTTCCGCCAAGGACCTCCAGTTACTGATGCGCAAGAGCTGCCTCAAGCCGGGCGCCCGTATCAGCGGCAACGACCTGAAAACCGAAATCGCCCGCTTCTACAATACGTCCGCTTTTGAATCCGTGACCTATCTGCTCCGCGGGCAGAATGACCCTTATGACCTGGAACTCAACTTTGTGCCGGGCCGCAAATCGATGATCGGCGTGGGCATCCGCTTCGACAGCGAAGAGATCGCCGCCATCCTGGCTTCCATCGGTATCAACGAAAACACGCTCTACGGCTCAAAATTCAACCTGAACGCCAAGATCGCCTACAACCTGCAGGCGGAGGCCCAGTATTCCTACGTATTCCGTTCGCTGGCCCAGTTCAAGGCGGGCTACCAGTTCCGTACTTCCGACATGAAGATGAAGAGCCAGGACGACCTGGTCAACTTCGGCTTCGACCAGCACCGCTTCACCACGGCCTTCTCCACGCGGGCGCGCAACATCTCCATCGACCTGGGCGCCCACATGGACCTCTTTGGGTACAAGGGGCAGATCGCTTCCACCGACTTCCCGGGCTACGACATCGATTTCTCCCGCAAGTATTTCCCGTTGGTCTTCGCCCGCTTCCAGGCCGACAGTCGCAACAACCAGAACTTCCCGACGCGCGGCACACAATTGGACGCCGGCGTCGACTACTGCTTCAACAACCTGATCAAAGGTGACTATGGGAATTTCTTGGCGGCCAGCCTGCATTTTTCAGGCGTCATCCCCATGGGTTCGCATTTCGCCCTGATCACGACCATTGACAACCGGACCCTGATCGGCAAACAGATTCCGATGGCTTACGCCAACGTCATGGGTGGCTATATGTACGGCCGTTACATGAACCAGCAGTTCCCTTTCATCGGCTTCGGCCGGCCGCGTGTCTACCAGAACGTGCTGACCGACGTGACGCTCGACTTCCGCTACCAGTTCCTCAACCACAACTATGTGTTCCTGTCGGGAGCCTATGCCCGGGATTTCCGCAACCTCGACAATATCTTCGAGAACGCACCGATCATCGGCGCCCGCATCGGCTACGCCTACGATTCTTTCCTCGGTCCCCTCGCCTTCAATCTCTTCTGGTCGAACCACACCAAGAAGGTCGGGGCCTTCATCAGCATCGGCCATGCCTTCTGACAACGACGAGAAGACCCGGATGCTGGGCCGGATGATGCGCCTGTGCGCCGGACGCGAGTGCTGCAGCAGCGACATCCGCCGCAAGCTCGCCGCCCTGCCCGCCGCCGATGCACAGGAGATCCTTGATACGCTCCGCCGCGAAGGCTATCTCGACGATGCGCGCTATGCCCGCGCCTTCGCGCGCGACAAAAGTGCCCTCCAGGGTTGGGGAAGTCTCAAAATTCAATTAGCTTTGCAAAAGAAACAGATCGATGCCGCTGCTATCGCCGACGCGCTGGAAGCCATCGACCTGCCCGCCGCCGACGCCCGGAAGGAGCAGCTGCTCCATGCCAAGTGGAAGGCCCTCGCCCGCGAGGAGGATCCCCGCCGCAAGCAGGCCAAGTTTTTCCGCTATGCGCTCGGACGCGGCTACGGTTACGAAGAAACAAAACGGATTTATGATCACCTCAGAAGAGATTAAAACGATTAAACAGCGGATAGAGACGTTGGGGAGGTTTCTTTGACATCCCTGCGAAACGATCTGACCTAGCTGCAAAACAAGCCAAGACCACGGCACCTGACTTTTGGGACGACCCGAAGGCCGCCGAGGCTTTCATGAAGGAAGTCTCGGCTGTCAAATATTGGGTCGACGGCTACGACGCCCTCGAAGAAGGACTCTCCGACCTGGAGACGCTCTTCGATTTCGGCGAAGACGCGGCCGACGACATCGACGCGGCCTATGCCACGTTGGTCGGAAAACTCGAAGCGCTGGAGATGCGCAACATGCTGGGCGAAGAGGGCGACAACCTCGGCGCCGTGCTGACCATCAACTCCGGCGCCGGCGGCACCGAGGCCAACGACTGGTCGAGCATGCTCATGCGCATGTACACCCGCTGGGGCGAGCGCAACGGCTACAAGATGACCGTCACCGAGTTGCTGGAAGGCGATGAGGCCGGCATCAAGTCGTGCACCATCCAGTTCGAGGGCGACTACGCCTACGGCTANNCAGACCACTTTCTCTTCGGTCTTCGTGTACCCACTGGTCGACGATACGATCCAGATCGAAATCAACCCGGCCGACCTGGAGTGGGACACCTTCCGCTCCTCCGGTGCCGGGGGCCAGAACGTCAACAAAGTGGAGACGGGCGTGCGCGTGCGGCACATCCCCACGGGCATCACGGTCGAGAACACCGAGACCCGCTCCCAGCTCGACAACCGGCAGAACGCCCTCCGCATCCTCAAGTCGCACCTCTACGACCTGGAACTGAAGAAGCGCCAGGAGAAGCAGGCCGAGCTCGAAGGCCAGAAGAAACGCATCGAGTGGGGCTCGCAGATCCGTTCCTACGTGCTGCATCCCTACAAGATGGTCAAGGACCTGCGCACCGGCTACGAGACCTCCGACACCCAGGGCGTCCTCGACGGCGACCTCAATCCCTTTATGAAAGAATTCCTCATGCGGAACGATCTATGAAAGAATACTGCTATACGGTAGCCGAACACTGTTTCTCCGTGCATCCCGCCGCTGGCATCGCGCTGGACGGGCCGCTGGCGCACTATGCGCCTTTCGCCACCGATCCCGCCACGGCGCCGGAGCGGGTATTCCGCCTGCAGGTAGTGCCGAAGGAGCAACTGTCGGAGCCGGCGGGCCTGGTTCTGGAAATCGACCAGGACGACGACGGTTCGCAGATCCGGCTCTGCCGGACACCGGACGGCCGGTCCTGGTTCGTATTCAGCCTGTTTGGCGCGCTGTCGGGCACCATGCTCGCTGCCGCGGACTTCTCGGAGGCGACCCTGGCATTGCATGCACAGGATGAATTCGCGCTCAACAATGCGCTCATGGTGATGTATGCCATGCGCTCCGCGCGCCTGGGGACGGCGCTCTTCCATGCGGCCGTCATCGGCCACGGCGGGCGCGGCTACCTGTTCCTCGGCAAGAGCGGCACGGGCAAAAGCACGCACGCACGCCTGTGGCTCCGCTATATTCCGGATTCGGAACTGGTCAACGACGACAACCCGGTGGTCCGTGTGTTCCCCGACGGGACGGCCCGCGTGTACGGTTCGCCCTGGAGCGGCAAGACGCCCTGCTACCGGAACATGGAGCTGCCGGCCGGTGGTTTTGTCCAGCTGGCCCAGGCCCCGTACAATGCCATCCGCCGCTTGAAAGGCCTGGCGGCCTATGCGGCGCTGGTGCCGAGTATTTCTGGCAAGCGCTGGGACCGCACCATCGCCGACGGGCTCCACGAGACGGAGAACGCCCTGGCCATGCACGTGCCCGTTTGGCATTTGGACTGCTTACCCGATGAAGCTGCGGCACAGTTGTGCGCCAGCCAGATCACACAGGCATGAAAAACGCGACCGTCAACGATGAGCAGATCCTGCGCGACGCTGTTTCCCTGGTCAACGAGGGAATGGCAGTGACGCTGCGGGTGAAAGGCAGCAGCATGCTGCCGTTCATCCTGGGCGGACACGACAGCGTGGTGCTGACCCGGCCGGGCGACGTGGCCGTGGGCGACGTGGTGCTGGCGCATATCGACGGACAACGCTATGTCCTGCACCGGGTGATGGAGGTGTCGCCGGAGCGCGTCGTGCTCATGGGCGACGGGAACCTCCGCGGGCAGGAAGTCTGCCGGCCGGAAGACATCCTGGCCCGGGCCGACGAAGTGATGGACGAAAAAGGTCGCCACCGGCGCCTTGATACGCCGCGCCAGCGGCGGCGCGCCCGCATCTGGCGCTCCCTGCTGCCGGTCCGGCGCTGGATCCTGGCGGTATACAAACGAACGGTAATACGTAATATTAAAATACAATGAAACGCAAAGAAGGATTTGTACTGCGCACGGTGTGCGGTGAAAAGGTGATTGTGGGCGAAGGCCTGGGTGCCATCGATTTCGGCAAGCTGGTGAGCCTCAACGAGACGGCGGCATGGATTTGGGAAAAGGCCGGCGAACTGGGCGATTTCGATGCGGATACCCTCGCGAACGCGCTCTGCGATGTGTACGACGTGGATCCCGCCACGGCGCATGCCGACGTGGAAAAGCTGCTCAAACAGTGGACTGAACTGGGTATCGTAGAATGAAATACTTCCGTTGGCTCTGGCAGGCGATGCAGGGGATTCGCTGGAATACCCTGTGGCGTATCCTGATCGGCATCACGCAGGTGGGATTGGGCCTGGCCATGGTCTGGCTCAGCCGCCGCTTCATTGACCAGACCATCCGCACCGGCAGCGAGCGCGACATCGTCGTGATGATCCTCCTGCTGGTGGGGTGCATGCTGGGCGGCGTCCTGCTGCGTCAGCTCTACTACTATCTGTCTACCCTGGCCAACACCCGGCAAACCAATACCATCCGCCTGCAGGCTTTCAGCCGGCTCTT
>LXOW01443887.1_pt1 | contig 18034 bp, 20 predicted proteins | sample 1368591 | NCBI WGS metagenome assembly LXOW01 (sample SAMN04884650, study PRJNA319009) | bovine gut metagenome | isolation source: Cow rumen | host: Bos taurus | place: Italy: Legnaro (PD) | collected 2014-07-09 | reverse complement strand
ATGCCAAACTGCTCAGCAGCGAACTGGCCACACACCTGACCGGCCGCTACAACGAGATCCGCCTCTTCCCGTTCTCATTCGCCGAATATTGTACCTTCCATCAGATTGACACCGCAAGCATCACCACCAAGGCTGATGCGTCCCGCAAGAGCGCTTTTATGGACTACATCGTGACCGGAGGTTTCCCAGAGCTCCAGCACATCAGAAACAAACGGGGATATATTGAAAGTCTCATCGGCGCCATTCTGGAAAAAGACATCAAACGCCGCTTCAAGATCCACAATGTCGATGCACTCCGGAAGATAGCCAACCACCTCATCAATAACGCCTGTCAGGAAATCAACTATGATGATATGTCGGGCATCCTTGGCATCAGCGACAAAACCTGCAAGAAATACACGGACTATCTCCGTCAGGCATTTTTCATCCAGATACTCACGAAGCATTCTTTCAAGAGCAAAAACAGAATCAGGAACCCAAAATCTTATATCGTGGATCCCGGATTCCAGAACAATCGTGAGAACTCGATGGCCGGAGAGAACATCGGCTGGCGTCTTGAAAATGTGGTTTACATTGAACTCCTTCGACGCTGCGCGTACAATTTTCAGGACGTTTACTACTACAAGGCCCATCCCAGAGCAAAAGAAGTAGACTTTGTCGTCTGTGACAAAGACCGAGCTCTTGAACTCATCCAGGTTGCATACGAAATTGACACTCCGAAATCATTTAACCGGGAGACTACAGCCCTTCTTCAGGCGGCAGGTTCCCTCAACTGCAATAACCTCACCCTGATCGCATTTACCCCCACGCGGGATGTGCAAATCGACAGCAAGACTATCCACATCATCTCCGCAATAGACTGGCTCCTCACATAATCATAAGCCTCTTCAAGATTACTCCCCCCCCCATTTCACAGCCTTTCCTGACGCGGTGACTATCAGCATGCCGTTATTGGCGCACTTCAATGGTAGGAGTTGTAGGGTCCTGAGGCAGCAGAATGTCCTCTAAATCCGTGTCTGGGTGGAACCGACAGAGGTCGACGGGCTGGGGAATCCCCTTGATAATCCCGGATATTGAATACTGCCAGATGGCGTATCGGCCTGCGCCCGTCACGACCGGAGAATCATCCCCGTACCTGCCGATATATAACGTATAGCCATTGAACTCCGGGGCACAGAGCCTGTTGTACGAAGCGTTTAATCCGTACAGAACCGGCTTTACGCCATATGCCGCCTCCAGCAGATCCAGCATGACATGGAGGCTGTCCTGCAGCTCTTCCCGGGTCTTCCCGTCGTTTTTCTCGACATCGACCATCGGGATGAGATTGCAGTCGACGCCATCCAGTTGCTGCTTGAAATGTGCGAACTGGTCATGGGCACTGCTGGTCATCCGGAAGTAGTGGTAGCCCCCGACGTTGTACCCCTGGCTACGGGCGCCTTCCACGTTTGCCTTGAATTTCGGGTCCACAAAGGTGGCGCCTTCCGTGCACTTGATATAGACGAAAGACAGGTCCGGGCATTTATCCTTGACCTTCTTCCAATTAATCTTTCCATTATGGTGAGAGATGTCAATCCCGTCCGGGCCCTCCCTGGCCGGAAGGTATTCATGGGACGAAGCCCAGTTGGCTGAGCATGCAAGGACCAGCACGAGAAGAGTGATTATGGCGGCAATTATTGTATTGAGTGTTCTATTCATCGTTCAAGGATATTGGTTTTCGCATACAAGATACGAAATAATGAGAAAATGCACGCGTGCGTCGTTTATTATGCGACTTTTATGATTCCGCTCATGTGAAGCCAAACCGGGAAATCATCGTCATGTTTATCATTTTTGTATATTTGTATGTGCCTTTCATTCCCCTGTTAGAAAATGACTAACTTCTTTTCCCAGATCCATATCATCTCGAAAATGTCTTCGTATGGCAAACGCAGTTTGCTAAAGATTTTCATTGCCGGCGCTTTACTATTTGTCTTTATCCACCTTTTCCTTTGGGCTAACCAGATTCCCCAAAATAAGGTCAATGTTTCAATATTGGCCGAAGGACCGGAATATGTGGATATGGATATGACCCTTGCCGTCAGCAATCGTTCACTCAAAGGGTACTTGCGTGATTCATCCATGAACAAGTTGGTTGAACGTAGTGGCGACTGGGGGCGTTTCTGGGGAATAACGGCTGGAAGTCCTACCTATTCTTCATCTACTCATACCGCCAATATTGGCGCTTATACTACTCGCGAATACATAAAGGCACATCATCCTCAACAATTAAACAATATAGACAGCGTCAATTCTTGCATCTGGACTTACTTCTGCTTCGAATCAACCTCCAGACTGCCCCGCCTCACGAGGAACATGCAAGAAAGATTTGTCAACAAACACTTCCAGGATACCAATATCTATGTAAACGATTCATTGGCTGTCTATATCCATGAAACAAGGAATCACTATCAATATAATTGCTTTAAAGGTTACGAGCATGTTTATTTCAAGGACACCTTATCAAAGGACGTCATTGTTTTTTATTCTGATTCTCATTCAAGTGTCTTCAATATAAACAACCCGGTCTTCGGAAATGTCAACCGTGAGCTTAAAGACATCTCTAGGTCATATACATACATCCACCTTTTGTGTCAAAGAAGAATTTACCAAAAAGATTCACTTCAAACCAAAAACCTGTGGTGGGAAGAATTGCCCGGCAATTTCAGGCTGACCATTGACTTCGGATCACCGATTTCATTGGCGGACGTGATTCCGGAACCGGACGAGATTGGGCTGACGAAAGTCGTATATTCTGACCCGGAAAAACTGAAACATTTAATGAAGGGAGAAGTTGATCTGTTGCTGTTTGTCAAGCATCTGGAAAATGAGAATAAGCAGAGCATGCGGCTATTTTGGCTGACAACTATTATTACCGCTCTGGCGACTTGGATTGTCACGGTATCTTGGAAATGGATTGAATATGCATCGCGAAGAAAGCGATTCAAAAAAAGACTGGAATCGCAAGGAGCGTAAACGGCAAGATATGACCCGCATTTTCCTCTTCATCCTTTCCTTTTTGCTGCTGTCTTCCTGTCAGGCAGATCCAACGCGGGAAGCCATCGAACAGCAATTGAAACAGTATCCGGAGAGCCGGGTACAAGATATCTATAAAAGTTTCTGCCAGGACAATCTGGGACCGGGACATCTGATCCCCAATCCGGAAGCTGCCAAGGCATATCTGATGTCAGAATTGGAGACCTATCAGGAAGACTTGGACAACGCCCGGTATACCATGCCGGCAGTGCGTTATGTACTGGTGGGTGATGCCGGGAACTATGTCCGCGTTGACCTTTCCGTTGTGCTGGATTCCCGCGTGGATGCCGAAACGCTGCTGGATGCTTTCGTGCGGAGCGCCAACGCGGGCAAAATCCTGTCAACGGATGCCTGGAAAGAGAAATGGACCGCTGTAGCGGCCGTCATCCGGAAGGACTTCCCCGCTATTCCCGATGCATCTGCCGATCTGGCAGCCATCGATTCCCTGATGGCCGAAGGACACTATATCCTGCACCACAGCCGCATTTTCAACGAGACATACCATCCCCACTACCGCATCGTGGCGCGGGAAATCTTCGAAAAAGAGCTGAAACCGCTGCTATAAATTTCTGGCACTTATTATGCAGTGATTTCGGACGTGTTCACCAAATAGTTTGAAGAAAATGGACGGAAAACAACTGGCTCAAAATGTCTGGCGCTACGTCGTGGCTTTCTCCAGGAAGGCCGGACGGGCAGGCGCCCGCATCGTGCTGAAGTTTTATTACACACTGCAGTACGGCGATCTGTCCGCCTCTGAAAAGGCAATGGTCTACGCCGGCATCGTCTATATCGTCGTACCGCACGACCTGCTGCCCCGCAAGTTTCTGGGCCTGTTCGGCATGCTGGACGACGTAGGCGTGGCTGCCTGGATCTTCAAGCGCATCAACAAGCACATCACCCCCGAGATCGAACGGAGAGTCGACGCGACGCTCGACAAATGGTTCGGGCCGGTCGTCACCATCGGCTACGCCGAATAATTTTCATGACGGATTTTGCTGCCATCGATTTTGAGACGGCCAACGAACAGCCCTGCAGCGTCTGCAGCGTGGGCGTGGTGGTCGTGCGTGGCGGCGAGATCGTCGATTCTATTTATTCACTGATCCATCCGGAACCGGAATACTACCAGTGGTTCTGCCAGCGCGTGCACGGGTTGGGCCCCTGTGACACGGACAGTGCGCCTGTCTTTCCGTATGTCTGGGAGCAGATTGCGCCACGGATTGAAGGGCTGCCGCTGGTGGCGCATAACGCGCGCTTCGACGAAGGCTGCCTGAAGGCCGTCTTCCGTGTCTACCAGCTGGATTATCCCGATTACGTCTTCTACGACACACTGGCCGCCTCCCGGCGGCACTTCGGGCATGACCTGCCCAACCACCAGCTCCAAACCGTCGCCGATGCCTGCGGCTTCGACCTCCGGCAGCACCACCACGCCCTGGCCGACGCCGAGGCCTGCGCACACATCGCGTTGAAACTAAAACTATTCGGAATCTGAGGCTGTGTCTTCCGGATGCTCCGGGGCCAGCTTGTCGGTGTAGAGCACCCCGTCGAGGTGGTCGGTTTCGTGCTGGAAGATGACGGCGGTGAAGCCCTCGATGCGCTCGGTGGTATCCTTGCCGCTCGCAGGAAGGGTATATTGGATGTCGATGTCCCGATAACGGAGCACTTCGCCGCGCCGTCCGGGGACGGACAGGCAGCCTTCACGCCCCAGCTCGGGCTCTCCCCGCAGGGCGGTGATGCGAATGTTCGGATAGACTTCGAAGGGCTCCCCCTCCTTGTCGAAACGCTGCACGGCCACGATGCGACGCGAGAGGCCAACCTGCGGGCCCGCGATGCCCACGCCGTTCTGCTCGGGCGAAGTGACCGTAGCGATCATCTTCGCGGCCAGCTGTTCGTAGAGCGGATCTGCCAGCATGGCAGCAGAGAGGTTGGTGCATGGCGTACGCAGCACCTGCAGGTCCCCTTCATTCTCTACTGTCAAGACCCGCATGACATCCGGCTGCCCGGCAATCAACGCCCGCTCTTCCTCCGTCCAGCCGTTTTTCTTGCAAGCAAGGACCAACCATACCGCAACTAACAGCGTCAAAACGATCCGCAAATGGATTCTAATGGATTTCATCGAATGATTCATAGGGGCAAATTTCATCAGTTATTGACAGGATTCTTTCAGCTCCTGCGCGATCAAGGGGAGCAGACCTTCGTCAGCGGGAAGCCAGCGGACGCTAAAAAGCTCGGCGGCGGAGAGCCAGCGGGCGGCCTCGTGCTCGTTGAGATGCGGCGCTTCGCCGGTAAGGGAGCACATATAACAATGCATCGTGAGGTGGAAGGCGGGATAGTCGTAGTCTACTGTCGTGAGGAACTTGTCAATACAGATTTCTGTGGAAAGCTCTTCGCGGATCTCCCGCACCAGGGCCGCTTCGGGGGTCTCTCCGGGCTCCATCTTCCCGCCCGGGAACTCCCACCAGTCCTTCCAGTCACCATAGCCCCGCTGGGTCGCGAAGATACGGTCTTCCCGGCGGATGATGGCGGCGACAACTTCGATGGTTTTCACTGCAGCCGGAAGATGTAGGTGATGGTGCCTTCCTGGGAGATGGGGGCCTTTTCGTTGGCCGTAAACTTGGCCTGGAGGGCCGATTTCTTGGCGGCGGCCCAGAGGGAACGGTCCGTGACGGAGGTGCCCTCAATGCCGGGGATGGCATCGGTGACGTTGCCCTCACGGTCGACCAGGATCTTGACCACGACGCGGCCGGCCTTCTGCACGCCGTACTCGGGCAACGGCAGGGAGCCCACCACGTTGCGACCGGCCAGGCGGGCGGAGGGCTCGCCGTCGGAAGAGCCCGAGAGCGTATTGCCGCTGGCGTGGCCCTCGTCGAAGCGCGGCGTAGGCTGCGCGGCGGTCTGGGTGGCCAGCGTGTCTTTCTTGTTGTTGGCCGCTGATGGGAAGAGCGCACGCTTGTCGATCTGGCGCACGGGTTCGGGCACTTCGACGTCGCCGTCGTTCCCGACGGTCGCCTCCTCGGCCTCATTGGCCTTCGTGCCCTGCACCGGGGCCTCGGAGCGCTTCACCAGCTGGACCTCGTCCTCCGGATTCGGCNNTATTTCAGTCCGCCGCGGACGCACACGACCAGCAGCAGTGCGTGGAGCACCACCGTCAATCCAATGCCTACCCAGTTGGACCGGTCCATCCTTTTCTGACAGATTAAGATTATTCTGGCGATGTCGCCATGATGACTTTGTAGTGGTTTCGCTTGGCGATGTTCATCAGCGCGACGACCTCCTTGACAGGCACCGTCTCGTCGGCGTAGATCGAGAAAGTCGGGTCGTCCTCGAATTGCAGCAGCTCGCGGAGCTGGGGCTCGATCTCACTGAAGGCCACCGGCTTCTGGTTGCCGTTGATGTGGTAGGTGACCCGGTTTTCCTGCGGATAGTGCTTGATCGAGACACTCACCGTGGCCTTGGCCGCCACCTGTCCCGTGCTCTTCGGGAGCAAGAGTTTCAGGGCGTTCGGGTTGACCAGCGTCGAGGTCACGAGGAAGAAGATCAGCAGCAGGAACACGATGTCGGTCATCGACGACATCGAGAAGGACGGGTCAACTTTCGTGGTCCGTTTGATTGCCATGGCTAGAGCTCGGATTTGTTGTCTTTGCGGGCCTGTGCCGCGTCGAGGAATTCAATCGAGGCCGCTTCCATCTTCGAGACCAGGCTCGTGACCTGGGACGTGAGGAAGTTGTAGCCGAAGTAAGCCAGGATACCGACGATCAGACCGCCGACCGTGGTGATCATGGCCGTGTAGATACCGCCCGAGAGCAGGGTGATGTCGATGTTGTTGCCGGCCTGCGCCATGTTGAAGAAGGCCTGCACCATACCCATCACCGTGCCGAGGAAACCGATCATCGGCGCGCCGCCGGCGATGGTCGCCAGGGCCGGAAGCCCTTTCTCGAGCTTGGCGACTTCCACGTTGGCCACGTTCTCGACGGCGATGCGGATGTCCGCCAGCGGCTTGTCGATGCGCTCAACCCCTTTGTCGATCATGCGGGCAATCGGTGTGTCGCTGCGCTTGCACAGCGCGCGGGCCGAACGGACCTTTCCTTCCATCAGGTAGTTGTCCACATCCTTGATGAAGTTCTTGTCGATCTTGCCGGCCTGGCGGATGGCCCACCATTTCTTGCCGAAAATGTAGATGGCGACGATGGAGAGTGCCAGCAGCACCAGCATCAGCCAGCCGCCCTTGGCAGCCATGCTGATGAGGGAGAAAGAAAGCTCTTCCTGCACGGGAACCGCTTCGATCGCGTCTGCGGTGGTCTGGAGAAATGTAGAAAGCATAAATGATATGATTTTTAAATTGTTTTCAAAGTGCTTGCAGGGGATACGGGTAGCGGATGTCTTCCAGGAAGAGCGCCTCCCCGATGACGGACTGTCCCGCCTCACTGCGGTTGCGCGCCTCCAGCACCTCGGCCACCCACTCGGGCGCGCGCCGTCCCCTTCCCACTTCCAAAAGCGTGCCGACCGTGGCGCGGACCATGTTGCGGAGGAAGCGGTCGGCGGTGATGGTGAACACCAGGTGCGTGGCATCGAGGGCCTCCCAGCGCGCTTCGGTGACGGTGCAGATATCTGTCTTGTTGGCACCGCCCGTCTTCTCGAAGCTCGAGAAGTCGTGCCGGCCCAGCAGCGGGGCGGCGGCGCGGTTCATGGCCTCCACGTCGAGCTGGTACCAGCAGCGGCAGGAGTGGTGCGCGAAGGGATCCTTGGCCAGGTGGATGTAGTAGCGGTACGTGCGGCTGACGGCGTCGAAGCGCGCATGCGCGTTGTCGGCGACGCGATAGAAAGCTTCTGCCACAATGGCGGGCGGCAGAATGGCATTTAATTTGCGTAAGAGTCGGGCGGTCTCTTCCTGCGGCCAGGCGGACACGTCGAAATGCGCGATGAAATGCCGCGCGTTCACGCCCGTATCCGTCCGCCCCGCCCCGACCACGGTGACAGACTCTCCCAACGCGATCGACAGCGCCCGTTCCATCTCATCCTGGACGGAAGGGACATTGGGCTGTGACTGCCATCCGCAGAAAGGACTTCCATCGTAGGAAAGCTGGACGAAGAGCCGCATATTTTTATTACTTTTGCAAGATTGTTACAGACAACAAAAATACAAAAAATATCATACTTGTCATGGATAGCGTAAACATTAAAGAACTCAATGAACGCATCGAACGGGAGAGCGCCTTCGTCGACATCATCCAGATGGAGATGGGCAAGGTGATCGTCGGGCAGAAACAGCTCGTGGACAACCTCCTGATCGGCCTGCTGGCCAACGGGCACATCCTGCTCGAAGGTATGCCGGGCCTGGCCAAGACCCTGGCCATCAATACCCTCGCACAAATCGTGGATGGCAAATTCAACCGCATCCAGTTCACCCCTGACCTACTGCCGGCCGACCTCATCGGCACGATGATCTACAGCCAGAAGAGCGAGCAGTTCGTCATCAAGAAGGGCCCCATCTTCGCCAATTTCATCCTGGCCGACGAGATCAACCGTTCTCCGGCCAAGGTGCAGTCGGCGCTGCTCGAGGCCATGCAGGAGCGCCAGGTGACCATCGGCGATACGACGTTCAAGCTGCCCGAGCCGTTCCTGGTGATGGCAACGCAGAACCCGATCGAGCAGGAAGGTACCTATCCCCTGCCTGAGGCACAGGTCGACCGTTTCATGCTGAAGGTCAAGGTGACCTATCCGAAGAAAGAGGAAGAGAAGCTCATCGTCCGGATGAACAACCAGGGTGAATTCCCGAAGCCCACGACGCAGCTCAAGCCCGAAGACATCATCCGGGCCCGCGAAGTGGTGCGCGACGTATACATGGACGAGAAGATCGAGCGTTACATCGTGGACATCGTCTTCGCCACCCGTCAGCCGGAGGAATACGGCCTGGCCAAGCTGAAAGACCTGATCGCCTACGGCGGCTCGCCGCGCGCCAGCATCTCGCTCGCCATGGCAGCCAAGGCCTACGCCTTCATCAAACGCCGCGGCTACGTGATCCCCGAAGACGTCCGCGCCGTCAGCTACGACGTCCTCCGTCACCGCATCGGCCTGACCTACGAGGCCGAAGCCGAAAACGTCACCAGCGAAGAAATCATCACCGACGTCCTGAACGCCGTCGAAGTTCCTTAATATGGAAAACGAATTACTGAAGAAAGTCCGGAAGATCGAGATCAGGACGAAGGCGCTGTCGCACCAGGTGTTCGCGGGAGAGTATCATTCCGCGTTCAAGGGCCGCGGCATGGCGTTCAGCGAGGTGCGGGAGTACCAGTACGGCGACGATGTCCGCAACATGGACTGGAACGTCACCGCACGGCTCCGCGCGCCCTATGTCAAGATCTTCGAGGAGGAACGCGAACTGACCGTGATGCTGCTCGTCGACGTCAGCGGTTCGCGCCTTTTCGGTACCACCAACCAGACCAAAAAGGACCTCCTCACCGAGATTGCCGCCGTGCTTTCTTTCTCCGCTTCGATCAACAACGACAAGGTCGGCGCCCTCTTCTTCAGCAGCAAGGTCGAAAAGTTCATCCCGCCGAAGAAAGGACGCAGCCACCTGCTGCGCATCATCCGCGAGCTGGTGGAATTCCAGCCCGAGGAGCAAGGGACCGACATCGGCGTGGCCCTGCAGTATCTCACCAACGCATTGAAGAAGCGCTGCACGGCCTTCCTGCTTTCAGACATGATCGACGTGGACGGCCAGCGCCGGCCGCGCTATGAAGAAGCGCTCAAGATTGCCGCAAACCGGCACGACATCTCCGTGATCAACATCTACGATCCGCGCGAAAGGTCGCTCCCCAACGTGGGCCTGGTGCATATCCGTGACGCCGAGACGGGACGGAGCAGCTGGGTCAACACAGCTTCGGCAGCCGTCCGCCGCAACTACGAGGAATGGAGCCGCGATGCCGTGGAAAACACCCGCTCCACCCTGCGCCGCTACCGCATCGACACGGTCAGCATCGCAACGGGCGAGGATTACGTGAAAGGTCTCATCTCATTTTTCAAAAACAGAGCCTGACATGAAGAAGACATTCCTGCTGATCCTGCTGTCGCTTTTCCCGCTGCTGTGCCGCGCACAGGGTGACGGAACGCTGCAAAGCCGTATCAGCCGCGATTCCATCCTGATCGGCGACCAGATTGAATGGACCTTCGACTTCAGCATCGCCCCCGGCGAAGAGGCCCGCATCAGCCGGCCCGGCGAAGCGCCGGTGCCCGGTGTGGAAGCCCTGGGCGAACTCGCGCTCGACACCTTGTCCAAGTCCAAGACAGACGGCACGATGCAACTGCGCGGACACGTTACCCTGACCAGCTTCGACAGCGGCAGCTACCAGCTTCCGGAACTGTTCGTGCTGCTGGCCCGCAGCGACGGAAGCATCGACACGCTCCGCTACGCCGGCCCCCGGCTCGCCGTGAATACCATCCCCATCGATACCGCCACTTTCCAGCCCTATGACATCAAGGGCCAGATCCGCTACCCGCTGACATTCAAGGAAGTACTTCCCTGGATCGGGCTGGCGCTGCTGGTCGCCGCGCTCGTCTGGCTGCTGGTGCGCTGGATCAAGATGCGGCGCGAAAACCGCGACTTCTTCGGCAAGCCCGTCGTGCAGGATCCACCGCACATCGTGGCGCTCCGGAGCCTTGAGAAGACCCGTTCCCAGAAACTCTGGCAGGCCGGCAAGCAGAAGCAGTTCTACACTCAGGTGACCGACGCGCTGCGCCAGTACATCGCCGGACGCTACGACATCTCCGCCCTGGAGCAGACCTCCGCCGAAATGCTGCAGGAACTCTCCGAAAAAGAGATCGATCCCGCACTGCTGGCCCAGATGAAGGACCTGTTCACAACGGCCGACTTCGTGAAGTTTGCCAAACATACGGCTACCGACCAGGAAAACGAGAACGCCATCCCGACCGCCATCCGTTTCGTCAACGAAACCTATATGTCCCAGATCGAAAACGAGGAGGAGGAATAACGCATGTTTTTTGAATATCCGAACCTGCTCTGGCTGGAGCTCCTGCTGATTCCGCTCATTGCGCTGTACCTGTGGCGCAGCCTGCGGGGCAAGGAGCCCTTCCTGACAGTTTCCAATGCCGGACAGTGGGACAGCAGCAGCGGCAAAGCCGCCGCCTGGGCACGCCACATCCCCTTCATCCTACGGATGGTGGCACTTGCCGCCATCATCGTGGCCATCGCCCGCCCCCGCTCATCGCAAAACTTTGAAAAAATCGATACCGAAGGCATCGACATCGTGCTGACCATGGACGTCTCCACCTCGATGCTCGCCCGCGACTTCAAGCCCGACCGCATCGGCGCCGCCAAGGACATCGCCATCGAGTTCATCGCCAGCCGGCCCGCCGACCGCATGGGTATCGTGGTATTTGCCGGGGAAAGCTATACACAGGCTCCCCTGACCACAGACCGCGCCACCCTGATCAACCTGATGAAGGAAGTGGAAACCGGCCTGATCGACGACGGCACCGCCATCGGCAATGGCCTGGCCACCGCCGTGGCGCGCCTGAAAGATTCCGACGCCAAGAGCAAGGTGGTGATCCTGCTGACCGACGGTATGAACAACTGCGGCGAGGTATCCCCGCTGATGGCCACCGAAATCGCCAAGACCTACGATGTGCGTGTCTATACCATCGGTGTCGGAGCGATGGGCGAAGCGCCCTATCCTTTCATGACACCCTGGGGCGTCCAGATCCAGAACGTCAAGGTGGAAATCGACGAGGACCTGCTCAAGCAGATCGCCGAAGAGACCGGCGGCAAGTACTTCCGCGCCACCAACAATACCAAACTCATGGAAATCTACGGCGAGATCAACCAGATGGAAAAGACGCGCACCACCATCGACAGCTTCCCGGTCTACTCCGAGCTGTTCATGCGCTACGCGCTGATTGCGCTCTTCTGCCTGCTGGCTGAACTCTTGTTCCGTTTTGTCATTCTCAGGAGGATTCCGTAATGGTCTATCTGGTACAAACACAATACCTGCTGCTCCTGCTGCTGATTCCGCTGCTGTTCGTGGCCTATGCCCTCCAGTTGCGCATCCGCCGCAAGCGTATCGCCAAAATCGGCAATCCGGAACTGGTCAGGCAGCTCATGCCGACTGCCTCCACGGGCAAGGGCTGGCTCAAGCTGAGCCTGTTCGCGCTTGCCTGGTTCTTCTTCGTGATCGGCCTGGCCCGTCCACAACTGGGTGCCCGGCTCCGCGAACATGAAAGCCAGGGCGTGGAAGTGATGATCGCCCTCGACGTCTCCAATTCGATGCTGGCCGAAGATTATTCGCCCAACCGCCTGGAGCGCTCGAAGCTGGCCATTTCCCGGCTGGTCGACAAGTTGCAGGGCGACCGTATCGGCCTGGTGATCTTCGCCGGCGAAGCCTTCGTCCAGCTGCCCATCACGGCTGACTATGTGTCGGCCAAGCAGTTCCTCAAGAGCATCACGACCGAGAGTGTCCCCATCCAGGGCACCGACCTGGCCGGAGCGCTGATGACTGCAGCACGCAGTTTCAGCACGCAGAGCGAACGTTCCCGCGCCATCATCCTGATCACCGACGGTGAGGACCACGAAGGCGAAGCCCTCGACGCAGCCCGTACCATCGCCGAACAGGGCATCCGCATCTACTGCATCGGCGTGGGCTCGCCCCAGGGCAAGCCCATCCCCAAGAACGGCAGCCTGATGAAAGACGAGAACGGTGAGATCGTGGTCACTCGCCTCAACGAAGGCATCCTGCAGGAAATCGCCGGCATCGGCGGCGGCAAATACGTCCGTGCAGGCAACAGCGAATTCGGCCTGAATCCCATCATCGATGACATCCGGACCCTTGACAAGGAGGAGTTCAGCTCCGTGGTCTTTGAAGACTTCGACGAACAATATATGTATTTCTTCGGCATCGCCCTCTTCTTCCTGATCCTCGAATTCCTGGTTCCGGAAACGAAGGCCCGCCGGAGGCTATTCAAGAATTGAATCATGAAACGATATTTGCTTGTCATCCTGTCTCTTGTGCTCTGCTGCGGCATCTGTTTCGCGCAGAGTGAGCGCAAGAGCGTGCGCCGTGGCAACCGCCAGTTCAAGAAAGAGCAGTACGCCGGGGCCGAGATTGATTACAAGAAGGCACTGGTGGCGGATTCCACTTCTGTCAATGCCGACTACAACCTGGCAAACAACTATTACCGGATGGAGAATTACACGGAAGCCGACCGCTATTACAAGGCGGGCATCGACTCGCTGGCCAAGGGATCGCACGGTGCCGATGCCTTCCACAACATGGGCAATTCGCAGCTGAAACAACGCAACTGGCAGGCGGCCATCGAGGACTATAAGAACGCCCTGCGCCGCAACCCGGATGACCAGGAAACCAAGGCCAACCTCGCCTACGCCCAGAAGATGCTGGAAAACGAGCAGCAGAACGGCGGTGGCGGTGGCGGCGGCAACAACGACCAGAATCAGGATCAGAATCAAGATCAGAACCAGGACCAGCAGAATCAGAACCAGGATCAGAATAAAGATCAAAACCAGGACCAGAACAAAGATCAGAACGATCAGAATCAGGACCAGAATCAAGATCAGAACAACGACCAGAACCAGGATCAGCAGGATCAGAACCAGGACCAGCAGCCGAAGCAGGGACAGCAGCCCAATATAACGCCGCAGGCCGCCCAGCAGATGCTGCAGGCCATCCAGGCCCAGGAAGACAAGACCCAGGACAAGGTCAAGAAAGAGAAAGCCGCGAAGCTCAAATCGAAACAGAAAGAGAAAAATTGGTAGAGCCATGACGAAACGATTGCTTACATGGGTGCTGTTGCTCACTTCCCTTTCGGGCGCAGCCCAGACATTGAAACTGGAAGGTCCGCGGGTGGTATCCACCGACGAGACCTTCCGCATCGTCTTTACCGCCGACGCGCGGATGAGCGATTTCAACTGGCCCGGCACGGACGATTTCGACGTGGTGTGGGGCCCGCAGAAAGGCTCCATGTCGAGCATCAACATCATCAACGGCAAACGCACCTCCACGCGTCAGGAGACCGTCACCTACCTGCTCCAGCCCCGGCGCACCGGCACCTTCACCATCGCTGCGGCCTCGGCCAAGGTCGACAAACAGGATGTTTCATCGGGCACCCTGCAGATCGAGGTCGTTGCCAGCCAGCAGCAGGCTCAGTCCTCCGGTTCGTCCGGTTCTTCTGGCAACGGCGGCAGCGGCACACAGAACAACCAGCAGGCCCAGCCCGACCGGCCGCAGCAGAACGATCCGGCCGTCACGGGCACTGTCTCCAACGAGGATATTTTCCTGCGGCTGACACTCAACAAGACGAATGTGGTCAAGGGCGAACCTGTCACCGCCACGCTCAAGCTCTACACCCGCGCCGAAATCGTGGGCTTCGAAGACGTCAAGTTCCCGACTTTCAACGGTTTCTGGAGCAAGGAGACCGTTACGGTCAACAACCTGGAATTCAACCGGGAAAACGTGAACGGGAGCATCTACAACAGTGCGCTGGTCCGGCAGTGGGTCCTGATTCCCCAGCAGACCGGCACGCTGTCCATCGATCCGGCCGAAATGGTCTGCCAGCTGCGCGTCCGCACGTCCAGCGGCAGCCCGCTGTCGATCTTCGATGACTTTTTCGACCAGTACCAGACCATCCGCAAACGCATCAGCACCCCTACCCTCAATGTCAAGGTGAAGGAGCTTCCGGCAGGAGCGCCGGCTTCGTTCGGTGGCGGCGTCGGTGACTTCAAAATCAGCGCGAAAATGAGCAAGGACGGCATCAAGTCCAACGAAGCCGCTTCGTTGATCGTCACCATCTCGGGCAACGGCAACCTCTCGATGCTCGAAGCGCCGAAGGTGGACTTCCCGCCCGATTTTGAAGTGTACGACATGAAGACGACCGACAAGACTTCGGCCAGCGGCACCAGTGGATCGCGGACCTTCGAGTATCCGTTCATCCCGCGCAGCCACGGAGAATTCGTCATTCCTTCCATCGAGTACAGCTACTACGACATGGCGCACGGGAAATATGCTACCACTTCGACCGGCGACATTCCGGTAACGATCGAGAAGGGCGAAGAGATCGCGGGCAGCGGCGTGGCCGTAGCCGGTACCAACCGGCAGAGCGTCCGCAGCCTGGCCGAGGATATCCGCTATATCGCCCTGGGCGACGGCAATCTCAAGAAGAAAGGTGCTTTCTTCGCGGGTTCCATCCTGTTCTATGTGCTCTTGCTTGCGATTGCGTTGATCGTCTTCCTCATCAGCCGGCTCTTCCGCTTCTCCCAGGCCCGGCGCGCTGATGTGGCAGGATCGAAGAACCGCCGCGCCAACAAGATGGCCCGGACCCGGCTCAAGAGCGCTGAGTCGTATCTGAAGCAGGGGCTCAGCGGCGCCTATTACGAAGAACTGCACAAGGCCCTGCTGGGCTATGTCTCTGACAAGCTGATGATTCCGGCGGCAGACCTGTCGAAGGACACCATCAGCGAGAAGCTCCACGAGCGGGGTGTTCGCGATGAGAGTGTGAACGCCCTGACCGATCTGATTGACAAATGTGAATTTGCGCGCTATGCGCCCGAAAGTGGCCAGGCACAAATGGAAAATGAATACAATGAGGCCGTCCAGGTGATTTCGGCCATCGAGAGCCAGTTAAAGAATCCGAAAGCCGCCGGGAAGGCGGCCGTCGGGGCTGTCGTCGCAGCCCTGCTGCTCCTGGCGGCACCCGCCACACAGGCACAGAACAATGTCTCCGACCTCTGGAACATGGCTGGCGAAGCTTTCGCGGCCGGCCAGTGGCAGAATGCCCTGAATTACTACCAGATGATTGAAGGCGAGAATCTGGAGAGCGCCGACCTGTACTACAACATCGGCAACACCTACTTCAAGCTCGACGATATTGCGCATGCTATCCTCTATTATGAGCGGGCCCTGAAGCTCGATCCCGCACACGAAGATGCCGCACACAATCTCGAGATTGTCCGTCAGATGACGCTCGACAAGATCGACGTCATACCCGACTTCATCCTCGTCTCCTGGTTCCGCAACCTGCGGCAGGGCCTCTCGGCCGATGCNNCGTGCTGATGGTCTTTACCTTCATCTTCTCGCTGCAGCAGAAGCACGCCATCACGCGCCAGGACAGCGCCATCGTCACTTCGCCGGTCTGCTCGGTCAAGAGTTCCCCGGCCGAAGGCGGCAAGACGGTCTTCGTCCTCCACGAAGGCACCAAGGTCCGCCTCCTCGACAATGTGGGCGACTTCGCCAAAGTCGAAATCGCCGACGGCCGCCAAGGCTGGGCCCCGGTCGCCACCTTCGAAATCATCTAAATCTGGCTTTTTCAGTTGTTTTTTATAAATTTGCAAGATATCGCCCTTAACGGATGATAACCTGCCTATGAAAAAGAAACTCCTGACGATTGTTTCCGCGATCTTTGTATGTGCCATTCCGGTCTTCTGCATCGTGAACGGGCAACCTTTGACTGAGGTACTCAAGGATCTCCGCTCCGAACTGAAGATGTCCGTTGAGCAAAGCGTTGAGGAACAAGACTTTTTTGAAAAGGATTATGATCGCCAGCATCAGCGGATGGTCAATGTGATCACAGCGTCCAACGAGTTGTCCCTCCTCCTGTACACCCAGGAGCAGCAAATGACTTTCGACCTGGCCTATGCCCTGAAAAAGGTATCTTCAGCCTATGAGGATTTCAACAAAGACAGAAAGCCGTACGACCGCATCGTCCATGAATTGAACATTGAGGTCGACCGCTACGCCCGTCTTATCGAGGCCCTCCGCCGGCTTCCGCCGATCATGACGGAAATCGAGATCGAGTTAGTGCCGGACAGCCTGCTGTATCACGTCGATTCTCTGGACCAACAGTATTCTGAACTGGCATCCAGCTTGGAAAGAGAGGTAATCCGTATTGCCGTCAAGGACTCGCTTTCCTCCCCCTTCGTATTGGACGAGGAAGGAGAAGTCCACCGGGATTCCTGCATCATGTATGCTTCCGAACTCCTGAAACGGCATGTCAGCAACCGGGACAGCATGATAGCGGACAGTACGCACTACCAGGCAGCCTATTGGCGGATGACAGAGGCTTATGACTATGCGCAATCCCGCTATCGCGAACTGGAGAAATACGTCTTCGTGGATGGTCAGGAGCCATTTATGGTCTTTCTGGCGGACCCGAAGGGCTCCTGGAATAAAATCAAGCTTGCCCTACACAACCAGTATGACTTTTCAGAATTGGGCGGCGACGATTCGCAGCCTGCCGATTCTCTGGCCGTCAGTCCGGTCACGGGCGAAGAGATTGTCCTGGGGGAGGAGGAGGATGCAGACTTGTTCACCGGCCTGTCCAGCAAGGGCGCCAATTCCATGCTGGTGCTGGTAACCGTCATCCAGCTGGTTGCCCTGATCATTCTTTGGGTGTTGACTTTCCTGGTAATCTGGCTGTTAAGCCGTATTCCCCGGATGAAGCGTATCCTGCCCAAAAACAATTTGCCACTGTATTCGGTGCTGTTCGGAACCATTCTTTACTATCTGTTGCTGGGTATCAGCGTATCCGGTGACACGAATGAGTACATTCGGTTAGGCGCCAGGCATATCAACACCTTCCTCTGGCTGCTGATCGTCATCTCCGGTTCCTTGCTGCTGCGGGTGTCACATGAACGGATCAGGAACTGTCTCCGTCTCTACATTCCCAGCATCATCATTGCGCTCATCATCATAGTCTGCCGCATCACCTTCGTTCCGGACAAGTTGCTGGTTTTCCTGTTCCCGATTATCCTGGCGATTGTCGTGGTGCGACAACTCTTCTTCTGCATCCGCGAAAGCGGAAAGGCCATGCCCATCGACAGCGTACTGGGCTGGATATCCCTGTCCATCTATATCGTCGCCTTTGTCTTTGCCTTCCTGGGCTACACCTTCGTGGCCTTGCTCATCCTGATCTGGTGGTACTTCCAACTGGCGGTTTTGCTAAC
>LXOW01463010.1_pt1 | contig 18047 bp, 12 predicted proteins | sample 1368591 | NCBI WGS metagenome assembly LXOW01 (sample SAMN04884650, study PRJNA319009) | bovine gut metagenome | isolation source: Cow rumen | host: Bos taurus | place: Italy: Legnaro (PD) | collected 2014-07-09 | reverse complement strand
GGCCGCTGTCGGCGCAGCTGGTGAGCGCCACGTGGCCGGTGAGGGTCTCCCGCTCATGGGCATAGAAGCTGGTCACTTTGGTACTGCGGTTCTTGACGTTGCCGTTGTCCTTGCCGGGATACAGCTCCGCGCCGGCCACCAGCCTGCGATTCACGTAGACCTTAAAGGAGGAGCCGTCGTGATAGAACAGCTTGTTGCCCGTGGCCGACGTCCAGGAAATGCCCAGGGTATCCGGCACCGCATTGACCATGATGTACTTCGTGCGGTCGAAGTCCAGTCCTGTCTTCTCCCAATTGGCCTGATAGACGGACCCTACATAGTTCACCGCCGCCTGGGAGAAGTCAATATAAATGGCGCCTACGGGCCTGTGGGGCTCTTCCCCTTCACTCTTGGCCGCTTCGCGAATGCCGGGCAACGAGTCGAAAGCCAGAACCAGCGGTGAACCCATAGTGTAACCGTAATCCATGACAAAATAATCGCCGCCGCCGCCAGCCGTAACGGTGTCGTTGGTATTCCAGGTCGCATTGGCAGACACGCCGGTGCCATTTGTCTTATATATCTTATTAAAACGCAGGCCATCCCGCAGTTTCATGCACAGGAAGGTGCGCTGTGCTCCCGTAGAGGGGTCGGTCACCGTCTTATACTCCGTGACCACGTTGTCGCCGGAGGCTTGATACCCGAACCAGTAGGTGCCCGTCAGATCCACGGTCATCTCCGGGTCCGTCAGCTCGATATATACCGACGGCTGGATGTTATCCCATGGAAAATAATTTCTGATCCGGCCTAGGTTATAGAACCTATGCCCTTCTCCGCCGTAGCTGTTATTATCCGCACCGTTATATAATCCCGGGCCGCCTAAGAATTGCCATGTGGCCGAGGTGCTGTCCCCCTGATAGATCACGGGTTCCGCGGCGTCCCCTGTGGGATCGACCCACATTTGAACGCCCACGTACGCACGCCGGGTGGAGTATATCGGAAGTATGAGATAGTGATAACACCATCTCCAATTGCCCATACCGCGCATGACTATCCATTGGCCGGAACGACCCAGACCCTGATGGTGGTTCGCGCCACAGACGGAGGAGCCCGGGCAGTCGTCCAAATGGAGCCAGCCTGTGAGCATGATATACTTGGTCGAATAATCGCCCGTATGGATGGTCTCGCCGGTGGCCGGGTTCACGGTGTGCAGCTTCACCCGAATGTTGGTCATCAGCGGATAGACCCGATCTACGTCCTCATTGCTCAGATAGGGCAACTCCAGCACATGATCGTCGTCCTCCGCCGCCGTGGGGTTATACACCAGCTTCATGGAGGTGAAGATGTCGTCGGCGGCCAGGGGGATGTTTTGGGTACCCGTCGACGATACGTGGTAGATCTGCTCTGCCGATCCGCCCTTGTATGTGGTATAGACTACGTCCCAGCCCACCATCTTCTCAGCCGCGGTGAACTGTCCCGTCAAAAAAGCGAAGCCGTTGTCCACACCGGTGATAGCCGGCGAGTATGCAGTGTTGGGAGTCACCTTGTCCATGCTCAGGGTGATGACCGGATTGAGGACCGTGGTGCGGCGCTGGCCGTAGTTTTTCAGAGACAGGCCGATGCCACCGATGCTGGTCACCTTGCTGCCGTCCAAAAAGATCGGGGGAGAGTCGAGAACAGCATCTTCATAATTATTTAGTCCGACCAAGTCCGGGCAAGGGACCATACGCAGGCGATAATAGAGGAAATTGGCGTTTTCAAAGGTAGTTCCTTCCGTACCGGCAAGGCCCGGCGTCGCCGTATACCTGACCCGGAACATCTGCCCCGCCCGGCTGGCCAGAGAGTTCCCGCTGTCGTCCGTGGACGCCACGTTGAAGTCGAAGGCGCTGGCCATCGTATATCTTTCGAAGTTGTCAGCCCAATCTTTGATCGTATAGGTCTGAAGATTCGTATTGCCGCCGGCGTCACGAAGGTTCGGATACACGGTGCCAAGGGCCGACCATTCTACCGTCACTCTGGTCACGTAGTTGGTCTCGGTGGCGTCGGAAAAAATGAACTCCATCAACGCGTTGTCTAACCTGCTGGTAGATATACACGTAGCGATGCTGTTGTTGAAGGCCGTGATCACTGAGCTGGGCGCAGAGTGAGTGGTGCCGTCCTTCAGCGTGTAGCTCAAACTGGCAAGCCGAGTCACCTTGCTGTTGGCGATCGGTCGAGCCGATCCCTGCATATGCTCCTGCAGATAGATCTTCGTGGGCCGAATGACCTGAACGCCCTTTCCGTTCGGCGCCGTCACCTCGTAGTCGAACTCATAGGTCTCCGTCATGGCGCCCGTGTACCGGGGAAAGCTCTCATAGTCGACGCCGTTGGATTCATATCTGGACCGGGTGTTGTCAATAGCGACCTCTTTGAAATTCTGGTTAAAGGACCCGATGTACACATCCAAATTGCTGGACGGATTGGTGGTTTTGTTCCGAACATACGTTTGGACGATGATCTTATCGTGCTGGGTCCTGGCGAAGGTGCGCACCACAGGACCCACATGGGAGAGGGCGCGCTCGCTGGTATCCCCTACAGTCTTATACAGCAGCTCCGTGTTGGCCGCCTGGAAATTGGTGTACGCCGTCGCGCTGTACTCCAGCGGCGTCGCCCCCGCGCTCAGCTGCCAAACCAGGCCCACGCCATAGAAGAACTGGGTGGAGGCCAATGCGTCGCCGATATTGAAGTAGCGCGTTCCTGACGCCGGCCGGATCACGTAATAGTAGCCGTTGGCATCGTACTGCCGCTGACCGATGACCCAGCTGCCCCACAACCCTGTGAAATCCTGAGGCATCAGATCGGAACCCTGCCTGATCTGTTCTGCATTATATACACCATACAGAGTCGTGTTTGCCACGCTGGAGACGGAACTGAGCACCAAACGCTCATCCGGAACATAGACCTTCAACCCAGTATACTCGATGAGGCCGTGGCCCTGATAGATCGATTTGCTGCTGTACCGCAGGTGGAAGTTGTGATGGTTGCGGTCCAGGTAATTATACGCATCATCACTGTTAAACGGAATGCGCGCGAGATAATCGTTGGTCAAAGCCGGATCGCTGGACACCGTCACATCGTAGGTGTTCATCACGGTGGTGTCCGACTCCGCGAAGGTCAGATCCGGCTTTCCTTCCCAGTATATTTCATGGGCTTGGATCTGGGAACTGTCAGCCAGCATAGAATTGATCAGGGACGTCGAAAGAGCCGTGCCTGCGGGGATATGGAGCTCGTAGCAGGCAAAGCGGGTATCCGGTATTCCGTTGTCGATGATGCTGGCGGCTTCCGCCGACGTCATGAGCCGGGCTCTGGTGGTAACGTCGATGGCTACGCTTCCTGAAGAGGAATTGTCGGCAAGGCGAACGGCAAAGCGGCTCGTGCCCATGGGGAGCACGTCCGTGATCTGGTCAGTTACGGAGGGATACGCGGCAATATCCAGGCTGATGGAGGGGATCTCGATCACCAGCACCGTGCCGTTGAAGGCCACGTTGTTGGTATAGCGGACATAGACCGTTTTCTGATCCATGTTGCCGATGACATAGCCGGTGTCAGGGATGCTGAAGCTGGCATCCGTAAAGGAGATGGTGCCGGGCGTATAGGCGCCGGAGCCCAGGCTGCGGGGCTGGGAACCGCCCTTGGCGCCTCTCAGCCCTGACGTCTGGGAACCATCGCCGTCGGCGTCGTCACTACCGTCGTCCGGCGTCACCAAAGCAAAAGGGGAGAACCCACCCGTGGTGAAACTGACGCCTTCCTCCGTCACCGTGTTGGTCAGAGTTTCGGACTCCACGGCTTTGCCCGCTTCGTCCATTGCCAGGTGCTGGACCTCCAGATTCTGGGGCAGCTCCGGCGCGTTGATCTGCACGCGCAACGGCTCCTCCGGCTCATATGCCTCTCCGTCCAGCCATAGTACTATATCGTAGACCGCATAGACGGTGTAGCCCTTCAAGGCCAGATTCTCGATCTCCTCCTCGGTCATCTCCCGGGCTGTGACGGACACGCCCTCCGGCATCATGCCGGATACGGTCACCAAACCCTTTTCATCGGAGATCTGCCGCTCGACCAGCTGCGCGGACAGGGCAGTCTGCATTTGGGGCGCCTGCGCCGCGCTGATCGCCATCAGCTCCTGAGGCGTGGCTGCGTCCTGAGCAACTTCCAAGGACCGCATATAGTCGGGGTTCTCGGGCATCTCACAATAGCCCATGATGGATTCATCATCAAGAGCATAAGAGAAACGATCGACCTTGCTGGTGCGGTTGCCCTCGATGGTTTCGAGCTCATATTCCGTCACTCCAGTCACGATGCCCACATGACCAGGCATGTCGGGTTTTTCGCTGCTCCGGAAGAAGACGATGTCCCCGGGCTTAGGCTCGTATTCGCCGACTTCACGATAGAGGCCTGCCTCCATCAGCTTAAACTGGAAATTCTGACATCCGGCGCTGGTGGGAATGGTGATGCCAGCAAATTTGGCGCAGAAGGATACGAATGCGGCGCACCAGTCCCCATAGGGGCTGCCGGCCCAATCGCCGTACTGGGTATAGCCCTTCACCTGGCCCTGTTCGGTCACGGCATAGTTTTCGGTGCTCTCAGCGTAGCCCACCTGGGAACAGGCCACGGCGACGATGTCCTCGGCCCAGTTGCCTGTGAGCTCCACGTTGGCCACGGTGCTGGCCATAGCGGCTTTAGGCACCAAGTCCGCTGTCGGATTGGAATAGCAGGCCAGGGAGTGGGTGTGCTCCTCTTTGTCACAGACGAGGACTTTCTCGTAGCAGGCTTCGGTATGGATGTGGCCTTTGGTCTCCTGCTTGTCGCAGATCAGCTTCTTGTCGATCACAACGCACGCATCCGTATGCCAATGGGTCTCGCCCTCCGTCAGACCGCAGCAGAAAACTTTAACCTTATGCTTACCGCACTTTTCGGTATGGACATGGCCCTTGCTTTCCCGCTTGCCGCAGATCAGACCAAACTCCTTTTGGATACAGGCGTCGGAATGGACGTGGCCCTTGTTCTCCTCTTGGCCGCAGATCAGCACCTTCTCCTTTTTGTAACACTTTTCGTTGTGCTTGTGCTCGATGGTCAACGTTTGCCCGCTAGACTGACCGTCTGAGCGGGACCGGGAATTCCCTCCCTCGGTTTGGGTCACGGTCTCCTCCATGCCGCAGCACAGCACCATCTGGGTCTCATAGCAAGCTTCAGTGTGCTGATGGGCGCCTTCGCCTTCCTTCAGACCGCAGATATATTCGCCGGGTTTCGCATAGCAAGCTTCGGTGTGCTGATGGGCGCCTTCGCCCTCCTCAAGGCCGCAGTCATAGACCGTAATGATATTCACGCAGGAATCATCATGGTGATGGTCTTTGCCCTCTTCCTTGCCGCAAACGAATTCCTTGATGAACTCATAGCATTTATCCGTATGGATATGTGCCTCTTCCTCATCAAGGCCGCAAGCGAGCTTGAGCTCATAGCACTCATCGGTGTGGACGTGCTCTTCCAGACCGCAGAAGACGGATTGAGCCGAGAGAGTGGGCTGGACCCCGATCTGCGCCTCGGTCTGTACCTCCGTCTGCTGCTGAGACGGCTGCTGGACGGTCTTCTGAGACGACGGCTGCACTTCCGTCTTAACCACCGACTCCGCAATGGCGGTGACCGGGATCATCGTGAAGACGAACAAGAATGCCATGCCGAAGGCCAGGAACCTCCTCCCGATCCTCCTGCTGCTCCAGGTATTCATGAAAGAATTAATGCTCTGTTTCATTGGCTTTCTCCTCGTTCGTCAGTTCGTATTGCCCGGCGTGCCTACCTCAGCACGCACTCGATTGATTGATACTGTAAATTGCTCTACCGTCGGAGGTTTAGAAGATCCTCCCAGAAAGAATCGATACCTATGGGAAGCGTTGTTCTCTTGAAAGCTGATCGAATCTGCCCAAACATCTCCCGTCGTCCATTCTCTCATGGCGACATCCGTATTGTCGGGGATCAAACCGCTGGGAAATGACATGTTCAACTGGCCGGTGAGCTTTCCCGTGGTCCAAACGGTGAGCAGGACATAGTCGTCAAACGTGGCCAAATGCTTATACAGGGCCCCAGCAGAATTCTCTCTGGTCAATGTGGCATTCAGCGTCTGAACGTAGGCATTTTCGCCTGTAGCGGTTACAGAATAGTGCACCCCGCGTTCAAGGCCGCTGATGGTGACGGTCACCGCCTCCTTTTTGCCGCCGCGCAACGTGCCGGTATCGACGTCGATCTTCGGTTGTTCAAACGCAATTTGTCCATCCTCGGTCGCCCTCACCTTCACCTCAAAATGGATATCCGTTTCGGAATATCGAAGCTCATCCGCAAAGTTCCTGAGCTCAAAGGAGAAGGTGCTGGCACTGGGATCCAGCTTGATGCTGTTGTCCTTCGATTCGTTCAGCAGGTCGCTGGTGAAATAGAACATCTCGGTGTCCAGTATGTTCTGCGGCACGTTTCTCGATGACAGATACTTGGCGACTGCGGGAACGGTCACCAGAACTATAATCAGCAGTCCCAGGACGATGAAGCTCCACATCCTCCGGTGATTCAGTTTTATTCTTCCTGCACCGTTTCTCTTCATATCTGTACTCCTCAATCGACCTGGACCGCCGTGACGGTGATTGCGATGTTATCCAGCTGCCCGCTGTATTCTACGGAATTTGTCCTGCTCGACCACTCGATCTTAAACTCAATCCGTTCCCCTGCGGTGGTGTTGGGCCCCAACGTCTTCGTAAAGGAATACCCTTTGTCGCTCATGAAAGCGGAGGTCTCATCCTGCTTGTCCACCGTCAGGGTCAGAGGCAGATTACGGGTGGTATCCCGAATGGTCACGATATACCGAACGGAGACCTCGCTCTTGTTGGTGATCAAAAAGCCCTTGTCTCCCGTATAGTCCAAAGTTTTTCCGGGATACAGCACGTCGTCCAGGCTGATGGTCTGGTTGAAGCCGCCGCCCGTGATGCCGAACCTGGCGACGCGAGCGCTGTCGAGAGCGGAATCGTTGGTCGTATACCGCGCATAGAGCCCGCTGAGCAAGCGGATGCTCACCAGCGTGAGCATCAGCATCACGCCTGCCGAATACATTGCGATCCTCGCTCTTTTCATGACCTTACTCCTTCCGTTCCTCCTGGACCACCGCTTCCGTCGGCGCTTCCGTCGACTCCGCCGCCGGTCCGTTCTCCGCGGCGGTATCTGTCTCCTGCCGCATCTGTTCCTTCAAAGTCTCGATCTGCTGTCGGATGACATCCTGCTCTGCTTTCGCGTCCTCCCGATCTTTTTTCTGGGAGCGGATCAGCAGCCAGACAGCCAGCAATGTCACCGCCAGCGTTCCGGGAGTGCTTCTGAGCAGCTGTACCGCGAAGCCTACACCTGGCACCCGATTCACCATCTTTCCCTTAATAAGGTAAGTGGGGATCGGTTCATCCGCCACGTTGTTGGCGTCGCCCTTAGTCAGGGCCGTGACGCCATCCGTTTCCAGCAGCCGATGGATCACCGAGATGCTCCCGGATTGGTAGACCACGATGTCCCCCGGCTCATAGGTCTCTGCCTTTGTTATAATCACCAAGTCGTTCACATGGAGCGTCGGTTCCATGCTTCCCGACAGGATCACCGCCATCCCGATTCCAAAGGGCATGGGCATCTGGTTGCCGCCCAACGTCCGAGCGTTCCACAGATAGAACCCGCCGCCCATGGCTAAACTGATAACCGTGATCATGACGATGCGGAATGCCTTCCGCCCGACTTTCCTCATTCCTTTGGCGCCTCCTGGTCGTCCTCGTCGGGCTCCTCCTCTGGATCCCTCTGGCGCGTCAGCAGCGCCAGCGTGATCGCGATCAACAACGTCACCACCATCAGGATCGTCCACTTATCCACAAGGATCATAGGCAGACGCATGTTCTCCGTCAGGAAGAACAGGATGGTGCCGAAGAGGAAAGGCACGATCTCGAAGAGCTTCCAGCCCACACGCTCCCGTTTCCTGTCCTTCTCCTCGGTATTTGCCACGTACTCGGCCGCCGGGATCACAACCTTGCCCTCGTCCACATACTCAGGCTCGGCCGGCTGCTCCTTCTTGCCGCGGATATACTTGATGACCTCAACGACGGCGATGATGTCCGTCAGGATCATACAGATCAGATTCACCAAAGCCCAGGCTGCGCCGCCTGCCCAGTTGCGCTCCGGCTCGCCGGTCTTGCTGACTTGAGCCATGGTGCGAATGGTCACGTGCTGGATCAGATCGCCGGTGTTGGCAGCGTAGTTGCCCAGCATGGTGTCATAGGCGTCCGCAACGGCCACGTCGTCGTCGATGCCGCCCTCAAAGGGCCAGTACCATTCCAACGTGTAGCTTCGGCTCCGTCCCCCCTCCAGGGAATTGGAAAGCGAGACTCCGTTCAGTGCCTCGGACTTCTCCCAGGTGGTTTCGTCACCCACGAAGAAGGAGCCGGCATCGTCGTACATCCTAAACTTCAGGGGGATGAACATGTCCTCGGGAACATCCTGCCAGGCTTCCAGCTCCAGGGTGTAATCGACGAGATCTGCATCGGGATTCCCCAGGGTGAAGGTGTAGGCATTGGAAGTTCCGGGGGCCATCACCTTATCGTCGGCCCCGGTCTCTACCGTGTAGGTCAGATCGCCGTTGTTATCGAAACGGAACTTGAACAGCTCGATCTTGGTGTCCGTGGTCCAGACCTGCACGTCGTCCCGGACCACGAAGTTGGTGGAGCCGGCCTGATCAGCCTTGTCGTAGGTGGACATGATCTGGCTGGACGATCCGCCCCTGAGAGCGATGAAGTTACGCCGAAAATCCGAGAACACCACCAGCCGGGTGGACAAGATCACCGCTGCGATCAACTCCAAGGCAAGCAGCAGCGCCAGTGCGATCTTCCAGCCCTTGATCTCGTGGGTTTCGACTTCGGAGTGTTTCACTTCCATGGGTTTCGTTCCTTTCCGTTTCGTCCGCCCCTCAACGCAGGGGGGCGTGCCTCATATATATTTCTGTCTGGACCATATTCCCGAAAGGTCCTGTCCTCTCCGTTCAAGGACATCCTTTGAGGGGTCCAAGTCGATCGACCTTGGATCAGGAGTCGGCTCCGTCCTTCGGCGCAGCTTCCGTGGGAGCCGGCGCCTCAACGGCGGCCGCCGCGGCTCTCTGAGCCTGCAGGGCCCGCAGCTCTTCCAGCTCTTTCATGAGAGCGTCGTTGTCCTGCTTGTTGGACTTCTCAAACTTCCGCGTGCGCAGCAGATCGAATCCGATCAGCAGCACCATGGGCAGCACCACGCAGACGATCAATCCGGCCGTGGTCTGCAGGAACATGGCCACGTTGCCCGCCTTGGGAACGCGGGTCATGTACACGCCGGAGATCTTCTCCGCTTTCACAGGCAGACGGTCCTTAGAGTTGTTCGCATCACCCTGGGTGATAAAGGCCAGCTCTCCGTCCTCTTCCGTGATCTCCAGGATACGGTGGGTCACGATGCTGGTTCCGTTGCCGGAAGGATCGAAGAAGGAAACCACATCGCCCACCTGGAGCGTTGCCGGATCCACTTGACGGCAGATGATCAGATCGCCGCTATGGATGTACGGATACATGGAGTCCGTCAATACGATCAGCGGGAAAACGCCGCCGATGCTGGGCACTTCGTCCTTGTTGATGTAGCTCCGAATGATCAACGTTACGTTGACAGTCAGGATGGGCAGAAGCAGAGCGCAGATAATGACGCCGATGACCGTCAACAGGCGGCCGCTCTTGCTCGCGCTCTGTTCCTTCTTTGCCGCGGTTGCGACTTCGCTGGGTGTGTTCTGAGTCTTCAAGGATATTCCCTCCTCCATCAGGTTTTTTGTCCCTCCCCTCTTCCTGTTGGAGCGCGTTGATCCAAAGGTCGAAGGATTAGTCCCTAATGCCAGATCCCCTCGTTTTTTTTGCAAAAAGCTTTCAAAAAACGTGCTGTTCCATTGCTTTTTTTAGCAAGGTAACATGATCTGGTCCCTAATATACCGTAATCATATTAGCACAGGTTTTTTTGAAAATCTACTGTTATATATAGCGAACGCTAAATTGTGACACCTGTGTCTCATGCTTCTATTTTTTTAAATACCGTCCGGATCGGCGCATGATCTCCGCCTTTCCCCCTTATTTCCTGACGGACCTTCCATGTCCTAATAATTCAAAAAATCCCCCGAAACGGAGGATTTTTTAGTGTGCAGATGCAAGTATCGTCCGATTCCTCGAAAACACCCTGCGGATCTATCCCCTACTCGAGACGGCTCTTCACCTTCCAGAGCTGATCCTCACCGATCATGACCTTGACCCGGGTGCCGGTCTCTTCGTGGGCCTCCTCCAGAATGCTGCCCGCGGCCCGGAGGGCCTGCATGGCATCGTACTTCTCATAGGGGATGAACAGCTCCATGAGCCGCTGGCCCCGGTTGAGCGTTTCCTCGGCTTTGGTCAGCAGCTCCTCGAGCCCCAAGCCCGTGAGGGCGCTGATATGGACATAGGTCCCCCGATGGGCCGGCAGGGCCCCTTCCTTATCTACCTTATTATATACGTCGATGCGAGGCGTGTCCCCGGCGCCCAGGGAGGTCAGCACCTCGTCCACCACCTGCATCTGGATCTGGTAGTGAGGACAGCTGCTGTCGATGACATGGAGGATAAGATCCGCGTCCCGCACCTCCTCCAGGGTAGAGTGGAATGCCTCGACGAGATCCGTGGGAAGCTTGTTGATGAAGCCCACGGTATCGGAAAGGATGCAGGCCGTGCCCTGGGGCAGGGTGATCTGTCGGACCACCGGGTCCAAAGTGGCAAAGAGCTTGTCCTCCGCCAGGACCGAAGCGTTGGTAAGGGCGTTCAGCAGGGTGCTCTTGCCCGCATTGGTGTACCCCACCAGGGCGATGAGCGGCACGCCGGTCTTCTTCCTTGCAGTGCGGCGCAGGGACCTCTGGCCCTCCACCTCCCTGAGCTCTTCCTTCAATTCATATATACGGCGGCGGATGCGGCGGCGATCTATCTCCAGCTTCTTCTCGCCGGGGCCTCTGGCTCCGACGCCCGCGCCCTGGCGCGAGAGAGCAAGCCCCGTACCCAGGAGCCTGGGGAGCCTGTACTGGAGCTGAGCCAGCTCCACCTGCAGCCGCCCTTCCCGACTGGTGGCCCGGGTGGCGAAGATATCCAATATGAGCATGGTCCGATCGATGACCGGGGTGCAGAGGATGTCTTCCAGATTGCGGATCTGGATGGCGGAAAGCTCGTCGTCGAAGATGAACAGGTCCGCCTCCGTGGCGCTGGCTAAAAGCCGCAGCTCGTCCGCCTTGCCGGAGCCGATGTAGGTGGCGCTGTCGATGGATCGCTTCTTCTGGCTCTCCCGGCGGATGACCTCCACACCGGCGGTCTTGGCCAGTTCTTCCAATTCAGAGAGAGTGTCATAACCCTCGTTGTTCTCGATGCCTGCCAGGATGGCCCGTTCGGGACGTGCGGCGGCCACGTCCACGGCGGGAGCCTTCAGCCGCTGATCCGCCTCCATGATGGCGTCCAGCAATCCCCGCTGNNAAGGCCCCATAGAAGCTGGTGGGCTTCCCGTCCTTCACGCCCACGGCGCACATGGCGTCCAGGCGCATGGCGTTCAGAGTGCCCAGGTCCACGTCGGAAAGATACCCGCTGCCGTTGGGATGGGTGTGGATGCAGCGGACGCCGCAAAGCCGGTCTGTGTTACGGACCAGGCGCATCTCAGGCATGGACACCGTGCGATCGTCTCCCACGGACACGTCCTTGATGAGGCCCGCCCGGGAGATGTACACGCTGATCTCCCGGTTGATCCTGCCGGTAAAGGCGCACAATGCCTCCAGCAGCTCCCGGGAAGCGAAGGTGCCCGCAGGCTGATCCATGTCATACAGGGTCTTCATTTCGTCCAGCAGCACGTCACGGATGCCGCTGATGTTTCCGTTGATCTTCTGTTCCATGGCAGAAAGTATATCATTCCTGAAGGCCGATGTAAAGGAAAGGTGGGTTGTATCTTTGTGAAAACCTGTTATAATGGATAAACACGAGAGTTTTGTCGGAGGTCGTCTATGAAGCAAGACATTCAGGCGTTGATGGAGTTTCTGAAGAAGTCCGTATCCCCCTATCACGGAGCGGCGGAAGTGCTGAGAATCCTGCGGGCGGAGGGCTTTACGGACCTGCCCTTCAATGGAGAATGGAAGCTTACGCCGGGAGGAAGGTATTGCATCGACTGTCGCGGTTCCATGGTGGTGGCCTTCACCGTGGGAGAGACGGTCTCCCCTCAGGATGGGGTGCGGATCGTCGCCAGCCATTTGGACTGGCCCTGCTTCTATGTGAAGCCGGATCCGGAGATCGTGGCCGGCGGCTGCATGAAGCTGACGGTGGAACCCTACGGCGGGCTGCTTCGAAGCACCTGGATGGATCGGCCCCTGTCCTGCGCGGGGCTGGTCAGCGTCAGAAGCAAGAACGCCATGGCGCCGGAGGCCCACCTCTTCGACTTCGGCCGGCCCCTGTTCACCATCCCGAATCTGGCCATCCATATGAACCGGGATCTGAACAAAGGTGTGGAGCTTGACCCCGCCAAGGACATGATGCCCCTGTGCGCCACGGTGGAGAAAGCATTTAATAAGGAAGGTTTCTTCCTGAAGCAGCTGGCCGACGCCATGAACGTGGCGCCTGAAGACATCCTTTTCTTCGATCTGGTCCTATATAACGCTGAGGAGCCCCAGCTGCTGGGCTTCAACAACGAATTGCTGTCCTCCCCCCGCCTGGACAACCTGACTTCGGTCTTCGGCGCCCTCGCGGGCATCACCGGTCCTCAGCGCAAGCGGGGCATCAACATCGCCGCCTTCTTCGACAACGAGGAGATCGGCAGCCATACCAAGGCCGGCGCCGACAGCAACACCTTCCCCTTCCTTTCGGAAAAGATCGCCACCGCCCTGGGCATGAGCCGGGGCGAGTATCTGGACTCCCTTATGACCGGCTTCCTGCTCAGCTGCGACGTGGGCCACGCCATCCATCCCAACTACCCGGAAAAGTACGATCCCAAGGTGTTCTCCGTGCTGAACGGCGGCGTCATCATCAAGATGAACTATGAGCAGCGCTACGCCACCGACGCCGTGGGCGTGGGCATCGTAGAGGGCCTGTGCCGGAAGCGGGGCATCCCCTATCAGCGGTTCATGAACCGGGCGGGCATCCGGGGCGGCAGCACGTTGGGCGCTTTCGGCGCCTCCTACCTCAGCATGACGGCGGCGGACGTAGGCGTGCCGCTGCTGGCTATGCACTCCTGCCGGGAGCTCATGGGCGCGAAGGACCAGCAATGCATGAACGACCTGGCCAGCGCGGTGTTTTCGGAGGATTGACCTATGGGGGTGGACGCCTTCGTCCAAAACCTGAAGCGCCGAGGGTATGCGGTGAGCGTGTTTGACACCGGCGCAGAGGCCGCTGCGTATCTTGATCGGATCATCGACGGAAAGACGATTGGTTTCGGGGATTCCGAGACCATGCTCTCCATGGGCCTCTATGAGAAGCTGGCGGCCCACAACGAGGTCCATGACCCCATGCATCGGCCCAATGGTGAAAGCTTCCGGGAAACAGCCCGTAAGACCCTGCTCACCGACGTGTTTCTCACCTCCCTCAACGCTATGAGTGAGACCGGGGAGCTGGTGAACATCGACGGCACGGGAAACCGGGTGGCCGCTTCCCTGTTCGGCCACGAAAAGGTGTATTTCGTGGTGAGTCTCTCTAAGCTCTGCCCCACCCTGGACGAGGCCATCCATCGGGCCCGAAACGTGGCCGCGCCGCTGAACGCCGCCCGGCACGGGTTCCAGAATCCCTGCGCTGTCAAAGGCGACCGCTGCTACGACTGTTCGGCCAAAGACCGGATCTGCAACGCTCTGGTGGTCCACTACCGACGGATGCGGGGCATAGAGATGGAAGTGGTCCTGATCCGGGAGCCCCTGGGCCTGTAAAAAAATGCACATATAAAACGACAGCCGGGATGCCCCGGCTGTCGTTTCAGCTTGTCAAAAAACCTTTTGACAAGCTGAACAGGCTGTCAGCAAAGGATGGCAGANNAAGCATATTTCAATTCCTATATGCCGCAAATGGTCTGCCGCCTTTTTCGACAGCCTGAAACGACAGCCGGGATGCCCCGGCTGTCGTTTTATGTTGTTCTCTTCCCGCCTTTGGAGGATCAGCTCAGATCCAGCGCTGTACAGCCTGATCGATCAGCGAAACGGCGTGGGCCACGGCGCCATCGTCAGATGCCGTATATCCTGCCAAAGGCAGCCGGGCGTCGCCCAGATCCAGCCCTTCCCTCCGCCGCAGCACCTCCTTGATGGAAGCGTACATATTGCACTTGGCGGCGCAGAGAGCGTAGATGATGTTGTCCACGTCGTATTGGAGCTGCCTGGCTTGCTCCCGCTTTCCGGCGTAGAACAGCTCGAACAGCTTCACGATGAGCTCGGGCATGGCGCCATAGGTACCGCCGATGCCGCCGTCCGCCCCCATCATGAGGCCGGAGATGATCTGCTCATCCGGCCCGTTGAACACCACGAAAGGCCGCCCGCCCCGGGTGCCCTCGTCCTTGAACATCTGGATGTCCTGGACGGGCATGGACGAATTCTTGACGCCGATCACGTTGGGGTTCTTCAGCATCTCCTTCAGAAGCGGGATGGTCAGCGCCACGCCGGCCAGCTGGGGAATGTTGTAGATGATGAAGTCCGTGTTGGGCGCGGCGTCGCTGATGTCGTTCCAGTACTTGGCGATGGCGTGCTCGGGGAGCCTGAAATAGATGGGCGGGATGGAGGCGATGGCGTCCACGCCCAGGCTTTGCGCATGGCGGGCAAGCTCCCGGCTGTCCCGGGTGTTGTTGCAGGCCACGTGGGCGATGACGGTGAGCCGTCCCTGGGCCGCTTCCATGACGTTTTCCAGCACCAGCTTCCGCTCCGGGACGCTCTGATAGATGCACTCTCCGGAGGAGCCGCCCACATAAACGCCCTTGACGCCCTTTCGGATAAAGAACTCCGTCAGGTCCCGGACCGCCGCGGGGTTGATCTCGCCGTCCTTGTCATAGCAGGCGTAAAACGCGGGGAAAACGCCCCGATACTTCTGAATGTCCTTCATTTTGATCTCCATTCCTTTTTATTCTTCGTAGACCAGTACTTTGAACACCACTTTGGATACCGTATGAGGCTCGTCCACCCGGATCTTGATGCGGTGAGCGTCCTCAGGGAACACCACCAGGAAGGACCCGGGCCGCAGGATCAGGCTCTGTTCGGCCTGGCCCCGATAGGCATAGAAGTCGTCCCGATGCTCAAAGAGCGTCAGGCCCCCGGGGGAAGCCAGATCCACCCTTTCCTCCCCCTCCACCATAAGATGCACGTCCAGATACCGCTTGTGAGCCTCAAAGAAGGTCTCCTCCAGGGGCAGGGTGTCGTAGGTGAAGCGGGTGACGTAGAGGGCGTCCCCCTCCAGTTGGCGGGTCTTAGGGCCCACGGTGGAAAGGAATCCCTCGTTGAGGCGGTCCAGCACCTGGTCGAGCCGGGGATGGATGCCCCGATAGGCATTGGCTGCCGAAAGTTTGTCCAGGATCATAGGCTCAGCCTTTCACCGCGCCCATGGTGATGCCCTTGGTGAAGTACTTCTGGAACAGCAGGAACACGATGATGATGGGCACAGCGGCCAGGGCGGCGCCCGCCATGATGAGACCGAAGTCCGTGGAGTTCTCCGCCTGCATGGTGGCGATACCCAGAGAGATGGTCAGCTTGCTGTTGCTGGTCAGCATGATCAGCTGCAGGAAGTAGTCGTTCCAGGAGTTGATGAAGGTGAAGATGGCCAATGCGCCGATGCCCGGTTTGATCATGGGCACCACCACGTTGGTGAAGGTCCCCAATTCGCTGGCGCCGTCGATGCGGGCCGCCTCGATCATTTCCCCGGGTATGCCCTCGGAAAACTGCTTCATAAGGAACACGCCGAAGGGCCAGCCCACCGTGGGCAGGATCACTGCCCAGATGTTGTCATACATGCCCAGGGCGCTGATCTCACGAACCAAGGGCACCAGGATGACCTGCTTGGGCAGAGCCATGGCGGCCACGATCAGGCTGAAGAGGAAGGTCCGGCCGATGAAGCGCTTCTTGGCCAGGGCATATCCGGCCATGGCGGCCGTGATGCAGGTGAGGATCATGGCCATGACCGCCATGAACACCGTGTTCACCATCCAGCGCACCGCGCCGGGGACCCGGAGGGCGATCTCGCCGATCAGGGGCGCCGTACGGCGGGAGAACAGCTCCTTGATGTTGCGCAGGACCCACTCCTGGGGCCACCACTGGGGCGTAGGCGAGTTGATGGCTGCCGGCGGCTTGAACATGCCGGTGATGATCCAGTACAGGGGGAAGATGAAGAGGAACGCCAGGATGATCAGCACCACGAGGGAGAACACTTTGTATGCAACGCTTCTTCCGTTGTCTTTGCTCATATCCTCACCCCCCTTATTTCTCCCGCGCAAGGCGGAACTGAACGGCGCTCAGGATGCCGATGAAGATGGCCAGGATCACGCCCATGGCGTTGCCGTAGCCGAAGCGGTAGAGCTTGAACGCGGTATAGTAGATGTAATACATCACCGTCTCCGTGGCGTAGTTCGGCCCGCCGCTGGTGAGCAGCTGTATGAGGGCGAAGCACTGGAAGGAGTTGATGGTGGTGATGATCAGGATATACAGGGTGGTGGGCATGATCTGAGGCCACTTGATCCGCCAGAATACCTGCAGATTGGTGGCGCCGTCCACCTCCGCCGCCTCCACCAGGGAGTTGTCCACGTTGGAGAGGGCGGACACGTACAGCACGATGGGCTGACCTACGGAGGTGGTGAGCAGGATGACGATGATACAGGCCAGGGCAAACCGGGGGTCCCCCAGCCAGTTTATGTTCTTGTCGATGATGCCCGCGCCCTTCAACAGGTAGTTGAAGATGCCGTAATAGTTGTTGTACATCCACTTCCACACCACCGTGACGGCCACGGAGCCCGTGACCACGGGGAGATAGAAGACGATGCGGAAGAAGCTGAGCAGGCCCTCCTTCATCTTATAGATAGCCGAAGCCACCCACAGGGAGAAGACGCACACGAAAGGCACGCTGACCACCACGATGATGAAGGTGTTCCTCAGGGCCTTGAGGAAGACGGGATCCTGCCAAAGCTCTATATAGTTATCGAGGAAGATGAACTTGTCCGGGGTGTTCATGTTCATGTTGGCGTCGAAGAAACTGGTCACGACGCACATGATCATGGGCACCACCACGAACCCGACGAAGAAGATCAAGCTGGGCAACAGAAACAGATAACCGGCAACGGTCTCTCTGCGTCGCAGCTGGGGGCTCATAGTCTGCGGCACGATGGTATACCTCGCTTTCACACACGAATCATGCAAAACGCCCCACTCCCGCATCGCGCGGGAATGGGGCGCGAACCCATTCACAGGGATCTCCCTCCCTCACAAGGAGGATTGGGATCGGTGCTTATTTAGCGCCGGCGTTGGCCTGGCCGCAGTACTCGTTGACCGCTGCGGTGATGGCCGCTTCGGAACCGTCGCTGGCGCCGACCTGCTGGAGCATGTTCCACCAGGCGGTACGGGCGGGAGCCCAGCCCTTGGTGACCTGGTAGTAGTCGCCCAGGTAGGGCATGAGCTTGGTGTACTCAGCCATGATCTCGTTGTCGGACCAGACGTCCAGCGCCTTGCCGGCCACGGCGGAGCGGGCGGCGAAGAAGTTGGAAGCACGGACCGCGTCATAGGTCTTGTCGCTGTCGACCATGTACTGGATGAACTTCTTGGCTGCGTCGATGCGGGCCTGGTCGCCGTTGTCCACGATGCCGAAGCCCCAGATGCCGCCCTGGAGGTCAGCATTGCCGTCCTCGGAGGGGAAGGCCATGAAGACGATGTCGTCGCCGTTGGCGGCCTTGCCGGCGCCGGTGCCGGCGGAGTTGGGATTCAGCTGCTGGGCGATGTTCCAGCAGAATGCCATCTTGAAGATGCCGTTGTAGAAGTTGGCGAT
>LXOW01041467.1_pt1 | contig 18051 bp, 6 predicted proteins | sample 1368591 | NCBI WGS metagenome assembly LXOW01 (sample SAMN04884650, study PRJNA319009) | bovine gut metagenome | isolation source: Cow rumen | host: Bos taurus | place: Italy: Legnaro (PD) | collected 2014-07-09 | reverse complement strand
CATGTGGTATGCACCTTCGAAGGATACACCGGAAACGGTCACCGCATCGCCTTCCGCAACGTGCTGGCCGACGGCTACACCACCGTGTACAGCGTGAACTACATCGATGACATCAATATCACCACCATTGTTGAAAACATGGATAGGGGTGTCACGAACACAGATAATGATACTGAAGTGTCGGATGAGACGGCTATCGACAGTTATTTGAAGAATATCGCCCTCTATCCGAACCCCACAACAGGTCTTGTGCATATAGACGCTGAGGAGGTGCAGAGAGTAGAGTGCTACACCATGACGGGACAGTTGGTGGCTGTGTTCAACGAGGAACGCAACATCGACATCAGTCAGCTCCCTGCCGGAGTCTATATGTTCCGCATTACACTGCCGGAAGGCACGATTATGCGGAAAGTGGTTCGCAAGTAGCTGTTGAACCGTTATAGTTCGCCCATTGTGGTGGACAAGCAAAACGAGGGCGGCCATCCGGTCGCCCTCGTTTGCTTTTTTTACACAAAAAACATCTGTGAAACAAAAAAATGTTTATCTTTGCACCTTAAAAAGGATTATAGCCTAAAATAAGACATAACAATGTAACTACTAACTAAATACAATTATCATGAAAAAATTTCTATTCGTTATGCTTATGCTGCTGACAATGGGCATAAGCGGGTTTGCACAGTACACGGTTACTGTCACAGTCGGAACAGGGTCGTCTTCGACTTACACCCTGCCATTCGACAATTACTACAGGAATTCCTGGGATCAAATGATTTATCCTGCCTCGCAGATTGGTGTTGGTGGATATATCACTTCCATTGCATTCGAAGTGGATGCCGTGCCAACTTCTAACTATCCATTTAGCACGCTGACCATTTACATGGGTACCACCCAAGATTCTGTCCATAACACCACTTCCAGTTGGCTTCCTATGTCGGAACTAACACAGGTCTATACCGCCACTAACGTTCCAAGTCCCACCAGTACTGGCTGGCAAACATTCACTTTAGATGCCCCTTTCCCTTACGACGGATCTGAAAATCTGGTTATTGTCACAAGCAAAACCATGACAAACTACTCTTTGGCACTGAAATATAAATACACCACTGGTGCCACCAATTGCTGCATGTACAGACGTAACGACTCTGACGCAAGCTATGCCACACACCCCGGCACAGCAGCCGCAAGTGGTCGGGCAGCCACCCGTCCCAACCTGCAAATGACGATAAATGTCAGTACAGATTTCTGCTTTCCTGTCAGCAACCTTACTGTCGGCAACCTCACCAGCACAGATGCCACTATCTCTTGGAACAGCAGCAACTCGGCAGGAGCAAGCTATATCCTGCAATACAAAACAGCAACAGATGGTTGGCTAAACGCCACAACAGTAGATCTTACTGATACCACATTCGATATGTCCGGCATGTTAACCGCCACCACTTCTTATGATATTCGTGTTGCTTCCGACTGCGGTGGGGATACTAGTATGTGGAGAAGCCTCTCCTTCACCACTCCCTGCGACCCCGTTTTACAACTGCCTTTCACAGAAAACTTCGACTTTTATGCAGGTAGCACTTCTGGTTCCACAAACAATCTGCCGCCATGCTGGAGTTATCTCAACACATCAGTATCATCAAGCTATGTAGGCTATCCTATCAACTACAACAGTTCTACTTACGCCGAATCAGGCAGCAACTCCCTGCGCTTTTACTCTTATTACTCTTCCTCAACAAGCGCTTACGGAGATCAAATGGCCATTCTGCCACAGATAGATCCCTCAATCTATCCTATAAACACTTTACAGCTTTCTTTTGATGCACGTATCTACTCTACCTCATACCCCTTCAAGGCTTACATCGGTGTTATTACCAATCCGTCACTCCTTAATACTTTCGTGACAATAGACTCAATTGAGCCTACCTCTACTACTTACTCCAACTATGAAATCCCGTTTAGCCAATATACCGGTCCTGATGGATTTATAGCCATCTTGGTCAAACAACCCACCAGCAGTTACAATGCTGGCCATATCGACAACATCATGGTGGATGTTATCCCAACCTGTCCCAAACCGAAAAACTTAGCTACGGTAAACAATACACTTAATAGCATCGAACTTGGTTGGGATGAAATGGGTACTGCTACCTCTTGGGTCATTGAATATGGTCCTACTGGCTTTACACTAGGTGAAGGCACTTTAGAAACTGCCACAACAAATCCTTATACTATCAGTGGTTTGGAACCCTCTACGCTTTACGACTTCTATGTTAAGTCCGATTGTGGTGGTGGCGATGTCAGCTATTATTCCAACGTTTATACCACAGCCACAGAGTGTGCCGTTATAGACGAGCTTCCTTACACTGAAGGCTTTGATACATATGGCACTGGTTCATATATATATCCTCTTTGTTGGAACAGGATTAGCACATACACTTCCACAACCGCCAGCTATCCTTACGTAAACTCCACCCACTACGAAGGTGTGGGTTCGCTATACTTCTATGCAACTAGTGGAACCTACAATATAGCTACTACCCCAGAGTTTGATGCCAACATTCCTGTCAACACTTTGCAAGCCACGTTCATGTATCGAGCCTCAAATGCTACATCATATTTAATCGTGGGTGTAATGACTGATCCAACTGATACTACCAGTTTTATGCCTATTGACACCGTTAAACCTGCAACATCCGGCTCTTGGGAAGAATTTGAGGTTCCCTTTAACCACTATACAGGTTCAGGTCAATATATTGCATTCAAAAATGAATACAACACAACTACTGGCTACGGATATCTCGACAACGTAGTCATTGACTTACTGCCTTCTTGTCTCACTCCAAGACATCTTACAGCTTCCAATGCCACCACAACCAGCATTGACCTGTCGTGGACGGAAATGGGAACAGCCACCACTTGGGACATTGAATATGGTCCTATGGGCTTCAGTCTAGGTTCTGGCGAAATCGTAACGGTAACCACCAATCCATATACCGTTACTGGTTTGAACCACTCTACTGGATATGACTTCTATGTGAGAGCAAATTGCGGTAACGATGATGTCAGCAACTTTTCCAAAAAAACAAGAACTGCCACATCCTGCTCACCCATCAATCCTCCATATTTCGAGAATTTTGACTTATATGAAGGCACCACTCTCACCACTGCCGCTGGCGCAGATTTCCTGCCTTACTGTTGGAGCAACCTCAACACGGGAACTTCCTCCTATGTAGGTCTTCCTAATATTTACAACAGCGCCAGCTATGCCGCTTCCGGCACTAATTCCTTGCGATTCTACACCTACTATGCTTCAAGTTCCACCGGTTATGGCGATCAGATAGCCATCCTGCCAGAGATAGATGTCACCACTAACCCCATCAACACTCTGCAACTCAGCATGGACGTTCGCGACTATGGAACCTCTTATCCATTCAATTTAAAAGTTGGTGTTATGACGGATCCTACAGACAACACATCTTTCACCCTAGTAAGTACCATTACTACTTCATCTACAACGTATGCAAATTACACTGTAGATTTCAGCGAATACAGCGGCACAGGAAGCTACATTGCCTTGATGGCAGAGAGACCCACTGCAAACTATAACTATGGACAAGTTGACAATCTTCTGTTAGAGGTTATTCCTACTTGCCCACGTCCAACCGCATTCACAGCCACTTCCACTATTAACGACGAGGTGATTCTCTCTTGGGTGGATAACAACGCCTCACAATGGGATATTTTATACGGTCCAACCGGATTCAATCCAAACACACCTGATGAGGGTATTCTTGTAGATGGTATCTCCGACACTACTTACACTGTCAGTGGACTGACAGCAGGTGTCATTTATGACTTCTATGTAAGAGCAAATTGCGGTGGAGATGACTTTAGCACCTGGTCCTTTATGCCTGCTACTGCTGCACCTTACACATATACAATGGGCACTACCGGTACGGATACTGTAACAGCATGTGACTTCATAGTTACCGATGACGGTGGCCTTAATGGATCATATAGCAACAACTGCCATTATACCTTAGTTATTTACCCGGGTGAACCTGATTCTGTAGTATCTGTATCCGGCACTTTCGTAGGCGAAGGCTCTGCAGACTACTTGAGCGTATATAGCGGTACTGAAGCTATTGAAGCCAACCTTTTACGTAAAATTGTATCTGGTACTTCTGGCAATGTGATTAACTTTGGCCCGCTTACTTCTACCAGTGGTCCTCTTACCCTCCTATTCCACTCCGATGTATCCATCATTTATTCAGGTTTTGCTGTAAACGTAAGTTGTGTAGAGGCACCAGCCTGTCCGAAACCGTTTGATGTACACGCAAGCATCATCAATAGCACAGATGTCACTCTCACCTGGGAAGCTCTCGGTTCAGACAATTTCAATGTAGCATACAGTACTACACCAAACTTCGACCCTGACAACTGTCCCAACTTCTTCACCACAAGCACCAATAGCATCTACCTCGACAACTTGAATCCTTATACTTATTACTATGTTAAGGTACAAAGCGATTGCGGTTCAAACTTGAGCGAATGGTCAAACTTGATGACCTTCCGGACTACTTGTAACCCAATAGAGACACTGCCATACCTAATGAATTTCGACAATGTACCAGGTTCCTCCAGCACATCAGTTTCCACAACTAACCTGCCTACATGTTGGAACAATATCAATGCGGGTACCAACACCAGCTATTCCGGTTACCCAATTGTCTATTCAGACGCATCGTATGCCGCCTCTGGCAGCAACTCCATGCGTTTCTACACCTACTATCCCGCTGGTACTTACGACGACCAAATTGCCGTGATGCCTTCATTTGACCCCTCTTTATATCCTGTCAACACCTTACAAGTCACTTTTGAAGCAAGAGCCATCTCCACCTCCTATACCTTCACGCTGATGGTGGGTGTGTTGTCCAACCCGTCAGACAAGAGCACTTTTGTTCCTATTGACACGTTCGTACTGACCACCACTTCTTACCAGTTCTTTGAATTGCCTCTGAATCAATACACTGGTGATGGCCAGTATATCGCATTCTATGCACCACAACCTGAGACCAGCTATAACCAAGGCTATGTTGATAACATTGTAGTGGATGTCATTCCTAGTTGTCCTAGACCTATTAACTTTGCCGTTGCTGGACTTACCTCTACCAGTGTTGATTTGACGTGGACAGAGACTGGAGAAGCTACAACATGGGAAATCGAATACGGTGCACCCGGCTTCACACCTGGCGGTACTGCCGGTGAAGTTGTACAAGCTAATGAGAATCCCTTTACTTTGGAGAACCTAGATCCTGCCACCACTTACGACATATATGTCCGTAGCGATTGCGGTGGTGAATACAGCCAGTATGTCCGCGACAAGATAACCGTCACTACTGCATGTACGCCGATCGACAGCCTGCCGTTTGTGGAAGGTTTTGACACCTACGGCACCGGCACCGGTACTTATCCCACTTGCTGGAGCAAGATCAACACCTACACCAGCAGTGACAGACCTTACATAAACACTACGCACTACGAAGGTGTTGGTTCACTTTACTTCTACGCAGGCACCACTGGCACCTACAACATCGCTGTCATGCCAATGATTGACGAGAGCATCCCCGTTAACACACTGGCAGCTACATTTATGTACAAAGCAACTTACGCAAGTGACAGATTGATTGTAGGTGTAATGACCAATCCTATCGATGCCAGCACTTTCGTGGCTATTGATACCATTCATCCAGCCACCTCTTACACCACTTGGGTGGAGAAAGAAGTTATCTTTGCCCCATACACTGGCAACGGTCAATACATCGCTTTCAAGAATGATTATACTTCAACATACGGATACGCTTATATAGACAATCTGGTTGTTGACATCATTCCAATTTGTCCGAAGCCTTCACAAATCCATGTGGAGAGTACAACCACCAGCAGTATAGAGTTAGGCTGGACGGAAAATGGCTCAGCCTCAGAATGGGAAATTGAATACGGTCCCACTGGTTTCACACAAGGCAACGGCACCACCGAGAATGTAATGGATAATCCATACACCATTACGGGTCTCAATGGTTCTACAACATACGACTTTTATATCCGCGCCATCTGTGGTGGAGGCGACACCAGCGCTTTCACTCCAGTTTATTCCGCAGCTACGCAGTGTGCTGCCATTGATTTCCTTCCTTTCACTGAGAATTTTGATGCATACGGCACTGGCACCTCAGCATATCCTATTTGCTGGAGCAAAAACAACACTTACACGTCTTCTCCCAATATGCCCTACATCAACTCCACGCATTATGCTGGTGTTGGTTCACTCTATTTCTACACTGCCACCTCTGGCACATACAATATCGCTATCACACCAGAATTTGATGCCTCCATTCCTGTCAACACCTTGCAGGCTACATTTATGTATCGTGCTTCCAACGCTACCGACAAACTGATCGTGGGTGTGATGACTAACCCGTCCGATGCCAGCACCTTCGTACCTGTTGACACGATTACTCCCACATCAACAGCATCCGCATGGGTAGAAAAAGAAGTTGCTTTCAGCCCCTATACTGGAAACGGCCAATATATCGCGTTCATGAATGCATATACTACTACCTCATGCTACTCCTATATCGATAACCTGTACATCAACCTGATTCCGACCTGTCCGAAACCCAACCATCTGACTGTTACAGATATCACTGCTTCCACTGTTACCTTGGATTGGCAGTCTGTCGGTAGCGAAACTTCTTGGGAGATTGCCTACGGCGAGGTTGGTTTCGATCCTGACGGCACCACTGCCACTATAGTAAGTGCTAATGCACATCCGTTTACAGTACAGGGTCTTACCGATGCCACCAGTTACCAATTCTACGTACGCGCTCTTTGTTCTGCCTCCGATCATAGTTACTGGACTTCTCAGCCTGTCAGCGCCACCACTTTGTGCGACGGAGCAGTATCCACTCCTTATACACAAGACTTTGAGGGATATGTTGGTACCGTTTATAACGATCCCAATGGTATTGCCCCTGCATGTTGGACAACCTACGGCACAAACGCTACTTATGGTGCACCACACATCACCGGCAGCGGATCTTATCACTATGTTAATAGCGGTACAAATTCTATGGTCTTCACTTGCAACTCTTCTGGCACAACCGCATATGCTGCACTGCCAACGTTCGACCAGCCGTTGAATACTTTGAACCTCAACTTCTGGCGTGCAATGGAAAATGTTACTTACGGTGAGTTGACAGTGGGTTATGTTACTAACCTCACTGACTTCGATAACTCATACGTTGTAGTCGCTACCATCCCGAATGTGGGCTCTACTACTGGTGACACCATCTCCGTAAGCTTCACAGAAGCAGGTATTCCTGCCGCAGGAAACATATGTTTCCGTTGGTATAAGGATGGTACCTACTATTCCTGCTGTATCGACGATATTGAGGTCACAAGCAATGGTTCATCTCCTGTTGTGACTGATCCTACCGTGGCTACCAATGCTGCTTCTTCTATTACTCAGAATAGTGCTACGCTGAACGGTACCATCACTAACCCAGATGACGTGACCATCACAGCTAAGGGCTTCGAATGGAAAGCTACCGCTGGCGGCACTTATACGCAGATTGCTGGTACTGGCACTGGCAATACTTTCACCGCCAACCTCACTGGCTTGACCGCCAACACCGGTTACACCTTCAAGGCATTCATCACCTTCAACGGTACCACCGTTTATGGCGATGAAATGAGTTTCACCACAACAGGCGACCAGCCGCAGACTTGCAACGTGCCTACTGGCCTTGCCGCTGCCAATGTAACTTACAATGCAGCTGATGTAAACTGGACCGCTGGTGGTACCGAGACCGCTTGGAACGTTCAGTACAAGACAGGTACCAATGACTGGACCACCGTTCCTGTGAGCGCCGCCACTTACCACCTCTCTGGTTTGGCTGCTGAAACCACCTACCAGGTACGCGTACAAGCTAATTGCGGTGATAACAACACCAGCGATTGGACTGCAACTATCAGCTTCACCACTGAAGCCGAACCCGTTGAGCCTTGCGACGCTCCCACTAACCTGCAGGTGACCAACATCACGCAGACTACCGCTACCATGACCTGGACAGCAGGTGGCAGCGAGACCGCTTGGAAGGTGGGTTACAAACTTGCCAGCGCAAGCCAGTGGCAGGAAGCCACCACTCAGCAACCCAGCTACGAGATTGAGGGTCTGACTGCTGAAAGCAACTACGATGTGCGTGTAAAAGCCGTCTGCGCCGCTGACAACGAAAGCGACTTCATCACCGGCAGCTTCACCACCCAAGGTACAGGCATCGACAACATCATGCTGGCCAGCAGCATCAGCCTGATGCCGAACCCCGCCGACAACTACATTGAACTCACCATCAACAGCAATGTTGAAGTGAAGGAAGCTGTGGTTTACAACGCCTTCGGCCAGATGATTCAAACTGTTGAACTGAACAACAACCATGCCCGCATCGACCTCAGCAACATGGCCAGCGGCATGTACTTCGTGAGAGTGAACGGCGACAACGCCACCGCCACGAAGAAGTTCATCCGCAAGTAGGTAATAGGTTATAGGGATCAGGTGATAGAGAAAACCTAAAACCTAAAACCTAAAAAAAACGGGCGCTTGAGCGCCCGTTTTTTTTACTTCCTACCAAAATCCGCAGGTATCTCTCCCCACGCCCGAGTGTCCCACTTGATAATCTTGGTGGTGTAGGTATTGTTATGCAGCCATAATTCCGCCCGTTGCAACAAATCAAAAATGCGCTCGTTCTCCTCGGTGGGCAATACGATGGATTTGTGCTTTTTATGTCTCACCCAGGCAATAGCTGTGATGCTGTCGGTATAAATGGGGATAGGGCTGTTCATCTGTTTCAGCAAAGCCAGTCCATGCACAATGGCCAGAAACTCGCCAATATTGTTGCTGGCACCCTGAAATGGTCCCTGATGAAACCACACTTTCTTGGTGGTGGTATGCACCCCTCGGTATTCCATCTGCTTGGTCACCATATTGCAGGCAGCGTCCACCGCCAAGCTATCCCATACGGGCACAGGGTCGCTGCTGCTGAGGAAACTCAAACCAGCGGGCTTAGCTGTCGCCAACTGCTGCTTTCTATACTGCTCATAGCCCTCCTGAAAAGCCCTGTCGGCCTCTAGTTTGGATTCAAACGACTTGTACTTCGCCCCCTCATACTGGTCCACCTGAGCCTTGCATGTAGCCCAATCCTCAAACACGCCGGCAATGCGACCGACCCATACCACGTAATATTTTTTCTTTCCTGCCATATATCTAATTTTTTTGCGTAATTTTGCAGCATGTATCCGCACGGATTCCACGTGTCAAAAATATAAAACTATAACGTATGAAAAGACTGTCCGCACTAAAACTTATCAACATTTTTTTCTCCCTTTGCTGCTGTGTCATCTTATTGTCATCCTGTAAAAAACAGGATAACGAAACTGTGTTTGAACAAACGGTGGAGTTTGCCAACGCCAACTGGGATTTCACCCAACGCACGCTGGAATTCACCGCCCATATCACCGACACCATCGCACCCCATCGCATTGAGATGGAACTGAAATACGGTCCTGACGACGAGCGTGTGGACCAAATGGAAGTAAGTTTCGCCGTGACCTCCCCCGACGGCGGCATGTCGTCAGTCCCCTCCGCCTTTGTATTTGCGGAAGACGAGAACGAGTCGGACATGACCCAGCAGGCCAAGAAACTCAGCAATGCACAAACACGGGTACTCTATAGCAAGAAATACTTCAACCGCTCGGGCGATTATCATTTCCGCCTTACGCGCCATTCAGAGAAATTTGACAATTACAACATCCAGTCGCTGACGCTTCGGGTGATACGTCTGCCTGAAGACAAGTAAGAAAACTACACAAAATGCTCGGCGATACGTTTCATCTCTGACGAGACGTTATTGCTTTCATACAGAATGCCATAGATGGTCTCCACAATAGGAATGTCGGCCTTGAATTCCTTATTCATCTCGTGGATACAGCGACAGGAGAAATAGCCCTCGGCAATCATGTTCATCTCCATACGGGCAACACGCACCGACAAACCGTGGCCAATCATATTGCCGAACATCCTGTTGCGGCTGTAAATGGAATAGGCAGTCACCAGCAGGTCACCCAAATACACGGAATCAGAGATATGACGGTCGTCCCAAGCGTAGATGCTGCCCACAAAGCGCTTCATTTCCTTAAGGCAGTTGGCGATATAGGCAGCGATAAAATTGTCACCATAGCCCATACCACTATAGATACCGGCCCCCAAAGCATAGATGTTTTTCAACACCACAGCCATTTCAGCCCCCTTGATATCTTTGGATACCGATGCACGCACATACCTGTTGGTGAAGAATTTGGCCACCGTTTTGGCCAATTCCTCATTCTCCGACGCAGCAGTCAGAAAAGTGAACTTCTCTTGCGCCACCTCCTCAGCATGAGAAGGACCGCTGATGATAGCCAGATTGGAAGCGGGCACTTTGAACTCGGTCTTCAGATATTCGGTAATCACCTGCATCGTCTCCGGTACGATACCCTTCACCGCATTGATAATCTTCTTGTTGGCCAGCTTGCTCTTCTTCAGAGGCTCCAGAGTCTTGTGAAGGAACGCTGACGGGGTGACTATCACCACATAATCGGACTTAGCCACCACCTGTCGCAAATCAGTGCTAATCTTGACATCCTTGGGATTGATATACACTGAACTTAAGAACAAGGGATTGTGGCCGTAGGTGCTGATTCCCTCCACAATCTCATCCTCACGCACCCACCAGTGGATATGCTCCAGATTGGCCGACAAGATTTTCACGATAGCCGTAGCCCAGCTTCCACCACCGATTACCGCCACCCTGTAACGCATTCTCGTCTTTTTTCTGCGAGCCGGAATCATCACATCCGAAAACATATCCACTATTTCCATCTTCTTTTAGTTTTAACATTTTTTAAGTGTGCAAAAATACAAAAAATTATTCATACAAACAAGAAAAAAAATTAGCCCACCATCACAATAACACAATAACACAATATCACAATATCACATTAGCACAATAACACAATATCACATTAGCACATTAGCACATTAACACATTAGCACATTAAAAATTTTCACTATCTTTGCAAAAGAAAAAACGACAGGCATGACTTTTCTGCAACAACTCTCACAAGCCATCCTCAGGCGCAGCGATATATCGCTGAAAGACACGCTGATAGTCCTTCCCAACAAGAGAGCGAGGAGGATGTTGCAGAAAGAGTTGGCCGACTCGCTCCAACAACCCTCTTTCTCCCCCACCATCCTCTCCATTGACGAATTCATCCGAAAGCTGTGTGACTACACCTTCTGCGATGACATTGACCTGCTGCACATACTCTTCAAAGCCTACCAGCAGTTCGACCATGCGAAGGGCGAGAAACTAGCCTCCTTCCTCTCATGGGCGGAAACATTCATCCACGATATCAACGAGATAGACATGCAACTAGCCGATGCCTCCCAAGTTTTCGGCAACCTAAGAGACATCAAAGAATTGGAGACTGTCTTTGGCCGTGACCAGCTCACCCTCAACCAGCAACGCTACCTGCAGTTTTACTCCACCCTCTACAAGCTATATTGTCAATTTAACAGTTTTTTAGATGAAGAGCGGCTAGCCTACGAGGGAAAAATGTACAAAAACACAGCGGAAAATATCATCGAATATGCCCGGAAATTCAATTTCGAACGCTATATCTTCGCCGGCTTCCAGACACTTTCCCCCTCAGAAATAGAAATCGTGAGGTATTACCACCAGGAGCACCAGGCCGAGCTATATTTCGACATCGACGAGTTTTACCGAGGACACTACACCCATTTTATCAGTGAGTTGCAGAACAAATTAAAGATCAAGGAGCTTGAATGGATTCACACCGACTATGCCGACATCCCCAAGGAGATTCACGTTGTCGGTGCCTCCAAGTCCATGAATCAGATTTTCTATGCCATCGAGCAACTGAACCGCATTGAGCGGGAAGAAGGCAACCTCAACAACACCGTGCTGGTATTCGCCGATGAGAAGCTGCTCACCCCCTTCATCCACTGCTACGACTGCGGTAAGGCCAACCTCACCATGGGATATCCGCTGAACGCCACCCCCGCCTTCGCCCTACTCTCCATTTTACTGGAGACCGCCCGAAACAGCCACCGGTTCCAAAGCATGCAGGAGGGCGAGTTTTTGTATTACCACCGAGATGTGTTCAGCTTCTTCAGAAACCCATTGGTGGTCAACAACCTGTTTCCAGACGCCAGTGCCAACAAGCAATTCTTGGACGAGCTCACAGCGCTCAACACCATCTTCTTCGCCCATCAAGATCTGGAATTTCACGGCCAGTCCTTCCCCAACCTCTCTGGCAATCCCGTTGAGATACTGGAGGAAATCCACCGCTTTCTGTCCCTGCTTTCAACAGCAACCGAAGTTGACAAAAACAAACACTTCGACCACTACTGCCTTGGACTTCTCACCGACAAACTGCAGCAAACCCTGAACCACCTCCGTGAGTTCAACACCACTCTTGTTGACCTCGACTCCGCCATATTCATCCTCAGCAATCTCATTCAGCGCATATCCATCCCCCTCAAAGGAAGCTCGTCGGAAGGTCTTCAAATCATGGGACTGTTGGAGACCAGAACCCTGGATTTCAAGAACATCATCATGCTGTCGGTCAATGAAGGCACCCTGCCTGCTGGACGCAGCAGCAACTCACTCATCCTCCACGAAGTCAAGAAATACTTCCACCTGCCCACCTATCAGGAGAAAGACAGCGTATATGGCTACCACTTCTTCCGGCTGCTGCAACGCGCCGAGCAAGTCCACCTGCTCTACAACACAGACTCCAGCACCGCACTGGCCGAAAAAAGCCGCCTGCTCAAGCAACTTGACTTTGAGGTCAAAGCGCAACGGCTAGACAACATCAGCATCCACGAGCTGACACTGCCCACCCATGTCAACACCAAAAACCGCACACACACCATCAGCATCAGCAAGGACGAAACCATGCTACAGAAGTTGAAGGACATGGAATACTCCTACTCTCACCTGAATGACTACCTCAACTGCCCCCTACAATTCTACCTGAAACACGTCGCCCGTATCGAGGCCGCTGATGACATCTCTGAAAGTGTGGAGCAGAAACTCATCGGCAACGCCATCCACAGCATCCTGGAGGAAGTGGGACAACAATTGATACAACAACAGACCGCCTACCGGCAGATCATCCTCAACCATATCAAAAAAACAGACACCCTCGCCCAAGACCACATCCGCCGCTCCATATTAGAGGACCGGAAACAAGGGACAGGAGGCAAAACAAACGGACCTGAAACCTGCCACATCGACTTAGACCATGGCAAAACCTATCTGGCCACCGAGGTGGTCAAAAAAGCGGTCAGGACATACCTCTACAGCCTACTGAGCGACTACGAGCAGGCGGAAAAGAAACAGCAGACCTTCAAGCTGATAGCCACCGAGCAGAAAATGACTTGCACGATTGACGTTGACCAAAACCAGCTGAGACTGAAAGGCTATGCCGACCGCATTGACCTACGGAACGGCCTTGTGACCCTACTCGACTACAAAACCGGCCATGTGGATCCCGCAGGCCTCAAATACGACCAGTTTGAAGACATCTTCTCGGGCACCGAACACAAACAACTGCTCCAACTCCTCATGTACGCCTACCTGTACAACCAATCTCAAACAGCCAACCAAACATCAACTATCAACTCTCAACTATCAACTGTCAACTACCAATGCGGTATCATCAGCTTCCAACAGCTATACCAGAACAAACCCCACGAACTCTACCCCACTTTCCAAGATACCAACGACTCACCCACTGAAACCTGTAACCTGAAACCTGAAACCTCAACTCATCTCATCACTCCAGATATACTAAAACTATTTGAAACCCATCTCATCAACCTGCTGCGTGACATCATCAATCGTGACCTGCCTTTCTGTCAGACTGATGATGTGAAACACTGCGACTTTTGTGACTATTCCGCCATCTGTAAAAGGCAAAACACACAGGACGAGTAGAGACGTCTCTACGGGAACGTCTCTACAAGATTCGTCCACATTTTTTTATGTTAATTTCTCTAAAAACAGAAAAAGATGAAATCCTTTTTCAGATTCACCGCTGGTGAATGGGCGGCATCCGCATTGATAGCCCTGCTTATCATGGCAGGCATTTTGTTTCATTTTCTGCACCAGAAATCAGCGGCAGCCCACGACGACCCTGCAAAGTACCAACCCTTGATGACCGACTTTGAGCAAGAACAACAACGGCTTCCACCAGACACCACAAAGAACAAACGGGTGACAGCTTTTTCAAGTGACAGTTTGAAGAAAATGCCCCAACGCCAGTTGTACGACATCGTGAAAGTGGAGCTGAACTCCGCCGACACCAGTGACATCATGCGCATCCCCCAATTTGGCAGCAAACGCTCGCAGCGCGTTGTGGAGTACCGCGACAGACTGGGAGGCTTTCATGATTTTCGGCAATTACAAGAGATTTACATCCTACAGAATATCAATGAAGAGTATCTGGAGAAATACTTTACCATCGACCGCTCGCTGATACGCAAAATCAACATCAACCAATGTGACTACAAGACTCTGATTGCCCACCCCTACATCGACAGCTACCTCTGCAAAACCATCCTCCACTACCGCCAACACAACGGTCCCATCCGCGACATGTCACACCTCCGCGAGATTACCCACATCTACCCGGAGTTAGAGGAAAAGCTGCAGTGGTATATTGAATTTTAAGTTCACTCTTTCCAAGGATGGAAAGTGTGCAAAGATCCTTTCCATCCTTTTTTTCTGTTACTTTTCCAAAGATGGAAAAGTAACCAAAAGATCTTTACCGACATTATTCTCCGACTTTTCGCTTGATCGAAAAGTCTACAAAAGATCAAGCCGACGGTAAGTGCAGCCGCACCGTCCCGTTCCCCCCAACCGTCGGCGTTGCCCTCGCACGCAGCATCATGGCAGGGGCCCACCTGGTATTTCCCTTTCTTTTAGATTCGACGAAGGAGCGAGTGCAGAGCCATGCTTTCATGGGCTCTGCCGAGCGAGGAGGAGAAAGGAGGCACAGCCTCCAACGGGTGGCCGCAGGCCGGGGTAGTAACGTAAATATTGTGCGCGTCAGCGCATACCTTATTTTTCGTGTGTGCGGTCTGACAAGAGCAAGCGACAACCTAAAGCAGTCGCAAATTATAAAGCACGTCGTAACACACCTACTTTCACCTCAGCCCAAAGTTAGAGTTAAGTCAGTGTTAGGTCAGTGTTAGGTCAGTGTTAGAAAATATTTTTGAGGACTGAATTAGGTTGTCACTTTTTTTGACGTTCGACTGAATTCAGTTGACGGAATAAGACGTGAAAAAGTGGAAAACAAACGAAATTAACCGTTAACCCTTAACCCATCAAAATTCAAGCCAAAATTCAAGGGTTAACGGTTAACAGTTAATTGCACCCCAGTTTCACACTCTTTCTTCTGTCATCGACCTGTAATCGTCCTGTGATCATCCTGTGTATAGCGAAGAATACCCAATTGCAGTCACCGATATCGAAGACAGTCATCAATTTCGTTTCACAAACGAAGGAGACTGGTGACCGGTCACCGGTATACCGTATTTTGGTAGTGCTTACCTGCGAGTTTCGTAAAAGATGATCAAAAGGGGAGTAAAGGGGGAGTAAAACCTATAGACTCTACTCCACCACATTCAACATTTTAACATGGGCTGGTCGAAAACATGACCAACACTTCCTTTCTACTCTATTTTAGCTTGTTTATAAGTATTGTAAAACAAGACAATGGTAGCAACAAACATGCCAAGTTGAAATAGAGTGTATTCAGACCTTTGTGATTCTCAAAGGCACGGCTGCACCGTAACACTTACGTCACTACCCCGGCCTCCAGCCTCCCGTTGGAGGCTACGCCTCCTTATCCTCCTCTCTCGGCATAATCAAAGCAAGCTTTGCTTCTGCACTCGCTCCTTCGTCAAACCTAACAGAAGGGAAATTTTGAGTTCCCGGAAGGCCAAGATAAGACGCCGCGTGCGGGGGCAATGCCGACGTTTGGTGTTGTGTGTGGGAATGAAAGATCATCCCTGTAGGGCTGTCACATTTTGGCAGACGCAGGTTGAATCCCCACGGCTGCCGGAATACAATACCAACGGCACTACTAAAAATAATCATAAAAACATTGGGGCAACTACCATAGCACACGGCACCACTAAAAATAAAAGTGGACGCCAAAAAAACGCCCACTTTCAACTATTAATTATTCATTGCTAACTGTAAGCTTATTAATCGCGAACACAGCGAACGGAATAACCGATATCCTTACCCCATGTATCTCGATCCACAAAAGAATAATCGTAATAAAAATTTCTCGCGTAAGCTTGTGTACTGCCACTTTCGGTAGAAGTCCAGAAACTCGCTTCTTCACCAATATCTTCGTAACTACCATTGTTTGCAGGTGGAGTACGACAAAAATAGCCGGCAGGTAGTGCACTAAAACCAGTAGCATTGTTGTTGCTTGGTGAAGTACCTATATCACACCAATAACTACTGCTACTCCAGCCTGTAGAACTAGCTAATGCTTTGGCTACATAATCGCTGTTGCTATTACAAACATATTGACTCTGAGTCCCCACATACTGGATAAGTTGCGTCCACTCCCCATCACTGGGCACATGCCAGCCTGTTGGGCATACACCTTGATTATTTGCACTAACACTACTGGGACCTTTTGCAGCAGGCCAATTATAAAGATATCCATATGTCTGAGAATTTCCCGGATTGTAATAATAACGAGTTGAAGTTGAAGTTTGAGAAGTGTTTCCTTTCGTTATGACTGTTCCTTCATAATAATGCGTGGTTCTCATATTTTCTTTCATCCAGCACTGGCTGCCAATCTGAACAGTATTATAAATATTACCATCGTAATCTGTAACTGTACTTGTTCCACATACAAAAGGCGATATTGTTGTGAATGTCAACTCATTTCCATACGAAACCCCTGCCGAACTAACTGCATATGCGCGAACATAATATGTCGTTCCAGAAGAAAGTCCTGTCAGATTACTCGTAAACTCTCCTGTGCCAACGCCATCAATGGTATGACTATTGTTTATCGTAGGATTATGTGAAGTACTCCAGCATACACCACGAGAGGTTATGGAAGAGCCACCATCACTTGATATATTACCACCAGAAATTGCTGTAGTGGTAGTAACAGATGTCACGGCATTAGTGGTAAGTGTTGACAGTGTCGGTATTAGCGTAGTGAAATTAACTTCTCCACCATAGGCAATTCCCATTTCATTGACAGCGTATGCGCGAACATAATAAGTCGTTCCGGAAGAAAGTCCTGTTAAATTACTCGTAAAATCTCCCGTTCCCGTACCATCAACGGTATGGCTGTTGTTTATAGTAGGGTTATGTGAAGTACTCCAACATACACCACGAGAGGTCACAGAAATTCCACCATCGTTCGTTACAGTACCTCCTGCGCTTGCTGTTGTGGTAGTAATAGAAGATACAGCATTGGTGATCAGTGTTGGCAGTGCTGGTATCGGTGTTGTAAAACTTACTTCGTTGCCATAAGATATTCCCACACCATTAATAGCGTATGCGCGTACATAATATGTTGTACCAGGGGTTAATCCAGTAAGATTGCTGGTAAAACTTCCCGTACCCATACCATCATCCGTATGGCTGTTGTTTACGGTTGGACTGTGCGAGATACTCCAGCACACTCCACGTGCAGTTACGGTTGTATTACCACCAGATGAAATGTACCCACCAGAGTTTCCAGTTGTGGCAGTAATAGAAGTCACTCCGTCAGTTGTAAGTATTGGAAGAGAGGTCGAAACACCTTCATTGCGAAGACAACGGACCGAAAGACCACACCCTTTATATGAATCCCCACTCCTTACTACATCATAGTTATAGGAAAGTTTAATAT